>Ga0070739_10005285_pt1 | contig 14828 bp, 14 predicted proteins | sample Coa_R1_7_FD_66445 | JGI IMG/M metagenome (GOLD analysis project Ga0070739, IMG submission 66445) | Surface soil microbial communities from Centralia Pennsylvania, which are recovering from an underground coalmine fire - Coalmine... | ecosystem: Environmental > Terrestrial > Soil > Unclassified ... | reverse complement strand
TCGACGCCGATCCCGAGCGACTTGAAGAGCGTGATCTCGTCGTCCGACCGCCGCCCCTCGACCGTCCCGAGCACGAGCTCTCCCAGCTCGCCTCGGATGTGATCCGGGCCGACGAGCCCTTCGCGCTGGGGCACGAGGAAGTCGCCGGCCTCGTTCAGCGTCGAATCCCGCCGGTCGACGAACAGCGACGCGTCGGCCACCGTCTGCGAGTCGAGCTCGCGCGCCGTCGGGATGCTCGACCCGACCGCGTTGACGTGCACGCCCGCCTTCAGCCACTCCCGCCGGACGACGGGCTCCGGCGACGCGGTGACGGTGCAGAGGACGTCCGCGGCGCGAACGGCCTCCTCGGCGCTCGCGACGCTCTCGGCGCCGTCGAGCGAGCGGCCGCTCGCGCTCCAGACCAGCACGCGGTCGAAGGCGCGCACCGCGTGCATCGCCTCGAGGTGCGAGCGTCCCTGCGTGCCCGTCCCGAGGATCGCGAGCGTCCGCGCGTCCTCCCGCGCGAGCAGCCGCGTCGCGAGCCCCGACACGGCGGCGGTGCGGACGGCCGTGATCGCGCCCGCGTTCAGGATCGCCTTCGGCTCGCCGTCGTCGCCGCCGAAGAGCGCGACGAACCCCTGATGCGAATCGAGACCGCGCGAGCTGTTGCCGGGCACGATCGTCAGCGCCTTGAGCGACCAGAGCGGCGCCTCTCCCCCGCGCCGCGACGGCATCAGCCCCATCAGGCTCTCGTGGTCCGGCGGCCGTGTCACGAAGCGCAGCGGGTTGAACGCCTCCCCGCGCGCGAGCGACGCGAGCGCCTCCGCCATCAGGTCGATGCAGTCCGCCATCGGCAGCAGCCGGCGGACGTCGTGCTCGTCGAGCACCCTCACCTTGCTCATGGAAAGAATCCTCCGATCCGACCCACGTCCTCCTCGGTCAGGTGCAGCTCCATCGCCTCGAGCACCGGGTCGAGGTGCGCGGCCCGGTTCGGGCCGCAGACCGCGCCGTCGCAGCGCGCGAGCACCCATGCGAGCGCGAGCGCCGCCGTCGAGACGCCGCGCTCCTCCGCCTCGCGTTCGAGCGCCTCGAGCGCGTCGAAGACCCGGTCGTCGGCGTAGCCCTCGTACGGCCCCGGCCGCTGCGTCATCCGCGAGCCCTCGGGGTAGGGCTCGCCGCGCCGGTACTTGCCGGTCAGCCAGCCGCCGGCGAGCGGCCCGAAGGGCACGTACGGGACGCCGGCCTCGCGGCACCACGGCAGCACGTCCGCCTCGTCGGCGCGATCGAGCAGCGAGAACGAGTTCTGGACGAGCGCCGGCCCGGCCGCGCGGAGCTCGTCGAGACCGTAGTTGCTCAGTCCCCAGGCGCCGATCAGCCCCGCCACGCGCAGCTCCTCGAAGCAGGCGACCGTCTCCTCGAGCGGCACCGCGGGGTCCGGCTCGTGCGCGAGGTAGAAGTCGACCCGCTCCACGCCCAGCCGCTGCAGGCTCGACTCGAGCTGCCGCCGGATCCGCTCCGGCGCGAGCCCCGTGTCGCCGGGCGTGCCGGTCGTCGAGTGGAAGACCTTCGTCGTCAGCGTCGGCCGCACGCCGCGCGCCGCGATCCACTCGCCGATCCAGCGCTCGCTCGAGCCCCCGCCGTAGGCGTCGCCGGTGTCGAACCAGGTCAAGCCGGCCGCCCAGGCGCGGTCCATGATCGCGAACGCCTCGTCGTGCGGGATCCCCTGCCCGAAGAACGCCGGCGCCGAGCCGACGCCGCCGAAGTTGCCGCACCCGAGCGCGACCTTCACCGTGCCGTGCTCCGGCGCCGGCCGAGCCGGCACCTGCGCTGACGAGTCTCCGTCAAGCCTACGACTCCGGGAGGTTCATGCGCGTCAGCTCGTTCCGCACGTCCCAGAGCTCCGGGTAGAACGAGTGGTGGATCAGCCGCCCCATGATCTCGACCGGCGTCCCCTGCGTGCCGACGACGTCGCCACCGATCACACGCTGCACCACCTTGAAGTGGCGCACGCGCCAGACGGTGATCCGCTCGTCGAGCTCGATCAGCTGCTCGGCGAGGTTGTAGAGGTCGTCGTGCTCGCGGCCGCGCGTGTACACCTCGACGAGCGACAGCCCGGCGCGCTCGCGCGCCGCGTGGAACGCGTCTCCGAGCAGCTTCCCGACGCGCCGCACCTCCTTGAACCCCGGCGAGTCGAAGCCGCTGCCGTGGCCGAGCACCTTGCGCACCTCGGTGTACTCCCACGGCGACATGTGCTCGAGCATGTCGAGCGCGAGCGTCACGAGCTTGAAGCAGTCGTTCGCGCGGCGCAGGAGCCGGAGCGCGGCGTGGAGGTCGTCCTCCGAGACGAGCCGCGCCGCCTCCTCGACCTCGTTCCACGCCAGCTTCAGCCAGATCTCGGAGGTCTGGTGCACCGACTGGAAGAGGAGCTCGTCGCGGTGCACCCACTCGCCGGCCGTCTTCTGCAGCGCGAGCAGCTCGTCGGTGCGCAGGTACCGCTCGTAGTCCGACCCGGCCGTCCCGGGCAGGACGGGCTTCGCGAGCTCGCTCATCGTTCTGTCCCGTCGTAGATCTTCATCTCGAGGCCCGCGAGCGGCTCGCCGCCGTCCTCCGTGACGAGCCAGGTGTCCTGCATGTAGAGGCACGACTGCCCGTCGTCGGAGATCGCGTGCGGGTGCATCGAGAAGACCATGTTCGCCTGCAGCTCGGTCTCGTCGCCCTCGCCGATCTTCGGCCACTCGATCATCGTCATCCCGATCGAGTGGCCCGTGACGTGGCCGAGCTTGAAGCCGCGGTCGTGGAAGCCCTTCGCGACCGCCCGGTGGACGTCGTGCGCGGTGGCGCCGGCCGTCAACGCGCCGCGTGCCGCCTCGTAGTACTCCTCGTAGGCCTCGAGCATCCGCTTCGTCTCGTCGTTGGGCTCGCCGGGACAGATGGCGCGCGACACCTCGACCCAGTGGCCGCCGGCCCCTGCGATCTCGAGCGACGGCAGCACCATGTCGGTGGCGCGGATACGGTAGTCGCCAGCGATCTTGAACTCCGGCAGGGCGCCGCCGTTCGGCCCGGTCAGGACCATGTCCATCGTCGAACGGCCGCAGCCCTCGACGACGAAGTAGCGCTCGCAGGGCGCGAGGATCTCGCGCTCCGTCTTCCCCGGCGCGAAGTGCTCCAGGAAGATCCGGAATCCCTCCGTGTTGATGCGCACGCTGTCGCGGACCGACTCGAGCTCGAGCTCGCTCTTGACGGCGCGCGCGTGGTCGAACTGCTCGTCCCAGCCGACGACGTCCGCCGCGCTCTCGAGCGCGCGGTAGTCGCGCACGGCCATCACGTAGTCGAGCCCGTAGACGCCGACGCGCTTGCCGCGCACGCGATCCGCAAGCCACTCGCCGGGCCGGTCGACGAACACCTGGTCGTCGAGCCACGTCGTCCCGTGCTCGCCGACGTAGCGCGCCTCGGTCGGGAAGACGATCGACGGCTCGCCCTCGAGCGGCAGCAGCACGTATGCGTACCGGTGCACGATCACGAACCCGGACATGTAGGTGACGGCGCCCTCGAAACCGGTGTACTCGTTGCCGCTCACGATCACGGCGTCGAGCCCGTCGCGCGCCATCGCCGCGCGCACGTTCCCGTAGCGGCGGTCCACTTCCTCCCTCACCAAGAAGCCTCCACTCCCTTCACCAGTGCCTGGATGGTCTCGTGCGTCGGCGTCGGCACGCCGAGCCGCCGGCCGAACCCGGCGATGCCGCCGTTCAGGTAGTCGACCTCGGTCTGCCGTCGCGCCTCGACGTCCTGCAGCATCGAAGCCTTGTGGTCGTACGCCACCTCCCGACGGGCCGCGTAGTCGATCAGCTCCTCGGGGTCCGCGTCCAGGACGATTCCCTGTGCCTGCGCGACGGCCGTTCCCTCGTCGACGAGCTGCGAGGCGAGGCGGCGGAGCGCCGGCTGCTCGCAGACCCGCCCGTGGGTGAGGCCGGTGAGCGCGCCGAGCGGGTTCGTCGCCGCGTTGAAGATCACCTTGCGCCACTGCGGGCCGCGCGCGTCGTGCACCGCCGTCGTCGGCATACCGCCGCGTGTGCAGGCGTCCGCGAGCCGCTCCACCTCCTCGAACGGCGCCGGGCGCTCCTCGTAGGGGCCGAGCGTGGTGTCGCCCTTCACGTCCCACTGCACGACGCCGGGCGCGACGATCTTCCCCGCCGGGAAGGTGGTGCCGCGGATCACGCGCTCGACGTGGCGCGCGAGCACCTCCTCGTTGCCGATCCCGTTCTGCACCGTCGCGACACACCCGTCGGCGAACGCGTGCGCCGTCGCCGCGATCGCCCCGTCCGTGTGCATCGCCTTGGTGGCGACGATCCCGAAGTCGCAGGGCGGCAGCTCCTCGGCGTCGGAGGTGGCGCGCACGCGACCCGTCACCTCGCCCGCGCCGGTCAGCCGCAGGCCGTCCCGGTTGATGGCGTCGACGTGCGCCCGAGCGAGGTCGTAGGCCCACACCTCGACGTCGTCCAGCGTCGCCAGGTTCGCCGCGAACAGCGACCCCACCGCCCCGCATCCGACCACCGCTACGACCACGAGTCCTCCTTCGCCTTGACCAGCCGTTCCATCGTCTCGTGGAGCGGCACGGGCACGCCGACGCGGCGGGCCTCGCGGACGAGCGCGCCGGTGATCCAGTCGATCTCGGTCCGGCGGTGCGCCTCGACGTCCTCGAGCATCGACGGGTAGTGCGCGCTCCCCCGTTGCGTCGCGAGCACGTTCATCTCCCATGGATCCTCTCCGAGCTCGACGCCGGCTGCCGCGGCCACCGCCTTGCCCTCGTCCATCAGCCCGCGCACCAGGTGGCCGAGGTCGCTCGGCCGCTCGAGCTCGGCGAAGTGGCGGTCGTGCGGCAGGCCGGTGAGCGCCGAGACGGTGTTGACCGTCGCGTTGAAGATCAGCTTCGACCACTGCGCGGGGCGCAGGTCGGGGAACGCCTCGGCCGCGAGCCCCGCCGACCGGAGCAGCTCCGCGACGTGCTCGGCGTCGTCGACCGTCGTGCCGCGCGCCGGCCCGATCCACGTGGCGGTGTCGAGCACGTACTGCACGTGCGTGTCGTCGTGCCGCGTGCCGCTCATGAAGGTGACGGCCGCGAGCGCCCGCCAGTCGCCGTGGCGGCCGATCACCTCGTCGGCGCCGATCCCGTTCTGGACCGTCATCACGGTCGCCTCCGGCCAGTGCCCTGCGAGGAGCGAGCCGACGGCGTCGAGGTCGGTGGTCTTGCAGGCGACGATCACGAGCTCGGGCGCCGGGAGCTCCTCCGGGCGCACCGATGCGTCGAGCCGTGCCGTGAAGCCCGCGCGGCCCGACACGCTGAGTCCGTGCTCCCGCAGCGCGGCCGCGTGCTCCTCGCGGCGCGTGAGCGCCGAGACCTCCGCGACGCGCGCGAGGTGCGCCGCGAACAGGCTGCCGATCACGCCGGCGCCCGCGACGCAGACCCGCGCCACGCGAACCTCCTCGTGAGCCGGAGCTCACGGCCGCCGGTGAGCCCCGACGGCCGCAGGATGAGGACGGCCGCCATCACGACGCCGACGACGATCTCCGCCGTCCCGGACGGCAGGTCGATGTGCCAGCCGAAGAGCGAGGTGCCGTTCTCGGCCACCGAGAGCCAGGAGTCGAGCGCGCTGACGGCGAGCGTGCCGACGACGGCGCCGAACAGGCTGCCGGAGCCGCCGACGACGAGCATGGCGAGCGTCAGGAACGTGAGGTCGAGGTGCACCGAGTTCACGTTCAGCGGCAGCAGGTGCACGTAGAGGCCGCCGGCGAGGCCCGCGAGCACGCCCGAGAGGGTGAACGCGACCAGGCGCTGCCGGTACACGGACGCGCCGACCGCGCGCGCCGCGGCGTCGTCCTCGCGCGTCGCGCGCAGGAGCCTGCCGAAGCGGCTCCGCGCGTACACGAACGCGGCGACGATGCAGACGACGGCTCCGATCGCCGCCTGGCGGAGCCCCGTCGTCTCGGGCACCGACGAGAAGGCGTTCAGCCCTGGCCCGATGCGCTCCTCGTACTGGAGCAGGTTGTAGGTGATCTCGAGCACGGCGAACGTGGCGATGCCGGCGGCGAGCCCCGACAGCCGCATCAGCGGGATGCCGACGACGAAGGCGAAGACGCCGCCGACGAGGGCCGCGAGCGCGAGCGACGTGACGTTGCCGACGTGCCGGTGCAGGAGGAAGTGCGCGAGGTTCGGCATGATCGCCGGCTTCTCCCCCGGCGGCACGGTGAGGACGCCCGCCGTCCACGCGCCGACCGCGACGAAGCTGATGTGCCCGAACGAGAGCACGCCCGAGTTACCGATGAAGACGTACAGCGCGACGACGATCGAGACCTTCACGAGCGTGTCGGTGAAGTACGTCTGCGTCGAGATCGACACGAGCGTGCCGAGCAGCGCCGCGCCGACCACGAGCACGACGGGGCCGAGCAGCTCCTCGGGATGGCGTCTCACACGCGCTCGACCGTCTTCGAGAAGTCGAACAGCCCGCGCGGCCGCACGAGCAGGACGAGGATCACCGCGACGAAGACGAACGTCGGCAGGTACTGGCTCTGGTTCGTCGGCAGGGCGCCGCCGAGCACGCCGGTCGCGAACCCGATCAGGAAGCCGCCGAGGGTCGCCGGGACCGGGCGGTTCAGCCCACCGACGACCACGCCCGCGAGCACCACGATCGTGTCGCTGAGCGCGAAGTCCGGCGTGACGAGCGGCGTCTGCACCGTCAGCATCACGGCGACGACGGCCGCCAGCACTCCCGAGATGAGCACGGCGAACGAGATGACGCGGTTCGCGCGCACGCCGAGCATGCGGGAGGTCGCGAAGTCCATCGAGGCGGCGCGCATGTGCAGGCCGATCTCCGTTCGCTCGAGCAGGAGCTGCAGCAGCACGAGGCACCCGATCGCAACGACGACGGCGACGATCGCGATCTTGCGGATGTCGACGCCCGAGATCGTCCACGGCCGGTTCAGGTAGGCGAGTGACGTCGCGATCTTCCCCAGCGACCCGAACCAGAGGAGCGCGATGCTCTGCAGCAGGAACGCCACGGCGAACGTGGCGACGAGCATCACGGCCGGCGAGTGGCCTCGCAGCGGCCGGAAGACGAGGCGGTCCATGAGCGCGGAGAGCACGAGCACGACCGCGAAGCAGAGCGCGATCCCGGCCCACACGGGCCAGCCCCACTGCGACGCGAGCGCGAGCGCGAAGGCACCCGCCATCACGAGCTGCCCGTACGCGAAGTTGACGAGGCGCAGGACGCCGAACACGAGCCCGATGCCCACGGCCATCAGCGCGTAGATCGCGCCCAGCCCGAGCCCGTCGGCGAGCGTCTGCCAGTCGATCGTCAGCCCGGCGACGATCACGAGAGGTACGCCGCCACGAGCTTGTCGGTGTCCGAGGCGTCGCCCGGCCCGAGCGTGAGCCGGAGCTCGCCGCCGCCGAGGACGTGGCTCCGGTCCGCGACGGCGACCGTCCGCTGCGCCCGCTGCTCGACGAGCAGCACCGCGAGGCCGCGCTCCCTGATCGCCTCGAGCGCCGAGAAGACGACGTCGACCACGCTGGGGGCGAGGCCGAGCGACGGCTCGTCGAGGAGGAGCACCTGCGGATCGGCCACGAGCGCGCGCGCGATCGCGAGCTGCTGCTGCTGGCCGCCGGAGAGCGCTCCCGCAGCCCTCGCGCGGAAGTCGCGGACGACGGGGAACAGCTCGTAGACGGATGCGAAGTCGACGGGGGCCCGGCCGCGCCGGCCGGCGAGCCCGAGCCGCAGGTTCTCCTCGACCGAGAGCTCGGCGTAGACGCGGCGGCCCTCGGGGACGAGCGCGACGCCGCTGCGGGCGACCTCCTCGGGCCGAAGGCCGAGCAGCTCGCGGTCGTCGAGCCGGATGCTCCCCCGCGCCGGGGCGAGCCCCATGATCGCGTGCAGGGTCGACGACTTGCCCGCGCCGTTCGGGCCGATCAGGCCGACGATCTCGCCCGGCTCGACGGTGAGCGACAGCCCGCGCACTGCGTGCACGCCGCCGTAGCGAACGTCGAGGGTCTCGACGACCAGGGTCATTCGGGCACCGGCGTCTCGCCGAGGTAGGCGGCGGCGACGTCGAGGTTCGCGCGCACCTCGGCGGGCGTTCCCTCGGCGAGCACGGTTCCCTGGTCGAGCACCTGGATCCGTTCGCACGTCGCCATGATCAGCGCCATGTTGTGGTCGATCAGCAGCACTCCGGCGCCGTGCTCGGAGGCGATCGAGCGGACGAGCGCGGCGAAGTCCGGCACCTCGGCCTCCGGCAGCCCGGCGGCCGGCTCGTCTAGCAGCACGAACGACGGCTCCGTCGCGAGCGCGCGGGCGACGCCGAGGCGCCGTTCGTCACCGTGCGAGAGCGCGGCCGCCGGCGTGTCGGCGTAGCGGTCGAGGCCGAGCCGCTGCAGCAGCGCGGCCGCTCGACGGGCGGCCGCCCGTGGCCCGGCGCCGACGCCGAGCGCCGACACCTCGACGTTCTCGCGCACCGAGAGCGCGCGGAAGGCGTGGCTGTGCTGGAAGGTTCGCGCGAGGCCGCGCCGGCCGCGCCGGTGCGGCGACCACCGCGTCACGTCCTGGCCGGCGAGCTCGACGCGCCCCTCGTCCGGGCGGTCGAAGCCGCTGAGGACGTTCACGAGCGTCGACTTCCCGGCGCCGTTCGGCCCGATCAGGCCGACGACCTCGCCGCGCTCGAGGGTCAGGGTGACCCCGCGCAGCGCCTGCACGCCCTCGAACGCGCGCGAGACGGAGGAGGCCCGGAGGGTGTCTCCGGGCCTCCTGTCCGACTCGAGCCGGGTCGTGCCGCCCCCCAAGCCCGTCCCTAGATCTTCGGGACGACCTTGGCGACGACCGTGCCGACCAGCCGGGCCTTGTTGTTGTTGATCTCGATCACCCGGTACTGCCGGCCGAACACCGAGTGCAGGGTCGGCGAGAAGCTCACGAGGCCCGACAGGGTCGGCACCTTCCTGAACTTCTCGAGGACGGCGGAGAGCGTCGCGCCGTTCGTCGAGCCGTGCGCCCGCCGGATCGCGGTGACGACGCCGTCGATCGCGGCGGAGCCGGTGATGAAGCCGCCGGTGCCCGCGTGCACCTGCTTCGCGAGCTGGTTCACCGCCGGGTTCGGGTCGTCGCCGAAGATCGACGCGTAGGTGACGAACCAGTAGTTCGTCACCGGTGGGCTCTTCGGCAGCCAGTACGTCCCGTCGCCGGCCCACGAGTTCAGCACCGGCGTGTTGTTGCCGGCGCTCCGCATCCCGGCGATCAGGGTGGAGAGCGCGCCGAACGCGCCGGCGGTCGACGTGACGACCACGTCGGCCTTGACGCCGTTCAGCCGGCTGACGGCGTTGTTGACGTCGTTCCCGCCGAGCGAGTGGTAGGTCTCCTGGTCGACGACCTTGCCGCCGAGCTGGAGCCACCGCGCCTTGAACGCCGCGACGACGTCCTTGAAGTAGACGATCACGCCGTCGGTCGCGAGAGCGGCCTTCCGCCACCCCTTCGCCCACGCGAACTGCGCCATCGCCGAGCCCTCGTCCTGCGCGGCGTTGCCGAAGCTGAACGCGAGCTTGCCCTTCGGGCCGAACCGCTTCGGGCCCATCTGGTCGGTGCCGATGCACGGCGCGATCGCGAGCACGCCGCGGTTGATGGCCTCCTGCACGACCGGCGCGGCGAGATCGACGTCGCAGGTCGTGAAGATGATGTTCGCGCCCCCCGCGAGCAGCTTCAACGCGCATGCCTTCGAGACGGCCGGCTTGTTGCCCTGCGTGTCGCAGGTTCTGATCTGCAGCTTGCGGCCGTCGACGCCGCCCTTCGCGTTCCACTGCTTCACCCGCAGTTGCGCCGCCGCGAGCGCCGGGGTGTCGAACGGCGCCATCGCGCCCTTGCTGTCGTACGCCCACCCGATCGTGATCGGCGACGACGCGCGGTGCGTCGTCGTCCGTGCTGCTGCGGTCGCCGCGAGCGCGACGAGCGCGAACGCGGCGACGGCGGTGACGAGCCCCACGCGGGAACCCCGTCTTCTCATGGTGCCTCCTCCACTTCCTGGGGGGTAGCTGACCAGCACCGCTCGAACGCCGCGCGTGCGCGGGCGAGCGTCTCCTCCGCCGGCGCCGCCCAGTACGAGCCGTCGAGCTCGTTGCCGAACGTGCCGTCGTCGGAGAAGATCTCGATGTCGTACAGGCCGTCCCAGCCGGCGGCGTCGAGCGCCCGCAGGACGGCGGGGACGTCGGCCGGGCCGTCGCCTGGGAGCGCGCGGTCCGCCCACGAGCGCGTCGGCTCGCGGTGGTCGCAGACGTGCACGCCGGCGAAGCGGTGCGCCTCGCTCGCGATGTCGTCGAAAAGCGTCTCGGTGTTCCAGAGGTGCCACACGTCGAACTGGATCGCGAGCGCGGGCGGGTCGCCGGCGTCGCGGATCAGGTCGATCGCCTCGGGGATCGACGACACGATCGTCCAGGGGCCGCCGCCGTCGCGCTGGTACGGCTCGATAGCAACGACGAGGCCGAGCCGCTCCGCCTCGGCCGCGAGCGTCCGAAGGCCGTCGGCGACGATTTGCCGGGCGTCGTCGGGGTCGCGGCCGGCTCCCGTGCCCGTCAGGCAGACGATCCCGCTCGGCCGGAACGGCGCGAGCCGCTCGAGGCTCCGGCAGATCGCGTCGAGGCGCTCCGCCGGGTCGTCCGGGCCGCCGAGGAGCGGCAGCGGGAGGATCGACGGCACGGCGGGCACGGCGGACGCGCGCGCGAGGCCGCTCTCCTCCAGCAGCTCGAGCGCCTCCGCGTCGCCGCCCTCCGGCAGCTTCAGCTCCCAGACGCCGATCCCGTCGAGGCCCGCGGCGGCATAGTCCTCCACGTCCTCGCGGAAGCTCGACCGGAACGTCGTGATCTGCGACACCGAGACCCGCGGCTCCACTCGCCGGATCCTCTCACGACGTTTGACATCTGATCAAGGGTTGTGGGACGGTCAGCTCTCCAGATGCCACTCGCAGGCACACCGCGGGGCCCGATGCGCCACCGGACGATGGCCGAGTACGCGCTGCTGGAGCTCCGCGAGGCGATCATCCTGGGCGAGCTGCCCGCCGGGACGCCGCTGCGCCTCGACGAGCTGGCGCGCTCGCTCGGCATGTCGATCTCGCCGATCCGGGAGGCGGTGCGCCAGCTGGAGGCGCTCGGGCTCGCGAAGCACGTGCCGCACCAGGGCGCGCGGGTGCTCGACTTCGACATCGAGGAGCTCCGCGACCTCTTCCAGGTCCGGCTCGCCCTCGAGTCGCTCGCCGTCCGCCGCGCGGCCGAGCGCTTCTCGGACGCCGACGCCGAGGCGGCGCGCGCGCAGCTCGACCGGTTCGACTCGGCCGCGGCGGCGGCGGACGTGCGCGGGACGATGCGCGCGCACACGGGCTTCCACTTCACGCTCTACGAGGCCTCGGGCTCCCAGTGGCTCGTGGCGCTGATCCGCCCGGCGTGGGACCGCTCGGAGCGGTTCCGCCCCGCGCTCCTCACCTCGAAGGACGGGCCCCAGGAGCGGCACCGGGCGTTCGACGCGGCGCTGCTCGAGGCCTGCGCGGCGCACGACCCCGACGCGGCCGCGACGGCCCTGCACGACCACCTCGAGCTCGCGAGCGTGATCTTCGAGCACGAGCTCGGCGGGCGCGGCATCTTCGACCCTCGATGAGGAAGGAGAGCACGGATGAGGTTCAGTCTCTACTCGGAGCTGCAGCTCCATCCCGGCAAGACCGCCGAGCAGCTGTACGGCGAGGTGCTCGAGCAGATGGTCAACGCCGACCGGCTCGGCTACGACGTCTACGCGATCATCGAGCACTACTTCTTCCCGAAGTTCTCCGTCTCGACCAACCCGACCGCGTTCTTCGCCGCGGCGGCGCAGCGGACGAAGCGCATTCGTTTCCGGACCATGCTGCACGCCCTGCCGTACCACAATCCGACGGTGCTCGCGGGAGTGATCCACGCGACGCACCTGATCACGGGCGGACGCTACGAGTGGGGCGTCGGCCGCGGTCACGGGTGGCTCCCGCCGCTCGCAGGCGAGCCGCTCGACGAGCATGCGCGCCCGAAGTACGAGGAGGCCGTCGATCTGCTGCTCGCCGCGCTCGACAACGAGCGGTTCTCGCACGAGGGCACCTACTTCCAGGTGGCCGACTCGCACGTCGTCCCGTTCGTCGACACGAAGTACCGCGTCTACCTCGGCGGCACCTCCGACCGCACCTACACGCTCGCGGCGGAGCGCGGCTGGGGTGTCGCCGTCCCGCCGCTCCTTCCCTACGCGGCGCTCGAGAAGCAGATGGACCTGTACCGGGAGACCTGCACCGAGCACGGGACCGAGCCCGACATCGTCTGGATCCACGCCTGCCACCTCGACGAGGACGCCGACAACGCGCATCGGGAGGCGGAGCAGTGGATCAAGGGGTTCATCGACGGCAACGCCTCGCCGCTGACGGAGTGGCCGAAGCCGCCGGCCGACGCGCTCGGCAAGGCGGGCTACGGCTTCTACGCAGCGGGGATCATGGAGTCGCTGACGGAGATTCCCTACGACAAGCTGATCGAGGACGACTACGTCTGGGTCGGCACGCCGGCCGACGTGATCGCGCGGATCGAGGAGACCCGCCGCGTCTGCGAGGGCATCCAGGAGGTCGGGATCACCGTCAACGCCGGCGGCGCCCCGCACTGGATGGCGATCAAGAACCAGGAGCTGTTCGCGAGCGCCGTCATCCCGCACTTCGCGGGCGAACGGGAGGCCGTCGCGGCGAGCGGTGCCTGACACTTCCGGACGTGTAGAGCCTACGTCCTCGCGAGCCAGCGGTCGGCGGCGACGAGGCGGCGCTCGAGCTGGTCGATCGTCGCCTCGGTGACGCGGCGGACGCCCGCGCGGCGGTTCAGCTCGGCGTTCACCTGCGCGTGCGTCAAACGCGTCCGCCGGACGAGCTCGCGCGCGACGGTCGCGTTCTGGTCGCGCAGGGCCTGCTTTTCCTCGCGGCGGGTCACGGTAACCGCCGCGCCCGCGGTCTCGCCGCCGCCGGTAAGCGGAGGCGGGGGCGCGAGCTCCAGCTCGATCTCCCCCCCGCCGGCCCACTCCGGGTCGGGCTCGTACGGCAGGTCCTCCGGCTCGTGCACGTCCGTCGCGACCGCGGACAGCGCCGCGAAGAGCGACATCTGCACGTCCTCGCCGGCGGCGTCCTCCTCCCGCTCGGCACGCTCAGGGGCGTCCTCTTTCCGCAGCGAGTGCCGGCGCTGCTCGGCCATGCCCCCTGCGTGTGCGCGCAGGCGCAAGTCGTCGGGGATGTACAGCCACGCGCGCTGCTGCGGGACGCCCCTCGTCCAGCGCACGAGGCGGCCGACCGCCTGGCGGAAGAAGAGCTCGGTCGTCGTCGTCGTGGCGTAGACCCCGACGCGGAGCCGGGGGATGTCGACGCCTTCGGAGACCATGCGCACCGCCACGAGCCACGGGTCGCGGCCTGCGGCGAACGCGGCGATGCCGGCCGACGCCTGCGGGTCGTCCGAGGTGACGACGCGTGAGGAGGCGCCAAACCGGGACTTCAGGATGGCCGCGATCCCGCGCGCGTGCTCCCGGTCGATCGCGATCACGAGCCCACCGGCATCGGGTTGTTCCGCCCTGACGGCCGACAGCCGTTCGTGCGCCGACCGGAGCACCGCGGGCAGCCACTCGCCGTCGAGCGAGAGGGCTGTCCGGAGCCTCTGCGCGGCCCGCTGCGCGTCGAGTCGGTCGTCGAAGCCGGCGCTGTGGATCGAGCCGTCCGGTGCCTGCCACTCCATCTGCCCGTTCGTCGACGGGAAGTACACGGGTCGGACGACACGGCCGTCCCGAAGCGCGTCGGCGTAGCCGTACTCGAAATCAGGCACCGCCTCGTCTCCGTCGTAGCGCACGAACGGGATCGCGCGCGTGTCTGAGCGGAACGGCGTCCCCGAGAGGGCGAGCCGCCGCGCCGACCCGGCGAACGCCACGCGGATCGCGTCGCCCCAGGCGCGCTCGTCGGCGGCGTGGTGCAGCTCGTCGAAGACGACGAACGCGTTTTCTGCGAGCGCCCGGAGGAGCGGCGCGCTTGTCGCCACCTGCTGGTACGAGGTGACGATCCCGTGCATGTCGGCGGGCAGGCGCCCGTCCGCCGCCGCCCAGGCCGGGTCGAGGTGGAGCCCGAACGCGGCCGCCGCGCGCGACCACTGGAGCTTCAGGTGCGCCGTCGGCGCGACGACGACGAGCCGGGCCGGGCGCGCCGCGAGCTCGTGGCGGGCCACCGTCAGCGCGAAGGTGGTCTTCCCCGCACCGGGCGTCGCAACCGCGAGGTAGTCGGGGCCGGCGGCCTCGAGGAAGCCGTCGAGGGCCTGCTTCTGCCAGGGACGGAGACGGACGACGCGGGTCACGGGCCGCGGGACGTTATCGATTCGGTCCGCCGGCGCCCGGCGGGGGCCCGTTAGGCCCGCTGGTAGCGCGCGACGGTGAAGGCGATCAGCACCGGCACGTTGAGCATGAAGAGCACGAGCATCAACGTCAGGATCACGAGCTGCGTCCCGTGCGTGTGGTCGTAGACGAACGCGAACTCGATCATCCCGCCGATCACCACGTACGCGGCGAGCGCCCACCCCGCCACCTGGCGGAAGCGCGCCCAGGCGAAGTCGCGGATGCGCGCGAGGAGCACGCCGTTCGCGAGCTCGAGCCCCGCCGCGACGGCGAGGATCGCGATCGCGACCCACGTCTGCGCATGCTTCGGCAGGTACGCCGCGTTGTAGATGACGCCGACGGCGATCGCGACCATCGCCGCCGCGCCGACCTCCGTGACGGGCGGGAGCTTCCGGTCGACCAGGCTAGAGGCTTGAT
>Ga0070739_10005282_pt1 | contig 14831 bp, 12 predicted proteins | sample Coa_R1_7_FD_66445 | JGI IMG/M metagenome (GOLD analysis project Ga0070739, IMG submission 66445) | Surface soil microbial communities from Centralia Pennsylvania, which are recovering from an underground coalmine fire - Coalmine... | ecosystem: Environmental > Terrestrial > Soil > Unclassified ... | reverse complement strand
CGCGAGGTAGATGGCGAACGGGAGGGCGTTGATCAGGAAAAGGATCGCCCGGACCAGCTCGGCCGGGTGGTCCGCCAGTGTCCACGGCGTCGCCCCGTACGGGCCGGCGAGCGTCAGCAGGGCGCTCAGCTTCTGCAGCAGCCAGTACAGCCCGGCGACCAGCGTCGAGAGCAGGGGCGGCTTGCTGGAGTAGTATTCCTGCGTGGTCGGGTCGAGGACCTTATCGACGCTCTGCCAGCCGTCCTCGAAGATGATGCCGCGATCACTCTTGATCCGGCGGTCCAAGCCAACTTCGAGCAATACAGCCAGCTGCAGCGGATCAGCCGCGGCCAAAGCGGCGGGAGCGCTGGCAATCACCACTTGCTTATCGCGCCGGCCAATCACCCACGTCCCTTCATCCACGAGGGCACGAACGGCGGCCCAACGCGAACGGTCGTTGGAGCTGAACGTCGGCATCGCCCGCGGGACCGTCGCCGGCCAGGGACGGCGCGGATGGTCCGGATCATTCGGCCAGCTCTGCGAGAGGCTCGGCTCATAGACCAGTTCCGCGGATAAAATGCGGCCGAGCGCCATCGCGGTCGCCACGACAATCAGCAGTCCGTACACCCGTCGCCGCCACACCGGCGAACCGACTGCGTCAACTGCCGGCCTTGGATCAGAAGTCGGTTTCATGGATTCTTTTGGGGTGTTTTATCCGCTACGCTGTAGCTGTCATCATCGCGGCCCATATAGGCAGTCACCAGCTCCGCGAGAAATCCAATTGACATCATCTGAGCGCCGAGCAACAGGGCAGCAAGCGAGTAGATCAGCAACGCCCGTTGATGCAACGGTTCATATTTTTCGGGATGCCACAGACGAATAATCCACGTAATCGCCAGATAGAGCAGGCCGAGAGTGCCCAGCAGAAAGCTGACCAGTCCCAGGCCGCCAAGTAGGTGCTGCGGTCGTTGGCCGAAGCCCGTCAGGAATTTGACCGTGAGCAGATCGAGAAATCCCTTGACGAAGCGGCGGACGCCGTACTTGGAATGGCCGAAACGGCGCGGGCGATGAGTGATCTCGATTTCCCCGACGCGAAAGCCTCGCGCCGCCGCCAAGACGGGGATGAAGCGGTGCAGCTCACCGTAGAGACGCACTTCACGGAACACCTCGGCGCGATAGCACTTCATGCCGCAGTTATGATCGTGTAGACGAACGCCGGTCAGCCAGCTGACCATGTGGTTAAAAATGCGGCTAGGCCAGACTTTATGCCAGGGATCGCGGCGCACGCGCTTCCAGCCACTTATGACATCAAGGCGTTGCCCGGACTTCGTTTCATTCAGGTGAGCAAGAAAGCGCGGGATTTCGGCGGGATCGTCTTGCAGGTCGGCGTCGAGGGTGAAAATGATGTCGCCGCGCGCTGCGCGGAAGCCGGCCAGGAGCGCCGCCGCCTTACCGAAATTGCGGCGAAAGCGGAGACCGTGGACCTCCGCGTGCTCGCTAGCCAACTCGGCAATGATCGGCCAGGAGCCGTCGGTGCTGCCGTCATCCACGAAGATTATCTCCAGGTCGAGCTGCGCCGCGCGCGCCACTTCCGCGATCTCCGCGTACAGCGCCGGCAGGCTGTCGCACTCGTCGTACACCGGAACGACAACCGAAATCACGACAGCCCCCTCCGAATAGGCACCCGACGCTGCACTTATTATTTGTTATAAGCGGTGATTGCCGAATTGCACTCGAAGAATGCTCACAACAAGCGTTCGATGACCGCGTCCGCGACGTACTTGCCGCGACGAGTCAAGCGGACGCTGCGACCATCGTCGGCAAGAAAGCCTTGATCGACATGCAGGGCCAATGCTGCGCCGGCCACAGCGTCCAAATCGAATCCGGTTTGCATGAGGAAGGCGGCGCGGTCGATTCCTTCGGCACGGCGCAGCTGCACGGCCATCGTTTCACGGGCGCGTTCCCGTGGTGGAAGCTGCTCCGATTGCCACGTCACGGATTCGCCCGACAGCGCCTGACGAATGTACCGCTGTAAATCGCGCGTGTTCAGCTCGCGGCGACCCAGGACATAACGCGCCGCGCCCATGCCGAAACCGAAATACGCCTCATTGGCCCAGTACGTCTGATTATGGAGGCAGCGCCGCCCGGGCCGGGCGAAATTGGATATCTCGTATTGCTCAAATCCGGCTTCGTCTAGTGTGTCGATGGCCAGTGCGTACAGCGTCAACTCGGAGTCCTCGTCGAGCGGTCGCAGCTGGCCGCGTTGCCGGCGCTTCCAGAGAGGCGTTCCCTTTTCGTAGGTCAGCCCATACGTCGAGAGATGATCCGCTTCGAGAGCGAGTGCGTGAGCGAGGTCTGTACGCCAGAGAGTTTCCGTCTGCCCCGGAATGCCGAAGATGAGATCGAGCGACACATTATCGATCCGCCGGCGCACGCGCTCGACGGCGCGAGTGGTTTCTTCGGGATTGTGCGCTCGTTCCAACATGGCCAGCAATTCAGGATGAAACGATTGAGCGCCGAGACTGACGCGGTTGACGCCGTGATCGGCCAATACAGCGATCTTATCCGCCGTCAGCGAGTCGGGATTGCACTCAATCGAGAATTCGCTGTCGCCGCCCATCTCAAGACGCAGCCAGCGGAGAACACTCGATAACAAGCGTTCGAGCTGAGCCGCAGTCAGATGCGAGGGGGTGCCGCCGCCAAGAAAGAGCGTCCGCACCGGCTGCGGCTCGCCCAGTCCCGAAAGCTCAGCGGCGAGGGCGTCGAGGTACAACTCGATGAGATGGTCTTGTCCGGTAGCGATGGCGAAATCGCAGTAGCCGCAGTGATGGGCACAAAACGGCACATGGACATAGGCAGCGCGCGGCCACAGCCAGGGCGGCAGCGAGCAAGACATCGAGAGATGTGAATTATTCACCACGGAACACACGGAAAACACGGAAAAAAGAAAAAAGGAATCGAATCGGTTTAGTTATTGATCCTAACAATCTAGTTCACTGTCCGTTGCTTTTTCCATGCTTTCCGCGTGTTCCGCGTGGTGAGTCAAATGTTATTTTTCTGACTGCTCGCCCGGCGGGGCAGGCTTGACGACACTGTCGGGCGAACCCTGGAACAATTCCTTACTGGGCGGATCACTATCCGGGGAGGTCCACCAAGTCAGTTCGTTGCCTCGGATCTGCTCACCTTTGATGATTTGGTTGAGAACCTTCCCGCCCTGATCGGCAATCTTGGCCACGTATTGGTTTTTCTCGGTGCGCTTCTTCAGATCGTCTAGGGCTTCCTTCAACGTCGCGGCTAAGATGCGCCAGGGATGCATCCGCGTGTCCTTGGGGGTTTCCCGGTTAGAAAGCTCGCTGCTTGCCGCCTGCGCCAAGGCGCCCAGGCATTTGGCGATCTGGCCGGCAGCGTAATCGACCTGGTATTGTCGGTCCTTGGGCGACGCCTGCATGCGCGCCAAACCGATGGCCGCTTCGACGCGTTCATCAATGCGCGGCGGCGGCTGAATGCGTTCGTCGTTGCCGGCGAACCGGGCCAGCACCAAAGCGGGCCGGACCTTGTCGTCGATAGCTGGCGTGTGGGTCTTGGCCAGCGCACGGATGGCCTCGCGCCTGAGAACACGATAGCCGTCGATCTCCTCCGGGGCGGCATTTTTGTGCAGCCCTTTTTGCTGCTCCAAGAACTCGACCAGCGCCACGGCGCACTTGGCCTGTTGCGGCGGCGGCAAATTCGGAATCAGCGTGGTCAATCCCTTTAGCATGTAATAATGCACAGCAGCGGTCTGCTGCGAATCTTTAAGGACCGTGATGAGCGTGGTCGCAAGCTCTGGCTGCCCCAATTTGGCGATCTCGGCAAGCACCCGGGCATTATGCAGCTTGTGGATCGGTCGGGCGTCCTTGAACTGGATGACCTCCAGGGCATGGATGCGAACTTTGTCGCGAAAAATCTCCTGGAACGTCTGCATCGACTGCGTATCCCTGGCCCGGAGGATATCTTTGTCTATCGCATTAGACAGTGCATCGAAGTCCTTGGCGATGGCATTGGGTTGCGCGTCGAGCTTCTGAAGATAGACGCCGTAGGTCAGGGTCTTCGCGAACAGATCAATCGCCTCTTGGTGGTTCCTGTCGTTGGGATCAACCCTTGCACCTTTCAAGAACCCCAGAGCCAGATTGCGCGCCGCTCCGCTGTACTTCTCCTCCAGCTTGTTCCATCCTTCGTTGAGGGTCTGCGCTCGGACTTGCCTCAGCTCCAGCGTCAACGTCGCAACCACGGCCAACAGACCCACCCAGCCAAACCAACGCATTCGCAGAGCCATCGAGAGCACCTCTTCATAGTTGGAATATCAACCACCAGCCCGCAGCGCAAGCAAGGGTACATTCTTCCCTTGCTTGCGCTGCGGGCTGGTGGTCCCTTTATGGTAATTCTGTCATCCGTATGATGCGTCCGCAAGGTAAAACCCCGTTGCCGCCGCTGTCGTTGGCGCTACTTGCGGGATACGTCCCCGGTGTGCTGGCGGCAGGCCAAGTGCAGGCGGCGCTGCTCGGCGGGCGTGAGATAACTGAAAGGAGCGGCCTCATCAGCGGCGCGGAGCCAGCGCGTTGCCGGCTGGCACTGAGCCAGCTGCGACCACACTTCATGCAGATACCAGCACGGCCGAGCCTCATCCGGACGCGCTCGCCGAGCGAGCACAAACTCACTGGCCGACTGGCACAGCAGACCTTCGCTCGACAATTCGTCGCCGCCATCCTTTAGTTCGGCCCGCTGGCGAGCCAGCCAATACAGAGCGATGCCACGGTGCAGATGGATGGCGTATTCGTCCTCCAGGCGCGTCGCAATGTCCAGGAGCCGAGTATGGCAGCGCACCAGATGCTGTTGGGCATCGGTTTCGTGGTCTTGAATCTCGGCCTCGAAGCGCTCAAACTGCTCACGGGCCGCTTCCAGTCGGTCCAGACGCAATAGTAACTCGGCATATTCGCCGCGCACCACGAAATGGTCGGGCCGGACGCTTAGATATTGCTTCAGTTGATCCGCTGCCTGGTCCTCTTTTCCTTGAGCGAGATAGGCCGCTGCCAGGCTCAGGTGATTGCGCACCAGAGCGGGATCTTGTTTCAGGCTTTGTTGAAACGCGGTGATGGCTTGCTCGGTTTGGCCTTCGAGCATGGCTTGCTGGCCCTTCTCCCACTCGGGCATGCCGGGCGAAGTCAGCTTCGGCTCATCCGCCAAGAGCGGCAGAGAGGGCAGCAAAAGGGCGACAATGGCGCAAGCACGGCAATATCGGGTCATTGGCGGGCCTCCACGGGGCAACAGGTGGTAGGAAATGTACAGACTAGTTATCGCCCGGCAGGGTGTACGGGATTGACCGAAAATAACGAAAATGCCGGCGCAATGAGGTCGCCCACGGACGAGGAAATGGTGTTAAGATGGAGAATCGGCAGTGCGGGTTTATCGTTTCGCGCGAAATGGCAAAACCGACACGATCAGGGCGCGGTCAGCCAAATCTGATTGAGCGCTTCCTGGCATATCATGCCGAAGACCGGCACAACGAAGAGCAAGATAGGATTGAGAAAAAAAACGCCCTGACGCAGCTGCGGGGTTTCCGGCACGGTCGCCAGCGTCTGCGCCTGCCGGATCAGCTCCGGAAGCACAAACACGACCAGATACAACGCATAGGGCGGAAAAATCAGCATCAGGCTCAGCTCGGCGCGTAACGGCACCTCCTTGCGGCCCAGATACTCGTTGCATTCGTCCAGGGCGCGATAGAGCCAGTAGTAGAAATAAAATCCCAGCGTCAGGTACGACAGGACCAACACGCCGAACGGATGCCGTACTCGTCCGAGCGTGCGGCCGGCGCTGTCGAGCTTGCGCTCGCCCGTCTTCGCCGAGTACGCCTGGCACACCTTATAACAATAGATCAGTCCGAAGATGCCTCCGCTGGCGAGCGTTAGCACAAAGACCAAGAGCGGATGCATCTTGCGCCAGTCGCTCGGTGAGCGGACCTTGGTCGTCTTACGCCCCGTAGGGATTTTACGAGTAGCGGAGGAGGCAAGGACTGCTGAATCGCTCAGGAGTTTGTCGGCGGGAAACAATCCCTTGATAGAGCCGGCCTGTGCCCACTCCAACATGCCTTCCTGCCAAACGAGATCGGTCGGCTTCAGCTGCCCGGAGTCTGCCAACTGCTTGAGTTGAGCAGCGGTAACGGGCACGGCGGCGGGTTGACCGTTAACTGTGTAATGCCATTCAGTGATCGCCATGACGCGCCGGCACCGAGGAGTTTATACGACGATAGGTGAGACAGCGTTATCGATTGTATCGCACCCTGCATCTCCCACAAGGTCGGACTGCCAAAGTAGGTCCGAGCCGCGCACGCAGCGCAGCGGAGTAAGCGGCCGTCCTGCGCTGCCGCTTACTCCGCTGCGCTGCGTGCGCGGCTCGGACATGGTGGTATGACGAATTGAAAAATCGTATGATAGCGACGACGGCCAAGGCAGAGAGCGCTAACCGGGAGATTGAAACATGCGCGGGCCTGTGTTCGCGATGATTACATGGTTGGGATTCTTCGCGGGGCCGGCTGCGGCGCATTTCAACATGCTGCTGCCGGAAAGCGCCTCGGCGAAAAAAGGAGAAACGCTCGCCCTCACTTACCAGTGGGGCCATCCCTTCGAGCATCAGCTCTTCGATGCACCGCAACCACAGAGTCTCTTTGTTCTCCGCCCGGATGGTCGGCGCATCGAGTTGACGGACAAGCTGGTCAAAACTACGCGCAAGGTTGGGTCGAAAGAAACGACTGTATTTCAACTTCGCTTCACGCCTGAACAGCGTGGCGATTACGTCTTCGTGTTGCAGACGCCTCCGATCTGGATGGAGGAAGACGGCGAGTTTCTGCAGGACACCGTCAAGATGGTGCTGCACGTCCAGTCCCAGAAAGGATGGGATGCCGCCGTCGGCGACTTCGAGTTGGTGCCCTTGACGCGCCCCTATGGCCTGCGTCCGGGGATGGTGTTCCAGGTCGAGACGTTTCCCGCCCGCAGCGTAAGCGAAGGTAGCCCTCGCTCACGCTGCGGGCTGGTAGAGATCGAGCGTTACAATGCCGAACCGCCGAAGAAACTGCCGCCCGATGAGGACATCACGCGCACGGTTCGTCTGGATGGCAACGGCGTCGCCACGACCACGCTCTGCGAAGCCGGCTGGTGGTGCCTGACGGTCTCTCGCCCACAAGGGACGCGGATGCGCGACGGCAAGCGCTATCCCCTACGGCAACGCGCCACCTTCTGGGTTTTCGTGGACGAATCCGCACGGAGCGAGTAATCGAGGAACATCATGGGCGCAGCGCCGGTTTCGTTCGGCTTGCTCTGGGCGATGCACATCTCCGATGGTGTGTTGACCGCGCCGTGGCTGGGGGCGGGTTTTGCGCTGTCGGGGTTGCTCGCTCTGGTAGCGGCATACCGAGTGCGCGATGAGGAGATTCCGCGCATCGCAGTACTCAGCGCCGCCTTTTTCGTCGCCACGTTGATGCATCTGAAGTTGGGGCCGACCAGCGTTCATTTGCTGCTAAACGGACTGGTCGGCGTCGTTCTTGGGCGGCGGGCGCCGTTGGCTATCCTCATCGGCCTGACACTACACGCCGTTCTCCTCGGCCACGGTGGTTTCACCACGATCGGCGTCAATGCCTGCGTGATGACGCTGCCGGCGTTGTTGGCGGCCGTGCTGTTCTCCGGCATGCGGCGTCTTCCGTGGTTTGGCCGGAGCGGCAACGCACTCACGTGGCTGTGCGGCTTTCTTCTCGGCATGATTTCGGTGCTGGCCACGTTGGTCCTTCAAGCTGCGGTCCTTCGCTGGGGCGGGGCCGAAGATTGGTCCCTGATCGTCCAAGGCGTTTTTTACGCTCATTTGCCCATTGTCGTTCTGGAAGGCGTCGTTCTTGGCTTCACGGTAAGTTATTTGGCCCGCGTCAAACCCGAGATGCTCGGCTTGCAGGACATGGTGGGCCTCGAAGACTCGGCCCACCCTACGATCTCGCCGCCGCTCGTCTTGATGCTGACGGCGCTGACATCCCTTCTTGTGGCCGGTCCTGCATCTGCCCATCGTCCCTGCGCGGATTACACGGTTCGAGCGGATCGGCAAGTACAAATCGATGGCTGGTTCGATCCCGGCGATACGCCCATGAAGGGCGCCAAAGTGCAGGTTTTTCGACCGGGACAACGATTGCTCGCGGAAGGCCAGATGGATGACAACGGAACATTCGTCTTTCGCTTTGTCGAGGCCGAACCGCTGGAAGTAATCGTCAATGCCGGGGATGGGCATCGTACTACCCTCAAGATTCCTCGCGAGAAATTGGAACAAAGCTACGAGCCTGAATCGCAACCATTAGGGAGCGGCGATGCGGACCGCTCTCTAACTGTCACGGCTGGAGGCCGACAACACCCCCAGACGTGGCGCGAACAGATCAAGGACGCGCTCGTCGGCATCAGTTTCCTTCTTTCCGTCGCTGCCTTCCTGCTGAGCTGGCGCACGAGCCGACGAGTGCGGCAGCGCGAAAAAGGATCGTGAGCCGGCAGAGAATCGTATTTGCAACTCGCACGGCTTGCGATAATCTCGAATTCATGTGTCCGGTTATAATCAACTGGTATTTCGGTTGGAGCATGATCCTGACCGCGTTCGTCAGCGGTGCGATCATCGGGCTTTTCTTTTATCGCGAGAACTTTTTGGGCGGCTACAGCTCGTTCCGGCGGCGGATTCTTCGTCTAGGCCATATCGCCCTGGCGGCTCTTGGGATGATTAACGTCCTTTATGGACTTTCCCCCGCGCGATCGGAGCTTTCGTTGGAGTCTCAGGTCGCTTCCCTGGGATTTATCATCGGAGGCATCACGATGCCTGCGATTTGCTTCCTCAGCGCGTGGCGAGTGGGTTTTCGCCACCTGTTCTTTATTCCAGTTACCGCCCTAATTATTGCTGCCATTCAAACATTACGGATCGGCCCCCTATGAAGATCGGCTTTCTTGCCCTGAGCGGTCTGCGCGCCCACGACCCGAAGCTCCTTGAGCTGGGTCTGACCCTACCCGGCGTGCGGGAGCGGGGCAAGGTCCTCAGCTCGTTGCCTAGCCTTGGCCTGCTTTACCTGGCCTCCTGCACTCCGCCGGGTCACGAACTGCACTATTTCGAGGCGGAAGGCGATGGCCGGGAACCAGCGGAGATCTATTCTTGCGATTTGGTGGCCATCAACACGTTCTCGGCTCAAGTGTTCGAAGCGTATGCCGTGGCCGACCGGCTTCGCAACGCCGGCGTCCGCGTGGCGATGGGTGGTTTGCACGTTTCAGTCCTGCCCGACGAAGCGCTAGCACACGCCGATCATGTTTTTCTGGGTGAAGGCGAACGTACCTGGCCTACCGCCGTGAACGCTATTGCGCGAGGCAGCACACAACGTGTCTGGAATGCCGCTGATTTTCCACCGCTCGACCTTCGCTCGCTTCCTGTGCCGCGTTACGATTTGTTGGCCAACCGCCCCTATTCTCGCTTCCCGGTGCAGACGACGCGCGGCTGTCCCTGGCGCTGCGACTTCTGTGCCTCCAATGTAATGCTCCAGGAGCCGTATCGAAAACGTCCGGTTGAAGACGTGGTCCGCGATATTCAAGCCATTCGCCAGATTCGGAAGCGCCCGTTCATTGAGTTCGCGGATGATAATACTTTCGTCGATCATGCCTGGGGCAAAGAGCTTTGCCGGGCGTTGATCCCGCTGGGGGTCAAATGGTTCACCGAAACCGATATCTCCGTGGCGGATGATCCGGAGCTGCTTCGGCTCATGCGGCAGGCCCGTTGCCGGCAGGTGCTGATCGGTCTGGAAAGCCCCGAGCGCAGCGCTTTGGAAGGCATCGAACTGCGAGCGAATTTCAAAAGCCGGCGGTCAAATACCTATATCGAGGCGCTGCGGCGAATTCAGGAACAGGGGATAACCGTCAACGGCTGTTTCATCCTTGGTTTGGATCGACAAACGCCGGCGATCTTCGAGCAAGTCCTCGACTTTGCCATGCAGGTTCCGCTCTATGATGTTCAAATCACGGTTCTTACTCCCTTTCCCGGCACCCCGCTCTATGCACGACTTCTCCGCGAGGGCCGGCTTCTGAAGCCCGGCCGATGGGATCTTTGCACCTTGTTCGATGTGAATTTCGTGCCCAAGAACATGACCGTCGAGCAGCTCCAGGAGGGCATGTACTGGCTCGCCGAGAAACTCTACAACGAAGATTGCCTCATGCGGAGGCGCAAACCGTTCCTTGATCAACTCTGGCAGCAAGCTGAGCGAACCGAAATAATCAGCTCCTGAGGATTGCACTAGCATTTCTGCGGCGAATGTGCGATGGTTCGCGGCGAATACCAGCCGGGATGCGCCCGGCGGAGCTGTGGAGAGGAACAGATGCATCCAAAAACGTCTGTTCGACAACCCGTTATCGCCGGCGCTCGGCGGCAGCACTTGTCGGAGCTTCTCCGAAAGTGGCGGCGGCAGCCGCGCAAACGCTCGCCGCTGTTGTTTTGGACTCTCCTCTCGTTGGCGCTTCTGAGCGATGGCGGCTTGCTCTTGCTCGCGTCTGGGCTCTTGGACCATTGGGAATCCGCATCTCCGGCAGGAGATTCATCCTTTTGGGAGCGGTTGACTTGGGAAAGTTGGCCGACTGAACCTGGTCCCGCTCTGCCCGGACTGTGTTCGAGCGTGCTGGCGGTCGTTTTTTTCACGGCGGCAACGACAATGAAGCTGCGGTGGCCGCTGTGGCGTCGGCGATTCTTGCTTTTGGGGCTGCTGAGTGGTTCTGCGAGCCTTGCCTGGTCGATGCCCCTCTTGGGCGAAGCCGTCCAGGAGGGCCTGCCGCCGATCTACAACGGCAGCCAGGGAATGCTGTGGGTGGCCGCTGTGGTCATGGGGCTGGGACTCATGCTCGCCGTGCTTTGCCGCGATGCCTTCCTCGCTTTCGTTGCTGCCGTTTCCGCCAGTCTCGGATTCTTGGCGGCGAATTGCTGGCCGTTGCCCTTCGCCCAGGCGTGGCCAACCTTGCCACAGGAAGGTGCCGATAGTAGCTGCCTGCGCACGCATGTGCTGATATTACTGTCAGCCTATGCAGCCCTAGCCTTAGCCTGGAGTACCGCGGCACTCACGCTCGTGCGGATTCTGCTCGATGAGCCGAGCAGCGAGCGCCTGCGTCGATTAGCGATCCTCTGTCTTTGGCCGATCCGACTCGGCGTGGTCCTCTTGACGGTTACCGCGCTGCTGGATGGTTGGCGAATGCTGGACCAGGGATTTACTTGGCATGGCTGGAATGTGCAAGGTGTGGGCACGCTTCTCGTGTTGCCTCTCTGCGCTGCTCTTGTCTATGTTCAGCGGCGCGGAGGGATGTCGCCGCTCCGCTTGCTGATAACCGTGGCGCTTGGCTTACCTTCCTTAGCAATGATCTGGCAAGGTGCCGCGCTTTGGGAAGGCGGGGATCTGCACATTGGCTCCGCGGGCCCTGCCGAGGTCGCACTTCTCCTGATCGGGCTGCTTCCTCTTAGCCTGACGACACATGCCGCCCTGCGTTATTACTTCGGCAAACGACGAATCCTGGAAGTATGAAGCGATTGACTCGCCGGGCTTGGTACGGGATAGTTTATGGGGTTGAAGTGATGATATACTAAGACCGATGGCAAGGGAGATGCCTCGGGCTGGCCAGCCGCGCAGGAAACCATCATGCAGCCGATTGAATTTCAATGCGGGCATTGCGGAAAGCTCATGGCCGTCAGCAGTCAGCATCTGGGCCAACAGGTGCGTTGTCCGCACTGCCAGCAGGTCGTGATCGCCCCGCCGCCTGCTGTTCCTACCGTTCCTTCTTCCGAACCGGGAGAGGAAAAGACAGAAATCAGTGGCGTCCCGCCGCCGCAGGGAGGCTTCGCCGAAACAGTCTTGCATAAGACCGCCGACGCGGCTGAGGATATCTTCGCGCCCCCCAATGGCGGGAGCGATCTGTTTGGCCTCGCAGAGCCGCCGCGCATCGAGATCCCGTTGGAAACGCAGCTGCCCACTCTACCCAGCGATGGCGCTGTCCCTCCGCAACCGTTACCGGGAACCCTGCCTTCGTCGCTGCCCTGGGCAGCTCAGCAATCGGCCGAGAATGTACCTGCTGCCTTGACTCCCTTTGGGCAGAGCGAGAACACCGCCAATTTGGGAGGGGCCATGCCGCCCTGGCAGAGCGGCGCCGTCACCGAAACGCTACAACCGCCTGCCGTCTCCGTGCCGCTACTCTCGAAGAGTGAACAGTCCCCCGCCGGCTCCCGTTCCGCGAAACGAGAGGAAGCGAAAGCACCTTGGTTCCTGCTTCTGGTCTTCTGCCCGCTGCTGCTGTATTCCATTGTCATCAGCATTTTTGCGTTCTTCATCTACCGGCACGAGCAACAACTCCAGGAGCAGTTTCGCGAGCGCTTCGACAAGATGCCGGATGTCGGCGACGATCCGGGGGTCCGCAAAGGCAAACGGGTGAGCCTTACCGACAGGTACAAGCCGGAGCTGGCCACTATGCCCCTGCCGAAGTCGCTCTGCACCACGCTTAGAAAGCCGCTCCGTGTCGGCGACCTGCTGGTCACTCCCAATCGTGTCGAACGCAAGCGCGTTTCCGTGGTGGTCGAATCGTCGAAGCCTGAGCCTTGCAAACATGACTCTTTGGTGCTGTACCTCGACTTGAAAAACCTATCCACCGAGTATGCTTTTGCGCCGTTGGACAATTACTTTGATCGCTATTGGCGTCCGGGCATGGACATGATACCGCCATTGACGCTCTTGGAAGTCGGCGATTACCGTTGCTACGGTGGTCCGGCCCATTGGTACCCGCGCGGCGATCGCGCCAACCGGCGCGAGTGGGTCAAGGGGCGGCGCGATCAAGCCGAGTTCCTTCAGCCCGGCGAGGAGAAAGAGATGTTCGTTTGCACCGACGGCGAGGATGACACGGCAGCCGCCCTATTGTGCAGCGATCAGCCGGGCGAGGGATATCATGGCCGCTTGCTGTGGCGCGTTCGCGTTCGTCGCGGCCTAGTGCGCTTCCAGGGCAAAGATTACTCCGCCACCGCAGTCATCGGCGTTCGCTTCACCGATTCCGACATTCGTCAAGCCCCGACGGAAGTTCAATAAGCACGTGCAGACCGGCCTTCTACCTTCTCCTCTCTCTTGTGGAAAAAATTCTCCTCCGCATCTAGCCTTATCGAAACGGCATCCTATTTTGTGTTAAAGGATGGTTGATATTAAAGAGGGAAAGGGGGTTGCCAAGCCCTTCGGAGGGCACTATATTTAGCCATTAAGGATCGATGTTGGGCTATCATTAACTCGGCCTCTTCTTTTTGAAGCGCCCCCTTCGTCCAACCCGACCTCTCAATGCCGAGGGGAGGGCACGGAGTAGCCATCCCAGGCGTCGAGCGGTGTGGCCCATCCATCGTGGTTTCCCTTGGTTCTATTCACCTAGAGGAGTGAGGGCCGTCCCGAAATGGACGGCCATGATGCTTTTATGAAACTTACACGCGCATCCAGTTATGCTCTCCATGCGGTCGTCCACATGGCGCAGCAGAAAGTGCAGAACGTACCGGTGGCATCGCACGATATTGCCAACGAACGTGGCATTCCCATGCGCTTCTTGCTCAAAGTGCTCAAACCGTTGGTCACGCAACGCATCTTGATGTCCGTCAAGGGACCTCATGGAGGCTATCGTCTGGCCCGCTCTCCCTCGGACATCACCATGCTTGATGTCATTGAAGCGGTAGACGGCACGCTCCGCGGTTATGCTCCGGAGCGCCCGACCGACAAAGACGACGATTTTTCACCCGCGCAAATTAAGAAATTTAACCAGATTTGGAATAGCCTTCATCCCAAATTAGAGCAGGTCTGCGGCCAAACCGCCGAACAGATACGCAAGAGTCTGGAAAAGGTGAGGATTTCCGACCTGGTCAACCGCAGCAAGTAACCCATCTTCTCTCGGTTGGCGACGCTTCGCAGAAGCGTTTCGTTTTTCGACGCTTCTGCGAAGCATCGCTAACCATCAAATCTAACGCTGATAAATCGGTAGGGCAGCGTTATCGAGTTGAAGAATCGTCAGATACGCCGGCGTGGTGAAATGAGCATCGACCATGATGCCGCCGGAACCGGTCCAGCTTCCGTCGGCAGATTGTGAGCGAATGATGCCGTCGAAGTTCTCCTTTTTATAGCCGCTCCAGGTTATCCGCTCGCTCGGCTTCGAATCGGGAAAGAGCCGAGCATAGCCGTCATCGCCAAGCACATAGACCGCTTGTGCGTAGTAGTAATTGCTATACTCCTCGAAACCCTGGCGCGTGCCGCCGCCCAGGCCGTGTAGATTTTCCTTGCAGAACTTGAACCACTTCTTGACCAAGGGCGAATTGTAATCGCCGAAGCCGAATCCGCAGGAGATCGCTGCCGCGGTCAGAGCAGGCCGCCCCCCGCCGCCGGCGTGACCTGCACCCAGACTGTAGACGACGCCGCCCTGGCTGTTGGTCGAATCGGCGAGGTATTTTTGAGCCATCTTGATGGCATCGCGTGGCACGGCGATGCCGGCGTTGCGCGCCGCCCGCAGCGCTTGTACTTGCGTGATCGTTACCGAGCCTTCGTCAAAATTGTTGCCCTCGCGCGCGGAGACATAGCCCCAACCGCCGCGATCCGTCTGCGCCGCCGCGGAGAATTTGCAGGCGCGTTCGAGAATGTCCACCAAGCGGCGGCGACGGTCGCCCTCTTCCTCCTCACCGACGACGCAGGACAGAAAGAGCGTGCCGAAGCCGTGGCCGTACATATAGCGACCGGATTCACCGGGCATGTTGGGATTGCCGATCATGCCATTGGGATGCGA
>Ga0070739_10005281_pt1 | contig 14836 bp, 19 predicted proteins | sample Coa_R1_7_FD_66445 | JGI IMG/M metagenome (GOLD analysis project Ga0070739, IMG submission 66445) | Surface soil microbial communities from Centralia Pennsylvania, which are recovering from an underground coalmine fire - Coalmine... | ecosystem: Environmental > Terrestrial > Soil > Unclassified ... | reverse complement strand
CCCAGGCAAGGGGAGCATGAGAACCAAACGTTACGAAGCGACCTTGGATGTTGCTTTCTTGGAGGAAATCCTCAAACAAGAGTCGTAATATAGGAAAAGTTAAATGCGTTTGCCCTGGGGCTGATCTGCGGAATTGCTGCTTCGAGAACGCTCAGCTTGTCGAGACTGAACTCCGCGACTGCGACCTATCTTTCGCCAATCTGATAAAAGCCGTGATGCATGAGGCCGATATGCGCGGCTGCATTCTGCACGGCACCAAGTTTTGCCCTGCGGGATTGTGGATGACGGATTTACGCGGCGCTCAGCTAGTGGACTGTGATGCGACCGGAGCCTGTTTCGCGCAAGCGAGGCTGGACGGCACCCGGTTCGAGAACGTGAAGCTGGATGGTGTCTGCCTCGTTGGCTTTCACCCACTCGGCACTGATCTGCGAGGAGCCATATTCGAGCGCGTCAGCATGCGATACGTCAACCTGCGGAATTGCGACTTGCGGGGCCTTGACCTTCGCTCTGTGTATCTGCATGACGCACGGCTGGAAGGCGCGCTGCTGGATGGTGCAATGCTTCCCGATGGCTTCCGGCTGGTAAACGGCAAGCAGGGATTGATGGGGCAGCAGCCGATTCCATCATGGATGCAGGTGTAGCAATCACCGCCAAACGGTCTTCCAGATAGTCCGTGCGATGGCGGCGGAGTGCAAAATAGACGGGAAGACTTTAAGCAGGGAAGATGACAGTGCAGGCCAATGCTAAGTTAGCGGTCTCTCAACCCAGAGGGTGTCGTGGGTTCCAGGCCATTGAGTGAACGGATTTGGTTGCCAAGGTCGGAGAGCAGACGCTGGGCCTCCGCTCGAACACGCCATTCTTGATCTCTGGCCAATTCCTTTATCCATGCACCGCGATGCACTTTGCCTGAATCGTCCGTAAAGAATGCGCTCCGATCCCAAGTGAACCCAGCCGCCTTCAACTGGTCCGTGATTCCCTTGCCAGGATTCTCATCGAATTGAAGCCACATTGATGGCGGTCTCCTGCCTTGACGTAGATCCTGGCGCAAAAGCATGGCGCGAGGCCCATCGCTATCAGAAGTAAGCGGAATACTGGCTTCTTCTATTGGGTCTGGCTTTTTGGAATGCGCGCGGTCGCTGCACTGGTCCACGCGGCTTGCGTGCGTGGGTAGCGGCCCGATTGGAGGAGTCTCCTCCGGTGTATTCTCATCTGGCATGGTGCCTTCGCTGGATAAGAAAGGCACTCTACCTCGGAATTCGGATCGGAGTCAATCATTGACCCGTTGAGCTTAGAGGGAAGTAAATTGGACTCTGGAGCAGGCGCTCTGGAGATAACTCGCTTTGCCTGCGGGCCGCCAGATAGCCCGTGCGACGGCGGCTATGACTGATTTTCAGGAGGGATTGGGATGGTGCGAAGAGGAATCTCGTCTGCGCTGCGCGTAGTATGAGAGCGTTTCTTGGTTTTTCGATTCTCCAGAGCAAACTTGCCTCCCCACTTGTCATTGATAGCCAGCAAAATACATGGATCGCCGGTTTCGGGATGCGCAAGCACCTGACCGCAGCGGCGGCACTCGGCATTAATGGTCTTAGCCAATGCCTGCTTGCCTAGGATGGTATTGAGGTCGGCTGCTTTGGCGATAATAGATTTCAAATATGAAGGCATTGCTTCGTTGATATTAAGTAATAAGCCATTGATCCAAACCTCATCCGTCAGCCCTGGAGGTTTCGTACCCCATTCGGTAACACTAGTCCATTTAATAGGGTTATCTTCACTGCCTTCTTCCCGTGGAATGGTCATTTCCCCGCGCCGTTTCCCCATTAAGGCCAGTTTTTGCAGAAAAGCGCTCTTGGCGCGCCCCGTGGTGGGTAGTTAGGCTACCCACTGGTGGGTAAATGCACTACCCACAGCATAACCGCCGCTGGCGGCGATGGCAATCCCGCTTCTGGAGAAAACTGAACAACCGTACCTGGTACCCCTACCAAAAAGGAGGACTTCACCTGTGGACATAGCATCCCCGCAACCCACCCTGGAACACATCAACCCCGCCCTGCTCCTGCCACCCCTGATCGACCTGCGGGATCGCACTGCCCCTGATTACCTCGATTACTTCCATAACCAGCTCTTGCCGGACATCCGCAAACGCAAGGTCCAGGTGCCGCTCACCGGCTACCGCGAAGGCGACCGGGTGCGCATTGGTGACGGCCTAACGCGGCTTCAAGGGGCGCTTCTTGCCGGACTGGAAACGGTGCCCGTCCTCGTGTGGCCGCACAAGCCCGATGAAAACCAGATGGTCCTGTCCATGCTGCTGGCGAACGCCATGCGGCGCGACATGCAATCGCTGGAGCTGGCGGCGGCCTACAGCAATCTTCTGGAGTTAAACGGCTGGACGCAGGCCGATTTAGCCCGCGCCCTACACGTCAGCCCCGCTCACGTCGCGAAGGTGCTGGCAATCAGCGCCAAGCTGCATCCAGAAGCGCAAGAGCTGGTGGCGGCGGGGAAGCTCGTCCCGCGTGCGGCCTATGCCATATCGCGTTTGCCGGTGGATCAGCAGTTGGAGCTAGCCCGCAAGGCGGCCTCCCTCCCGATGGCCGTGGAGAGCGTGGAAGAGGCCGTGATTCGGATACTGGGCAACGGCAGGAAAATCGCCAGCAAGCCGGTGAAGTTCCGCGCATGCGGCGTGAGCGGCGCGATTGAAACCGTCAACGGCGATGCTGTGCCGACGTTCAAGGCATTCACTGCCAGGTGCATTGAGGTATCGAAGCAGATTGATCGCAACCCGGAGCTTGGAGCGGTACTGCCTCGTCTGCTGAGAGGAGAGGCCAATGGGGAACGCCAGTGATTTGCTGATTCTGCTGGTGCTCCTCGCCGTTATAGGGGCGGCCATCATGCGCCGCCCCTGGCGGGGTTCTGGCACGTCGGGCGGGACGGCGCGCTTCTGCATGGTGGCGGATATGGAGCGCGCCGGAATGCTTGAGGGCAACGGCCTGGTGCTGGGGCAGTTGCGGGATAGCACGCTGATACGGTTGCCGAAAAACACCGTTCACACGTCCATCTTTGCACCTACCGGCGCGGGCAAGGGCGTTTCCTTAATCGTGCCGTGGCTCCGCACCTGCATTCCAGGCTCATGCGTCATTACCGATCCCAAAGGGGAGAATTACCGCTTAACGGCTGAATGGCGAAGGGCAATGGGGCACGAAACCATAAAACTTGACCCGTTTGAAATCTGTGGCCCCGGCTCTCAAACATTCAATCCCCTATCCCTCATTCCTGACGGGCCGGGATGCGTGGATGACGCGCATGTGCTGGCGGAAGCGATGGTGGTGCGGAGCGGCGAGGAGCGCGAGCCGCACTGGAATAACATGGCCGCGAACGTCATGCGAGGGGTGCTCAGCCTGATTCTGGCTGACATGGCGGATAAAGATCGGAACCTGCTGACGCTCCGGGACATACTGACGGATTATGGCCTGTGCATGAACTGCGTGGCGGCGCTCAAAGCCAAGGGCGGCGTATTCGCACGCATGGCTGGGGTGATAGAGCAGTTGCAGAGTGCGGAGGAAGGTGGGCGCTGGACAAGGGAAGGGGCAAGCATCATGTCGGTTATCAACCAGCACACCACCTTCATGGATAGCCCGGCGATTGCAAGGAATATCGCCCAAAGCAATTTTAATCCCCGTTTGCTCCTCACCGGGCAGATGAGCATCTATGTAATTTTGCCGCCTCATGAAATGGAAAGTCAATCGCGTTGGATGCGGCTGGTGATCGCGTCGCTGTTGCGGCTCATCATGCGGGAAGGCAAGCAGGAGAATAGATGATGCAAGAGGTCCACTTTGTCGTTGATGAAACGGGCATCATCCTGCGCGGCGGAATGCCAGCGGTAGAGGAAGCGCTGGTGATAGGCCGCTCCTATGGCGTGCGCACTCACTTGTTCTTTCAGAGCATGGCGCAGCTAAACGAAGCTTTCCGGGGCAAGCAGGCCGTGGTGCTGGATAACACGCAGCAGATTTATTTCGGCGTTAATGACCTGGAAACGGCGGAGCGAGTGAGCAAGATGCTCGGCAGTCAAACGATCATGGTGGAGGATGCCAGCACAAGCCAGCAGCAATCGAGCGGGAAAGAAGGCGGCAGCAGCAGTCGCTCGGCGAGCCGGAGTTGGAAGGAACAGGGGCGCGAATTATTAAAGCCCGATGAAGTCCTTAATTTGCACCCCGATCTAATGTTGGCGTTCATTCGCGGGATGAGGCCAATCCTCTGCTGGCGGGTGAAGTGGTATCTGGACTGGCGTTTCGGCGGCGAGGGCGGAAAGCAGCGGTTTAAGCTGCCGGTGTGGTGGCTGCTGCTGGCCTCAGCCGTGGGCCTGGTGGTGTGGGCGGTGTGGGGGTGAGGCTGCATCCCCGGACGATAAAGCGGAGCGTCCTCTGCAATTCGTTTGTTCCGGCGTATATGCAGCCAGCGCCAAAACTAACACGTTTCGCCCGGAGAATCAACATGGCAGATGAACAACAGCCGGAGAAACTGACGCTCAGCGATTTAATCCAGGGTATCCGCGCAATCAGCAATCACCCTGACGCTGCACCGCTGCATGCGTTTGTGCGGCAGGGCGCGCATGAGCTGACGCAGGTGCTTGCAGCCTTCCCGGATAGCAATGTCCGCCCGATAGAGGAGCCGGGCGTAATGGGGAATCCCACTCCGCAGATGGTGACAAACGAAATCACCGGCAAGCAAGTGAATCTGGAAGATGACCGCATTGAGCCGCCACAAAAGATGACGCTGGATGACCTGCGCAACTACGCCGAGGATCGGGCGCAGGAAGCCGAACAGCGCATGGAGCGGGGAATGGAGCAGGAGCGTGATTACGAGCGAGGCGGCATGGAGATGTAAGGAGATTGGTAATGCGATACTATGCGGCTCCTTTATTCCTATTGCTCCTCCCTCTCCCCGCCCACGGCCAGGGCAACCCCTACCAGCGAAGGGCAATCCGCGAACAGGCGGTCGCCTATGCAGGACCGCAAGCCCGCGCCTTCGTGGAAACGGATGATGTAGCTTCGCTCGCCCTGCTTGCTGTTTCGCCTTCCGGGGCGCAAAAGCTGGTGGAGTTCCATTCTTCTGGCGGCCTTGGAAAGCTGCCTCGTCCTCCCGATCTGCTCCGCTGCATCGCCGCCTATGGCGACGACATGCTGCTGTTCATCATCCGGCACGCGAAGGAGCTGGAAGAGCCAAACGTCTGCGATGCCTTTCTGTTGTCGCCTGCGGAGTATGCGTTAGGGCTTAAACCCTTGGAGCAAGGGGCCGCTGAGGTGAAGGCGGCGAAGCTCAGCTATTATGCCGCTGCGCAAAACAGGGGGTGGAATAGCAAGCATCTTGCGCTGTTCGCAGGGATCGCTGCTATCGCAGGCCTGGTTATCTGGCGCAGGCGCAGGAAGCCGCAGGGAATGGGGATTTAGGCTCGCCCGTTACGGCTCTCCACGGTGGAGGGCCGATCATCATGTTCGCCCAAAGGAGTTAAGGAGTTTCGTTATGGCTTGGCTTGATGATCTTACCTCTTTCGTGCGCGGGGCTGTGAGTGGTTTTGTGGGGGAATACAGCAGTCCTTCTGCTTATACGCCATCCGCTCATGCGCCGCCGCGTGCTACGTTTCAAAGCGTGATACAGCACCTCGCGTCTGAGTTCAATGCGGACGTGCATTGGGATGAAGACGGGGATATGGGAGCGGCATTGGGCATGCACCTCCAGGGCGATTACCGGATGGTGATGGTGTTCTTTGCCGACGGCAGGGCGCATCTTTATGCACCGTCCAATATCAAGTTCGCGCCCGGTTGCCTTCCGCGCGACATAGCAGCGTTCCTCGTGCGCCGCAATAAAGAACTGGATTTCGCCGATTGGGACGCAGTGAATAAGAACGGAAAAGCGTACTTCACGCTCCGGTCGCACGGGCCACTGGATCGCATTACCCTCGACACGCTCAAGGTTGCGATCAAAAAGATGCTCATTGAGTCTGCCACGCTGGATAGCTATCTGCGGAAAGAAGGCTACGTGGCCTGACTCAGAGGGGCACGAACGCGATGAGTACGTTTGAATCGGCCTATGAATTCGCGGGCATCGCCGCTCAGGATATTCTTGGGCGGCTTTGCCTCGCGGATTCTGAAACAAGCGAAGCATTCCGGCTTATTCGGGAGTGCTGCATGGCGGCGATTTTAGCAACCATCGTCCGACAACGCTGCAATTCCCTTACACACAAGCAAGCGAGCGCGGCAGGTGCGGAAGGAGGCTAAGAATGGACCGTTTTTGGAAGTGCCTGGCGCTTCTGTTCGTGATCGGCGCCCCGCTCTGGTACGGGCCGATCATCTACCACGATATCGAAGAACTAACGGGAGGCAGCGCATACAACGCGCTGCCTATCCGGACGTTTTCTGTGATTCCCAACCATCAGGGCTTTCGGTGTGGCCCCGAAAGGATGTGAGCGATGGCAAAGCAAAAGCAGCACGTCGAGGCGGTCGAGCGGAGGTTGCTCCGCGACATTAAGGAAGTGACCGGCCGTCAGTTCGTCTATGAGGATGGCTGGGGCGGCATGGTGCCGTTCGATGGTAAGCTTACCGAGTTGCAGACCGGGCCACCTGTCCCATTCGCCGAGCTTACTTGGCGCGAGCAGGCGGACGTGCTGCGCTCATTCATCCCCTGGGGTTCTTATCCAGAGCGGGCCTGGGATGATGTGTACAAAATCCGGGAGAATATCGAGGGCGGCAAGCGGCCGGAACAGTGGCTTGAAGGCACGTCGCTGCACCAATCCTTCCGGCTGCTCGCCGAGGGCAAGACACCGCCACTACCGCAGCAATACCCTGAGATAACGGAGCAAGATTTGGCCCAGCTTTTAGATGCCTTGGCCAAGGCAGCGGCGGATCAATCTCCGGCAAGGACAGGGGATGAGAAATTGTCATTGCAGGATTTGCGGCGCGGTTCGCATGAGCAAGAGAGTCGCGGGAATGCCAGAGAGGTAAGCCGCGACAAGGAAATGGAAAGGTAGGGGCAGCATGCCGGATAGAGATCGCAAACCCCTGGACGCCTTCGATGAGGTGGCGGCGAATCTGCGTCAGCAATGGCACAACGATGGCCTCGACGCTTTCGGAAGATGGGACGAGCATCCAATGCTGGCCAAGCTCGCCTATCTTGCAGAGTTCGCGGTGGCGATGGGTGTCTCCTTTGAGCGTTTTGCGGAAGCGGCACGCAGCGTCGTCGGCCTAAATCCCGGCCAGCAATTCACACCTGAGCATGAATGGTTTATCGCACACGAATTCCAGCAGACGGAACGCATATATGCGCATTATCGAGCTAAAGGCGAGATGCAAGTCAACCTTGGCAAAACATCCCTCGCCAGCTTGAAGGCCGAGGGGCAGGAAAAGCAGCCGGAGCGGCAGAAATCCAGTGACAGGGGGATGGAGAGGTGAGGATCGTCCGATGAATCAGGAACCGGAAATCCAGAATGGAGCGGCCAACTGGCTGGAGAGACAGCTCGCCGCGCTCAATGCGCTCTACCATCGTTTCGGGCGGGAAGGCTTTCGAGAGCAGCCCCTTGCCGATGTCAATCTGCTGCTGTCATCCAAGGAATTGCAGTTCCGAGATATGCCGAAGCACAACCTGAGTGCGGAGCAACAGGCCGCCAACCGGCAGTTGGAGCTGGAGATCAGCGACATCCGCGCCTATGTCAAGGGCCAGGTGGCCGGGATCAGCCTTGCCGACCTACGGGCTTACAGGCAGCCGGATCGCACTCAGCAGCACGAACAGCAGCGGCAATACAGGCCGAGGGATCGCGGAATGGAAAGGTAGGTGCCACGATGACGGTGGAGGAGCGGTTGGAACGCATCGAGGCTATGCTTGCCGTGCTGGTGGAGCGGCAGACCGTGCGCGAATGGTACACCACGGAACAGGTTGCCCAGCTGGTCGGCAAGTCTGAATTCACCGTCCGGGAGTGGTGCCGCCTGGGGCGTATCCATGCCGAGAAGCGCCGCAGTGGTCGCGGCGCTCACCCGGCATGGATCATCTCGCATGAGGAATTGCAGCGGTTCCAGCGGGAGGGCTTATTGCCGCTAAACGGCTACGCCGGATAACTCTTGTCCGAATACCCGGTCAATCGCCGCCTGCTGGGTCGAAGGATACAAGTGCATGTAGCGCCGCGAGGTCTTCTCGTCCATGTGGCCGCACCACTGCTGTAGCAGCCGCTGATCCACCCCCATGCTGGCACAGGCGGATACGAAGCTGTGCCGCAGGCAGTGCAGGCCGCGCATCCTTTCCCACTTCGTTCCGGCCAGCACACGGTTGAAATGGTCCCGCATCTCATTGCGCGTCAGGGCCGACTGCGTTGGCCTCTCCCTTAGCAGAACCGTGGCCAGTCGGGCTTTCAAGCCCGACGGCCGCATCTTTTCGTCCTGGTGGCCGGTCGTGCGACTGCGCTTCTTGCTGCGGAATACCTCCCCGGCATGGCAGAATAGGGCCGGCCCGCCCGGATGAACTGCCAGCCAGTCCATTAGCACTTTCTTGAGAAAGCTGCTGAGCGGAACCCGGCGTGTCGTTCTTTCCCCCCTCGCCCGCTTCTTCTCGCGGATTAGCACAGTATTGCCCGCAAAGTCCACATCGCTGACCAAAGCCCGCATGATCTCGCTGCGGCGTGCCCCGGTATGGGCGGCGAAGCAGAAGACAGGGTAAATCCACGGATGCGATGCCTTCTCCTTCACGTAGGCCAGCAACTCGGTTAGCTCGCTGGCTTGAAGGTAGAGCGCTTCCCAGAGCGTGTCGGGGTTGCCGCCGGCGGCGATCTGCCGCTCGATCTCCGCCATCGTCATGAAAGGCGGTTTTTCATCGGCCTTGGGATAGCGCAGGCCGCGATTGGGAAAACGGCCGGAGGTCAAGTTCATCGGCTCGCCCCAATTCCACGCGGCACGGAGCGTCGCCACTTCCTTGCGGATCGTTGCCGCTGCCACACCGTCTTTGGCCCGCTTGTTGACGTATTCCTGTAGCATGGCCAGCGTAAGCTCCGGCAATGGAAAGGCATCGCCGAGAAAGCGGCACGCATGGTTCAGGTGCAGCTTGCAGGTGTCGAGGCTGTTGGCCTCGATGGTGCCGTTGCTATGCGTGGCAAGATAGCGTTCTTTAAGCTGGGAGATGGTGATGGCTTGGCGGTGGTTGACCGGCACGCCATTGGCCGCTTGCGGCGGCTTGCCATCGTGTTCCATGAAGGTCACGATGTCGGTGCCGTCCGGCACGGCCAGCAGCCGCTGCTTGACCCGCATCAGCAGGTAATCAACCAGCCTGGACTTGGACTGCGCTTCGTCCTCATCCACGGCACCGAGGGTGAAGGTGTGCCGTTTTCCAAGATACATGAACAGGATGCGATAGCTGTCGCCGCGAAGTTGAATAGTAGCCACGGTACACTCGCTGTTGCGCGAATCCAACGTCACCACAACGAGTGTACCAGATTTGTACCAAAGCCGAAGACAAGTAGTCGGGAAACAGTTATGGGGAAAGGCTTTGCGTCGCGTGGGATTCGTAGCTCCTGAACCTGGCGCGTCTGCCAGTTCCGCCACTTCGGCGCTACCGCGGCAAAGGTATTCTGCGCTGAAGGCAGACAAATATCTTAGAGAGCGCTTCGCACCATCGTCAAGGGCTACTCAACGACTCCGAATGCGTGTTTGCCGAGCTCTCTTCGTCGCTTGATGCGTTCAGTAATTTCAAGATCAGCTGCCACAGCTCCGTGTCTCCGCCACTGTCCCATTGCATCCGCACTCGTGTCTTGATACCGTCTTCCTCGCTCATTTGTTGCAGGTGCAGGCAAAATACCTTTCCGGACCTCCATTGGCTGACGATGCGGTAGTCGGACCCCATGCGATTCGTTCGCAACAACAGACCTTCCTCGCTCAAACCGTCGCGGAGCTTCGCCGCCACTTCGGCGACCGTTCCAGGTACCGTCACCCTCGGCCCCCAGACCACGATTTGACGGTTAAGGAACGAATCGACAGTACATCCGACCACTGCGAGCAATAGCACGCCGGCGCACGCTTTCCCCAGGCAACGGCGCATGGCCCCCCTCCATTACGATTCGATGGGAAATCAGAATCGGCGGCACGATAGCCAGTCGAGGGGCATTGTGCAAGAGCAATTCCGCTTTCGGTTTTCGGTTTTCGGTATACTTAACACGGAATCGTTACTACCGAAAACCGAAAACCGAAAACCGACAACAGTTATGCAACGACGACCCTTCGACTTGGCTCTCATTGGCGTGGTCCTGGTTTTTGCCTTCTTGGCTGCCTCTTTCGCTGTACGCAACAGTGATTTCTGGCTGCATCTGGCCAGCGGCCGACTGCTCGCCGAGTGGCGTTTTCCCTTCGGCGTCGATCCCTTTTCCTTCACCACGGAGCAGTATTGGGCGAACCACGCCTGGCTATTCGATTGGCCGCTCTATCTGATCTATACCCGTCTTGGTGAGCAGCTGGGCGGTACAGTCCTCGTTGTTCTGAAAGCACTGCTCGTCAGCCTCCTGGCGCTGATTCTGCTTCGTGTGCGCCGTCTCGATAGCGGACTGTTTTGGCCGGCTGCCTGCGCGCTGTTGGCCGTGTTGGCCATGAGTCCGCGCCTGTTGCTGCATTCTACTTGCTTGTCTTATTTCCTGCTCGCTCTGACACTCTGGCTTTTGTGGCGGCCGATGGAGCAAACCGCCTCCTTTGGACAACAGTTGCGTCAGTATGCACCGTTGCTGCTGCTTTTCGTCTTGTGGGTGAACGTCGATGGCTGGTTTCTGCTAGGCCCGCTGACGGCCGCGCTTTTCTGGGTTGGCGATTGGATTGCGCCGGAGCGATCAACCGGCGGGAGGACGGTCCTGCCAGACAAGGCTCGGCGGACGCCGGGGTGGTTGTGGTTGGCTGGACTGGCTGTCTGCCTAATCAATCCGTATCACGTACATGCTTTCACGCTGCCCGAGGAACTGATGCCGCTGCCGGAGGCCTTGCAGCAGGATGGCCGCTTTCTCTCGCTGCATCTTTCACCCTGGCAGATGAGCTTTTATTATTCTCCACTCCTCGGAGTCAGTTTGGCCGGCTGCGCCTATCTGGTCCTTCTGATTGGGGGGGTGCTGTCCTTTCTGCTGAATATTCGCAACTTATCCGGCTGGCGCCTGTTGGTCTGGTTGACGTTTGTCGGCCTGTCGGCGTGGCTGATACGAACCATCCCGTTCTTTGCCGTCGCCGCTGCTCCCATTACTGCCCTCAATTTCCAGGATGCTTTCTCGCTCCGGCAGCAAACCCGGAGTCGATTGCTTGTCGGCGCTTCCTGTTTTGTCCTTGTGATGTCGGCATTAGCGCTGATCGGCCTGGCCTGGCCGGGTTGGCTGCAAGGATTTCGCGACAGCGGACATCACGTCGAATGGGCCGTTCAGCCGGATAGCTCTCTGAAGCGTGTGGCCCAAACGCTCCACTTATGGCACCAGCAAGGCAAGCTGGGGGAAGGGAACGGTTTTCTTTTTCATCCTAGCCTCGCCAACTATTGCGCCTATTTCTGCCCCGAAGAGAAAGGCTTCCTCGATCAACGCTTGTCCTTGTTCCACAACGTGGCCGGCGAGTTCGAGGAAATCTGCCAAGCCGTGAGTTTCGGTGTCCCTTCCGAGGGAGATATACGACCTTTTCTGTGGAAGTCCCGCCTGAGTGAGTGGCACATCACGCATTTGGTGCTGTACGATCCTTCGGTGCGGCGCTTGGTTCCGGCACTGAGGCAACTGGCCAGCGCAAGTGGCGATTGGACGCTGCTGGAGATTGACGGCCAAGCTGTAATCGTCGGCTGGAGCGATGGTGAACAAAACCTGCCAAAGGGAGTGCAGCCCTTTGATGCGAAACGTCTCGCTTTCGCCGCGGCATCTGCGGACGCGCGCGAGGTGCTGGGGACGGAGGCTCCCGGCCAAGGACCGCAGCGCGGACCTCGCCCCAACGATTTCTGGTCGAGTTTCGGCAGGCCCATCGCGCCTCCAACATGGCAGTCGGAGGCCGCTGCGATCTTGCTGAATTATTTCGAGGCCCGTGCTCCCTATGAGGCGAGAAAACGGTTCGACTGGACCCTGGGTCTCTTGAGAGCTTCGGCAATGTCGTTCGGTTCCCCGGGCGCACTGCTGCGTCTTGGTGCACACATTGTTCAAGCTCCACCCGATCCTCTGGAGCTAGGGCAGCAGTCTCCCGCTCTGCCGTTTCTGGCCGTTCGCGCCGCCCGTCAGGCGCTGGCTGAAAATCCCGATGACGCCAACGCCTATCTGCAACTGGGATTGGCATATCTTTACCTAGCTCGACAGACCCCCGAAAATCGTATGTTCGGCCAGCTGCGGCCACTCGCAGAGCTGCGCCACGTTCAAATTGCCACTGCTCTTGAGAACGCCCTGCGACGCGATCCGAATTCTCTAAACGCTTTGACAGCTCATCAAGAGCTGGCGATTTTGTACGAGGGACGCTTTCCTCCTTTTCTGGTTCCTCCGCTTCTCGATGCCGCCCTCGAACATCGCCGCGCCGCATTGCAGCTGGCGCGTCTGATCGGCCCCTTCCCCGGCGAGGAGGCTGACGCTTTTGCCCGCCGGCTGCGGGACGCCGAACGAGAGATCCAGGATCGGGATCTCCTGATTAGAGATCGCAAAAATGAGTTTGCGCTGGGCACCCGAAATCTCGGCTCCGAACCGTTTCGCAAGGCCGAACTGGCTTTGCGCATGGGGTTGGGGCGAATGGCGTTGGAGGACGTCCTGATGCCTTCCTCGATTGTGCTCTTGGGTGGTGAAGGCATCCGTTTGCAAGTTCGGCTGCAACTGATGCTAGGGCAAATGGATCTGATCCGCGACCAGCTCCGCGACCCGGATTGGAAGTCCAACAAGGCCAATCTCGGCTTCATAACATTGGAGTTGCCGGGCAACTCGGCCGCTGCGCCATACCACCTGCCCAGCTATGAATGGCTGCTTGTGTGCCAGTCGGCGGCGGATGGCGATTACGAGGATGCCGAAGCCGTCATAAAAGAGCAATTACGTAGCCTGTCCCCGCAACAGTTGGCGTCTGTTGGACGCGAGTTGCGGAACACGATGTCGCGTGTGCTCCGGCAGGAGATCGCTTTGCGGCCTACGCCACAGATAGTGGCACGAGCCTTCTTGCAACAGTTCCGCTTGGACTTGACCAATCAGTTGCACCAATATTCTGAAACGGTGAAGGAACAAACGCGGATGCAGGTGATGTTGCAGGTGCTGAGTGGGATGCTGGCCGTGGAGCGCGGGCGGCTGCAGCAGGCCAAGCGAGCTTTCCAGAATGCGCTCACCTTCAGCCGGCAAGGACCAGAGCCGCTCGGCAACGATCCCGCCACCTCGTTGGCCGAGACGTATCTACAGATCATGACGCCTCCGGGGAATGACGGCAGCGAGGCTTCGGCAAAGCGTCGCTAAGCTCGCTTGTTTTCTCGGCGCGATGGCGGTATGAGTCGCTTGGATCAGGTCCAGCTTAATTGCGGAGTTGACGAGAAAACAGACCGCTGCGGCAGTATATTTGCATGCAAAAGCACAAAAGTCGATGCTGGATTGCTCGACTTCGCCGACAAATTCCCTTAATTGCGGAGTTTACCGTTGCTGCGCCGCTTAAAAAGCGTATGCTGACAACGCTGGCGAAGCGATTCGCCCCTTTGAGGACAAGGGCCGCCGCCCGGCCATCTCCGTCGAGCCATCTGCGGTCACACCAGCCGGTCGGCGCGCAAGAACGTGAGGCAGCCACGGTGTACATCTGGGTGGAGTGCGGAAAATTCTTCCGCGAATGTCGGCAGCACTTCCATACAACGGGAGCGATCTTGCCCAGCAGTCGTTTTTTAGCCCGCGCCTTGGTTCGGCCGTTGCGCGGACCCCGGCCGGCCTGGCGGATTCTAGAGGTGGGACCGGGCACCGGAGCGGTGACGCGCGAAATCGCTCGCCGGATGCTGCCCGGGGATCGCCTCGACGCCGTAGAGATCAACGGCCACTTCGCCGAATTGGTCGAACGCCGAGTGCGGCAAGAGCGCGTTTTCGCTCGCTGCCGCGAGCAGATCGAAGTCATTCACGCCGCCGTACAGGAACTGCTCGGCGAAGCGATTTACGATCTGATTGTATCGGGGCTGCCGTTGAACAATTTCCCAGCCCACGAGGTGCGCGAAATCTTCGCCACCTACAATCGCTTGCTCAAGCCGGGCGGAACGCTGACATTTTACGAATACACGTTCGTTCGCCAGTTGAAAACGCCCTTTGTCGATCGCCGCGAGCGCCGCCGGCTGTTCCGCGTCGGTCGAGTGATGCGCGGCTACATCCGCGATTATCAGATCCGCCGCGAGCGAATCTTCATCAATGTGCCCCCAGCAACCGTGCGCTATCTGCGTTTCAAGCCGATCACGCCGCTGCCGGCGGCTGGGATAGCCGTACACCCGTCGAGCATTCTGCAACTCTGATTCCCCTGATGCCCACAAGGACTGTGGGTACGAAACGTGGAACGGAAGGAGTCGTTCATGATCCGTCACTTCGTCTGCGCCTGCGTGGGCGCTGTCCTGGTTGGTGTGTTGATCGTACCAGCCCGCGTCGCCGCGAAACCGCCCGATCTTCCCGAAGATGGCACGTTCACCGTCAAGCCTGCCTGCGAAGTGCTACCCATGCCCAACGAAGTCTCGGATGTTACCTGTCCCTATTTGCGCCAGAAGATGATTGAAGGCCAGGTGCGCCAGTCGGTCGATACGCTGAAGGACCACGATGTAACAGCTAATCTGAAACGCTTGAGTCGAGCGGACAAGCTGCTGGCGAAAGCGAAAGATTTGGCGCGTGACGGTTTGT
>Ga0070739_10005278_pt1 | contig 14841 bp, 11 predicted proteins | sample Coa_R1_7_FD_66445 | JGI IMG/M metagenome (GOLD analysis project Ga0070739, IMG submission 66445) | Surface soil microbial communities from Centralia Pennsylvania, which are recovering from an underground coalmine fire - Coalmine... | ecosystem: Environmental > Terrestrial > Soil > Unclassified ... | reverse complement strand
AAGCATGTAACGGATGCTGAATTGCTGGAGCGCTTCACGCGCCAGCACGACGCCGAGGCTTTCGGACAATTGCTCGAACGGTACGCTCCTCTCGTTTGGGGCGTTTGCCGGCGCATCTTGTTCCGGGAGTCGGACTGCGAAGACGCTTTTCAGGCGGTGTTTCTCGCGCTGGTGCGCCGGCCCGATGCCGTCGATTCGAGCCAAGCACTGGGCGCCTGGCTACACACGGTCGCCGTGCGCGTGGCCCATCGGACGCTGACGCAGTCGCGTCGGCAGCAGCCACAAGCAGTCCCGCCTGAACCGGCAACAGGAGGCGATGTCGCCGACGATATCGGCAGCCGGGAATTGCTGCGGATTGTGGACGAGGAGATCGAGCGCTTGCCGGCCGCCGTGCGTGCGCCGTTGATTTTGTGTTGCCTGGAAGGGCGGACGCGCGATGAAGCGGCGGTGCAGTTGGGGTGTTCCGTGGCCGCGGTCAAGGGCCGGCTGGAGCGCGGACGCGATTTACTTCGCCGGCGTTTGAAACGACGCGGAATCGAGTTACCGGCCGCCTTTCTCGTGCTGGGTCTGACGACCGAACGCATCCGCGCTGCTTTGTGGGCCAAGACGATGCAGTCAGCCCTGCATACGCCGGCGCCGACGATTGTCTCACTGGCGGAGGCAGGAACCGCCGCGGCGACGATTAGTAAGGGCAAGCTCGTCCTTGCCGCGCTGTTGTTGGTGTCAAGCGCGGCAGGGGCTATCGGATCGCTGCTGACAGAAAAATCGCCACAAACAAATGCACCTTCGCAAACGAAGGTCGTCGCATCCGAACGAGAAAATGAGGCACCGCAGGTGCGGAGGGATCGCTACGGTGATCCGCTGCCCAAAGACGCCCTTGCTCGATTGGGCACGGTGCGCTGGCGGCATGGCATTCTCGTCTTTGCGCTGGCGTATTCACCAGACGGCAAGACGATTGTCACCGCTGGCGTCAGCCGCGGCCTCGTTCTCTGGGACGCTGCCATCGGCAAGGAGCTTCGCGCGTTCGGAGGCATCGACCAACCACGCGATGTGGCTTTTTCGCCAGACGGCAAGATCATTGCAACCTCGAACGGAGCAGGCCAGCTATGGGACGCGTCTACCGGCAAACTGCTCCGGGAGTTGCCCAATGCGAATAGGGCGGTGGCCGCTCTCGCTTTCGCGCCGGACGGCAAGACCCTGGCAACAGCTAATTTCGATGAGGCCGTGCATCTATGGGATTTGGCCAGCGGCAAGGAGAAGCAGCGCATCGATTGTGAGCAGGGCCGGCTTAGGACTGTGGCCTTCGCGCCGGACGGCAAACTGCTGGCTTCGGGAGGCAGCGATGGCACGATCCGTCTATGGGATGCTGTCACGTACAAAGAAGTCCGCCGAGTAACGACTCCCAAAAAAGAGATTTGCTCGATCGTTTTTTCGCCGGATGGAAAACAGCTGGCCTCCTGGTGCAACCCCGATTCGCCGCGTTTGTGGGACGTGGCCACGGGTCGGGAAGTTCGCGCCTTTGGCGAGGACAAAGAGGTCGGGTTCGCGCCGCTCGCCTTTTCGCCGGACGGCAAGCTATTGGCTTCAGGATACATCGATGGGACGTTCCGACTGTGGGATGTAGCCAGCGGTGAACAAATACGGCATTGGCGCGGCGGTAACTGTGGGGGATCTCGCTCTCTGGCCTTCGCTCCCGATGGCAAAACGCTTGCTACGGCCGTGCTTTGGGACGGCGGCATCCGTCTGTGGGACGTGGCCACGGGACGCGAACGGGATTCATCCGACGATCATCATGGCCTTATCACCGTGCTGCGCTTTGCCGCGGATAAAAAAACGCTGATTTCGGCAGGCTGGGATCGAACCGTTCTATGTTGGGATCTGGCCACGCAGACGCCGCGCCGGCTACTAAAGTGGACGACCGATTGCGTCGGGGGCTTCGCATTATCTCCCGACGCCAATACCTTGGCTGCGTGCGACTCCAAAACCGGAGAGACGTGGCTGTGGGACGTGCGCATGGGCAAAGCCGCCAAACTACCGGACATGTTGAGCAAGAACGTAGATAAATCCTCGCAAACCATCGCCTTCTCGCCGGATGGCCATCTCGTGGCGTCGGCAAGGTTTGACAAAGGAATCATCCATGTGTGGGACGTGCGTGAGCAAAAGGAAGTTCGGCAGCTCAAAGGGTCCGCCATTCCGAGCCGCGTGGCAGGCATGCGCCTGCTGTTTTCTCCCGATGGAAAGATATTGGCTTGTGGGACATTAGGAGTTGGAAATGTAGTGAAGCTGCACCTCTGGGACGTGGCCAGCGGCAAGGAGCTTCACCTGTTCAACGATCAGGGCAACGGGATAAGCCCAGACGCTTTTTCGCCGGATGGGAAGGTGTTGGCCGGCGCAGAAAGTCTTCCGAAAGGCGGACGAGCGTCTGTTCGGTTGTTTGACATGGTAACCGGGAAGGAACTGTGTCGTCATAGCGGACACACCGGATTCGGCGCGGTGGCGTTCTCGCCCGACGGCAAGTTGGTCGTATCCGGAGGTGGTAATGGTAATGAGGGGGAAAACTTCGTCGATGTCTGGGAAGCGGCGACGGGACGGCTGATTCGCCGTTTCGAGGGCCATCATAGTTGGGTGTCGGCCGCGACGTTCGCCGCGGACGGGCTGACCCTCGCCAGCGCGGCCGGCGATTCGACGATCCTCTTGTGGGACATCACCGGACGGCAAAAAGACGGCAAATTGCGGCATATCGCACTGACGCCACACCAATTGGAGTCTTGTTGGAAGGATCTGGCGGATGAAGATGGGGCCAAGGCGTATGACGCCGTGTGGGCGCTCGCCGCCGCGCCGGAGCAAGCCGTTCCCTTCTTGAAGAAGCATCTCTCGCCAGCGCCGCGTCCGGATGCGAAAATCGTCGCCCGACTGATCGCAGAGCTTGATAGCGATGATTTCGTGGTTCGCCAGAAAGCAGCGCAAGAATTGCGAAAGCTCGGCGATACGGTTGCTGCAGATTTGCGGAGAGCGTTAGACGGTAAGCCATCGTTGGAGGTTCGCCGTCGCCTGCAACAGCTGCTCGATCAAAGCCGCGATTGGACTCCCGAGCGTCTACGCGATCATCGGGCCATTCAGGCGCTGGAACACATCGGCACGCGGCAGGCAAAGGAAGTGCTGCGAAAGCTCGCTGGCGGCGCTCCGGAAGCGCTCCGCACCGAGGAAGCCAAGGCAGCGTTTAGCCGCGAGCCGTAGGCGAGCGCGACAGCGCTGTCGCGCTCGCCTACGGCTCGCGGCTAAACGCTGCATGGACATTCCAGCCCGCACATCTTACCACGTCGAGCGCTGCACTGCGGGGAAATTCCTTGTCTGTCCTTCCAACTCCGGCTATCTTTCTAACGGGCAGATGCTCCCTGACTGTTTCGTCGCAACTCTACGGCGAGCGTTGGACCGGCGAGACGCCGGTCCAACCAGGTGCTTTCAGGAAGGACCACGACTGTGACCGCGCAACTTGCCGTGCCGCAGAGCAAACCCACCATGTGGACGCGCCGCCATCTTCTCGGACTGGAAGAGTTGAGCCGCGGAGAGATCGAGACCATTCTCGACACCGCCGAGCAATTCGATGAAGTCAGCCAACGAAAGCGTAAGAAACGCAGTGATCTCAAAGGCAAAGTCGTCGTCAATCTCTTCTTTGAGCCTTCGACCCGCACGCGGTCTAGCTTCGCCTTCGCGGCCAAGCGCCTCAGTGCGGACACGCACGATTTTACTTCGGTCGGGTCCAGCGTCTCCAAGGGCGAGACGTTCATCGATACGGCCAAGAACATCGAAGCGATGGGCATTGACGTGATGGTAGTGCGTCATTCCGTGCCGGGCGCTCCGCACCTGCTGGCCCAACATTTACACACTAGCATCGTCAACGCCGGCGACGGCGCTCACGAACATCCGACGCAAGCGCTGTTGGACATCTTCACCATTCGCCGTATCAAGGGACGAGTGGAAGGACTGACCGTCGGGCTGGTCGGTGACATCGCTCATAGCCGCGTCGCTCGCAGCAATATCCACGGGCTTTTGAAATTGGGAGCGCGCGTCATCGTCTGCGGCCCGCCGACGCTGGTGCCGCAGTCCATCGAGCGCCTGGGCGTCGAAGTGGCCTATCGACTGGACGACATTCTGCCGCGATGCGACGTGATCAACGTGTTGCGCATCCAGTTCGAGCGACAGCGCGGCGGTTTGTTCCCCTCGATCCAGGAGTATTTTCGTCTCTTTGGCATGAACTCCGACCGGATGCGACGCGCGAAGCCGGATATTCTGTTGTTGGCACCCGGCCCCATCAATCGCGGCGTCGAGCTGACGCCGGAAGTCGCCGATGGACCCAACAGCGCCATTTTGCAGCAAGTGACCAACGGCTTGGCCGTGCGCATGGCCGTGCTGTATCTGCTGTGCGGACAACCGGCGAGTGAATGAATAGAACCGTCAAGGACGCCAAAGACGAAAGAGACAACAATTCAGAAGGATTTTTGTCTCTTTCGTCTTTGGCGTCCTTGACGGTTTATCTTTTGGAGAGGAAATCCGATGACTGAGATCAAGGCGACGAATATCACTTGGCACGAAGGGCACGTCAGCCGCGAAGAACGAGCGCAGCTGCTCAAGCAAAAAGGCGCGACGTTGTGGTTCACCGGCCTATCTGGTTCGGGCAAAAGCACGATCGCTTACACGTTGGAACACGCACTCGTGCAGCGCGGCCGACTCGCCTACGTGCTCGACGGCGATAACATCCGCCACGGGCTCAACAAAAATCTCGGCTTCTCCGCTGCCGACCGCGAAGAGAACATTCGCCGTATCGGCGAGGTCGCCAAGCTGTTCGCCGACTGCGGCGTGCTGACCATGACAAGCTTCATCAGCCCCTACCGCGCCGACCGCGATAAGGTCCGTGCGCTGCACGTCGAAGGCAAGCTGCCGTTTATCGAAGTGTTCGTTAATACTCCAATCGAGACATGCGAGCAGCGCGATCCCAAGGGTTTGTACAAAAAGGCACGAGCGGGTCAGCTCAAAGGCTTTACCGGCATCGATGACCCTTATGAACCGCCGCTTCAGCCAGAATTGACGATTGACGCGACCAATACCTCGCCGCAGGAAGCAACCGTCCTGCTGATCGAGTATCTCGAAAAGCAGGGGATTCTCTAAGCTTTCCGAACCGCGCACGCAGTGCAGCGGAGTAAGCGGCCCGCCCCGCGCTGCCGCTTACTCCGCTGCACTGCGTGCGCGGCTCCGTTTTCAATCAATTCCACACGCCCAGCAGATCGCGCTCAAGGATTGAGGGACGGACAACAGCCTGTGCTTGGGCCAACGCCCAGGCGTACAATTCTTGTTGACACTGCTGCACCGCCAAGGGCATCGCTGTCAGGGGGCACAAAAGGAATGCCGCCGGAGAAGGGGAAGGATCGGCAACGGGTTGCGTAGGAACGGCGGAACGAAAACGATTGAAGAACATGACGCCACCTCAATGCTGTGCGGCTGTTAAGTGCGAGGATAACCTGAGTCGCAGGAACGGCGCACGCCGATGACATGCAGCCATAAAATCTCTTGCTGGAAATATCGCCGATACGCTTCCTCTTCTGAAAAACAATGCAAGCGGTGGACCGAATCTTTTGGGAATTGCGGCAGCAAAATCGTCAAAATCGTTGCAATCTCCCCTACTGTCTGCCTATAATCTCTCCAACCCTGGAGACCCGACGGACGGGCCTTCCATTCTCCTTGCACTCTGAGGGAGAGGGATTGTTGCAGGAAAGGAGCTGTAGGAATGTCCAGCACGATGATGATGGAACGGACGGGGTTGGGGATGCCGGGCATGGGCATGCCGGGCATGGGCGCTTCGACGATGGGGACGCCCACGGGCGCAGCGCCGACGAGCGGCTACCTAATGGTGCCGCGGTGTTCGATGAAGTTCGAGAAGTGTCAGGGCGGCATGAAGATCATCTGCTCGTGCGACGATCAGATGGCGTGTAGCATGATGCAGAACCTCTGCTCGATGCTGCAAGGCGGGATGTGCTGCTGCTACACCATGATGAATGGCATGATGGTGTGCTGCTGTAACTTCACGCAGGGAATGTGCCGCTGCGAGATGACCGACAAGGGCATCTGCATCACCTACACTTCCGGCGACAGCAAGTGCAGTGAGATGATCCAGGCTTGCTGCGATTGCCTCAGCTGCATGGTACAGGATGGCTGCACCTGCTGCGTGATGATGAACAACACTCCGGTCGCTTGCGGATGCTCCGAAATGTCCGCGACGACCCACAAGCCGGCGGGCAAACGCTAGTTTCCGCACAGGCAGCGCCTGCGGCCTGGCTCTCTCCCGCGCCGAGCCGCAAGCGCCATTGACGCCGCCACGAGGCGCGTTCATGCTAAAACGAGTCCGAAGCGTAAGCGAGGGACGTTCCCTCGCTTACGCTTCGGGCTCGTTTCGTGAGGCTTCTCGGATGCGCACTCTCGTTTCCGCTCTGGCGTTGCTGTCTCTCGTGGTGATGAGCGCGGCGGCCGACGATCCGCCCGCCAAAAAAGAAGACTCTTCCGGTAAAAAAGCCGACGCTTCCCTCAAGGTGGGCAATAATCTTCCCGGCACTTTCTACCCCTACAACGTCACCGGCCAATACAAGCAGCATTATCACTGCCCCGTCACCGATCATAGCCTCGAACCGATGGTCCTGATCTTCTACAAGAATGTCGATTTCAGCGATCCACTCCCGAAACTTCTGCAACAACTCGATACGGCCATCGAGAAGAACCCGGACAAACGGCTCGGCGCGTTCGTCACCTTCCTTCCGGACGATCTGCCGGACGTGGCCGGGAGCAAGGAAAATAAAGATCAGGACATCAACAGCAAAAACGACGATGCCCGTTTGGCAATCGAAAAGAAGATCGAGCAAGGCGCGGTGGATATGAAGCTTCGCCACGTCGTATTAGGTTTGGACCACAAATCGGACGTATCGAAGTACGGCCTCAGCGACGAGAATCTCATCACGGTGGTGCTGTACACGCGGCTGAAAATCGTCGCCGTGTACGCTCTGTCGAAAGACGATTTCACCGAGGCCAAAGTCGGTAAGATCATGGCAGACGTGGCCAACAAGCTCGGTGGCAAGCGAAAATAACGACAGCGCAAATGTTTAGCCGCGAGCCGTAGGCGAGCGCGGGGCTGACGCGCTTCGCCTGCGGTTCGCGGCTAAACTTGGGAAACGTCGTCACTTGCTCTCGTGAGCCTCAGCACCACCGTAGTAACCGATGGTCGCTGGTTTTTCGGACTTGTGGATCGCCATCGTGCCGTTGCTCAGGTCTAGCTCGATGCACTCTCCTGTCACGTTGGCGGTGTGGCCGTCCTTCTTATAGTGCAGCACGACATTGCCTTCGAGGATCAGACGATCCTTGCAATCGCTGCGGACACAGGTAGCGGTCGCTTTCAACTCCTCACCGCGAACGCGAACACGATTGTCGAAACGGCTCAAAATTAGCTTTGTATCGCCGATCGTGATCGTCATCTTTTTCTTGGCGCTAATGCAAGTGTCGTCACCGACAAACATCACCAATTGTTCATTCTTCTCAGCTGTCTCCTGGCGAACCTTAGTGTCAGCCGTCGAGGTGCAGAAGTAGCCAGGTGCAGCAATGGTCAGTCCTTTGGCGGTGGGACACGGTGCAATGGCCCGCGTACCAGTTGCCCACACCGTATTGACATCGGGGCACGGCGCACACGGGGCCGGCATCGGCGGCATGGCGACGGGCATCCCTATCCCCATAGAAGGCGTCGGCGGAATGGGCGGCATAGGCGGCATCATCGGCGGCAGGAAGACGTGGGGACCGGGGGGCATCGGCGGATGGGGCAGCATTCCTATCGCTTCCATGCAGCAGGGCGGCAACGGCATCGAAGCCGGCATGACCATGATGATCGCCGTGCGCTTGGCCAGAGTGTTCATGAACGGGCAGCAGGGGCATCCGGTCTTCGAGACGCTGGTCTTGTCCTTGCTGCAGCTGCACTTGCCGTCCTTGTCGCAACCACATTTGCCGTCCTCGCAGCACGAACATTTGCTGTCTTTGCAGCAGGAGCATTTGGCATCGCACTTCTTGCTATTGCAGCACTCCCCAGCTTTGCAGCACTGCCCATCCTTGCAGCAGGAGCATTTCGCGTCGTACTGCTTGTAACTGCTGCAACACTTGCCCTCTTTGCAGCAATCACCGCTCGTACAACAATCTTTGCTGACGCAGCACTTCACCTTGATTTCGCAAGGAATCGAAGACAGAACTTCAGATATGCGATTGTAGATCCCAGAGTCCTTCTGCGGACTGGGTTGTTGCGCCCAGACGGCATTGCCCGTCAGAGCCAAAATCGCTGCAATTACCGCAGCTTGCCCGTATCTCACCGATTTCATAACCTATGCCTCCTTCTCGCCGAAAATATCGAGACACCTCGATCGGGGCGGAACTGTAGCAAAGAAAGCCGGCTCTGTCAGTAGCAATCGGCACCGTATCGGTAAGCGACGCTTCTGCGAAGCGGAGCGAACCGATACGGTATACTGGTGGAAGGCGATTTCCCTTGAGTTGTTCCGGCAAGATCAACCGTGGCTGAATCCAACCCCCTGCATATCGCTCTGGAGACGCTCCCCGACATTTCCGCCGCTCGGCTGGAGCTGCTCGAGCGGCTCGGCCTGCGCAATGTCGGCGATTTGCTCTTTCACTTCCCGCGCACCTACGAGGATCTCAACGACGTGCGGTCGATTGCCGCCTTGTCGGCGGACGGCATCCAAACGGTGCAAGGCGAAGTCGTTGAAATCGAAGGGCGTTCGTTGACCGATGGGCGGACGGTTGTGAGCGTGGTCCTCAGCGATGACGGCAAGAATTGCCTGGAAGGCGTGTGGTTCAACCAGTCGTTCGCGGCCAGGCGCTTTCGTTACGGCCAGCGGCTGTCGTTCAGCGGCAAACCGAAGTGGTATCGCGATCACTGGCAGATGAGCAATCCGCGCGTTCAGATTCTTGATGGGGACGCTGCCGCTGGACCGGGCGTGGTGCCGATCTATCCGCTCACCGAAGATTTGCGGCCGGATCAATTGCGTTCGCTGCTTCGCAAGACGCTTGATCGGTATGCGTCATGCCTCACCGACGTGCTGCCGGTTTCGTTGCGTCATAAACATGATTGGCCAACCTGCGATCAGGCGCTGCGCGATGTTCATTTCCCCTCTACGCTGTCAGCAGCGACGCGCGGCCGGCGACGCTTCGTTTATGAGGAGTTCTTGATTCTTCAGTTGGCACTGGCGTTGCGGCGTCGAGACGTACGTGAGGAGGGACGAGCGCCCGTCTTGACGACAACGCCGGCCATCGACGCGCGGATTCGACGTTTGTTTCCTTTCCAGTTGGCCGCGGATCAAGATCGAGCCGTTGCCGAGGTGTGCCGCGACCTCGCCGCCGACAAACCGATGCAACGACTCTTGCAGGCCGACGTCGGCGCCGGCAAGACGGCCGTGGCCGTGTACGCCCTCCTGACCACCGTGGCCAATAAGCATCAAGCCGCCCTGATGGCGCCGACCGAGGTTCTGGCACGGCAGCACGCTCAGGTTCTTGATCGTTATCTGGCACACAGCCGCGTTCGTCGTTTGCTTCTGACCGGAGCGCTGACGCCGGCGCAGCGGCGCGACGGTCTGGCAGCGTTGGCGGCCGGCGACATCGATCTCGTCGTGGGCACGCAAGCGTTAGTCCAAGAAGACGTGCGCTTTGCTCGCTTGGGATTAGTCGTCATCGATGAGCAGCACAAGTTCGGCGTGCATCAGCGCGCCCGTTTCCGCCGACGCGGCGTCGATCCGCACTATCTGGTGATGACCGCCACACCGATCCCGCGCACCGTGGCCCTAACGGTGTTCGGCGATCTGGACGTGTCGATCATCCGCCAGCTGCCGCCGGGCCGGCAACCTGTCGTCACACGCTGGGAGCCGGCCAGTCAACGCCATCGCGTCTATGCCCGCGTGCGCGAGGGATTGGAACAGGGGCGGCAAGGCTACATCGTTTGCCCGCTCGTTGACGAATCGGTCGCACTCGACGTGAAGGCAGCGACGCAAACCCATGCGGAATTATGCGAAGGACCATTCCGCGATTTTCGCGTCGGTCTTTTGCATGGGCGGCAGGACGACGAAACCAAGGCCGCCGTGATGGACAGTTTCCGCAGGCGCCAGCTGGATTTACTTGTCTGCACTTCGGTCATCGAGGTCGGCGTGGATGTGCCCAATGCGACGTTGCTGGTAATTGAGCACGCCGAGCGTTTCGGACTGTCGCAGCTGCACCAACTGCGTGGCCGGGTCAGTCGCGGCCCGTCGGCGGGGCAATGCTTCTTGTTCGCCGAGCCGGCCGGCGATGAGGGACGGCAGCGATTGCGCGCTTTCCTGCGAACGACAGATGGCTTTGCCCTCGCCGAGGAGGACATGAAACTACGCGGCACCGGCGAGTTCTTCGGTGCGCGCCAGCATGGCCTGGGAGAGCTGCGCATCGGTAATTTGATCGCGGACGCCGATTTACTTGGCATGGCGCGGAAGGATGCCTTCGCGCTGGTGGCCGATGATCCCGGCCTGCGACATCCCGAACACGCCTTGTTGCGTGCGGCAGTGCTGGCGAAATATGGGAAAACGCTGGATTTGGCGGAGATCGGCTAGGCGAGCGGGGTCGCGTTAGCGCCCCGAGATTCGCAAGCCCTCGGGGCGCTTACGCGACCCCGCTCGCCGATGAGTCATCCAAGAGCAGGCGGTCCCACGACCTCATGGAGTTTGCTCAACAGCCGCTGCAAGTCTTCCAGATCTTCTTCGGATAGTTTGCCAAGCAGATTGCTGATACCGCCAATGCGCGTGGATTGATAATCCTGGAAGGCGGCGATTCCTTCCGGTGTCATGGCCACGTCAATTTTGCGCTTGTCATGGGGATTGATGCGGCAGGTGATGAGCGGCCGTTCGCGCGTTTCCAGCGAACGGATGATGCGCGACATCTGCGCCGGAAGGACGCCGAGCTGCCGCTGGATGTCGCCGACGATCAGCGTCTGATGATGGTGCAATAACGACAGCGTCAAAAATTCGACTTCCTTCAGGTCGCCGCTGCGGCGGCGACCGCGAGGCGAAACCAGACAGAAGTGGGTGACCAGGTCGAAAAGCTGCTGAGCAAGCTCATGCACCCGCATCTCAGTTCCGGTGGCAAGCATGTTGGCTTTGTCCCTTTACGCGCCCGGTGTCAGCACCCGACTGCGTAGCGACGGTTCACAAAACATATCTGCGAGAACATATTAAACGATAGCTTTAATGTCAACGGCGTGTCAATTGGAGGAAGTTGCGTAGTTTTGGCGAAAGAAATGGAACAGTATGGTTCGCACCGAAGCTGCGGATTATTCCAGATAAGAGAGCAGCAGTTACAGTCTCAATGGGAAAAAAGTTTTTCCCACAGCTCTTCCGCATAGCTGCGCCACAGGGCAACATTGATGGCCAAGAGCGCCAGCAGAATCAAGACCGTACCGGGCTGATCGACGAGGAGCGACCAGCTGGCACGGAGGACGCGTTGCCGCCAGGGCCGCTTACGCATGGCCCGCAACTCCTGGCGCAAGAAATCCCGATGAGCTGTTAACAGCTTGACAGCGTTGCCCCAATCGCGGCTGAGCGCTTCGCGCTGATGCGGCGAAAAACTCTGAAAGACCTTGACGGTATCCACCTGCGTCAAGGCCAGGACAAGATAGCCCGGTTGGCCGGCCTCACCAAGCAAGGGTGGGAAGCCTTGCAGCAATTCTGTAATCTCGCCCAGCAGGCGAATCAGTTCCGGCCCCTCTGTCGAGCGGTTAAGTCGCCGCTTAGGCTGACTGACGTACTTGCCCAGATCATTCCACAAGCGCAGCAGTCGCCGTGTTTGGGCAATGCGTTGGTAGATGCCTCGCTTGGTGGCGATGCCGCGGTGGGCGGGGCCTGATTGGGCGGCTTCCAGAACCGGATCAGCCGGCTCCAGGGGCAAACCCGTAGGAAGCGGCGTTGGCACCGGGATGGCCAGCGGAGGAGCGGTCGGTGAAGCTGTCGTTTCGTCTGTCGCTTCAGCAGCGGGAAGCACAATTGGCAGCGGAGGAGGCAGTTTTGTCGTCGGAACTGCATCCGCCTCGTTCGATAGTGCGGGGGCTGGAGGAGGTGTATCGGCAGGGGCAGCCTTGGGCGTAGAACTGGGCAACCAATTAAGCGAGGCTCCCTGAGGAGGCGGCGTCTGGATTGCCGGTGGTTGTGGGGCGCGCGCGACGATGCCCAGCTGAGCATCGTAGCTTTTTTTGGACGAAGGTTCTGTCAAGCACACGAACGCTTGCGCCAGGCGGTTCATGGCCTCCGTCGCCTGTTCGGGATGCGTGATCTGATAGCAACGGACGGTGTCCAATCGTTCGTGGACGTGGCGCTCTATCACTTCCGCGCTGTCTTCGCCGGGCGGGAGTCCCAGCAAACGGTAATGGTCCGGCGGCCAGGTTCCCGGCGGCAATCCTAACCAGGAGCAAATCAAGTCGTGATCCATAACGTCCACCCGGCCAAGGCGAGGTCGCCGGCATGAGAGGTCTTTCACGAATCCTATCGCATTCACCACTCTGTTGCAAAGGGGTGAGCGAAGAACCTCACCAAATAGCACAAGCGTCAGATATTCCGACGCATCGTTTAGCCGCGAGCCGTAGGCGAGCGCGACGCGCTCGCCTACGGCTCGCGGCTAAACGATTTTGGAGGCAGGTTCTACCAAACTGCAAACAGATTCGGGAAGGATTCTCTTGACAATGCCGATTATACAGGTACAGTGGTAAATAGATTGAGATTCAGTCTCAACAAGGAAGATCGTCATGTTTGCGTTATGAGATAGGATCCTGCCGTGAATCTCGATACCCTCCTCCCTTTGGAACTGCTGCGTCCGGGCGAATGGGCGGATGTAGCTGAAGTGTCTGGTGAAGCAAGCTGGGTTGGCCGTCTGGCCGAGTTGGGACTGCGCACTGGCTGCCGACTGTGCTTGCTTCAAGCCGGTTGGCCATGTTTGCTTCAGATCGGCGGCTGCCGCCTGTCGCTGCGGGGCGAACAGGGAACGCAAATCCTCGTTCGTCCGGTGGCCTGCTGATATGCCTTCCTTGGACCAACTCCGTCCCGGTCAGCGCGGCCGCATCTCGTCCCTGATGGGAAATGATGGGCTGGTGCAGCGCCTCATGGAGATGGGGTTGTTTGAGGGCGAAGAGATTGAAGTGGTCGCTCTGGCTCCCTTGGGCGATCCACTGGAAATCCGCCTGGGCGATTCGCGCTTGAGTCTGCGCCGCGGCGAAGCCGCTCGCATCCACGTTCTCCTCTGCTGAGTGCGCGTCATGGGCAGCGAACACAAACGGATCGCCGCTCTCATCGGCAATCCCAATACCGGCAAGACAACGCTGTTCAACGCCCTGTCCGGTCTGCGCCAGCGCGTCGGCAACTACCCTGGCGTCACCGTCGAAACCAAGAAAGGGCAGATGTGCTGCGGCGGTCAGCCGTTTGAGCTGATCGATCTGCCCGGCACGTACAGCCTGTCGCCGCGCAGCCCCGATGAAATGGTGGCCGTCGATGTCATCCTGGGCCGGCAGCAGGGCGAAGCTCGGCCTGATGTCGTCGTCTCCATCGTCGATGCCAGTAATCTTGAACGCAATCTGTATCTGACGACGCAGGCACTGGAACTAGGCGTTCCAGTCGTGGTGGCGTTGAACATGATCGATGTGGCCACGGCGCAGGGTATCCGCATTGATGTTGAGCGCCTGAGCCGGCAACTCGGCGTTCCGGTCGTGGCCATCCAGGCGAACAAGAAGAAGGGACTGGACGAACTCCGCGAAGCGATCTACCGAGTGGCGAGCGGGGTTGCATTAGCGCCCCGAGAGGGTCGTACTTGGGGCGCTAACGCAACCCCGCTCGCCGCTCGCCACTTACCCTTTCCCGATGTCTTCGAGTGCGCCATCAAACAATTACATCAGGAGCTTGGCGCAGACATTCCGGAGTATCTGGTGCGCCGACTCGTGCTGGATGTGGGCGGATGGACGGAGCAACGTCTCGTGTCTCAGCTCGGTGAGGGAGTCCGCCAGAAAGTGCAGGAAGTTCGCCAGCGGCTGGCGCAAGCGGGTTGTCCCGTGCCGGCCATCGAAGCGCGGGCGCGCTACGGCTGGATTCGTGAGGTGACGGCCGGCTGCGTTCAACGCCCCGCCCAGCGACCCGTCACCTGGACGGACCGCATTGATCGCGTGTTGACGCACAAGGTTTGGGGCACGTTGATCTTTCTGGCGTTGATGTTTCTGGTGTTCCAGGCCATTTTCACCTGGGCGCGGCCGATCATGAAGGGCATCAGCGACGCCAAGGAAGCGCTGGCCGATCTGCTCGGCGGCCAGCTCCCGCCAGGTCCGTTTACGAACCTGCTGATCGACGGCGTGCTCGAAGGCGTCGGCGCGGTCGTCGTCTTTCTGCCGCAAATCCTGATCCTGTTCGCTTTCATTGCGGTGTTGGAAGATTGCGGCTACATGGCTCGTGCCGCCTTCCTGATGGATAAGCTGATGGCGCGGTGCGGCCTGAGCGGCAAATCGTTCATTCCCATGCTGTCGTCGATTGCTTGCGCCGTGCCCGGCATCATGGCCACGCGCGTCATCGAGAACCGCCGCGATCGTCTGGCGACCATTCTCGTCGCGCCGCTGATGAGCTGTTCGGCGCGTTTGCCGGTCTACATACTCCTAATTGGCACTTTCCTGAGCGGCCCCGGTTTTGCCTGGTGGCTGCCGGGCCTGACCATGTTCGCTCTGTACGCTCTTGGCTTGGTGCTGGCTCCGCTGATGGCCTTGCTGCT
>Ga0070739_10005275_pt1 | contig 14842 bp, 8 predicted proteins | sample Coa_R1_7_FD_66445 | JGI IMG/M metagenome (GOLD analysis project Ga0070739, IMG submission 66445) | Surface soil microbial communities from Centralia Pennsylvania, which are recovering from an underground coalmine fire - Coalmine... | ecosystem: Environmental > Terrestrial > Soil > Unclassified ... | reverse complement strand
CGAGCCGCAAGCCGTTGGGGGCCGGTTATCACCCCCTTTGCAGGTGGCTGATAACTGCCCAACGCCTTATTTTGTCGGACCACACGCCCCATGGCAAGTTGTGCAAAGCAGTGGCCTCGCCCTCCCGCACCGCTACTTGTTCCTCGAACGCGCTCTAGTCATACTTCACCGGGCTTTCACCAGAAATTGCTGGTGGAATACGCTCTCCAATCCGCTAGGATTATCCGTAGCCGACCTTTCCGGCCGGTTGAGACTCCGACGAGCTATCGAGAATCGGGTTCCCTTGAGCATGAGCTAGCAAGGCCTCCTCGCCGCCTTCTAGCCAGATGTTTGTCCGAATAATCGTCATATTTCCCATTTTGCGCGCCCGTTCTCGCCGTCCCTTACGCCTGGATAAATAGGTGAGCTGAATGACTCGCAACGTGGAGGACAACGGACCCAACCTGGAGTCGTTCCGCGACCAACTGCGTTTGCTGGCCCGAGCGGAGCTGGATGCACGCTTGCAGGGGAAGATCGACCCCTCCGACATTGTGCAGCAAACCTTGTTGGAAGCCCATCAGGCGCGCGATCAGTTTCGCGGCAAAAGCGAGGCGGAGTTGGCTGCCTGGCTGCGGCGCATCCTGGCTCACAACCTGGCCGATGTCGTTCGCCGCTATGGTGCCTCGATCCGTGATGCCGCGTTGGAGCGCTGCCTTGAAGATTCGCTGGCCGAGTCGGCCTCACGGTTGGATGTGTGGCTGGCGGACGAGCGTTCCTCGCCGTTGCAACACGTACTGCGGCAGGAGCAACTGGGACGAATGTACGAGGCCTTGATGAAACTGCCGGAGGACCAACGGATCGCCGTGGAAGCGAAACACTTGCAGGGACTGAGCGTGAATGAGATCAGCGAGAAAATGGGCAAGTCGGTGACGGCGATTGGCGGCTTACTGCGTCGCGGCATGAGAAGACTTCGCGAACTCTTGCAAGACGAATCCTGAGGTGCAGGATGGACAGCAAGCACAATGGCGTGCCCCAGCGAGAACAGCGTCTGGATGCGGTGGTCGCCGCTTATTTGCAGGCGGTGGAGGCCGGTCAGCAGCCCGATCGCCAAGAGTTGCTGGTTCGTCACGCGGATTTACTCCCGGAGCTGGGACAATTCTTCGAGGATGCCGACGCGCTGGGTGGATTGGCCCTGCGTTCTCGCTCCGTGAAGCCAGCCGCCGCGATTGCTGGCCCGTCCATCAGCGAGACGATCACGGAAGGCAAGGAGTTGGGCGACTTTCGCATCCTCCGCGAGGTCGGCAAAGGCGGCATGGGCATCGTCTATGAGGCCGAGCAACTGTCGCTGCGACGGCGAGTCGCGCTGAAGGTATTGCCGTTCGCCGCCACGATGGACCCACGGCACTTACAGCGTTTTCACAACGAAGCGCAAGCAGCGGCCTGTCTGCATCATGCCAACATCGTGCCGGTGTATTTCGTCGGCTGCGAACGTAGTGTCCACTTCTACGCCATGCAGTTCATCGAGGGGCAATCGCTCGCCGAGTTGATCGCGGTGCAGAGTCGAGATTTGGCGAGCGGGGCGTGTCAACGCCCCGGTGATTGTTACCGGGGCGTTGACACGCCCCGCTCGCCGGACGCTGTGACGCTACCGATCGCAATCGCAATCACGCAAACATCGCCGCGCGATGCGGCGCACTATCGCCGCATCGCCCAATGGGGCATCCAGGCAGCCGAGGCGCTGGAGCACGCGCATAGTCTGGGCATCGTTCACCGCGACATCAAGCCGGCCAACCTGATGATTGACGCGCGCGGCGTGCTCTGGATCACCGATTTCGGCCTGGCACGGACCACCACGGATGCGGGGCTGACCATGACAGGCGACGTGCTGGGGACGCTGCGCTACATGAGTCCAGAGCAAGCACTGGCCAAGCACGGCCTGGTTGACCATCGCAGCGACATCTACGCTCTGGGTGCGACGCTCTATGAGCTGCTGACGCTGCGGCCAGCCATCGATGGAAAGGACCGCGAAGAGATCTTGCGCAAAATCACCTTCGAGGAGCCGCTTCCCCCCCGATCCTACGACCGCACCATCCCGGCGGATCTGGAAACCATCGTCTGCAAGGCGCTGGCCAAAGAGCCAGCCGAGCGCTACGCCACGGCGCTGGAGTTGGCCGAGGATCTCCGCCGCTTTCAGTCCCACAGGCCGATCCAGGCACGGCCGCTCCGCCGCTGGACCCGCGTATGGCGCTGGTGCCGGCGTAATCCCTTCCTGGCCGCTCTGACCGGCTTGTCGGCGGGGCTGGCCGTTGCTCTCCTCATGGGATCGATCGTAAGTACCTGGCTGATCGCCGGCCAGCGGGATGAAATCCGCGGACAGCACAAGCTCACCCTGCAGCGCGAGCGCGACCTGCGCTCCCACCTTTATGCCAGTGACATCAGCCTAGCATGGCAAGCCCTGCGTGAGGGGGAGCGGGAGCGAATGCGCGGCCTACTCGACCGGCACGTTCCGAAGGAAGAACAGGAAGATCTGCGCGGCTTTGAGTGGCACTACCTCCAGCGGCGTTCGCGGGGACTGCTGCATGAGGCCGCACAGGTCGCCGCCCATGAGGGCGGCGCCTATTGCGTGACGTACTCGCCCGATGGCCGCACACTGGCCAGCGCCGGTAAGGACGCGGTGATCCGATTCTGGGACGCCCACACGTTGCGCCCGAAGGGAGAGCTGCGCAGCGGCCAGGGCGAGGTCAATGAAGTCGTGTTTACGCCGGACGGAAGAAGCTTGGCCAGCGCGGGCGATGACGGAACGGTTTGTTTGTGGGATCTGGCGTCGGCGCGGCGGCGGGACATCCTGCGGCCGGAAGGCTGCCGTGACGAGGTATCCGCCCTGGCCATTTCTCCCGATGGCAAGGTGCTCGTCGCCGGGGGAAAGGATGGCCAAATCTGGTCCTGGGACCTGGCGTCCACCACGTTGAAGGCAAAGCTTAATCCGGGCGAATGGATCCACTATCTGACCTTCGCCCCCCATGGCCGGATCCTGGCCGTTGCCCTGGGTGGCCGGGTCGTGTTGCTGGATCCGGCCACCTTGCAGGAACGCGGGCAGTTCCACCCCTACGGGCCGGCGTGTTGCGTGTCCTTCAGCCACGATAGCGGGACACTGGCTGCAGGCTCTGCCTCGGCGGGGCGAATTCTCCTCTGGGATCTGACGAAGCAGTTGCAGCGCATCGATCTTCTGGGGCACGAACACTGGGCCATCCGCTCGCTATCCTTTTCCCCGGACAATGCACTGCTGGCTTCGGGCGGAGACGATGGTCGCGTGAGGCTCTGGGATGTCCGCTCGGGGAGCTTGCGGGCTGCGGTACAAGGTCACGATCGCGTCTGGTGTGCGGCCTTCGCGCCCGGCGGCGAGCGGTTGGCGACCGCGGGCCAGGACGGGCTCGTCAAGCTCTGGCATGTCCTTGGCGATGACCGCCGGACCATCGGGGTCGCCTCGGAGGCGAAGGAGGTTTTCGCGGATTGGCTCACGTTCTCGCCGGATGGGCAAACCCTGTTCACTCGGACTAGCAACGGGGAATTAGGGCGCTGGAGCACCTTCTCCGGTCGGCGTACCGAGCCGGCAGGAGTACCGGCCGCCTCAATGATCCGGCCGGCACTCGCGCCCGGCTGCCGACTCGCCACCGTCGTGGGCGACAAGAGAAACCTGCGCGTGCAGGATCTCTCGGGCACGGCCGTGCAGGTGTACCAGCACACGCAAGTTCTTTCGGCCGTGGCAACTTCCTCGGATGGCAAACGCGTCGCTTTCGCGGATGACTCACCCGCCCTGTGGATGTGGGAGGTCGATACGGGCCGGTCCCGGGAGCTATTGCGGTTGTCTAGCGCCTGCAAATGCCTGGCCTTCGCGCCGGACGGCGGCACGATTGCCGTCGCGGCCGGTGCCCAAGTCCTCCTCCTGGACGCCGACCGAGGAGAAACCGTCGCGGTCTTGAGCGGACACGAGGAAGAAGTGCGGGTCATTGCCTTTAGCCCAGACGGTCGGCTGCTGGCCACGGCCACGTGGGACGACAAGCGAGTGCGCATCTGGGAGCTTCCCAGCGGGCGAGAACGATACTGCCTGTGGAAACACCGAACGGGCGTGAACGCCGTCGCCTTCTCCCCGGATGGCAAGACGTTGGCCTGCGGGGCTGGAAAGGGAGAAGTGATTCTCTGGAACGTCGCCGGGGGCCAGGAGTTGATGAGATTGGATGACCACCGGGGGTGGATTTTCGCCCTCGCTTTTTCCCCGGATGGAAAGATCCTTGCTGCCGCGGGGAATGGGACCGACGCCAACAGCGCCGAAGTGACTCTGTGGTACAGCGACGGAGTGCGGCCGAGCCAGGGACCGTAAACAGCCCAGTGAGTTCACGCCGGCGAGCCGAGAGCCTACCAGCCTGGGATCATCGGAGTGTGTTTGAGAATGCACGGCAATCGACGCTATTGCAGCAGGAGGTTGCGCTTTGGTGAGTTCATGGAGGCGATGATTCGCCAAAGCCGCCACGCATGAGAATTGCTTGTCGCCGTTCGCCATGCCGTGGCCATTTCCTTGGGTGGAGAGACCATTGGTAACTCACTAACGTAAGAACTCGAAATAGGCGAAAGTGTCGGAGATGATCTTTTTGCACAAAGGACACCGCACCATGATCCAAAAACAACGTGACTCGCGCAGACGGCGATCTACTCCCCGAAAACTCTTCAAACCGATGCTCGAAGTACTGGAGGACCGCCTGGCGCCAGCCGCGTATTCCCTGACCGATCTCGGCACGCTGGGCGGGGCAAACGGCATACTCGGTAGTGACACTGGTTTCGATAGTTTGGTTCAAAATTTCTTCGGGGGACAAGATACGCCTGCTAGTTCCAAAGTCATCAACAGCTCTGGGCAAATCGTTGGTGGATCGATAACAGCCGGAGACTTCGTTCATGGCTTCCGTTACGATAACGGCCAGATGACAGACTTGGGAAATCTCCCGTCCACCGATCCAGAAAGCATAGCCGCGGGGATCAACGACTCGGGGCAGATCGTCGGCCGCTCCAATGACCAAGCCGGCGACCCGGTTGCTTTCCTCTACAGCAACGGTCAGATGACCAACCTGAATAGCCTCGTGACTTCAGGCTCGTCTCTTGGGACGTTAGCTTATGCCAACGCTATCAACAACAAAGGCCAGATCATAGGCGAACTATCTCCAAACGGTGCCGGCGATCAATTCGCTTTCCTCTACAGCAATGGGAGCGTGACCCAGTTAGTTGATCCGATTGTTAACGGCGGCTTTAGTGAAGCCAACGACATAAACGACTCAGGACAAGTCGTCGGCTATATAGATACGGGTACGACTACGCCAGGTACTGTCGTTAGCGACGCCTATCTCTACAGCAATGGAACCATGACCAATTTGGGCACGTTGCTTAGCAGAATGGATAGCAGTGTTATAAGTAGCGATGCTACCGCCATCAACTCCTCTGGACAAGTCCTAGGTTATGTGAACACCTATAATGTGGCAACATCAACATTCGGTAGTTACGCGTTCCTCTACAGTAACGGAACCGTGACCAATTTAGGTGGTGGCTTCGCCTACGCCATCAATGATTCGGGGCAAATCGTCGGCACGACGGGTGGGAGTGAGCCGGATGCACTCCTCTACAGCAACGGAGCCTGGACTGACCTTAACAGCCTTATACCTACAGACTCGGACGTAGTGCTCTCGGACGCCGTTGGCATCAACGACAATGGGCAAATTGTCGCAGTGGGGGTTTCTGAAGTAACGAATCCTCCCCTTCCCACTAATCCTTATAATAATACTTATAATCTCTATCTGTTATCTCCCTTACAATCGACCTCGATCACCATCACGAATGGTACAGCAAGCCCCACATTGATTACTAACGGAACCGATGTCGTTGGCGTACCCAATAACGGCAGCAATGAGCAGGTAACGGTCTCCGCTATGGTGAGGGACAACGGCTCTCCCGCCACTTCGGGCAAAGTGGTCTTTTCACTGATCGGCCCTGCCACGGTTGCCAGCGACTGGCCGAATGGAGTCACCGTGGGGCCCAACGGCGAAGCTTCGGACACACTGACCGTGCAGAACGGGGTTCCAGCAGGATTGTACGCGCTACAGGTCAGTTATATCAACAATAATCAAACCACCACACAAACCTTCTTTGATGTGCTGACCATTATTCCGCCGACACAAAATGTGATTTTCGATGGCGCTGCCACGCCCAATGCGCTCTCCTACAGCGAGAGCGGCAATGGCCAGCAAGTGACAGTCTCCGCCATGATCTACAACAACGGCTCTCCTGTCACCGCAGGCAGCGTAATCTTCTCCTTGATCGGTCAAAATGGTACAGTGGCCACCGATGGCGCGAACGGCACAAACGGCGTCCCTGTGGGAAGCAACGGTCAAACCATCGACAAGCTCACTGTTCCGGCCGGCACAGGTATCGGAACCTACTCTCTATTCGTTAACTACACTGTTAACAACCAAACCATCTCGGAGATATTCGACAACGCCCTTGTCATCAACTCGGTCCCGGTCAACGTCACGCTATCGCCGGTGGCGGCGATAACCTCCAGCGGCAGCGATCAATACCTGGCACTCACCGCCACCGTCAAACCTACCAGCGGCGGCGGCACTGTCAACGAGGGCGAGGTGGATTTCACATTACTCCGAAACGGCTCTCCAGTGACCGGCAGCAATACTACGTTTGCAGATGTGACGAACGGCCTGGCTGTGCTGACCCAGTACAACACCCTCCTGGTTGTCCCGGCGAACGCTCCCGCCGGCACCTACACCATACAGGCGTCCTACACCGACGGCACCCCGGCGAACTACTTGGCCTCCGCTCCCGCCACGACGCCGCTGATTATAAATCCCGCGCCACCAGCGAACCCGCCTCCCTCTCCACCCTCGGGGAGCCCGCCGCCGTCCCCACCCCCGGCGAGTCCGCCGCCGCCGTCGCCGCCACCATCGTCACCGATAGTGACGGAGGGCTTGAATGTGCCTCCCTTACTGGCATTCTTCGACAATATGTTTGGAGGGATCGGGACGATCAACGATCAGGGCACCGTAACGATCACGGACAGCTTGTTGGGCTTCCCGTTTCTGGTGTCCACATTCGATCGCTCTGGGGAGTTGGAGAGCGTCCTCATGTTCGGGATCGACGTAACGCCTCTGTTTGAGATGTTTTAAGATGGGTAACCGGATAACTGGGACATTCTGGATTTCTGCGGTAGGAATCCAGAATGTTATCATCCCCCTTCAAAGGAGATAGCAATGGGCGAGACAATCCGCAAGCAAGCTATGTGGCCCACGGTAGCTCTAGGAGCGATCACAATTATCATCCTCACCAACAAACAGGCCGAATGCGGGGAAAAAGTAGAGAGGACTCTTGACGAGCCTGCCGTTCAAATCTGGCGAATCGATGAACCGAACGTCAGACAGCGGGACACCCAATACAAGCAGGTAACATTCAAACCTGGCGACAAGGTGAGAATTCGTTCTGGGGGAGGTGTGCAGACCGGCGGACGAGGCAAGACATGGAAAAGATATGTTGACCCGAGTGGAAAGAATTCGGATCATCTCTACCACGGATTGATTCAACTACCCGGAATGGGAGGACTTACGCGGATTCAAGATTTCTTGAGAAATCACAAGGATGGCTTCATTCTTCCCGAGAAGCCAGGTGGCGATTTGACGCTCCATCTTGGTTACGAGGACGACGACTATTCCGACAACGGTTATTGGGGGCACGATGATGGGACTGAGGATCAATGCAAGGATGTCGGTCCTGCATGGGTTGAGATTATAATCGTCCGCAAATCTCCATAAAGTGCCCTGAAGCCGATCCCACCACTGGCCTTGAACGCGCCTCCTCTGTTGACATTCTTCAACAGCTTGTCGGGAGGCATCGAAACAGTATCCGCCTATGTCTCCGTGATGTAGATGGCTGGTTTTTCGACATCCCACTGCTGGTGTCTACGTTCGATTCCTCTGGGAAACTGGAAAACGTCCTCTTGTTCGGCATCAACATCACGGCCCTATTCGAGTTGTTGTGAGCGCAATCGGCCAAAACGGGGCCACGCCCGTTAGGGAACGATGCCGCCTTCGTTCCCTAACGAGTTGCGGTCGCTGTCAACCGTGTGGCAGAGCGTCGATGCGTTGGCGTTACAGCGTCTGGCTACTCTGCTGAGCATGGAGGCCGGAGCGATGGGGATAACCGAGGACAATCTGATGCGCGATCCGCTCTTCGCCAAAATGTCTTCGCCCAACGGTTAAAGCTCGGAGGGAACGTGGCAATGCGAGCGGCGGGCGAGAAAATCTCGCCCGCCGCTCGCATTGGCGAACTCCTCACACGGCACGGGGCAAAATCTATTTGGAATGCAGAGCCAACAAAGTCCGGTCCATGTCGTCCACTGTGTTATACAAATGAGGGGCGAGTCGGAGCATTCCACGCCGATACGCCACATCGATCTTGTTAGCCCTCAAATGATCGTAAAGCCGCCGATTCCGGTCTGGCTCCTTGTGAGAGATGAAAACGAGCGTCGAACGACGCGCCGGCTCGCGCGGGCTGAGGACGTCAAACCTCGTTGGATCAAGACCGTCGAGCAAACGCTGCACGAGTTGCTGATCGTGCTCGGCGATGCGCTCGATTCCAACGCCGAGCAGGTACTCGATTGCGGCGGCCCACGGCTTGAAGTTGAAAAAGTTGGCGGTCCCAAACACGTCGCAACGGCGTGCCGTCGGCGGCCCCTCCGGCAGGCGTGGTTCGCTGTCTTCTTTGCCGAGGTCGTCTGCCGTCATCTGGGCAAGCCAGTACGCCTGGTGAAGGTGAAGCGATTGGAGCAAGTCGGGCCGCATCCAGAGGAAGCCCGTGCCGTAGGGGCCGCACAGCCACTTGAATCCGACCCCAAGGACGGCATCCACGGGAAAAGAAGAATCGAAGGGGCGAGCACCCAGAGCCTGGGAGGCGTTCACCACGAAGCGGGTGCCGTTCGATCTGCATATCGAACCAAGCTCTCGAAGATCACAGGCGACGCCGGAGAACGAATGGACCCAGGTTGTGCAGAAGAGCCGGGTGCGGGGCGTCAGAGCCGCGGAAAGCTCCTCGGCATCAGGGAGGTGGCGGGCCGGCTCGACGTAGCGGACGCGCACCCCCCGGCTCTCCAAAGTGAGCCAGGGCAGCAGGACAGAGGGAAAGTCGCCGCGAACGAGCAGGACTTCGTCCGCCTCCTTCCACCGCAAGCTGTTGGCGAGCAGGTGCAGACCATAGGAGGCGCTGTTGCCGAGGATGATCTCGTCGGCGGGTACGCCGATCAAGCGGCCCAAAGCGCGCCGCAACCGTGCCGGCACTTCCGCGAATCGCTCGGCAGTGAGTTCGTAGGGACGCAGTTTCCAGGCGACAGCCTCAAGGGCTTCCTCCGCCGCTCTGCGCGGCAGCGGACCCTGATGGGCACAATTCAGCCACACTCTTCCATCAAAAGGGCCGAAGTCGGTGTGAGAATCAAGAAGCATGGCATCCGATCTAGGTGCGCCAATAATTTCTGGCATTTTTTCGTTAGCCCAGCCCTTCAGGGCTGGGGGTGTGCGTGCCACAGGAGGACAGTTGGGCCTTTAGGCCCTCCGTGCGTGAGACAGCAGAAGGGGCTAAAGCCCCCAAGCCAAGGGGCTAAAGCCCCAAAATCCATCCCGCACTGCCGCTATTCCCAGCCCTAAAGGGCTGGGCTAGCGAAAAAAACAGAATCCATATACACCCTCCCATCTGGCATAGCTTGGTCGGTACAAGCCGATCCGCGCTCTGTTATATAGAATGATCGGACTCAAACCTTCCATCCGGGGATATAGCCTATGTACCGCAAGCTGCTTCTTACACTCGCCGTCTGGTTCCTGGCGTCCACGGCGCTCATCGCTGCCGATAAGAATGCGAAGATCCTGCTGATCGGCAAGGATCTCGACCATCCCCGCAATACGCACACCTACATGAGCGATTGCACGCTTCTGGCCAAGTGTCTACGCCAGACCGACGGCGTCGAAACGGTGGTTTCCAATGGCTGGCCCAGAGATCCGGAGGTTGTAAAGGGCGTCACTGCAATCGTCTTGCACACCCGTCTGGGCGGCACGGTGCTCTTCCGAGGGCCGCAGCGCCGGCAGGTCGAGGAGCTTTTGAAGCAAGGGGTCGGCATCACGGCGATTCATTGGGGAACCGGCGCGGAAACGCCCGAAGGCGGGCCGTGGCTGCAAGCAATGGGCGGATGGTTCAATGCTGAAGGCGATGGCTTCTCCCGGTACCTCGTGCAGGCTTCCAAACTGCGCCAGGTCGATCCCAAGCACCCGATCTGCCGCGGCTGGAACGATTTCGACCTGCGCGAGGAGTTCTATTTTAAGCTCTGTTTTCTCCCCGAAGCCCAGCCGGTCATGAGCACGGTCATCGAAGGCAAGGAATATCCGATTGGCTGGGTCTACGAACGACACAATGGCAAAGGCGGACGATCCTTTGGCTTTGTCGGCGGTCATTTTCATGACAACTTCGGCATCCGGGAGTTTCGACAGGCTGTTGTCAACGGCATCCTGTGGACGGCGCGCATGGACATACCGGAGAAGGGAGCGCCGATTTCCCTCGCAGCCAAAGACATGGAGCTACCCCCCGAAGAGCCGAAGAAAAAGTAGCACGTAGCTGCCGGCAATCGCGGATCAGATCTCGCTCAGCCGTTGGGTCGAGTCTCCGAAGCTGTTGAGATGCACGCCCATCTTGTCCATCAGAGACAGGTACAGGCTGCACATTTTGCGGTTGGGTTTGTTCAGATAGTCAAGGATGCGGCCGGTTTGGATCTGGTTGCCGCCGCGGCCGACCAGCACCACCGGTAGCTGCCGGTTGTCATGACCGCCTGTCATCATGCTCGACAGGAACAGGATCATGCTGTTGTCGAGCAACGTGCGCTCGCCCTCCTGCACCTGGTCGAGCTTCTCTGCGATGTATGCCAGCTGCTGCGTGAAGAACTGGTTGACCTTCAGCCAATCATCTCCATCGGTGTGCGAAAGCAGATGATGGATCATGTAGTCGATCTTCAGGTGCGGGAAACGGAGCGACGAATGATCGTTGTTCAGCTTCAGGGTGCAGACACGGGTGGTGTCGGTGCGGAAAGCCAGGACAAGAATATCGCACATCAGGCGCATGTGTTGGTCGATGTCCTGCGGAATGCCGTCGGCCGGCCGCGGCATGTCGGGTTTGGCGAGCGTCGGCCTCCACCCTTGTAGCCGGCCAGCCTTGCCGGCTCGGTCGATCCGCTGTTCCACCTCTCGGACGGAAGACAGGTACTCATCCAGTCGCCGTTGATCGGCCTTACTGACGGCGTTCCGCAGCCCGCGCGTGTCCTCCATCACGGCATCGAGAACGCTCACGTCCGCCTTGCCCACTTCATCGCGGAACAGTCGATCAAAGGCGAGGGCCGGATAGAGTTCGAGCGGGGTAGGAGTCGTCGGCGAGCTCCACGAGATGTGAGAGCTGTAGACCATTGAGTAGTTTTTGTGGATGGCGGAGATGGATGGCTCACAGCCCAGCACGAGGCTGGACACTTTCGTCTGGTCCTTCAAGCGCTCCGCCATGACCTGGTCGCAACTGACGCCAGAGCGGATCTCGCCGGCGGGGGCAAGGTGAGCACCGGTCAGTAGGTTGCCGGTCTGGCAACTGTGGATACCGCCGATTAGCGCTTCCTCGTTGTACAGCCCGCGAAGGAACAACAATTTCTCGCGGAACGGTCGGAGTGGGTCAAGCACTTTTCCCAGTTCCATCTGCTTGCCCTGACCTCTGGCCCACCACTCCTTACTGTGAAAGCCGTTGCCTGCGAACAGACAGGCAAAGCGCACTGGAGGCTCGGAGGAGTTATGCTTCGGTTTGTCCTCACCCCAGACAGGGATGGACTCCAGCCACGGCAGCGCCATCGACACACCGACGCCGCGGAGGAACGTCCGCCGAGTGATACGTTGAGTGATGATTCTAGTCATCGCGTCTCTCCAGAGGGGTAAGCAATTACTCGTGGTAGTCCCGCCCGCGGATCATCCGAAATTGGGGACTGCGGACAATGGCCTGTACGGCAGACGAGATCCGTCCCTCGTTCTTGTCCAGCTCCGCGACCATCTCATCGATCAACGTCTGATCGGACAGCGCCACCGAGCGTCCCAGAGCGTATCCCAGGAGCCGGCGGCAGAAAAGCCGGACGATCACATCCTTCTTCTTGGTTAGCAGGTAGGTCCGCAACCCGTCAATGCCCTCAAACTCGGTGCCGTCCTTGAGCTTTACCTTTGTATCCACCTCGACCCCGCCGAGATCCTTCAATCGCAATCGGCCGATGGAGTCATACTTCTCCAGCGCGAAGCCGAACGGATCAATTCGGACGTGGCAGGTGGCACACTGCGGAGCCTTCGTGTGCCGTTCGACCTGCTGGCGCATCGTCCCCTCACCTCCACCTTCCTCATCGGGTAAGCGGGGAACGTCTGCGGGTGGTCGGGGCAGTTTCTCGCCGAGCAGCGTCTCCACGACCCAGTTGCCGCGGAGAACCGGACTGGTCCGCGATGCGCCTGCCTGCCGCGCCTGCACGCTCGCCAATCCCAGTATACCCCCCCGGCCATATTTCCGGACCCCTTCGACGCGTCGCCACTCTGGCCCCGTTACGCCGGGGATGCCGTAGTGCTTTGCCAGCGCCCCGTTGAGGAACGTATAGTCCGCATCGAGAATCCTCGTCAGGGAACGATCATTCTGGAAGAGATCCTGGAAAAACAAAATCGATTCCTCGTAGATCGCCTTCCGCAAGGTCGCATCAAACGTGGGGAACAGCTTCTCGTTTTTCTCCTTGAACTGGTCGAAATCGCGGACGTGAATCCACTGGGTGCCGAACTCGATGGCAAAGGCCCGGAGCCGGTCAACCTTGAGCATCCGCGTTACCTGCTCTGCGAGAACCGCAGGATCGCGGAGCCGGCCTGCCGCTGCAAGTTTTCGTAACTCGTCGTCGGGCGGCCTCGACCACAGGAAATAACTCAGGCGCGTGGCCAGTTCCCAATCATTGATGGGGCCGGGTGCCTCCCCGGCCGGCGCTTGCTCGATGCGGAAGAGGAATGCGGGCGAAACAAGTACCCGAGTGAGCACGCCGCGGAACGCTTCCTCATGCCCGGCGCCTTTCCCTCGAACAGTCTTGTACAAGGCAAGAAGATCGGTCTTCTCCTGGTCATGTAGAGGACGCCGATATGCCCGCTCGGCGAACTGGAGCAGCGCGTCGAGTTGTTTGGGTATCGCTGCTTCCTCTTCCTTGAGAAAATCGTCGGCTCGCTTTTGAAAGACGGGCCGCTGGCTCTCAAAGTACGCCAGCATCTCTTTGGGCTGGTCCTGGGTGACGAAGCCGATGAATTGGGGCAGGTAGTTGTTCTCGGCCACCGGCTGTCTGCTAATGAACCGATGCTTGGCCCACTGTTGATCGAGTCGGCGCTTTTGATCGGCATCGAGGAATAGCCTCTCCAATGGCTCGTCCTCACGGTGGAACATCTTCAAGGACACGGTCTCGTCGGTCGGGACGACTTGGGGAAAGCAAAGGAACAGCGGGAAAAGCTGGCGGAAATCGGCGTAGCCCTGGAGGAGCTTTCGGTATCCTGACCCGTGAGCGGAAGCGACGATAGGGCTCGTGCCGTCCCAGCGGGGCTCCTGACCGGGCGGCGATGTTGATACGTGAAACTGCACAACCCGGTCTTCGGAGGCGGCGTCGAGCCGGCCCTCAACCACGAACTCCCGGCCGGCAAACAGGGCCGCCGGTAGTCGCACTTCGGTAGCTACGCCTTCTGGGGTGACAAGACTGGCGTCATTCACCGTAGTGCCGTTCGTCCGGCTGCCGAATCGTTCTCTTGCGAGGCCGTAGATCGCTCCCTTTGGCCGCAGCCTTGAGAGCCGGGCGACGTTCACGCCCCGGAACAGTGGCCCGTCCATCGCCGCCAAATTGTCGTAAAGGATTCGGTTGGGATCCTTCTCCGTGGTCGCTACCGCGCCGGACAATATTGCCTCCACTTGTCGAGCAAGCTGCGCCGCCTCGCCCTGTCGTCCCGGATCGGCCGCTGCCTTACGCCAGCGGCCAAGGATCGAGTTTGGCGGAATCAGCGCTGCGGTCGCGCCGTCCTGGTTCTTGGACGCGCCCCAGAAGAAACTCCAGGTGTCTGCGTTGCCATGCTTATCGGGATGAGGGTTGCCGGCATGCACGGTATCGGCCACGTCTGCCGCTAGATCCCACACTTTGGCGGGCTTGTTGTCCTCCGTGACCGTGAAGGAGATTTGCGTCAGGTCGCAGACGTGATTGCCGTCCCGCGCGTCCACGGCCAATACAAGGATGTCTCCCTTCTTGACCATCACCGTCGTTGTTGGAAGTTTCGCCTCTTTCCCGAGATCCACGATCCCTTCGCCAAGATCGGTCGCCTTCTCCGCCCGGCGATGCTCAAGCCACCATGCGACACCGTTGCCGCAGGCCGGGTGAGCATGGGCCACGCGAGCCGCAACGTGGACTTTTCCGGCGAGGCGGCTTTTCCAGGCGATGGCGATGAATTCGTTCGGCATCGGGTGGACCGCGACACCGTGGGCCGAAATGTGTCCAGGGATCTGCTCCGCCCTATCCGAGGCGTTTGTGACCAATATCGGTAGCTCCGCCTGCTTCTTCCGCCAGCCGTTGATAGCTGGTCGCCTGTCGTCCTTCGTTGTTTTCTCTTCGAGCAAGTTGAGTGGAACCGCCCGAGTTACATTTGGACCATTGCCTTTCTTGAGCGGCTCGATGGCCAGAACCTCGCTCCACCGCTTGAGGAAAGCGGCATCA
>Ga0070739_10005274_pt1 | contig 14842 bp, 19 predicted proteins | sample Coa_R1_7_FD_66445 | JGI IMG/M metagenome (GOLD analysis project Ga0070739, IMG submission 66445) | Surface soil microbial communities from Centralia Pennsylvania, which are recovering from an underground coalmine fire - Coalmine... | ecosystem: Environmental > Terrestrial > Soil > Unclassified ... | reverse complement strand
CCGCGCTTCCGCGCTTATATCGAAGGTCGCCGAGACGCTGGCGCAGGGCGCCTGATGACGGCGCGGCTGGCGCTATCTCGCGGAACGCGATAATAAAGCTTAAAGCTTATTGTCAGATTGCTTGAGGTCGACGAGAACGTATCGCGGCGTCCGGCGCAGTTGCAGTTGTGTCTCTCGAACCTTTGGGGATGAAAAAATGAAGCGACTCGCTTTTGCTTTGACGTTGGGCGCGACTATCGCCGGGGCCGCCGTCAGCGCGTTCGCGGACGCCGACGACGCCAAATGGGTGGCGCAGTGCCTCAAGGACAACAAGGACGCGACGGTGAGCGTCGAGATCGTCACCAAGTACTGCACCTGCATGAACAACCGGATGAGCAGCAACGAGACCCAGTCGATCAGCCAGTGGGAGAAATCCCACCCCGCCGACCAGGTCGCCTGCGACAAGGAATCCGGTTGGAAGTAGCCTCAGAAGGACATCATCAGAAGCCGTCATGGCCGGGCTCGACCCCACGGCTGTCCGGTTCAGGAAAAAGGAGCTGCTCCGGAACCTTCCGGAGGGTTCTCCGACCTCCGCCGCCCCCTTGGCCGGGCTTGTCCCGGCCATCCACGCTGCTTTCGGCTGGCAAAAAAAGCTGAAAAAGAAGGCGTGGATGCCCGGCACAAGGCCGGGCAAGGTGCATCTTCGGTTGTCTCATATCGAAGCCGCACAACCGGTTTTGCTGAACCGGACAGCCGTGGGCTTGACCCGGCCATCTGAGGACCGCCGCTGGATCGCCGGGTCGAGCCCGGCGATGACGAGGAAAGAAAAGAACGTTCACGCCCGATTGGTCCAGCTCTAAGCCTTTGGGGCGGGTGAGCGCCGCATTCCTGCCGCGGCCCTGACGCGTCTGCGCAGTTCGGGCAGGAGTTCGGTCTCGAACCATGGGTTGGCGCGCATCCAGATGGGGGCGCGCCAGCTCGGGTGGGGGAGCACGAAGAACTCGGGCAGATAGCCGCGCCACGCCGCGATCGTCTCGGTCATCGGCCGCCCACGAGCGTCCGGCAAATACTGGCGGATCGCGTAGCTGCCGACGAGGAGCGTCAGCGCGATTTGCCGCAGGTGCCGACGCATCCGCGCGTGCCACAGCGGTGCGCACTCGCGGCGCGGCGGCAGATCGCCGCCCCTCGGACCGCGGCCGGGATAGCAGAACCCCATCGGCATGATCGCGACCCGGCTCTCGTCGTAGAACGCGGTCCGGTCGATGCCGAGCCAGCCGCGCAAGCGGTCGCCGCTCGGGTCGTCGAACGAAAGCCCGCTCGCATGCACCCTCGTTCCGGGTGCCTGGCTGATGATCAGAAGCCGCGCCGAGGGCAGTCCGCACAGCACCGGCCGCGGTCCAAGCGGCAGATGGGCGGCGCAGACGGTGCAGGCCGCGATCTCGGCGCGCAGCCGGCGGTAGTCGCCGTCGCCCGGTGTGTCGGCTCCTTCAGAACCGATCTCCGCCGAATGCATGGCTCAATGGGTAAAACGATTTGACATTTCGCCGGCCGCGCCCAATTAAGGCGCAGAGCAATCCGCTCGCATTTCTTGCAAGGCTACCACTTCTCAATGGGTTTTTCCGAACTGGGACTTTCGCCTGAAGTTCTTCAGGCGGTTTCTGACGCCGGCTATACGACTCCAACGCCGATCCAGCAACAAGCCATTCCGGTCGTGCACACCGGCCGCGACATCCTCGGATGCGCGCAGACCGGCACCGGCAAGACGGCCAGCTTCGCGCTGCCGATGATCGACAAGCTTGCCGCTGGACGGGCGCGGGCGCGCATGCCGCGCTCCCTGATCCTCGAACCAACGCGAGAGCTGGCTACCCAAGTAGCCAGCTCTTTCGATTTGTACGGCAAGTACCATCGGCTTTCGACGGCGCTGCTGATCGGCGGCGAGAGCTTTGTCGATCAGGAGCGCAAGCTCGACCGCGGCGTCGATGTGCTGATCGCGACTCCGGGGCGGCTCATCGACCTGTTCGAGCGCGGCAAGGTGCTGCTGTCCGACGTGCGCATCCTCGTCATCGACGAGGCCGACCGCATGCTCGACATGGGCTTCATCCCCGATGTCGAGCGCATCGTCGGCCTGTTGCCGAAGACGCGGCAGACCTTGTTCTTCTCGGCGACGATGCCGCCCGAGATCCGCAAGCTGGCGGACGCGTTCCTGAATGCGCCGGCGGAAATCTCGGTGGCGCCGCCGGCGTCGCCGGCCGCGACCGTGGCGCAGACCATGGTCGTCGTCGATCCGCACGATAAGCGCGACGCCCTGCGTCGGCTGATCGAGTCCGAGGACGTCAAGAACGCGCTGATCTTCTGCAACCGCAAGCGCGACGTGGACATCCTGTTCCGCTCGTTGAGCCGGCACGGGTTCGACGCCGCGGCATTGCACGGCGACATGTCGCAGCCGAAGCGCACCGAAACCTTGGAACGCTTCAAGCGCGGTGAAATCCGCCTCCTCGTGTGCAGCGACGTGGCGGCGCGCGGCCTCGACATTCAGGGGCTGAGCCACGTCTTCAATTTCGACGTGCCCTACCATGCCGAGGACTACGTCCACCGCATCGGCCGCACCGGCCGGGCCGGGCGCGACGGGCGCGCCTTTACCTTGGCGACCCCGGAGGAAGGCAAAAACGTCGCAGCGATCACCACGCTGATCGGCAAGGACATCCCAGCCGGGGCGATCGACGGCATCGAAGCGGCCGAGCTCGATTTCTCCGGCGAGCGCCGTCGGCCCCGCCGCGGCGCCGCGGAGCGGCCGCAACGTGCGCGTGCCGAGAAGAGCCGCGCCGCCGCGCCGGCGGAGAGGCCGCGCCGTCGCCGCGGACGGAGCGAGGAGCCGGCCCAGCCGGCCGCAGCCGCCGCGCCGCCCGCCTCCAACGTCATGCCGTTCCCCCGGCCGCGCGACCGCGTGCCTGCGCCGCAGCGGCCCGCGCGGGCGCCGCGCGAGGAGCGCGCCGTCGTCGGCTTCGGCGATCATCTTCCGGCTTTTCTGGCGCGCGCGCCGCAGGTCGCCGTGCCGGAGTAGGCGGCGGCTGGGTCCGGCCGATGAAGACGATCTTCGTCATGACGAAGTGCGATCTCGGGCAGGCCTACAATGTCGCCGATGCGGCCGTGCAGCAGATCGAAGAGGTGTCGGAGGTCTATTCGACCTCCGGCCAATACGACCTGATGATGAAATTCTACTTGCCGGATGACAGCGACATCGGCCATTTCGTGACCGAGCGGGTGCAGACGCTCCCCGGCGTCAAGGACACCTTCACGATTATAGCGTTTAAAGCATTCTCCCCCGACGCCTCCGCCTGATCGCGCTCCGCGGATGCGGCGGTTCTTCAGGAGCGAAGAGCCATGAGCAGCGACAACGAAGGATGGGTCAGGGCGGCCAACCGCGGCGACTTGGCCGAGGGCGAGGTGCTTGGGGTCGTGCTCGCGGGGCGCGAAATTGCTCTCTACAACCTCGACGGCACCCTCTACGCCACCGACGACGTGTGCACCCACGCCTATGCCCGGCTCTCGGACGGCTGGCTCGACAAGGAGGAGATCGAGTGCCCGCTGCACGCCGGGCGCTTCGACGTGAAGACGGGGAAGGCGCTGTGCCCGCCCGTCACCGAGGACATCAAGACCTACCCCGTGCGCGTCGTCGATGACCAAATCCAGGTAAAGCTGGATTGAGGTTGGGGCAGGGGGCGCATCATCCCCCGAAGAGTTCGGCGACGGCCTTCGCGGCGATCGCATTCGACAACAGGACCGGTACTCCTAGCGGCGTCAGCGCGGCGCGGTGGCGCTCCGTGAAGCCGATGCAATCAAGCAGCACGGCCTCCGCCCCCTGCGTGCGCAGCCGTTCTCCCGTCGCCAGCAGGGTCTCCGGTCCGTCGCTGTAGGGGCTGGCGGTGTCGAACAGCGGAGCGCCGGCGAGCGGCCGCCACTTCTCGCGCTCCGTCTCGATCTGCGAGGCGATCGGCACGATGACGCCGAGCTGCCGCCGCCCGAGGAGGCCCGCCACCAGCGGCGGGATGACCCGGTCCGGCTCGACCAGCCAGGCGCGGCCGCTGCGCAGCCCTTCAAACGTGCCGGTGCACAGGATCAGAATGACGTCGCAGCCGTCCTTGTCGAGGCTATAGACCGCCTCTTGCGCTCCTTCCTGCACGCGTTCGCGCGACAGATCGACGACGCGGCCGTCCTGTAGGCGCGTGACCAACGCGGCCTCGCCCGCCTCGGCGAGGTAGCGGCGCTCGATCTCGCCATAGGAGAGGCGGTCGAGCACGCCGCGATGGATGCGCCGCACCCGTTCCGGCACGAAGCGGTCGATGATCGGGGTCACGTCCGGCCGCGGCGCCTGCCCGATCGTCAACGTGCCGAGAACCTCACGCATCGCCCGTCCTCCCGTGCCGTCGCCATGGCACCGCTCACCGCGGCGGATTTGATCTAACCGCAAGCCCTCGAGCAGCATAAGATGCGCCGCCAGCGGTGCCACAGCTTTTGCCGACGATGAAGATATTGGTGACCGGCGGCGCCGGGTTTATCGGATCGGCGGTGTGCCGGCTGCTGGTCGCGGAAGCCGGCGCCTCGGTGCTCAACATCGACAAGCTGACCTACGCCGCAAACCCGGCGTCGCTGCGCGCGATCGAACTGAGCCCCAACTACGCCTTTCTCCAGGCCGACATCGGCGACCGACCGGCGATCGACAAGGCGCTGCGGGATTTCGCGCCGGACGCCGTGCTGCATCTCGCCGCCGAGTCGCACGTCGATCGCTCGATCGATGGGCCGATGCCGTTCATCGACACCAACGTCCGCGGCACCTGCGCCTTGCTGGAAGCGGCGCTCGTTTATTGGCGTGCGCTGCCGGCGGAGTCGGCCCGCCGCTTCCGCTTTCACCACGTCTCGACCGACGAGGTGTTCGGCTCGCTCGGGCCGACCGGCCGGTTCAGCGAGACCAGCCCCTATCGGCCGAACTCGCCCTACGCCGCGTCCAAGGCCGCCTCGGACCATTTCGTGCGGGCCTGGCGGGAGACCTACGGGCTGCCGACGCTCGTCAGCAACTGCTCGAACAATTACGGCCCCTGCCAGTTTCCGGAGAAGCTGATCCCGCTCGCGATCCTGAAGGCGCTGCACGGCGAGCCGATCCCGGTCTACGGCGCCGGCGACAACGTGCGCGACTGGCTTTACGTCGAGGACCATGCCCGCGCCCTGCACACGGTGCTGATGCAAGGCGCGATCGGCGAGGACTACAATATCGGCGGCGACGCCGAGCGCACGAACCTAGACCTCGTGCGCACGATCTGCCGCCTTCTCGACGAGATGCTGCCGCACTCGCCGCACCGGCCGCACGAGCGCCTCGTCACCTTTGTCGCCGACCGGCCCGGCCACGACCGGCGCTATGCGATGGATGCCGGAAAGATCGCGCGCGACCTCGGCTGGCGGCCGCGCGAGAGCCTCGACAGCGGCCTGCGCAAGACCGTCGCGTGGTACCTCGAAAACCGCTGGTGGTGGGAACCGATCTGGTCGCGCCGCTACGGCGGCGAGCGGCTCGGCGATGGCGCAGGCCGGGCCGCCGCGGCGGGCGCCTCGTGAAGGGCATCGTCCTCGCCGGCGGCAGCGGCACGCGGCTGCACCCGGTGACCCTGGCGGTCAGCAAGCAGCTGCTGCCGGTCTACGACAAGCCGATGATCTACTACCCGCTGTCGACGCTGATGTTCGCCGGCATCCGCGACATCTTGGTCATCACGACCCCGACCGAGCGGCCGCGTTTCGAGGCGCTGCTCGGCAGCGGCGCGCAATGGGGCCTGTCGCTGAGCTATGCCGAGCAGCCGCGGCCGGAGGGGCTGGCGCAGGCCTTCGTCATCGGCCGCGATTTCATCGGCGACGGCTCGGTCGCCCTCGTGCTCGGCGACAACATCTTCTACGCCGACGGGCTGCCCGCGATCCTGCGCGAGGCGGCGCGGCCGCGGCCGGGCGCCACGATCTTCGCCTATCACGTGCGCGACCCGGAGCGGTACGGCGTCGTCGAATTCGACACGACCGGCGCCGCCGTCGCGATCGAGGAAAAGCCGCAGCGGCCGCGCTCGCGCTGGGCCGTGACCGGGCTCTATTTCTACGACAACGAGGTGGTCGATATCGCCGCTGCGCTGACGCCGTCGGCGCGCGGCGAGTTTGAGATCACCGACGTCAACAACGCCTACCTCCGCCGCCGCCGGCTCCATGTCGAAAAGCTCGGCCGCGGCTGCGCCTGGTTCGATACGGGCACGCACGAGTCGCTGCTCGACGCGGCCGAATTCGTGCACACGATCGAGATGCGGCAGGGCCTCAAGATCGCCTGTCTCGAAGAAATCGCCTATCGCATGGGCTATATCGACCGCGCGCAACTCGATGTACTGACGAAGCAGATGGGCCGCAGCGATTATCGCTCGTACATCGAAAACCTGTTCGAGGATTAGAGCGCTACTCGATCGAACGGAGGCGCTCTTCGCACAAGTCGTCCTGGCCGGAAGTTCCGCAGATCACTGCGCCCCTTCGTCGTCCCGGCGCAGGCCCGGGACCCATCCATCAGCGGCTCGATTATCGGACATGTGGATGCCGGCCTCCGCCGGCATGACGATAACAATAGCCGATGGAACCTCGTGAACTTCACGATCAACAGATCACCTTGCAAGACGGGGCGGCCAATTCGCGGCCGAGGAACCCAGAACACCTGCATCCCGTTTGAACTGCACCGAAATGTGGGAGTATGGCCATGGACAAGGATCGTGTTGCGGGCGGGGTGAAGAAGGCCACGGGCGCCGTCAAGGAAGCGGCGGGACGCGCGATGGGCGACCGTCAGACCGAGGCCGAGGGCAAGGCCGACAAGGCGGAGGGCCGGGTGCAGAGCGCCGTCGGGCACGCCAAGGACGCCGCCCGCGAAATCGCCGGCAAGAAGTAGCGGACGCGCCGGCGGCGCCGGCGCACCCGCATGACGAACGGGGCTGCCTCTTTGGCGGCCCCGTTTCGTCTGCGGGTGGCGTTGACAGGACCGCCCGCCGCTCTCAAGCTCGCCCGCGCAACAGGAGCGGAGAGGCGGCGATGGCGGAGCAGGATCTTGTCCTTTACGAGTGCGCCGACCGCATCGCCACGATCAGCCTCAACCGGCCCGACAAGCTCAACGCGGTCAGCGACGAGGTGGTGAAGGCGCTCGACGACGCGTTCCACCGCTTCGACACCGATCCCGAGGCCGAGGTCGCGATCCTGTGCGGCCGCGGCCGCGCCTTTTCGAGCGGCGCCGACGTGCACCAGCGCCAGCTGCGCAGCCGCGAGGAGTTCGAGCGGCTCGGCGGACCGCAGGGCCGGGGCACCAATTCCGCCGACCTGTTCACCCGCTCGGTCAACTGGAAGCCGATCATCGCCGCGGTGCACGGCTACGTCCTCGGTCTCGCCCTCGGCCTGACCTTGGAATCCGATCTCATCGTCGCCGCCGAGGGCACCCGCTTCCAGCTCACCGAGACCTCGCGCGGTCTCGGCGCCTCGCGCTACTGGTCGCTGTTCCAGTTCCGCGGGGCCGGAGCCTTCGGCGACGAGATCGCGTTGACCGGACGCTTCTTCACCGCCGAGGAGGCGCACAAGGCGGGCCTGGTCGCTCGTCTCGCGCCGGAGGGCAAGCACCTCGACGTGGCCCGCGAACTGGCGGCGCAGGTCGCCAAGAACCCGCCGCTCAGCGTGCGCTCGACGGTGCGGACGCGGCGCTGGTACCTGGAGCGCTTCGTGCGCGAGGCGCAGTTCATGGCCGCGCCCTACAAGCTCTACCTGACCGAGGACTTCCAGGAAGCCGCCCGCGCCTTCACCGAAAAGCGCAAGCCCGGACCGTTCAAGGGCCGGTAGGAAGATGTCGAAGCGACGTGCCCCTCTCCCGCATGCGGAAGAGGGTTTCTTGCGAGGACGCCTGAATTGACCGCGCTTTCGCGCGCTGATCGATCGCGTGTCGACCGTTTCGTCATGCCGGCGCAGGCCGGCATCCACTCCTCAACCGCACGGGCAGCCGACCAGTGGGTCCCGGCCTCCGCCGGGACGACGACGGTCGCTAAGACTCTTGCGCAGCCTTTAGCAGGACTGACCGCATGAACGCGCCGTCCCCGAACCTGCCGCTCGCCGGCATCACCGTGCTCGATTTTGGGCAGGTCTATCAGGGCCCCTACGCGACGATGCTGATGGCGAAGGCGGGGGCCGACGTCATCAAGATCGAGCCGCCGCAGGGCGAGCCGCTGCGCCGCCGCGCCCCGCCCGGCAAGAGCACGACCTTTCCGATCGCGATGCTGAACGGCAACAAGCGCGCGATCACCCTGAACCTCAAGCACGAGCGCGGCCGCGAGCTGCTGTTCCGCCTGGCCGAGAAAGGCGACGTGCTGCTCGAAAATTTCGCCCCCAGGGTCATGGACCGGCTCGGCGTCGGCTGGCGGGTGTTGCACGAGATCAACCCCCGGCTCGTCTACGCCTCCGGCTCCGGCTACGGCCTCTCCGGCCCTGACCGCGACAACCTAGCGATGGACCTGACGATCCAGGCGGTCTCCGGCCTTATCGCGACAACCGGCTTCCCGGACGGGCCGCCGGTGAAGGCGGGGCCGGCAGTGGTCGATTTCCTCTCCGGCATCCACCTCTACGCGGCCACGATCACCGCCCTCTTCGAGCGCGAACGCACCGGGGTCGGCCGCCTCGTCGAGGTGGCGATGCAGGAGGCGGCCTATGCCACCTTGACCTCGCAGCTGCACGCCTATTTCGAGACGGGGGAGGTGCCGCCGCGCGCCGGCAACGCCAGCCACGGCCGGGTTCCGCTCAACGTCTACCCGACCAACGACGGCTATGTCGCGATGAACATCGCGGTCGAGGAGCATTGGCACAATTTGCTGAAGGCGATGGGGCGCGAAGAACTGTGCGACGACCCGCGCTTTTGCGACAACAAGGCGCGCGTCGCGCACCGCGAGGAGACCGATGCGCTGATTGCCGCCTGGACCGCGACGCTCGGCAAGATGGAGGTATTCGCGATCGCCAAGCGGCACCGCATCCCACTCGCGCCGGTGCGCGACGTCGACGAGGTCATGAACGACCGCCACATGCACGAGCGCGGCATGCTCGAATGGATCGAGCACGACGAGATCGGCCGCCTTGTCGTGCCGACCTCGCCGCTGCGCTACCACGGAGCGGATAAGGTAAAGACCCTGCCGAGCCCCAAGCTCGGCCAGCACAACGACGAGATATACGGCGGCTGGCTCGGCCTTTCCATGCGGGAAATCGCCGAACTCAGGGCGGACGGGGCGATCTGAGGGAGAACCCGAGCGCCGCCTGCATCATGGCGACCCACGCGGAACTTGTGCGGTGGCGAGCCGAGGAAGCCGCCGTCAACGGCTTCCCCGCCCTGCGCGTCGCCTTGCTCCAGGGCTGGCTGCTCCGCTTCAGCGGCGGCACCCGGCGCACCGCCAATTCGGCCACTCCGCTGCGCGGCGCCAGCGCGAATGCGGATGACCTGGTTGAGCCGGTCGAGGCATTGTACCGGCAGCTGGGTCAGCCGGCGATTTTCCGCATTCCGTCCTTCCTCGATCCGTGCGTCGATGCGGCTCTGGCCGCGCGCGGATACACGATGGAAGGCACGAGCTGCGTCATCTTCGGGGATGTCCGCAGCATCGCATCCGCCGCTTTGCCGGCTCAGCAAGCCGGGGTTGTGACGCGGGTGTCGTCGCGCGCGAGCTCCGACTGGTTCGCCCGGGTTGCCGCGATGCAAGGCCAGACAGGCGAGCAAGCCGCCGTCTATCGCCGAATTGTCGGGTCGATCACGTTGCCGGTTGCGTTTGCCGAAACCCTCGCGGCCCACGAGATCGTCGCGGCGGCCTTCGGAATCGTCCACAACGGTCTGCTCTGTTTCGAATCCGTCGTCACCGATTCCGGACATCGACGGCGCGGCCATGCCCGACGCAACCTCGCTGCGCTGGCGCAGTGGGCGCTGGAAGCCGGCGCGACCGGAGCCAGCCTGCAGGTGGAAGCGCCGAATGCACCAGCCCGCGCGCTCTATCAGGGCATCGGACTAACCACCGAGTTGCACCGCTATCACTATCGCCGCCAGCCCGCCTGACGCCGATGTTCGAAAGCCGGTCGCCGCTATGATATCCAAGACCGATCGACACGAAGATCGGGCCATTCCGATCAGCGTCGCCGACCGCTATCGTGAACTGGCCGAGCAGCTCGATGCGCTGCTTGCGGGGGAGCCGGACCCGGTCGCCACCGCGGCGAACGCCGCCGCGCTGATCTATCACGGCCTGCCCGATATGAACTGGGCCGGCTTTTATTTCCTCCGGAAAGGCGAGCTGGTGCTCGGTCCGTTCCAGGGGCGGCCGGCGTGCGTCCGCATCGCGCTCGGCCAGGGCGTGTGCGGCGGTGCGGCGGCGCGGGCGCAGACGATCGTCGTGCCGGACGTGCACGCGTTTCCCGGCCACATCGCCTGCGACCCCGCTTCCCGCTCAGAACTCGTCGTGCCACTGATCGCGGAGGGCAGGGTGATCGGCGTCCTCGATCTCGACAGCCCGCGCCCCGGCCGCTTCGACGAGACGGATCGCCGCGGTTGCGAAACCCTCGTCGCCGTTTTCCTCAAACACTACCGCATGTATCCTGAAGCGCCTTAGAAGAATAGAAACGCAGGAGGCGGATCGTGGAATTTGGCATAGCAATCCCGACCGCCGCCGACTCGTGGAAACTGGCGGAGCGCGCCGAGCAGCTCGGCTTCTCCCGCGCCTGGTTCTACGACACACAGATGCTGAGCGCCGATTGCTTTGTGGCGATGGGCGCGGCGGCGATCAAGACCTCGCGCATCAGGCTCGGCACCGGCGTGCTGGTGCCGTCGAACCGGATCGCCCCGGTGACCGCGAACGCGCTCGCGACGTTGAACCGGCTCGCGCCGGGCCGCATCGACTTCGGCGTCGGCACCGGCTTCACCGCGCGCCGCTCGATGGGCCTCGGCGCGATCCGCCTCGCCGATATGGAGGAATACATCCGCGTCGTCACCGGGCTGCTCGACGAGGAAACCGTCACGGCCGAGATCGAAGGCCGGCGCCGCAAGATCCGTTTCTTGAACCCGGAACTCGGTCTCATCGACACGGCTCACCCGGTCAGCCTGCACATCTCGGCTTACGGGCCAAAAAGCCGGGCGCTCGTCGCCAAATGGAAGGCGGGCTGGCTCAACTTCGCCGGCGACGTCGATGGCGCCGTCGCCGCCGTCGAGGACATGCGGCGCCACTGGCAGCAGGCCGGGCACCAGCCGGACGAGCTTTATGCCGATGCCTTTGCGCTCGGCTGCGTGCTGGCGGACGGTGAGGCGGCCGACTCGCCGCGGGCGATGGCGCAGGCGGGGCCGCGCGCCGCCGTGCTGCTGCACCGCGCCGCCGACGAGGCGCTGGCGGGTCTGCCCAACAGCAGCCCGCCGCCGGCGGCGGTCGCCGACGCCGTCGCGGGCTACGTCGCCCTGGCGCGCGGGTTCGAGCCGGCGGATGCGCGCTATCTCGCGAACCACCGCGGCCATTTGATGTTCGTCAAACCCGAGGAACGGCCCTTCGTCACCGCCGAATTGATCCGGCGCACGACCTTCACCGGCACGGAACGCGATCTCTACGGCCGCATCGAGGCGCTCGAACAGGCCGGCTACACCAGCTTTACGATCCAGATCGTGCCGGGACAGGAAGACGCGATCGAGGATTGGGCGCGGATCAAACGCTACTTCGCCTGACGCGCCGACAGAGCGAGGAACGCATTGCGTCGACCCCGGCGCTGCGGCAGGCTCCCGCGAAAGCGAGGGAGGTGACGGCATGGGCACGATGATTGAGTTCGCACGTCCGGACGGCGGCAAGACCCGCGGCTATCTCGCGAGCGCCGGCAGCGGCCGGCCCGGCGTCGTCGTGATCCAGGAATGGTGGGGCCTCAACGACCAGATCTGCGGCGTCGCGGATCGTTTCGCGCGCGCCGGTTACAATGCGCTCGCGCCCGACCTCTACAAGGGACGGCTGACGACGGTGCCGGACGAGGCCAACCACTTGATGAGCGGCCTCGACTTCCCGGACGCGACGCACCAGGACCTGCGCGGTGCGGCGCAATATTTGAAAAAGGACAGCGGCAAGCTCGCGGTCATGGGGTTCTGCATGGGCGGCGCGCTGACGGTCGCGGCCGCCGTGCATGTCCCCGAGGCCGCGGCGGCAGTGTGCTTCTACGGTATCCCGCCCAAGGAGTTCGCGGACCCGGCGCGGATCAAGATCCCGTTCCAGGGGCATTTTGCCAACCAGGACGATTGGTGCACGCCGGCGGCGGTCGATCAGCTCGAGACCGCGCTGAAGCAGGCAGGCGCGTCCTACGAAATCCACCGCTACGACGCGGCCCATGCCTTCTTCAACGAGCGCAGCGCCGCCTACGATGTCACCTGCGCCAACCAGGCCTGGGACCGAATGGCTGCCTTCCTCAAGGCGCGGCTCCCATAACCGGTGCGGGCGTGTCGCGGATAAGCGGCCGGTCGGGCCACAAATCTCGTCATGGCCGGACTTGATCCGGCCATCTCGCAGGTGCTGCCGAGATCGCCGGGTCAAGCCCGGCGATGACGAAAAGGGTTATTAAACCGCCCCTCGGAAGAACCCGCGCAAAGCTTCGTGCACGGCGGCGGGGTTTTCTTCGGGAATGAAGTGGCCGCTTTCGATGCCGTGGCCGGTGACGGTTTCGGCGTGGTCGCGCCACACCGAGAGGACGTCGTAGCCGCTGCCTTGGGCGCTGTGGGCCGCCCATAGCGCGAGCAGCGGTACGGTCACCTTCTTCTGCAAGTCGGCGCGGTCGTGGGCGAGGTCGATCGAGGCGCCGGCGCGGTATTCGTCGCAGGTGGCGCGGATCGTCTCCGGGTTGCCGAAGCAGCGCAGGTACTCGGCAAAGGCGGCCGGCTCGATGGCGCCGGCGTCGCGCAAGAGCGAGCCGAACATGTGGCGCAGGAAGAACTCGCTCTCGGAGCCGATCAGCCGCTCGGGCAGGCCGCGTCCCTGGATCAGAAAGAACCAGTGCCAGCTGCCGGTCGCCGCCTTCTGGTCGATCGTCTCGAAGCGGTAGAGCGTCGGCACGATATCGAGCACGGCCGCGCGCTCGACCCGCTCCGGGTGGTCGCGCAGCAACCGGTGGGTGACCCGGGCGCCGCGGTCGTGGCCGGCGACCGAGAAGCGCTGAAAGCCGAGCGCCGCCATCGTCTCGACCTGGTCCTGCGCCAGCGCCCTCTTCGAATACGCGGCGAAATCCGGCCCTGCCGGCGGCTTGCTGCTGTCGCCGTAGCCGCGCAGGTCGGGGATCACAAGGGTGAAGTCGCGCGCCAATAGCGGCGCCACCTTGCGCCACATGACGTGCATCTGCGGGTAGCCGTGGAGCAACAGCAGCGGCGGGCCGCTGCCGCCGGTCACGAGGTTGATCTCGGCGCCGGAAGTCGTGAGCCGCCGCCGCTCGAAGCCCGGGAAGAAGTTGCTCACGGCAGCGACTGTCCCGGCTCGGGCGGCCCCTTCAGCTCGACGACATTGCCGTCCGGGTCGGTGATGTAGAGCGACGGGCCGTAGCCCTCGGCGCCATAGCGCCGCCGCACCTCGCCGACCTCGACCCCCTGGCGCCGCAGGTGCTCTGCGAGCGCCGCCGCATCGAAGCCGTCGAGCCGCACCGCAAAGTGGTCCATATTGCCGGCGGCGCCGTCGCGTTCGCCCGGCACGAGGTCAATCATGGCCGAGCCGGCGCGCAGTTGCACGAGGCGCGGCGTCTCCAGCTCGCGCTCGATCTCGAGGCCGAGGACCCGGCGGTAGAAGTCGATCGCGCGGTCGAGGCTGGCGACGCGCAAGACGACATGGTCGAGGCCGGCGATCCGCACCGCCCCCTCCGCTCCGTGCTTCATCTCGACATTGACCGTATCGGGCATGGCCGCCTCCGTTCGCGAACAGCATCGCGCGAGCAGTCTAGGCCATCCCGGGTCATTCGTCTTGCTGTCCGCTGCGGCGGCGCGGATGGGCGGCGCGGTAGGTTTTGACTTCCTCCGGCGTCAGGATGCCGTCGTGGTTCGCATCCATGCGGTCGAAGCGATTGCCGGCGGCGCGGGCGGCCCGCTCCTGCGCCTGCTGGATGTATTGGTCGCGGGTGACGCTGCCGGAGGGCATCGCCGGCGGCGGCGTCGCGGTCGCCGGCGCTGCCGGGTTCGCGGGTTTCGGCGGCGTCGCCGGCGATGCCGCGGGAGAAGACGGGGTTGGGGCCGACGGCGTCTGCGCGCTGGCCGCCGCCGCCAGCGTCAACCCCGATGCCAGAACTGCCGCAAGAGTCGCAATGTGCATGTCTTCCTCCCTCGAACACATACGAGCGTAGCCAACCTGCGGTAGCATCGCAACGGCGTCATTTCGCTCGGCCGACAAGCGTGCCGGCGGCGGGAAGCGCGCGGCGCAATCGGCTTTCTTTCGGGCGAACCACCCGGCATATTCGCATCCGCATGTCCGAATATACGAGGGGAGCCGTCATGGACATCCGCGGTCGCGCCGGCTGGCGGATCGTTTTGTTCGCCGCAGCCGCGCTGTTTGCTGTCGGCGCCGCCGGCGCCGCGCTCGCCGACGACGATGAGAAAGACGGCATGACCTTCACGCTGCAGCACAGCGACGCCGCGGTCGCGCTCGGCGAAGGCAGCCGCGACTACATCTACGCCGAGGGCACGATCTACGCTGACACGCCGACGAAGTTCGAACAGTTTCTAAAGGATCACCCCCCGACCTCGCCGAACGTCATCGTCGTGCTGAATTCTCCCGGCGGCAGCGTCGAGGGCGGCCTGGCGTTGGGACGCGCC
>Ga0070739_10005266_pt1 | contig 14857 bp, 14 predicted proteins | sample Coa_R1_7_FD_66445 | JGI IMG/M metagenome (GOLD analysis project Ga0070739, IMG submission 66445) | Surface soil microbial communities from Centralia Pennsylvania, which are recovering from an underground coalmine fire - Coalmine... | ecosystem: Environmental > Terrestrial > Soil > Unclassified ... | reverse complement strand
TGCCATTTGCCCTGGGCCGTAACGTTCACCAACCCGGTGGCGAATGAACTTGTCGGCGTGCCGCTAAATAAGCCGCTGCATCCGACGCAGCTCTACGAGTCCCTCGCGGAATTCCTGATCTTCGCGTTTCTCTACTGGCGCATCCGGCGTCCCCACGCTACGGGGCAGATCATCAGCCTGTACCTGATCCTCTATTCAACGGCGCGGTTTACCGTCGAATTTTTCCGCTACCACGAGCAGGGGAATTTGTGGGGAACGCCGCTCGATACCTCGCAATGGATTTCGATCGGGCTGTTTCTGCTGGGCGCGAGCTGGTTCGTGGTGGGGCGCCGCATGGTCGCGCACCCCGCGCGGGCGTGAAGAGCGAATCCGCCTACTCGAACGTCTGCCCGAACCGGATGCGATTTCCGTCCAGGTCCTGGATCTCGAAATCCCGCAGACCCCAGGGGTGGCTGACCGGCTCACCCTCTACCCTCGCTCCTTTCGCCTTCAGCTCCGCGTACAGCGCGTCGGCATCGCGGATGTAGATGTACATCGACCCCACCGCCGTGCCCGCGCTGCGCGGCGTCAGCAACACCGTGATCGCATCGCGATCCATCACGCCGAGATCCTGCTGCTGGTGGTTGATGCGAAAACCGAGCACCTCGACGTAATAGCGGACGGCGGCGGCCGCATCCGCGAGCGGCATCGCGGGCAGCGCCGGGAGCATCATGGCATCGGGGCCCGCCGTGTGCGGCTTGTTGTACGACTGCCCGAACCAGAGGGGTGTGGCCGTCGGGGTCGGCGATGTGGAAGACCTCCATCTTGACCCAGTTGATCTTCATGGGCTCGGAGGACGCGGCGCCGCGCACGGCCAGTTCCGTGCGCAGCGCGGCCAGGCCGGCGGTCTCGAAGAAATACGATGCGGCGCGCACCGGGCCCGGCTCGAGGATCAGGCGCGCGGGGCCGCAGATGAGAGCTCGGAGCCGTGGAGTTCGAAGCCGAGCACGTCGCGGTAGAACGCCGCGGCGCGGGCCGGGTCGGAGACGGGGAGCGCGCGGCTGACGGGCGCCGTGATCGTCATCATCGGGGTACTCCTTCCAATTCGCGCCGGTATTGACGCGCTTCTTCGAACCAGGGGGTAATGCGGATGGTGTCGTCGAGAAGGCGGATAGCCTCGGCGGTACGGCCGTCGGCGGAAAGTTCCTGCGCGCGCTGCAGCATGAGCGCCGGGTCGGGGAGCCGCGATCGGCGGCCGGTGAAACGGAAGTAAAGCGCGGCCAGGACGCTCAGCCCGGCAAGGGCCCACGCGCCGTCAAAGCCCCAGAGTCCGAGGCTGGCGAAGAGCACCGCGATACCGAACGCGGCGCGGCTCCACTGGGTCGCACGGGTGCGATAACCGGGCATAGTTCTACGGTAGCGCAGACCGGCGCGCATGCCGCAGCGGCTCAAAATGAGCCGCTTCAGCAAATCGGCGATTAGAAACAAAGCACTTGCTCGCGGCGCCGGCTCATCGTGAGCCGGCAGGGCCTCGATACGGCCATGGGCCTGCGCCGCCGCGGCATCGGGTGTAGAGTATTTCCGGAGGTTCCACATGTTCCGGCTGCGCGCGCTGCTGCTCACGGGGTTCGCGGGTCTCGGGTGCCTCGCTCTGTTCGTCTCCCGGTCGGATGCTACGGCGGAAACTGTCCGGATCGTGGCGCCGGGGGTGTGGTTCCGCGAGGGCGATCTGCAGAACCTCGGGCACTGCAACAACATTTACATCGAGATGAAAGACTACCTGATCGTGGTCGACGCGAACTATCCGAGTGGCGCGCGGGCGGCGATGGCGGATGCGCGTCGCATCTCCTCGAAGCCCGTGAAATACGTCTTCGATACGCACCATCACGGCGATCATCTCTACGGCAACGTGCTCTGGACGCGCGAAGGAGCGACCACGCTTGCCTTTCAGGGCGTGGCCGACGAGCTGAAGCGGCTGGAGCCTGCGCGCTGGCGCCAGGCGGAAAAAACGCGGCCGGACGTGGCGGAGCTGCATCAGGACGGGCCGGAACCGCCGAAGCAGGACATCCAGGAAAATCTGTTCGTGCTGAACGATGGCGCGCGCAAGGTCGAGTTTCATCACTTCGGATGGGCGCACACCCGCGGCGACGGATTCGTGTACCTGCCCAAGGAGCAGATCCTGTGCACGGGCGATGCGGTAGTCAACGGTCCGTACAACTCGACCGCGGATGCCAGCATCGGCAACTGGCCCAACGTGCTGGCCGCGGCGGGGAAGCTCAAGGTCAAAACGGTGCTGCCGGGGCACGGCGATCCTGGCGGGCGCGAGCTGATCGCCGGGCAGGCGCAGTTTATGACGGAGCTGCTGAAAGTTGTGAAGGCGGGAGTGGACCAGGGCAAGACGCTGGAACAAATTCAAGCAGCGGTACAGCTCCCGGAAAGCGTATCGAACTGGGTTGCCGAAGGGGCGCTGAAGGGACAGGTGCGGGACGCTTACGCCGAGCTGACGAAGAAGTAAGCGCCCGCCTTCCCGGATTTACTGACCTTCGACGATTCTCAGGGGCCGCTCCAGGCGGAAGGTCATCACGGTTTCCGCGGGGACCTTGATGGAGGATCCCTTGGTGAGGATCTCGGCGAGCGCTCCGCCACCCGCGCCCGCGCCCGCGCCGATGGCGGCTCCCTTGCCATGGCCGGCGATGGCGCCGATGATGGAACCGATGGCCGCGCCGCCGCCCGCCATTTCGAGAGTCCGCTTGTTGGCACCGACGCCATCGTGGCCGCGCTCGGCGATTGTATCGGTGGTGACGCTGTAGCGCCGGCCATCGACGGAGACCGAGCCGAGATCGAGCACCAGGTCGGAGGCGCCGTGGAAGTGCCCGCCCTTGGCAGCGGAAACGATTACGACCTGAGCGTTGGCTCCCCGCGGGATGACGCACTTGCCGGATTCATCGCGGACATCCTGCGTCACCTCGGCAGCGTACGTCTGGCCCTCGACAGCCCGCGCGGAATCGATCGTCTCTTCCGTGCGCACCGAGATCTCACTTCCGGCAGGGACGGTAAATGTGGTCGACGTGATGGCTGAGGCGGGCGGATGGTAGTGGTGTTCGTGCACGGCATCCGGATCGTGGGCGGGACCGGGTGCGGCAGCATCCGGTGCGGCGGCGCTCTGAGTCGGAGGGGCGGGATTCGAGGAGCATCCTGCCAGCCAAATTAATGTACATACCGTTACGATTATTCTGGTCATGTAGTGAATATAAAGAGGAGCCCGGCGCGCGCGCGGTACGAAGGAGCACAGTTCGGGGGAGTACGGAGCTTCGAGCCGGCTCTCCCCACCGGAGCGGAACGGGAACACCCTTCGTTTGAGGGTGCCTCTGTTACGCTGGAAATGTGGGTAAGTACTTCGTTCAGAACTTCGGATGCCGCGCGTCGCAGGCGGACGGAGCGGCGATCGAGGCTCTGCTGGAGGCCAGGGGATTGGATGCCGCGCCGGAACGCACGGCAGCGGACGTCGTGATTCTCAACACCTGCACGGTCACGGCCGCGGCCGACGACGACGTGCGGCAGACCATCCGGCGCGTGCATCGCGAGAACCCGGCGGCGCGCATCCTCGTCACCGGGTGCTACGCGCAGCGTGCGCCTGCGGAACTGGCGGCGATGCCGGGCGTGGAATGGGTGGTCGGCAATTCCCATAAGACCAAGGTGGCGGAGTTGGTGAGCCTGAACACCGCGGCCCCTGCACCGCATGAGGTCTATCACGGGAACGTTCTGGTCGGGGATATCTTTGCCGAGGGGGAGTTCCTTTCCGCGCCGGTGGAGGATGCCGCGGGAGACCGGACACGGCCCAACCTGAAAATCCAGGACGGATGCAACAACCGGTGTTCGTTCTGCATTATCCCGTTCGTGCGCGGCAGGAGCCGAAGCGCGCCGGCGGAGCAGGTCGTCGAGCAGGTGCGCGGCCTCGCGCGGCGGTACCGCGAGGTCGTGCTGAGCGGCATCAACCTCGGGCGATGGGGGCGCGAACCCGGCAGCCGTATGCGCCTCGCGGATCTGATCCGCCGGCTGCTGGCGGAGACTGCGGTGGAGCGGCTGCGGCTGAGCTCGGTCGAGCCGATGGATTTTTCCGATGACCTGCTGGGCCTGATGGCGTCCGAGCCGCGCATCGCCCGGCACGTGCACGCGCCGCTGCAATCGGGATGCGATACCGTTCTGCGTCGGATGCGTCGCAAGTACCGCCCGCAGCACTATGCCGATCGCGTTTGGAAGGCGCGGCAGCTGATGCCCGAGGCGGCCATTGGAGCGGATGTGATGGTGGGGTTCCCCGGAGAGACGGACGCCGAGTTCGAAGAGAGCCGGCGATTCATCGAGGAGATGCCCTTCACCTACCTGCATGTCTTCACCTATTCCGAACGTCCGGGGACGCCCGCGGCCGAAGCCGGCGATCCGGTCCCGATGGCGGTGCGGAAGGAGCGGAACCGCGTGCTGCGGGAGCTGGCTGCGGCGAAAAACCTCGAATTCCGCCGCGCCATGGTCGGGCGAACGCTCTCCGCGGTCACCCTCAACGAAGGGAACACGGCGCTCACGGAGAACTATCTGAAAGTCGAGATGGCGCGGCCTCGCGAGGCGAACCGTCTGGTGGACCTGGCGATCGGGGGAGTGACCTCCGCCGGATTGCACGAAGCCACGCGGGAGCCGGCACAGTAACGCCGGACCACCGGATATGGCGAGCGACCACCAGCAGCGGCGAATCCGGCTGGCCGATCTTCCATTGGGCGTCAAGGGCGTCCTCGTGGTGGCGGTGCCGGTTTGCGCGCTGCTGCTCGCGATGGTGGTCTTTTACCAGTTTGAGAACAGTCTGCGGCTGGCGGAATCGGATCTCGACCGGACCTTCATGGCCCGGTCCGAGCTGCGGAACCTGCTGATCGAGCTGATCAACGCCGAAACCGGCGTTCGCGGGTACCTGCTGACCGGGAAGCCGGAGTTCCTCGAACCGTACGAGAAGGCCAGGCAGGAGCTGCCGCGGACGCTGGTCGAACTGCAAAAGACGGCCCCCGCGGCGCAGCAATCGCAGTTGAGCATGGTGGAGGCGCTGACGCGCCGGATCCTGCAGGCGCTCGACGAATCCCGGCACATCGCGCCGATGAAGCCCGAACAGGAGCTTCCGTATCTGCTGCGGGACAAGAGCGCCATGGACGAGCTGCGGCAGCGTCTGGAGGCGATCCAATCCGCCGAGCAGGAGGCGCTCGAACGGCGGGCGGCGCGGGCGGCCCAGGCCGAGCAGCGGCTGCGTTGGGCGTTTTTCGGCGGCGGCGCGCTCGGCCTGCTGGGCGGGATTTTGGGAGCGCTCCTGTTCAGCCATAGCATCGGAGACCGCCTGCGGGTGCTCGAACAGGAGGCGCGCGATGTGGCGACGGGGCGGCCGATCGCCGCCAGGCTTACCGGACGCGATGAAGTTTCGCAACTGGAGCGGACGCTGATCGCAGCGAGCGAGCAACTGACGCTGCAATCCGAACAGATTCGCAAGGCGCACAGCGAGTTGGAAGCGCGCGTGGCCGAGCGTACGGCGGAGCTCGAAAAGGCGAATGAAGAGTTGCGCGAAGCCACTGAGGTGCGCGAGGCAGTGGTGCACTCGTCGCCGTTAGCCATCTGGGCGATGGACCTCAATGGCACGGTGCGTTTCTGGAACCCGGCGGCGGAGGCGATCTTCGGCTGGAAGGCGGAGGAAGTGGTCGGCAAGCCGCTGCCCGTCATACCGGAGGAGCTCCGCGGGGAATATGCCGAGTGGCTGGACGGGTTCCGGCGCGGCGAGATGATCTCCGGCAAGGAGCGGCAGCGTGTGCGCAAGGACGGCTCGCGCGTCGACATGGTCATCTGGACGGCGCCGCTGCGCGACCGTTCGGGGCAGATCGTGGGCACCATTGCGATCGATAGCGACGTTTCCGAGCGCAAGCTGCTCGAGGAGCAGTTCCGCCAGGCACAAAAGCTCGAAGCAGTGGGGCGGCTGGCCGGCGGCGTGGCGCACGATTTCAATAACCTGTTGACGATCATCCAGGGCTATACCGAAATGCTCCTGATCGAAGCCGAGCACTCTTCATCGATGACGGAGTACGCGCGGGAGATCGAATATGCGGCGGAGCGAGCGAGCGCGCTGACCAGCCAGTTGCTGGCGTTCAGCCGCCGCCAGATCAGCCAGCCGCAGGTGTTGGACCTCAACCAGGTGGTGACCCACTCGATGAAGATGCTGCGGCGGATCATCGGCGAGGATATCGAGGTGACTGCCAACCTGGCTCCCGATCTCGGCAAGGTGCTGATCGATCCGGTGCACATCGATCAGGTCATCATGAACCTGGCGGTGAACGCGCGGGACGCCATGCCGCAAGGCGGCCGGCTGACGATCGAGACCTCGAATGTGTGGCTGGACGAGGATTATGTCGGACGGCACATCGGGGTGGCCCCAGGCCCCTACTGCCTGCTGGCGGTTAGCGATACGGGCATCGGCATGTCCGCCGAAACGCGCAGCCGGCTGTTCGAGCCGTTCTTCACCACCAAGGAAGCGGGCAAAGGCACGGGCCTGGGCCTCGCCATCGTGTACGGGATCGTGAAGCAGGCCGGCGGCGACATCCTGGTCTACAGCGAGCCCGGCCAGGGGACGACCTTCAAGATTTATCTGCCCGCGGCGACGCCTTTACCGGAAAAGGCGCGGCTGGAACCGAGCCTCGCGGCCCGCGGGAACGAGACGATCCTGGTGTGCGAGGACGATCCGAAGATCCGCACGCTGGTCCAGGCCATGCTGTCCCGGCAGGGCTACCGCGTGCTGGCAGCGGAGCATCCGGCCGAGGCCGTGGAGATGCTGCGCAAGTTCGAGGGCCGGCTCGATCTGCTGCTGACCGATGTCGTCATGCCGGGCACGAGCGGCCTGGAACTTGCCAAAACCGTCGCGAAGATGCGGCCGGAGGCGCGGGTGTTGTATATGTCCGGCTACACCGATAACCAGATGGGCGGCGCCTGGAAGATCGAGCACGACATGTCGTTTATCCAGAAGCCGTTCACCTCCGCGGCGCTCGCGGCGAAGGTGCGGGAGGTGCTCGGCAACGGGCATTAGCCGCTTCCGGCCGGCGGCGCGCCCGCAGCGGCCGGCCGGCTTCCGATCTTTGCGGCCGGCCGGCGCGGCGAGAGGGGACAAGTTGCTTCCGCAGGCGCGGACTCCGACAGCAGCGGCAGGTAGCCCGGCGGCAGGGGTCTCCGCTACAATGTCCTGACATGACCAGATTGCGACTGCTCGGCTTGACGTTGACGCTCGTATTCGCCGCATGGGGCCAGGGGGGACGGAACGCGGCCGGGCGAGGGGCGCCGGGCGGCCAAACAGCGGCGCAGCCGGCCGCACCCGGGCGCGGCGGACGCGGCGCGGCAGCTCCGGCGGGCGAGACCGTCGATTTCTACGACTTCGATCCCACCGCGACTGCGGCGGAGCCGGTCCCGGATGCGCGGCCCGTCGAAGCGCACCAGAAGGTCACCATCAACGGGCAGTCGCTCGGCTATACGGCGCGGACCGGCTATCTGCCGCTGCGCAACGCGACCACGGGGCAATCGGAAGCGCACATCTTCTATACCTATTACGCGAAGGATGGCGACGCCGCCGGCCGGCCGGTCGTCTTCTTCTTCGGCGGAGCGCCGGGGGTTGCGTCGGCATGGCAGGAGTTCGGTGGACTGGGGCCGAAGCGGTTCAGCGAAAACTCGGCGGCGGGCTGGACAGAGAATCCGCAGACACTGCTGGGGCAGGCGGACTTGGTGTTCGTTGACCCGGTGGGGACGGGATTCAGCCGTCCGGACCGGCCTGACCGCGCGACGGCGTTTTGGAATACCAATGCAGATATCGCGTCGCTCGGCGCATTCGTGCGCAGCTTCCTGATCCATTACGACCGCACCGCGGCCCCGCTGTTCCTCGCGGGCGAGGACTGGGGCACCGGGCGCGTCGCGGGCCTTGCCGGGTATCTCTACGATCATCAGGTGCCGGTGCGGGGCGTGGCGCTGTTCAACATGGCGCTGGCGCCGGACGCGACCGCGGGCGATACGCAGTACCTCACGCTGCTCCCGAGCCTGACGATGGCGGCGTGGGCTCACAAGAAGCTCACGCCGGAGATGAACCGTCTGAGCTCCGAGGAAATCGCGGGCCAGGCGCGGCAGTTCGCCTCGCGCGAATACCTGCACGCACTCTACAAAGGCGACCGCATGACGGCGGAGGAGCGCGCGAAGGTGCTCACGGATCTCGGCCGGCTTACGGGCCTTTCGAAGCAGGTCCTGATCAGCAACGATCTGCGCATCAGCGTGGACCGGTTCGCGAGCGAGCTGCTCCGCGAAGAGCATGCCGGGCTTTCCCGCTCCGATGCGCGCGTCGCCGGTTACGAGCCGCCGCCTTCGGGCGGCGGTCGCGGCGGCCGCGGCGGATTCGGCTTCGCGCCGCCCGCGCCGCCAGTCGATTTCAATCTGAGCCGGATTTCCGCCGGCTTCCTGACGGCTTACGATGCGTACCTCCGGCACGAGCTGGCTTTCACCGCCAGCGCGGACGGCATCTATTACTTGAACAGCGGCGGCGTGGGGACGTTCACCTCGACCGGCAGCGATGACGCGAGCCTGGCGTCGGCATTCGCGCGCAATCCGCGGCTGCGCCTGTTCGTGAGCGTGAATTACTTCGACCTGAACGCGCCGTTCTATGCCACCGAGTACACCCTGGCGCACTTGAACGTCGCGCCGGAGGTGCGGGCGAAGAACATCACCGTCACGCACCTGGAGGCAGGCCAGATGCCGTACCTCGACGGCAAGGCGCTGGGTAAACTGCAAAGCGGGCTGGCGGAGTTTGTGGAGCAGGCGACGAAGCCGTAATCAGTCGGTCAGGAAGCACAAGGAGCAATGCGATGAGATTCTCGATCACGGTTGGGATCGTTCTGACGATGAGCGCGGCGGTGTTCGGCCAGGGGCGCGGACCCAGTACGGCGACGAACGGATTTTACCGGTTCAATTACGGCGCCGAGGAGATGCAGCCCATCCACTATCCCGAGCAGCCGATCACCACCGAGCACCAGATCACGCTGCACGGGCAGACCATCCAGTACACGGCGCACGTCGGGTTTATGCCGATCAAGCATGCGACCACGGGCGTAACTTACGGCCACCTGTTCTATGTGTACTATTCGAAGAACGGCGTTACGGATAAGTCGAAGCGGCCGGTGTGGTTCCTGTTCAACGGCGGACCGGGCGCAGCGACCATCTGGCTCCACATGGGAGCGTTTGGCCCCAAGATGGTCAAAATGCAGCCGAACGGCCTGGCCACGCCGCCTCCGTACACGTACGTCGACAATCCGAACTGCCTGCTCGATACCGGCGATCTGGTGTTCATCGACGCCATGGGAACCGGCTTCAGCCGGCCGGACAAGCCCGCGTACGGCGCGGATTTCGGCGGCGTGGATAACGACCTCGCGGCGTTCGGCGAATTCATCCGCAGCTTCCTGAACCAGTACAATCTGTGGGGCTCGCCGCTGCTGGTGGGCGGCGAGAGCTATGGCACCACGCGGGCCGCGGGCCTCGCCGGGTATCTGACGGACCACGACATTCCGATCAACGGCGTGATGCTGCTTTCGGCGGTCATCGACTCGAATGCCAGCGCGGGCGAGCAGCGCCAGTTACAGACGCTGCCGACCGAGATCATGACGGCCCACTTCCACAAGAAGCTTCCGCCGGATCTGCAGAAGCTATCGGTCGAACAGATTGCGCAGCGGGCGCGGGACTTCGCATCCGGCGAGTATCTGGAGTACCTGTTCGACGGGGCGCGCGCCACGCAGGCGCAGCGGGACAAGGTGCTGACGGACTTCTCGCGCTACACGGGGCTGCCGAAGCCGTTCGTGAACAGCCTGGACCTGCGGGTGCCGTTGGGACCGTTCAGCACAGAGCTGCTGCGCGATCAGCACCTGATGACGTCGCGGCTCGATTCGCGGTTCGCGGGGTATCAGATCGACGGCGGCTCCAACCAGACGAGCTTCGATTACAGCAACGCCAATATCGAGGACTGCTTCCTGACCGCCTTCGAGGCTTATGTGCGGAACGACCTCAATTACAAGAACGATAACTTGTACTACGTTTCCGGGAATGCCCCGCCATGGTCGGGCGAATATAACACGGTGGTTAATCTGGAGGACGGATTTGCCAAGAATCCGCACATGAAGCTGTTCGTCGGCATGGGGTATTACGATTTCGCGTGCCCGTTCTACCCGGTGGAGTGGACGATCGCTCATCTCAAAGTGTCGGACGAGGTGAAGAAGCACAACATCATGACGGGGTACTACGAGTCCGGCCACATGGTGTACATCGACCAGACTGCCGCGGCGAAATACCACAAGGATCTGGAGCGGTTCGTGGAGGGGGCGGTACCGAAGTAAGACCGGAGATGCCGGAGATCAGCCGATTCTTTGGGATTGTGATCCGAATGTACTTCAACGATCACAACCCCGCTCATTTTCATGCGGAATATGGCGAATACGAAGCGCTGATCGAGATCGAGACGCTCGCGGTGCTGCGGGGAGAACTTCCGCGGCGTGCGTTGGCCTTGGTGCTGGAGTGGGCAGTTCTTCATCGGGAGGAGCTAAGATCGGATTGGGAGCGGGCGCGTGGCGGGAATTCAATCGTCGCGATCGCCCCGCTCGATTGAGGAATGGGATGAAATTGGTTCGCATCCGCGAGGCGGAAGCATTGGGCGAGTTCCGCGTTCGCCTGTTCTTGACGGATGGCCGTGTCATCGAGAGGGATCTTGGCCCGCTGCTGGCAGGACCGGTATTCGAGCAGATTCGCAATGATCCGGGCCAGTTTCGCGAGATGCGGGTAGAGGGCGGCACGCTAGTCTGGCCAAACGGCGCGGACCTATGCCCGGACGTTTTGATTTGGGAAGGGTTGCCTCCGGCCGATGCGGAGTCGGACGCCGCATAGCGATGCCGCCGCGTGGCATCAGGCAGGCCCGACTCGCGCGTTCTACATCTCGCGGCGGCCTTCGAGGGATTTCGACATGGTGACCTCGTCGGCGAATTCGAGGTCGCTGCCGACCGGGATGCCCATTGCAATGCGCGTCACCTTCACGCCGAGAGGTTTGAGCAGCCGCGCGAGGTAGACGGCGGTGGCCTCGCCCTCGACGGTCGGGTTCGTCGCGACGATCACCTCGCGGATCTCGCCCTGGCCGATCCGCTCGACCAGTCCCTTGATCTTCAGCGATTCCGGGCCGATGCCGCGCAGCGGCGAGAGCGCCCCGTGGAGGACGTGGTAGCGGCCCTCGTACTGCCGCGTGGTCTCGATGCCGACGATGTTGTGCGGCTCTTCGACGACGCAGACGGTGTGGGGGTCGCGGCGCGGGTCGCTGCAATACTGGCAGATTTCGCCGTCGCTGATGTTGTTGCAGACGGCGCACAGGCCGAGCTTGTCCTTCACGTCCAGCACGGCCTGCGCGAGGCGCTCGGCGTCCTCGCGGTTGGCGCGCAAGACGTGGAAGGCGATGCGCTGCGCGGACTTCTGGCCGATGCCGGGAAGTCGCTTGAACTCCGTAATGAGCCGGGCGAGCGGCTCGGCGAAATCGGGCATGGCGTCTAGAGCAGGCCAGGAGGCAGGCCCATGCCGCCGAGCATGCCGCCCATCTTCTGCTTGATCTCGTCGTCGACCTTTTTCACGGCCTCACTCGCGGCGGCCACGATGAGGTCTTGCAGCATTTCGACATCGCCCGCGACTTCGGGGTCGATTTTGCAGGTGAGCAGGTTCTTCTGTCCGTCCATCGTGACCGTGACCATGCCGCCGCCGGCCGTGGCTTCGACCTTGATCTGCGCGATCTCCTGCTGCAGCTTCTCCTGCATGCGCTGCGCCTGTTGCATCATCTGCTGCATGTTGCCGGGAAGTTTCACGTAGCTACTCCTTGAGGTTGCGAACTTTGCGGATTTCGCCGCCGAAGACTTCGCGGAAGCGCTGCACCTCGGGGTTGGCAAGGGCGCGGGTGGTGACTTCGTCGTCGTCCTTGGGGGCCGCGGCGATGGGCGCGGCGGCGGGACCGGTGTCGCCGACCGTCACCTTGATGCGAAGCGGGCGGGCGTTGAGGTGTTGCAGAGCTTTCTGGATATCCTCCGCGCGGAGCGAAAGCTTGTCGGCGGCGGAGGCGGTGAACTGAAGCTCGCCGGCGGTCTCGACGATGCGGGAGCGCTCGACGGCATCGGCGGTGAACGGGAGGTTGAGCTCCATCAGGGCGCGGTGGAGGCGCGTGCGCCAATCGCCGGAATCCGGGGGTTGGGGATCGGGGCTTAGGGATTGGTGGCCGGGGGCCGCGGAGGACTTCGGTTCCGGGACGGCCGGAGGCGGCTGCTGGGCCGCTTTCTTGGCGCGGTCGAGCTCGAAGGGGGACGGGCCGGTGCGGGCCGGCGCGGCAGTGGGTCTGGCGGGCTGCGCGGGCGGTGGCGCTACTCGCGGCTCCCTGACCCCTGACCCCTGACCCCCGGCCCCTGCAATCGCCTCTTCGATCGGCAGCAGGCGGCCAGCCTGCACCAGGCGCAGCAGGCCCATTTCCAGGTGAAAACGGGGCTGCAGCGAGAACTGGAGGTCACGGAAGAGCTCGAGCGAGAGGCTGAGATAGCGGGTGAGGTCTTCTTCGGAAAATCCGGCGGCGATTTCGGCGAGCCGCGCGCGCTGGGCGGCGGAGGCGGCGATCAGGCGCGCACTTCCTTCGGCGCCGGCGATCCGGGCGACCAGCAGGTTGCGGAAGTAGCGCGAGAGCTCGCGCGCAAAGTGCTGCAGGTTGTGGCCGTTGCGTTCGAGCTCATCGACGGTTTCGAGCATGCGCTGGGAGTTGCCGTCGAGCAGGGCTTGGGCGACGGTTTCGAGCTGTTCCAGGCCGAAGGCGCCGAGCAGCGCGCGCACCTCGGCGGCGTTCAGCTTTGCGCCGCAGCAGGCTATGGCCTGATCGAGCGCGGAGAGCGAATCGCGCACGCTGCCTTCGCCGGCCTGCGCCAACACGGCCAGAGCCTCGGGATCGGCCTCGATGCCTTCCTGCTGGCAGATCCACGCCATCCGCGCGGTGAGGTCGTCGAAATCGACGGAGCGGAAGCTAAAGTGCTGGCAGCGCGAGGCGATGGTGGCGGGAATCTTGTGAGCCTCGGTCGTGCAAAGGACGAAGACGGCCCACTCCGGCGGCTCCTCGATGGTCTTGAGCAGGGCGTTGAAGGCTTCGTTGGTGATCTGGTGGGCTTCGTCGATGATGAAGATCTTATAGCGGTCGCGGACGGGCTGGTAGCGGACGTTCTCACGCAGCTCGCGCATTTCGTTGATGCCACGGTTGGAGGCGGCGTCGATTTCGATGACGTCCGGCGCGCCCGAGGCGGCGATTTCCCGGCAGCTCGCGCACTCGCCGCAGGGCGTGGCCGTGGGACCGTTGACGCAATTCAGGCACCGGGCGAGGATACGGGCGACGGTGGTCTTGCCGGTACCGCGCTGTCCGGAAAAGATATAGCCGTGGGCGATGCGGCGCTGGGAAATGGCGTTCTCCAGCGTCGTCTTGACGTGCTCCTGGTTCACCACGTCATGGAACGTCTGCGGCCGGTATTTGCGGGCGATGACCTGGTACATGGGGTGGGGGTCCGGGCTATGGGACGAGCTGCCAGGCCCCGGGTAATCCGCGGCACACGAACCGCACCGCTACCGTTGCTTCCTTCCGGACCTGGCGGGGTTTGCAGCCGCCCGTTGCACGGAGCCCGAGACCTGACAAGAGTCTATGGTAGCAGATAGCGCAAGCGGGGAGCTAAAGAGTTGAGGAGTTGGGAGTTAGGAGGTGGGCCGCTTCGCGGCCCGTGGGGCGGAGGAGTGAGGAGACAGAGTCAGGAGCAGGTCACAACGGGCTAAAAGTCGACGCCGTCGATGTTGGTCTTGTTGAAAATTACCGGCTTGCCGAGGATGACTTCGTCCCCGCTGATCTCGATTGTGCCCAGGCGGCCGGCCTGGATGCTCGTAGCGCCTGCCTTGAGGGTTCCCTGCACCAGTTGGGTGGCCGCGTAGACGGTCAGGTAGCCGAGGTCGTGGGTGTTCCAGAGGACCACGGCCTGCACGACGCCCTCGTGGACGTACGGTTTGCAGAGGCTGGGGAGGGAGAGGCCGATGACATCGACATCGGCGCGGGCGGCCTGGCGGACGGCTTCGGCGGAGCCGGGGACGGCGGGCGCAGCGATGTCCATGATGAGCTTCACGTCCGGGTAGACCTTCAGGACGGTCTGGGTTTCGGCGAAGGCTTTATCGCGGTCGTCATCGCTCGGGCGGATGGCGGCGAGTTCGAGCTGCGGGTACTTCTCCTTCAGGCGGCGACGGATGGCGTCAATCCAGAGGTTCTGATTCGCGGCGCTCAGCGCGCCGGTGATCACCACGAAACGGCCGCGCGCGCCGAGCAGGCGGGCGGCCTCGTCCGTGAGCGTGTTGCCGATGCCTTCGGGCGTCGCCTGGTCGATGAAGAAGTCGCGGGCGTCGCGGGCGGCATCGGCGTCCCAGGTGATGACCTTGATGCCGCGGGCGCGGGCTTTGCGCAGCACAGTGGAGATGCCGGCCTGGTTTTCGACAGCCACTGCGATGGCGTCGACGTGCCGGGTAATCCAGCTCTCGACGACTTCGTTCTGCCTGGCGGCGTCGAGCCCGGTGGGGCCGTCCCAGATGAGATCGATATTGAGCTCGCGCGCAGCTTCTTCAGCGCCCTTGCGGCAGGCGACGAAGTACGGGTCGCCTTTGGCTTTGGGCATCATGGCGATGACGGGGCGGGCCGCGGTGGCGGCGGCTGCGGCCGATCCGGCGCCGCGCAGGCCGTGAACGAGCCACACGTTCGTTGCGGCGA
>Ga0070739_10005263_pt1 | contig 14871 bp, 16 predicted proteins | sample Coa_R1_7_FD_66445 | JGI IMG/M metagenome (GOLD analysis project Ga0070739, IMG submission 66445) | Surface soil microbial communities from Centralia Pennsylvania, which are recovering from an underground coalmine fire - Coalmine... | ecosystem: Environmental > Terrestrial > Soil > Unclassified ... | reverse complement strand
AGTCGAGTTGAATTCCTTGATAGCATCCTTCAGGGCGGTCTCCGTCTGCTCGGACAGCTGCTTCTCGTCCTCGATGGCCTTACCGATCTCGGGATGGCTGGAGTCCATGAAACGGTAGAAGCCGGACTCCCACTCCGCGATGCGGTCAATGGGAATGGCATCGAGGTATCCGTTGACGGCGGCGTAAATGACCTCCACCTCCTGGTGGAGCGGGAGCGGCGCGTATTGCGGCTGCTTGAGGACCTCGGTCACTCGCTGTCCTCGATTGAGCCGGGCCTGAGTGGCTCGATCGAGGTCAGAGCCGAACTGTGCGAACGCCGCCAGCTCGCGGTACTGTGACAGGTCCAAACGTAGTGCGCCGGCCACCTGCCGCATGGCCTTTGTCTGCGCGGCACCGCCGACGCGGGATACCGAGGTGCCGACGTTGAGCGCAGGTCTAATGCCCGAGTAGAACAGGTCGCTCTCGAGGTAGATCTGGCCGTCGGTGATCGAGATGACGTTGGTGGGGATGTAGGCCGAGACGTCGCCGGCCTGTGTCTCGATGATCGGTAGGGCCGTAAGGGAGCCGCCGCCGTGGTCCTGGTTGAGCTTGGCGGACCGCTCGAGCAGCCGAGAGTGGAGGAAGAAGACGTCCCCCGGAAACGCCTCACGTCCAGGCGGACGGCGCAAGAGCAGGGAGATTTGCCGGTAGGCCTGGGCGTGCTTGGTCAGGTCGTCGTAGACCACCAGCGCATCCCGCCCCGTTTCCATGAACTCCTCGCCAATGGCGGTGCCGGCGTAGGGCGCCAGCCACTGCAGGGCCGCCGACTCAGAGGCAGTCGCGCTCACGATGACGGTGTACTCCAGGGCGCCGTAGCGCTCCAGCGTGGCGGCGATGTCGGCCACCTTCGACGACTTTTGACCGATGGCCACGTACACGCAGAACAGGTTCTGCCCCTTCTGGTTGATGATGGTATCGAGTGCGATCTGAGTCTTGCCGGTCTGACGGTCGCCGAGAATGAGCTCCCGCTGCCCGCGACCAATCGGAATCATGGAGTCAATGGCCTTGATGCCCGTCTGAACGGGGGTATCCACGGGAGAGCGAACGACCACGCCTGGGGCGAGCCGCTCCACCGGTCGGAATTTGTCGGTGTTGATTGGTCCCTTGCCGTCCAGCGGACGGCCGAGAGGGTCGACAATCCGGCCCAACAACCCGTCGCCGACAGGTACCTCGACAACCCGGCCCGTGCTGCGCACCTCGACACCCTCGGTGATGCCCGAGTAGTCGCCGAGGACCACTACGCCGACCGAGTCCTCCTCGAGGTTCTGGGCGATCCCCATGATTGGCTGCCCAGTGACCTGATCGAGGGTGCCGTGAAACTCGACCAGCTCGTTGTAGAGCGCGCCCTGCAGGCCATAGACATGGGCGATCCCGTCGCCGACGTCCACGACCGTGCCCACCGTGCGCTCTTCGATTCCGGCGTCAAACCCGGCGATCTGCTGGCGCAGAATCGCGTTGATCTCATCCGCTTTTACTGCCATGGTCTTCGTACTCCAGTTCTTATGCTAGCTGCTGACGGAGGCGTTCCAGCCGGGTGACGACGCTGGCGTCGATGAGCTGGTCGCCCAGCCGGATGACGACGCCGCCGATGATGTTCTCGTCGATGGAGGACCTGACTCGTACCTCCAGCCCCGTGCGCCGATTCAGAGTGTCCTGGATGAGCGTGAGCTCCTCTCGCCCCAATGGACGCGCCGAAACCACATCGGCATGAGTGCGGCCGAGCATCTCATCCACGTATTCGTCAAAGGCGGCGCTGATCTGCCCCAGGAGCTGAATGCGATGGCGAGCCACGAGCAGATGTACGAGGTTCCGAAATTCGGGTCGAAGCCCTGGAAAACTCGACTCAACCGCCCGTGCCTTCTGCTCGTCCGTGAGCCGGGGGCTGCGCAGCGACTCCAATAGGGCCGCATCAGAAAGCGTCGCAGCCAGCCCGTGCAGCTGCGCCTGCCAGTTCTCGGGCTCTCCTCGACCATGTTCTTGAGCCACGTCAAACACCGCCTTGGCGTAGCGGCGGGCCAGGCCGGTAACTCTCACACGTTCTCCCGACGTCCGTCTTCCGTCTCGCGGACCATGGCTTCCTCAATCATGCGGCGGTCGATCTGGTCGTTCATGGTCCGGCTGAGAACCTCACGGGCCGCCTCGACTGCCACATCGGAGGCTCGCGAGCGCAGCTCCAGCACTGCCTGATTGCGCTCGGCCTCGATCTCATCTTTGGCCTGCGCGATAATGCGCTCCTTATCCGCCTCGGCGGTCACGAGAGCCTCCTCGCGCAGCGATACGCTCATGTTCTCTGCCCGTTCCACTATGCGGACAGCCTCCTGCCGCGCCTCGGCGATCTCCGCCTGAGCCGCCTCGTGCGCCTGACGCGCCTGCTCGCGGCTGACTTCCGCGGCCTGAAGCTGGGCCTCAATCCGCGCCGCCCGAGCATCAAGCACGCCGTTGATCATCCCAACGGCGCTCTTGCGATCCTTACCGAATTTCTTGAAGGCAAAGAAGCCGATCAGCACCAGAAAGCCCGCCAGCTCCGCCACCCACAGGACCAGGTTTCTGACCGCATCTGTGGCAGCGACTACATCGATCACAGGCCACCCTCTCGCCCCACTATTGAGCTTGCCAGCTCACGCACCTCGGCATTGTCGTAGGTGGCGCCCGTCACGCGCGAAGCTGCGGCCAGCGCCAGATCGACAATCCAGGCCCGCAGCTGTCCCGCCGCCTGGGCCTGCTCAGCCTGAATCTGGACTCGAGCATCGGTCAGCAGGCGCTCGAACTCGGCATTCGCCTCGGCGATCCGCGCAGCCCGCACCTCATTACCTGCCGCGATGGCCTCGTCGATGGTCCTCTGCGCCCGGGTTCTGGCCTCGTGGAGGATGGAGCGCACTTCTATGCGGGCCTCTTCGGCCTCGTCTCGGGTGGCCGTGGAGGCGGCGAGCCCCGCCTGGATGGCTTCGTCCCGCTCGCGCCACGCCTTCCGGATAGGTGCGAATACGAATCCTTCCATCAGCCACACCACACCGCCGAAGAGCAGGACCTCGATGAGCAGTGTAGGCACGCTGACGGAGATGGGCGTAGCGCCGACGACCGAGTGGAGCAACAGAAAAGTCACAGCTTCGCGGTTGGACTCGTTACGGCTTCGCGAACAGGACGATGATGCCGAAGACCAGGGCGATGACGGCGTAGGCTTCGATGAGCCCGACGCCGATGAACATCCAGGTGGTCAACGTTCCTCTGGCCTCCGGTTGGCGGGCCAAACCGGCCACCAGCTGCGAGGTCACGACACCGTCACCGATGCCGGCGCCCACCGCTCCACCACCGATCATGAGTCCGGCGCCGATGTAGGCGCCGGCGTCGGCAGTTGCCGCCGCCTGCGTGGCCGCGGCCGCGATGATCATGGGTAACTCAAACACGTTCTCCTCCGAATATTGGTTGTTGGGATCGCGTCAGTGGGCCTCGGCGGACTCGCTGGCTATCGCCATATAGGCAACGGTCAGGACCGTAAAGATAAACGCCTGAACGGTGCCGACGAAGAGTCCAAAGGCCAGGATAAGTGGGTTGATCAAGACATTCGCCACCACGGCTGCCTCCAGCGGGAGCAGGGAGCCGGCGACGATGAGCAGGATCTCTCCGGCCAGAATGTTGCCGAAGAGTCGGAAGGACAGCGTGAGCGGGCGTGACAGCTCGGTCACTACCGTCAAAAGCACGGAGACGGGGTTCAGCACGATGGCCTTGAAGCCCCGAGTCCAGTAGTGGCCCCGGTAGGCGCCCAAACCGCTGGTCTGGATGTAGCGGATGTGCATCAAGACGAAAACCAGCAGCGCCAGGGCGAAGGTGGTGCTGACGTCGGCGGTCGGGGAATGGAAGTACGGGATCGGGAGCAGCCCGATCAGATTCATGACCCAGATATAGAAGAAGAGCGTGAGGGCAATGCTGGCGATGGTGCCCGGACTTCGTCCCAGGTTGTCTTCGATGATGCCGTTGATGAACTCCATGGTGGCCTCGACGGCATTCTGCATCCGGCTGGGCGCTGCGTACGTCACATGGGTCCGAATGTACAGTCCCAGGAGCAGGAGGATGGCTGCGGCCAGCAGCGACATGATCACCGTGTCCATATGGATGTTCCAGAGACTTCCCGATGGCCCGATGACCCACCAGTGCTCGCCGATGGGCAGCGTTGCGGCGAGGATGTGGGCCGCCATCAGACGGCTCCCTTATGAGAGGTGACGGCGGGCCGCGAGACGTCGCGGCCACGGCGCGCCCGGTAGTAGAGGGCGAGCTCGGCCGTCTGCACCACAAAGAAGGTGATAGCCATGGCCACCGTCATGGGGCGCGAGATCAGGACCATGAGGACCGTGATTCCGGCCACGACCGTGAAGGTGACCAGCAAGCCGAGCTGCATCGAGATCATGGCTGCGGCAGTATCTCCGGTCGCCGTGGCAAGCTGGATGCGCCGTGCGAGGAGAGCACTGTTCACGTAGGCAAGCACTGACCCGGCGGCGATGCCGGCGCCTATGAAGGGCAGCCCGAATGCGGTCACGGCAACCGCCCCGCCGATTACCGCTACGGGCAGGAGGGGATTGACGTCGCGCAGGGCCAATGTGCGCAGCGAGCTCACGGCACTCACTGATTCAGCTCTCCCAAAGCAACTCGAATGATTGTGAACATCGTCGCACCGAATCCGCCCAGCACTCCAATTAGGAGAAAGATGGGCGACGTGTGCAGCAGGTGATCCAGCAACAGACCCGCCAGCAAACCGCCGATGATGAACAGCGCGGTATAGGCCCCAAGCTCCCCCAACAGCGCGACGCCGCCTCGTCGGCGGCGCTGCTTGCCGGCTCCGTTCCCAGGAGACAACCGGGTCTTATTCTCTCCGCTCTAGGGTATCAGAAGCGGGTAGACGCGTCATGTTCAACGTTCAATGTTCGAGCTTCAATGTTCCGGGTGCGGCGGTCGCCCTCGACCTTCAACCCCTACGCCTCGACCTGCTCAGCCTTGCTCTCGGTGGGAGCGGAAGACACACGAGGCCGCCTGGTCGTCAGGAGAAAGCCGGCAAAGAGGACCACGAAGCCGGCGGCCAGGATAATCCAGAAGCTGCCGGCAAAGGCGCCCTGGTCGGCGACGCCTCCGGCGAGTGCGGCCAGGAAGGTTCCGGCGGCGATCAGGACGTTGGCGTAGAGGAAGGTGATGGGAGAGTGCCTGCGGTAGGTCAACCACCCGGAGTAAATGGCTCCGCCGACGACCGCCAGCGACCCGAAGATGTTGAGGATGGCGACCATCGCCTTCCAGCCCCCCGGTTTCAGCGCGCTGGTCCCCGGTCCGACGACATGGGCCGCGTGCACGAGCTTGCCGTGATCGATGCCGGCCATCAAAAGCAGGATTATGCCAATGAGACTAAGTACCACCAGCGCCGCCGCCGTGAGGTCGGCCACGCGACGGGGCGCCAGGAGGTAGATGCTGCCGAGCCCGAGATAGGCAGCCATGAGCAGGGCGCCGCAGATGTAGTAGAGCCGGAAGAGCACAGAATTGTCGCCGAAGGCCAGGAAGAGCACGTAGAAGGCACCGGCCAGAAAGCCGAGGAGCAGCGCCACCGTCCACACGAGCTGATGCGGCCGCCGGCGCACGAGGAACTGACGGAGCACGACGCCTCCAAAGGCGCCGTTCACGATGACGACGATCAGAGGATAGGCAATCATTGGGTCTTCCCTTCCCGCTTTCGGCCCTGCCTCCAGAGTATCGCCAGGCACGGCCCACTCTCCGGAAACCTTTGGAAGCGAAGAGGCGCCTTCAACCCAAGCGACTCAGGCTCCGTAGCCGGCCGTGATAGATTGGAGGCGAGAAATGGGCCGAACGGCGCCAGGGGGCGCCGTTCTTTATGTATGGGAGGTCCCGTGGGAACGATCGTCGAGAGTATCAAACAGCAGCAGCTCAAAGAGGGCGTTCCTGACATCTTCCCCGGTGACACCGTGCGCGTCAGCGTCAAGGTGGTCGAGGGCAGCCGTGAGCGCCTTCAGGCTTTTGAGGGCACGGTGATCCGGGTGGCCAAGGACGGCCCGGCGCGAAGCGTGACCGTGCGCCGAATCGCGCATGGGATCGGCGTCGAGCGTACCTTTCTGGTGAACTCCCCCCGAGTCGATAAGATCGACGTCGTTCGCAGAGGCGACGTCCGGCGGGCGCGACTATACTATCTTCGAGATCGGGTCGGCAAGGCGACGCGCATCAAAGAGAAGCGCACCTAGCGGGAGGCTGAACGGGTGGATCGAGGAGCTCGACAGCCTCGATCCAACAACGGGAAGCCGGCCAAGAACGGGCGGAGCCGGAGCAGCCATCATCCACGTCCGACGCGGCGCTATGAGCTGCGACTCTATCGCGACGGGCTGACCCTGGTGGCCGGTATTGACGAGGTTGGCCGCGGCTGCCTGGCGGGGCCGGTGCTGGCGGCAGCCGTGGTTCTGCCACTCGAAGCCTGGCGCCTGCGGAAGATCTCCGGCGTTGCCGATTCCAAGGTGCTGACGGCCGAAGAGCGAGAACGGCTCTACGAACGCATCATCCGGATCGGTACCTGGGGCGTGGGGCTGGCGTCACACCGCATGATCGACCGCTACGGCATTGCTCCGGCCAGCCGAGTGGCGATGGCCAAAGCCTGCGGCCGCCTCGGCTTCAGTCCGCAACATCTCCTGATTGACGCCGTCCGTCTGCCGATGCTCGACGTTCCGCAGACGCCGATCATCGACGGAGACGCGCTCTGCCTCAGCATCGCCGCTGCCTCGATCGTCGCCAAGGTCACGCGCGACCGTCTGATGAGCCGGGCGGCCGAGAAATACCCCGGCTACGGCTTCGAGAGCCATAAGGGATACGGTACTCAACAGCATCACGACGCGCTGATCGAGCTGGGTCCCTGTCCCATTCACCGCCTGACCTTCAAACCGGCCTTTGCCTCGTGCAGCATCGGCGACATGGTCCGACATCACTAGAAGCCTCGGCGCCTTCGGGGAAACCTTCGCCGCCCACGCGCTCGAAAAGCGCGGCTATCGGATCCTCGATCGCAATGTGAGGCTGCCCTCGGGTGAGATCGACATCGTCGCCCGCGAGCAAAATCAGCTGGTCTTCGTCGAGGTCAAGACGCGCCGCGGCAACACCTTTGCCCTTCCCGAGGACGCGATCTCGGACGAGCGGATGAGCCACCTCGAGGCCGCCGTCGACGAGTACTTCGACGCGCGTGGACTCGCCACGGGCGAGCCCTACCGTATCGAGATCGTCGCCATCGAGCTGGACCGGTCGGGACGGGTTAGCCGGTTCGAGATCATCGGAGACGTGGGCCTGCGGTGAGGAGGGCGAGTCGAAATGCCGAAGGTCGAACATCAAAAGTCAAGGTTGAAGAGTGCAGTGTAACCGGCGCAAAGGATGGTAGCGGGGAGCCTTCCCAGCTTGGGCATTGGACCGTGCCGCGTATACTTGAGGGCTACATGCGCTCGTGGCGGAATAGGTAGACGCGCCAGGTTGAGGGCCTGGTTCCCGCTTTAGGGAGTGCTGGTTCGAGTCCAGTCGAGCGCACCAGCACACGCCCACGGCGACGACTACGTCCACGAATCCGCACGTGCTGTCCAGATGACGGATCAGCCCCCATCGTCCGGGTTCGCCCGCTGTTCCTCCGCCATCTTCCTCACGGCCGGTGCGATCCGGGATGGGTGGGAGCCACACGCACATCGGGAACGCCGGCGTCAGATCATGCTGCGTGACGAGCAGCGCACGGGGATGGCATCGAGATCGGTGCGTCGGTCGACTATGTCCACGAACCTCCGCGTGCCGCCCGGACGACCGATCGGCACCCACCAGGGTCCTACTCGCTCCGGCTGCTCGTCCACCACCTTTCTCACAGCGACCGTCCGTCTAGGGTTGGTGAGTGCTTCGTCGGGTTCAGAGTGTCGTGAACCCACATCTCTGGGTTAGATCGAATGTACTCGCGGGCGCGCTCGAGCTCTGCCTCGCTCCTGATCACGCGGTCGTAGTACCCGCGCTGCCACCCGAACGCCGGCTCGATCCGCTTTCTGACGATCGTCGAGGTTGCCGCCTTGAAGGTGCGGACAGTCTCCCACAGCGAGGGCCTGACCGAACCGCTGGACTGGTGCAAACTACCGTCCGAGGCGCCAAGGACGATGATCCCGTGAACGTGATTGGGCATGATGATGAATTCATCCAGCGCGATGGAGGGGAAGCGGTGCGGCAGGTTCTGCCACTGAGCTCAGGCAATCTGTCCCGCGCCATTCAGCTTGATTGCCGCATCTTCGCCTTGCCCGAAGAATTCCTCACGACCAGCGGTACAGATGGTGACCAAGTACTCGTCCGGCGTGGCGTGGTCGTGGCCCCGAAGCCGGACGTATTTGCGGCGAGGGACACTAGGTCGATCCGTGGTGACGCCCGTCGTGCATTCTGTCACGACAACAGCCTGCATGACGCGACAGCCCAAGAAGGATCCTGCGCATGCCTCCGTCGTTTGCCCTCAATTCCGGTCGCAGTATGAATTCAGCCCCTACCAGGTCGCGTGTCCGGGCTTCGGCCGTAGGGATTATTCCGAGCCCCGTGTTGCGATGCAGCGAGCGCAAGCGTGATGGAGCGAACGAAGCGGTTGTGCTGCCTGTAATGTTCGTAGGGGCTGCCACCATCACCGCTCAATGGCTGACGACCGCCGGATCAGGTCTCCTGCATCAGGTGAAGGAGGCAAAAGCCCTTGCGTTCCAGCTGGACGGAGATCCCTCGGTTTAAGTCCTCCCCCGAGAAGAGGTGATCGGACTGGACCCAATGACCCAAGAGGCTATCGAAAATCCTTAGCTTGTACCGGCCTTCCAGTGTCGGCCGCAGCCTCAGGTTTGTCGAGACCGAACGGTCCCGCTCGTTGCCGGCAAATAGGACGATCTCATGCCCTCGCCTTAGTGCGACGCCACAGATCGAATCGCCTCCGGCGACGCGCAGCTCTTCGCTGATATCGGCTTCGAAGGCGGTGACGGGTGTGCCCGAGCCCTGATGGAAGTTGGTGAACAGGCGCACGTCCGGCATTCGAGCCGCCAGCCAGGTCATGCACTTTCCGCGGACCGGCACGTTGCGCACGGCCAACCACTTCCACTCCGGAGCCAGCTGCGGCTCCACGGTGACCGTTCCAGTCTCCACGCGCAGACCACCCACACCCTCCACGGCCGCCCAGAGATAGCGCGGAGGAAACCAGGGCGAAAGCATCATGCCTTGATTGGTCAGAGTCTCGCCATTCAGCCACTCGGAGAACTGTCCAGGCACAGTGTTGTTGCGCTGCGGATCGGTCGAGTAGCTGCGAAAGCTGGTGCTCAATGCCTGGGCCATGAAGCCTGATGAGTACCTGGCTACGGCGAACGCGTACCAGAAGGAGACGCCCAACCAGACACCGCCCAGCAATCCCCAGCCCCCGGTCGGTGTGTACGTGGGGGAGTTGCGGGGTGCGGTACGGATTCCGGCGGGCGTCCAGAATGCGGCGGCACTCAGGGCATGAACGAGAGCGGCGGAGCTCACCTGGTCGGCGACGCCGAAGATGAGCGGGAAGACGAGATCCGAGGTAATGTCGGTGCGGGGCTGACCGTCGAGGTCGATGTTGAGGTAGTAAAGGTCATTGTCGGGATTGTGCAGGTGCCGGTTGATGGCCTCGTGAAGAGTCTTCGCCTCATTGGCAAAGCTGATGCTGACTTCGTGATCCTCGAGGACCCGGGCCATCTGGGACACGGTCTTCAAGGCGGAAAAGCATTCGGAATTGATCTCCGTGGTGGCGCCTGACAGTCGATAGTTGGGGATCACGTTGCGCCATCCGGCGATTCCCCAGTCTGCCGTCCCAGTGGCATCGCACCATACCAAACCTTCAGCGTTTCGTTGGGACAGGATGTACCTGCCAGCCTTCTTAGCTGGTTCGTACATCTCTCGGAGAAAGTCGATGTCGCCCGTGACGTTGTAGTGATGCCAGACGGCGAGGATGAGGAGCGGCGTGTTGTCGTTGATGTTGAGGCCGTAGTCCTCGCTCTCGCCGGTCCGGATGTCGTAGTACTCCACGATCATGCCGTTGCGCTCCTGCCGGTCCACGAACCCCCGGAGAGAGGCCGCCACAAAGTCAGGCGATAGGTAGTCGGCGCCGAAGCCGAACCATGAGGTGTCGCGGGCAACGGCGTTGTTGGAGCGCGTTGGGTCGTTGGTAAAGGACCACCCCGTCGGGGCGCATGACTGTACACGCAGCATATTGGCCTTGGACCACAGAACGCCCTGATTGACGTGCGTGTCGGGCGTGTACACGACACACCGAGCCAGCATCTCCGTAAAGTAGGCCCTCGTCCGTGAGAGTGCTTCCTTCGGCTCTGGCGCGCGCCGGTAGTTGCTCACCGCGGCACGTCTGCTTTGACCGAGCACAATGCGGAAACAAAAGTCGAACTCTGACTGCGCCGGGAGGGTGTAGTCGAGGCGCATGACTCCCAAAGGATCGTAGCTGGCGTCGGAGCTTCCCGAAAGCTGCCCCGGCGCCTTTGCGGCCATGGAGACGGCATAGTCGAGCGTGGCCTCGTGAGCGGTCAGCCGCCGAGAGCACCCAACCAGTCGCACACCTCCCTTGCACCCGGGATTCCAGACCACAAAGGCGTTGTCCCGAGCGCTGAACTCGGTGCGCACGTCATGCTCCGTATTTCCGCGAAGCACGGCGAAGCCGACGCTCGTGAGGCTGCGGTCCTCGTTCGTCGGATTACGCAGCCGAACCCACTGATAGACCGCCGGCGGATCCAGCTGGCCAGCGGGACCGGGCGCACCACTCAGGACGAAGACTGTCTCTCGAACCTCAAGGCCGTTTGCGAGGGTGAAGCAGTGGTCTTGGTGCTCCGGATGGATCAGAAACGTGCCCGGCCTGCCCTGCTCCAGGTGGAAGCCACTCTCTCCGTCGTAGTAGCGGACCATGAGCGAGCCCAGTACGACGGCGCCGGCGTCGATGTCGTACACGCTTTCAACGCCGCCGCCGGCAGCGACGATGGCCATTACCTTCGGGCCGCCGAAGGTGCTCCCGGCGGCGACTTCGTTGTCGGGCACCTCGTACCAGCTTCCCACGCCGCTATTGCCCCGATAGCTAACGCCCATGGGTACCGAGCGCCTCGTGCCTGTAAGCCATAATCCGGGATCGGCTCTCGCAAGAACTGTTCCGGGAACCGCAATGTCAAACGAGGGTCGAATGGGAAGTGCAGAGCTTCATATCCACTGAAGCCGACCCCGCTGGATCGCTGCGTCGAGCGGCCCTGGACGTCTTATCGCCTAGCGCAGAAGCAAGGTCCCACCGCGATGAACCCGCGGGCTGGGCCGCACGACATCACGTCCACAGTGCCGTCGAAGCACCTGGTAGAACGTGGGCCAAACGGGCCCCATGCGTGTGACGCCGTCCGTACCGCACCCCTCCCCTGGGAGGCGCTAACCCCGACGAAACCGCCGCGCTGCGGAACAGTGCCGTGTCCGGCCTCGCGCCTCTAACCATTGTTCGAATCTGGGGCTTGGCTCACCCAAAATGCGTCCAACCATGGCGCGACCCAACGAATGTGAGCACGCCGCGAGTGAGCCGACCATAAGCACAGCCGCCACGCCAGCCGCGTATAGCTTAGGCACTCGCAAAATGCCTCTGCGGCCGCGAGTGTGATGGTCCCGGGAATGTTCCGCAGGGAACTTTGGCAGCCCAGCGGACCTGCCGGCCAGTGGCGGCCGGTCGTACAGGTTCGCTCAACGGCCGCCGGAGTCAGCCGTCTCCAGGTTCGATCATCGGACCCAGAAGGCGGCGAGCCATGGCCCCAACTCCTTGGCTGTACGCTGGCCGGGGGTCCAGGCAGCAACACCATGACAGAATCCACCGACAGGCCCATTCACCCCTTCCCACGAGACCAGTATCTTCTTCTCTTTGGGAAGAGTTGAGAAGATGGCGCCGGCCGGCGCCATCTTTCGGTCGCGGTTGAGCTGGACCGACCGTGCCCTTCCCGAGCGGATCACGTCGAAGAGCCCACCGAGGGGACTATCCCACACGAGGCCGCCTGGAATCGCCTGAAGTGACGGCATTCCGTAGACCGTAAAACCTTTCGCGACGGTAAAGTCTTTCTCGCCGCCATGAAGGGAGCGCCGGACTAGGATGAGCGTGCGCCGCTTCGGCTGATAACGCCAAAAGTAGATCGCCTTGTCATTCTAGGCCCACGCCGGGTCGCTCAGGATTCCGCGTGCGTGGACCCGAAGCACCATGTAGTGGCGCGGTTGGGTAGCCCGAGCGATGCCGAAGCCCCGAGGAAACCAGCCGGCCGGTTGAGACGGCCAGGTCCATGCCAACTTGTCACCTCGTCGCGACCAGTACGTCGCGCCGACCCATCCGAGCCGATTACCCCCCCAATAGCGCCGTCCGGTGTCCAGCCGGTAAGCGCCGACGCCGGGCCCAAGGGCTAGGTACTTAGAGTCGGGTGAGAAGTCCGTTTCGCTCCCCTTGACAGCTACGAATCTATCAGTTCGGAGATCGACAAGGCGTGCTGCTTGGCCGCCAGAAACGTACGCAAGCCAGCGGCCGTCGCTGCTGACTGAAACCGCGTTCTCAAAGACGTGGAATCGCCACAGTACCCGCGTCTTTCCGCCGGGCAGCAAGGCGACCAGCTTAGCCTTCTCCACCTGGGGAGCGGTGCAGGGGTGCGGCGTCTCCACGGCGAAGATTGTAGGGCCACGCAAGGCCACCGCCATCGATCTGGGCTGACCAGAGGCGAAGGCCCACCGCCCAAGGATGATCCAGCCAACAGCCGTGACGATGAGGAGCAGCCCTAGGAGGATCCACACAGGTCTCAACGTTGTTCCTCCCATTAGCAGTATCCGTGCACGAGTTCGTGCGCATGGAGCAACCTGTACTTCGCACTCGACTTGCAGTGGGTGTACAGTGGCAGGCTCCTGCTTGCCCGCGGGATAGAGGTGGTGCCGTTCAAGTCGCTCCACACGAAATTCCCACACTCATAGTGCCGACTAATGTGGGCTGGGTTGACAGCCTAGGTGAACCCCCTGTTGGCCTGCGGTCGAAGTTCCCTGTACAGGTCGGCAAGCCGGCGGCGAGACGACCTTCCACACACCCTGCCCTCACACAACCACCATATGGCGGTGCGATTAGATTGACGTTTACCTCATATGTGAAGATCATTAGGAATCGGGAGCCTTCCACCCGGAGCCGTTCGAGGCCCGCTTGTTGGGGGACGGATCAGTCATCTATTCCCCCGGCCCCACTCACCGCCTGACTGCCGTGACAGAGAACGAGGCGGCGTCGCGCGAGGCCCGGAACCGACCGTCACAGGGACGGCCGGCTACATGCGGTCGACCAGCGGAATGCCCATGATCCGCATGGCATTCGACAACACGATCTCGGTGCAGGAAACCAACCGGAGCCGGGCGCTGCGAAGCGGTTCGCCGGCTGAGATCACCGGACAATCGCGATAGAACTGGCTGAAGTCGCCGGCCAGGCCGTTTGCGTAATCGGCGATGAGGTTGATGGCCAGCGTGCGCAGTGTGTCCTCGACTGCCTGAGGCAGCCGGCTGAGCCTGAGAACCAGAGCCCGCTCGGCGGGGTGAGTGAGCACGCCGGTGCCGGCCGCCGCTTCCCGGTCGGCATCCGCGGCAACTTCTTCCGCCCGCCGCAGGATTGCTCTGATCCGGACCAGCGCGTACTGCAGGTACAGCCCGGTGTTGCCCTCGAAGCTGACGACGTCTCTGATGTCAAACACGATCGGCTTGACCGGGCCCTGCTGCACCATGAGGTAACGGATCGCCCCCACGGCGATGGCTTCCGCGATGGCCTTCCGCTCATCCGGCGGGATGTCCACCCGCTTCTCCTCCAACCGTTCACGCGCGACACCAACTGCCTCGTCGAGCACCTCGTCCGCCGACGACCCCAGCCCTCGCCTGCCGCTGATCCTTCCCTCCTGCTGTCGCACCATCCCATAGGAGAGGTGGAAGGCATGCCGCGCCTCAGTGTTGAAGCCGGCCGCCTCCAGGCTTTGTATGACGGTCTGTTGCTGGAGACCCTGGTGTTCGGCCACCACGTTGATGACTCTATCCGGATGCGTCCGCGGGCAGGGGTCGCCCAGGGGACAGGTCGTCCGGACGGTTGACCCGTCGCGCCGTTCCTCCCAGGTGCAGCAGCTGAGGGTCTTGGACAGCAGACCGAACTTCCACATCATGTAGGCGACGTCTTTCCCGGTGTAGGTAGGGATGCCATTTGACCGGACCAGCACCCGATACGTCTGGTCCTGAGCGGTTTCACCGTCGTCCTTGCCGGCAAGAGCGATGACCAGGGCTCCGGAGTACTCTCCTTCCTCAGGCACGAAGACTCGCGGGGAGCGCTCCAGCACCTCCAGGGCCTCGTCCAGCAGGTGGGCGCGCAGAATATCGCTCTCCCAGACCAAGAGGTCGTAGGTGATACCCAGTCGAGCGGCTGTCTGGAGCTGGGCTCGGACCACCGATTCGATCGAGTCGCGGTAGACCCCTTCCTCCATGCGATGCAGCACCTGGTCGACTCCCCGCTGGATTTCCGCCGGATCGGGGTTCGCATCCAGACCTCCAGGCTCTCCGGCACCATCGGCCGTCAGCTCGGCATTGACGCGCACGTAGAGCCGGCCGACGAAGTGATCGTGCTTCTCATCTCCGGGCTGCTCTCGATAGCGTTCGAGCGCGTACATCGCCTCCGCCGCCTGCCGCCCGGTGTCGTCGATGTAGTTCTGAACCTCCACCACATGCCCGGCGAGTCGCGCCAGCCTGACGGTCGTATCCCCCAAAACGGCATTGCGGAGGTGGCCGAC
>Ga0070739_10005261_pt1 | contig 14879 bp, 9 predicted proteins | sample Coa_R1_7_FD_66445 | JGI IMG/M metagenome (GOLD analysis project Ga0070739, IMG submission 66445) | Surface soil microbial communities from Centralia Pennsylvania, which are recovering from an underground coalmine fire - Coalmine... | ecosystem: Environmental > Terrestrial > Soil > Unclassified ... | reverse complement strand
CTTGGCGGGGAGAAGCGCGCGCAGCTTTTGGAGCGGACTGCCGATCTCTACGAGGAGCATGCGGAAGAATTCTTCTCGCTCTGCGCCCGCGAGGCTGGGAAGACCCTGATCGACGGCGTGCTCGAAGTGCGCGAGGCCGTCGATTTCCTGCGGTTCTACGCGTCCGAAGCCCGCCGCCAGTTCACGAAACCACTTCCACTCCCTGGCCCGACGGGGGAGCAAAACGAGCTGCGATTGCACGGGAGGGGAGTGATCGCCGCCATTTCGCCGTGGAATTTCCCGCTGGCGATCTTCACCGGGCTGGTCTCAGCGCCGCTGGCTGCGGGCAATGCAGTCATCGCGAAGCCCGCCGGCCAAACTCCGTTGATTGCGGCTCTGGCAGTCGAACTGATGCACCAGGCAGGCATTCCCAAGGACATCGTTCAGCTGGCGCCCGGCTCGGGCAGGGTCGTCGGCGGAACGCTGACCGCGCATCCACTCCTTGCGGGCGTGGTCTTCACCGGCTCGACGGAAACGGCGCGCATGATCAACCGCACGCTGGCGGAGCGCGACGGGCCGATCATCCCCTTCGTCGCCGAAACGGGCGGCCAGAATGCGATGATCGTCGATTCGTCCGCCTTGCCCGAACAGGTCACGCGCGACGTCATTTCCTCGGCCTTTCAAAGCGCGGGCCAGCGCTGCTCGGCCTTGCGGGTTCTGTTCGTCCAAGAGGACGTCGCTGACGAAATGATCCGGATGATTGCGGGCGCAATGGAGGCATTGCACGTCGGTGACCCGCGGGATCTTGCGACTGACGTCGGTCCGGTCATCGACGAAGCCGCCAAGAAGGTGCTGGATGAGCATCTCGAGTGGCTTGATAAGAATGCGAGGAAGATCTGCAGGCTCGACCCGCCCAAAGAGGCCGCAAACGGCTGCTTCGTTGCTCCTGCCTTTTATGAGATTCAGTCACTAAGCCAATTGAATCGCGAAAATTTCGGCGCGATCCTTCACGTCATCCGATTTGCCGGCGACAAGCTCGGTGACGTTGTCGAAGCGATCAACACGACCGGCTTCGGGCTGACACTCGGCCTTCAGAGCCGCATCGACACGGTGCGTGACTATGTCGAGGAACATGCCCGGGTCGGCAATTTCTACGTCAACCGCAATCAGATCGGCGCCGTCGTCGAAAGCCAGCCGTTCGGCGGCGAGGGCTTGAGCGGTACCGGCCCAAAGGCCGGCGGGCCGCACTATGTCGCGCGCTTCGCGACCGAGCGCGTGACCTGCATCGACACCACCGCTGCTGGCGGAAACGCCTCGCTCATGGCGGCGCTGGAAGGCTGAGCTTCATGTCCCGGCAAGGGACGATTTTTTAGTTAACCTTGATTCTGCTAGAGAATTAGCGGCTTGGACGCGTTTGGCGGCGAGGGGATTTGATGCACTTGACGCAATGCGAGCGCTGCACACGTGGCACTCCAAGGGCCGGAGCGCGCGCTTGAGGCTCGCCGGCGTTGAGCTGCCGCGCGTTCTTGCCGACGCACTCGCGGACTGCCGCCGGCACTTCGTTGCCGCGGCGGTGTTCAGCCTGCTCATCAATATCCTCTATCTCGCGCCGACGCTTTACATGCTGCAGGTCTACGACCGCGTGGTGCCGACCGCTGGCAAGACGACCTTGCTGTTTGTCACCCTGGTCCTGGCGCTCGCGCTGCTGACGCTTTCATCGCTCGACATGGTCCGTAACCGGCTGCTCGTACGCGCGAGCGAACGCGTCGATGCATTGGTCGCACCGCGTATCCTCAAGCAGATGATGGCGACGGATTCCGGCGCCGCGGGTCAGGCCATGCGCGACTTCGATTCAATCCGGACGGCGATGGCGACGCCGGCGATCGCGGCGATCTTCGACCTGCCCTGGACGCCGGTGTTCCTGCTCGTCGCGTTCATGCTCCACTTCTGGATCGGGATCCTGGCGATCGTCGCAATGGTGGCGCTGGTCACGCTGGCGTACCTGAACCAGCGCGCGACGCAAAAAAGGATGGAGATCGCCACATCGGCGATGGCTTCGGCGCACAACAGCCAGCAAGCAGCGGCGACGCACGGCACGACCGTGAGGGGCCTCGGCATGACCGGCGCCATGGTCGACCGGCAGCTGGCGCATCGACGCATCGCGCTTGCCAACATGGTCAGCGCGCAATTCGCCGGCAGCAAACTCTCGGCATCAAGCCGGTTCTTCCGCCTCTTTCTTCAGTCAGTTGCGCTTGGGGTTGGCGCGCTCCTGGCGATCGCCGGCGAGATCTCGTCCGGTGCGATCATCGCGTCGTCCGTGCTCATGAGCAGGGCGCTGCAGCCGGTCGAGAGCATCATTGCCGCCTGGTCGCCGCTGACTTCCGCGCGTGCCGCTGTGCTCCGCCTTGCTCGTGCTTTTGAGAACATCGACGAGCAGCGGATCTACACTGCGCTTCCGAACCCCAGCGGCGTGCTCCAGGTCGAGGAAGTCGGCGTGCGCGGCCGCGAGGGACGCCCGATCCTGGTGGGCGTCAGCTTCCGCGCCGATCCGGGGCACATCCTCGGCATCATCGGCCCGAGCGGCTCGGGCAAGACAACGCTCGGCAAGATCATCGTCGGCGCGATTCAGCCGACCATCGGAACCGTCCGTCTCGATGGCGCCAAGCTCACCGACTGGGACCAGGACGAGCTCGGCAAGCACCTAGGCTACATGCCGCAGGAACCGTCGCTGTTCGAAGGCACGATCAAGGAGAATATCGCGCGATTCCAGAAGAGCACGGACGCCGAGGACGCGAAAAGGATCGATGAGGCGGTCATCGCCGCCGCCAAGGAAGCCGGCGTGCACGAGCTCATCCTGCAGCTGCCGAAAGGCTACGATACGCAGCTTGGCCTGATGGGCGCGGGGCTCTCCGCAGGGCAGGCCCAACGCGTCGCGCTGGCGAGGGCGCTCTACGGCGAGCCGCGGCTGCTGCTGCTCGACGAGCCCAATGCGTTCATGGATCAGCAGGGGGAATCCGCGCTCGTCGGAGCGATCGCCAGGGCCCGCGCGCGCGGCGCGACCGTGATCGTGATCGCCCACCGGCGCGGCGTCCTCGCCGCCGTCGACCGCCTTCTCGTGCTCGAAGACGGCAAGCCGAGGATGATCGGCCCGGCCAAGGAGGTGGTCGCGCGGCTCAGCGGTCCAAAGACTTCGGAGAATGCGGCGTGAGCGATGCGCTTGTCCTGACTTCACCTGTGCACAGCGAGGCGGGCAACCCGATCCGCGAGATCCGCATGGGCGCGGCGATCGCCTTCGCCTTTTTCGTGCTGTTCCTCGGCTGGGCGGCGTTCGTGCCGCTCGACGCGGGCGTCAACGCCGCCGGCACGATTGCTGTCCTGGGCAACCGCCAGACGGTCCAGCACAAGGACGGCGGCATCGTCACTGCGATCCACGTGCGCGAAGGGCAGCACGTCACTGCCGGGCAGGTCCTGATCGAGCTGGCGGCGCCGGACCTCAAGGCGGCCGAGCGGGCACTCACCAGCGATTACCTGACCCTTCTCGCGCAGCGGGCGCGGCTGCTCGCCGAGCGTTCCGGTCAGCATGATTTCGCGCCGCCGCCTGAATTCGCGACTCTCAGCCCCGACGACCGGCCGATCGCCCAGCAGGTGATGCAGCTCCAACGTGCCGAGATGCGTGCGCGCTCCGGCTCAGTTTCGGCGCAGCAGTCCGTGCTTGGCCAGCGCGCCGGACAGCTTGTGCAGCAACAGTCCGGCTACATCTCGCAGCGCAATGCGTTGATCGAGCAGCAGCGCCTCATCGGCGAGGAGCTCGACGGGCTTAAGAAGATCGCCGAGAAGGGCTTCGCGTCAATGAACCGGGTGCGCGAGCTCGAGCGGCAGGAGGCCGAGCTCAAAGGCCAGCAGGCGGCTATGGAAGCCGAATATGCGCGCGCCGGCGAAGGCATCGGCGAGACCAAGATGCAGTCGCTCAGCGTCACCAAGGACCGGCTCGAGCAGATCGAAACCGATCTCAAGGACACGCAGAGCAAGCTGTCCGAGACGCTCCCGAAGCTGGTCGCAACGCGCGAGCAGCTCGAGCATTCCCAAGTGCGTGCGCCCGCGACCGGCCAGGTGGTCGGCCTTCAGGTCTTCACCGTCGGGGGCGTGGTCGCGCCGGGGCAGAAGCTGATGGACATCGTCCCCGATGGGAAAGAGCTGATCATCCAGGCGCAGCTTGCGCCGACCGACGCCGACGATGCTTTCCCGGGGCAGAAGGCGCAGATCCGCTTCCTGAGCATCCACAACCGCTCGTTGCCTCTATTCACGGGCACGGTCCGAACCGTTTCCGCCGACAGCTTCACCGACGAGAAGACCGGCAAGTCCTATTTCCGCGCCGAGATCGTGGTTCCCGAGGCCGAGCTGAACCGAGTTCGTTCTGTGCTCGGGCAAGGCGAGCTTCGCCCCGGACTGCCGGTGCAGGCGGTGCTCAAGGTACGGTCCCGTACCGCGCTGCAATATCTTATCGAGCCGTTGACCGGCGCTCTCTGGCGCTCGGGCCACGAAGAATAGGAAAATGGCTCCCCGGGCCTGATTCGAACAGGCGGCCGTCCGATTAACAGTCGGATGCTCTACCGCTGAGCTACCGGGGAGCAGCCTCGCGGGCACGCCGCGGGGCAGGCGGGCTAGATAGCGGAGACTTCCTTAAAGGCAAGTGTCGACGGGGCCAGTCAGGTCGCGAATTGCTCCATCGCAATGCGCTCGTCGAGCGCGTGCTCGGGATCGAACAGCAAAGTCAGCGAGCGGTGCCGGTCGAGACGGATCTCGACCCGGGACACATCGCGAACCTCCACCTGGTCGGCCACGGCGGAGACGGGCCGGTTCTGGGCTTCGAGCACCTGCAAGCAGACGGCCGTGTCATCCGGCAGGATTGCGCCGGACCACCGCCGAGGGCGGAACGGGCTGATCGGCGTCAAGGCAAGCATCTTCGCTTGGAGCGGAAGGATCGGCCCGTGGGCCGAGAGATTGTACGCCGTCGAACCCGCCGGCGTCGCGACGAGCACGCCGTCACACGCAAGCTCGGGCAAGGCGACGCGGCCGTTGACGGAGATCTCGATCTTCGCAGTCTGCCGGGTTTCCCGCAGAAGCGAGATCTCGTTAATGGCGGCGTGGACGAACGTGTCCCCGCTCACCGTCGTGGCCTTCATTTCCAACGGGGCGACGCGGATCGCCTTGGCCCCCTCGAGCCGCTCGGGGAGGCAGTCGATCCGCCAGTCGTTCATGAGGAAGCCGACGGTTCCCCGGTTCATTCCGAACACGGGCTTCGCCGCACCCTTGTCGAGCATGGCGTGCAGCGTCTGGAGCATGAAGCCGTCCCCGCCCAAAGCGACGATCGTTTCCGCTTCTTCCGCAGGCAGGAAATCATAACGTTGGCGAAGCAGCGCCTCCGCGGTCTTGGCGACCTCGGTATGCGAGGAGACGAGGCCAATTCCGATGCCGCGCAGATCCTGGCGTTCGCGTACTTCGCGAGAATGGGGCGCGTCCGCGTTCAACTGCCGCTCCTCGACCAATGTTCGTCAACGGCGAAGATAGGGGCATTGCCGCCTCACGTCACTCTGTGCCGTTTCGGGTCGAGGCCTGGAGCCGTGCTTCCGCCCATTGGTACCGAACGTTAGTCAGGTCGGCATGCCGGGGTTGGAAAGTATTTTCGAGTGGGGGAGGCGGGCGTCCGATCGGGCAAACTCGGCGCCTGCCGTCCCTGCACACGACAGCCTGCTCGAAGCCGCTATTGCGCACGAGCAGATCGAAGTGCTCTATCAGCCGCTGATCGAGCCGGGCACAGGGCGCATCATCGGAGCCGAAGCCCTCGCCCGCTCGCCGATCGTCCCCTCGGCCGAGGTACTGTTCGCGAGGGCCGCGGCGGCCGGTCTCGGAGAGCGGCTTTCGCGCCTCATCCAGCGTAAGGCGCTGCGCTGCGCAGCTGTGTGGGAAGGGCCGCTCAAGGGACTCCGCATTTCGCTGAACCTGCTTCCTCAGGATTTGTCGCGCGAAAACTACGACCAATGGCTGCTCGACGAGATCGAAAGCGCCGGCATCGATCCGAGCCGTGTCACCATCGAGATCACCGAGAGCGCATTGCTGATCGATCAGCCGGCGGTTGCCGAGCGCCTTTCGCGTCTCCGTGAGGCGGGCCTGCGCATCGCGGTCGATGATTTCGGCACGGGCTATGCGAGCCTCGCCTATCTGATCTCGCTGCCCCTCGACATGCTGAAGATCGATCGCGGGCTCATCACGCATATTGTCGGGGGTGAGCGTGACCGGATCGTGGTCAAGGCGATGATCCAGCTCGCCCGCGAGCTGGAACTTCAAGTCGTTGTGGAAGGCGTCGAGAGCACAGGCCAGCTGGTACTGCTCGCCGAGTGGGGCTGCGACCTCTATCAGGGTTTCCTGGGTGCGGGCGCGCTCACGCACGAGGAGCTCACGCGCTTCGTCGCCGCGGCTCAGGTCGGGCCCGACCGAGCCGCCTAAGCGGGCTCAAGCTCTTTCTTTGCCGACTCTCCCGCGGCCGCGGTGCGCGCAAGACCACGCGAGAGCTGCAGCGCACCATTGAGGCGGGCTTCGGCGGTCGGCCAATCGCGCGACACGGTCATCTTGCTGTCCGGTCTCAGCTTGGCGGAGCCTTTCAGGCGCTCGATGTAGCCGAGTAGCGCCGTCAGATCGGGGAAGCCGCCGTCGGCGAAGGTGACGACTGCACCCTTCGGCCCGATATCGAGCTTGGCGACCATCGCCTGCCGGCAGTTGAGCTTCACCTCGACGATTTTCATCAGGTTCGCCGTCTCGGGTGGGAGCGCGCCAAAGCGGTCGATCAGCTCGGCGGCAAAGGCGTCGATCGCCTGCCGGTCCTCGAGCTCGCCTAGCCGCCGGTAGAGTCCCATGCGCAGGTCGAGGTCCGGGACATATTCCTCGGGGATCATGATCGGCGCGTCGACACTGATCTGCGGCGTGAACTCCTCCGCGCGCGGCACGCCACCGGCCTTGAGCTCGACGATCGCATCCTCGAGCATCGACTGATAGAGCTCGAACCCGACCTCCTTGATGTGGCCGGACTGCTCGTCGCCGAGGAGGTTGCCCGCCCCGCGAATGTCGAGGTCGTGGCTCGCGAGCTGGAACCCGGCGCCGAGATTGTCCAGCTCCGAGAGCACCTGCAGGCGCTTTTGCGCAGCCTCGGTAATGGAGCGGTTCGCCGGCATCGTGAGATACGCATACGCACGAGTTTTCGACCGTCCCACGCGGCCGCGGAGCTGGTAAAGCTGGGCGAGGCCGAACCGGTCGGAGCGATAGACGATGAGCGTGTTGGCCGTCGGGATGTCGAGGCCGCTCTCGACGATCGTGGTCGAGAGCAGCACGTCATATTTCCTGTCGTAGAAGGCGCTCATGCGCTGCTCGACTTCGGTCGGACTCATCTGGCCGTGGGCGGTGACGAACTTCACCTCGGGCACCTGCTCGCGCAACCATTCCTCGATGTCCGGCAAGTCGGCGACGCGCGGGACGACGAAGAAGCTCTGCCCGCCGCGATAATGCTCGCGTAGAAGCGCCTCGCGGAGGACGACGCCGTCGAAGGGCGTGACGTAGGTGCGCACTGCCAAGCGGTCGACGGGGGGCGTCTGGATGACGCTGAGGTCGCGAAGGCCTGACATCGCCATCTGCAGCGTTCGCGGGATCGGCGTAGCCGTCAGGGTCAGCACGTGCACGTCGGCTCGGAGGGCCTTCAGCCGCTCCTTGTGCGCTACACCGAAATGCTGCTCCTCGTCGACGATGACGAGCCCGAGCCGCTTGAACTCGATGCTCTTCGCCAGGATCGCGTGCGTGCCGATAACGATATCGATGGTGCCGTCGGCGAGACCTTCCTTGGTCTTCTTCGCTTCGGCTGCGGGCACGAGCCGCGAAAGCCGCCCGACATTGACCGGGAAACCCTGAAGCCGCTCGACGAAGTTGGTGAAGTGCTGCCGCGCCAGCAGCGTGGTCGGACAGACAATCGCGACCTGTTTGCCGGACATGGCCATGACGAACGCAGCCCGCAGCGCGACCTCCGTCTTGCCGAAGCCGACGTCGCCGCAGACCAGCCGATCCATCGGCTTGCCTGCCTCGAGGTCCTGGAGAACGTCCTCGATCGCACGTTCCTGGTCGTCGGTTTCCTCGTACGGAAAACGATCGACGAATTGCGGAAACGCGCTGTCGGGCTGGGCGACGACGCCCGGACGCGTCGCCCGAAGCGCGGCAGTCTTGATAAGCTCGCCCGCGATTTCGCGGATTCGCTCCTTCATTCGCGCCTTGCGGCGCTGCCACGCCTCGCCGCCGAGGCTGTCGAGGCTCACGCCCTCGCTTTCGCTGCCGTAGCGCGAGAGCAATTCGATGTTTTCGACGGGAACGTACAACTTGTCGCCCCGGGCATATTCGAGGGCGACGCAGTCGTGCGGCACCTTGCTGACGGGAATTTGGGTCAGACCCTCGTAGCGGCCGATGCCGTGATCGGCGTGGACGACCAGGTCGCCGGGTGAAAGCGTTGCGAGCTCTTCGAGGAAAGCGGCCGCCGCCTTGCGCTTCTTGCGCCGGCGGACGAGCCGGTCGCCGAGCATGTCTTGCTCGGTGAGCACCGCGACATCGGGCGTAGTGAAACCGTGCTCCAGCGGAAGCACGAGCATGGCGGGCTGAGTCTTGCTGCCGAGCGCTTCCTGCCAGCTGTCGACGAGCTTCTGCGCCTTGAGGCCGTGATCTTCGAGGAGGCCGGCAAGGCGCTCGCGCGCGCCGCGCGTGTAGCTTGCGAGCACGACCTTGTGCCCGCTCTTGCGGAGCTTGCCGACGTGATCGGCTACCGCTTCATAGACGTTGGCCTGCTGGGTGCGTTCAGGCGTGAAATCGCGCGCGGGTTCGACACCGAAGCCAATCGTGGTGGCTGATTCGGGCTCCGGGAAAGGCGAGGTGCGGTGGATCGGGCGCTCGGACACGATCGCATCCCAGTCGCCGTTCAGGACGTAGAGGCTTTGCGGCTCGAGCGGGCGATAGCTGCCCGGCTCCGCCTCCATCGCCCGCACGCGGTTGCTATAATAATCCTCGATCGCCTCGCGGCGGCTCTCGATCGCTTTGTCGGCGCCGGTGTCGCGGACGATGATGTCATTGTCGCCGAGATGGTCGAAAAGGGTTGAGAGCTTCTCCTCGAGCAGCGGGAGCCAGTGTTCCATCCCCGCCATGCGGCGGCCGTCCGACAGCGCCTGGTAAAGCGGGTCCTGTGTCGACGTTGCGCCGAACTTCTCGCGGTAGCGTGAGCGGAACCGTTTGACGCTTTCGTCGTCGAGCAACGCCTCGGACGCAGGCATGAGCGTGAAGGCATCGGCTTTGTCGGTCGAACGCTGGTCAGCGGGATCGAAGCGCCTCAAGCTATCGATCTCGTCCCCGAAGAAATCGAGCCTGAGCGCCTGCTCTTCGCCCGCCGGAAAGATGTCGATCAGCGAGCCGCGCACCGCATATTCGCCATGCTCGGCAACGGTGTCCGTCCGCTGGTACCCGAGAGCCGTGAGCTGCTCCACGAGAGTTTCGCGCTCGATGCGCTCGCCTTGGGCGATGCGGCGCGTGAGTTGCCGGATGCGGAACGGCGTCAGCACCTGCTGCGTCGCGGCGCTCGCGGTGACGACCACCAATTGCGGCTTGTCTCGTTTCGCCTGCAGCGCGTTCAGCGTGGCGAGCCGCTCGGCCATCACGCGCAGGGCAGGGGAGGCGCGGTCATAGGGAAGGCAGTCCCAGCCAGGTAAGGTCAGGATTTCGATCTCAGACGCGAACAGCGGCGCCGTTTCGGCAAGCGCGCGCATCGCTGCTTCATCCGCGGCAATCACGACTGCGCGGCCCTTGTCGTTCCCATGCGCGGCACGTGCAAGATCGGAGGCAAGCCAGGGCAGGAACCCGCTCGGCACGCCCGCAAGCGTCAGCGGCTGATCGGCGCGGAGGACGCGCTGCAGCGGTTCGGTCATCGCTGGACCCGGATGTAATCCAGCTTCTTCAGGGCTTCGGTCATTGGACCGGCGAAGCGCTCCGGCGGCTCGGCGGTTCCGTGCGCCCAGGCCATGATATCGACGTCTTGCTCGTCCAGCATCCGCTCGAATTGGGCGCGCTCGGCCGCGCTCCATGACGGGTGATGCGCGTCGAAGAATCCGCCGACCAGCATGTCGGCTTCGCGCGTGCCGCGATGATGTGCGCGCCAGTGCAGGCGCTTCAGTTCCGCTTCGGAAGGCATGTCGTCCATGTAGTGGCGCTCTCCTGCCATTGCGAGCGCCGAATGTCGCGCTAACAACCGTCTATGCGCCCCGACATTCTCAACCCGCTGTTCGCCGAGGTGGAGGTGTTGAAAGGCGTCGGGCCGCAAGTCGCCAAGCTGCTCAAGCGGCTCGACCTCACGCGAGTGATGGACGTGCTCTACCATCTGCCGACCGGAGCGATCGAGCGGGTCAAGGCGCCGGCCGCCGACGCGGCGCTGCTCGGCCGTAACGTCATCCTCGAGCTGACGCCCTTTCAGATCCGGGAAAATCACTCTGGTCGCGGGCCGATGCGCGTGTTCGCGTCTGACCCCGCAGGCAACACGATCAGCCTCGTCTATTTCAACAATCCCGGCTGGGCGAAGCGCAGCCTGCCGATTGGCGAGAAGCGCATTATCTCGGGCAAGCTCGAAGCTTACGGCGACGAGTGGCAGATCATTCATCCGGAAGTAGCCGAACCTGGCAAGGGGCCAGCGCCTGCGATCCGCGAGCCCGTCTATCCCTTGACCGAGGGCCTGACCAACCGGCGCATGGGCGAGCTTGCGCGCGAAGCACTTGAGCGCGCTCCGGATCTTCCGGAATGGATCGAACCCGGCCTCGCCAGCCGCGAGGGCTGGAGTGCGTGGAGGGGATCGCTCGCGCTCATCCATCGCGAGCCCGGCGCCGATGCGGCGCGCAGGCGGCTCGCCTACGACGAGATTTTCGCGAATCAGCTCGCGCTGCTGCTGCTTCGACAGTCGCAACGGAGGCACCGCACCGTGCCGCTGCCCGGGACGGGCGATCTCACGGCGAAACTCAAGCTGCCTTACCAGCTAACCGGAGCACAGCGGCGGGTGATCGGCGAGATCCACGGTGACATGGCGCAGTCAGCGCCGATGCTGCGTCTGCTCCAGGGAGATGTTGGCTCCGGCAAGACTCTGGTCGCTGTGATGGCGATGCTTGCCGCGATCGAATCGGGGACCCAGGCCGCGCTCCTCGCTCCGACGGAAATCCTGGCCCGGCAGCATCATGCGACGCTGCTCGCCCAGCTCGACAGCATCGGCGTGCGCGTCGCGATCCTCACCGGGCGCGAGAAGGGCCGCGCACGCGACAGCGTGCTGATGGGCCTCGCCGACGGCTCGGTCGACATCCTCGTCGGTACGCATGCGATTTTCCAGGAGAAGGTGGTCTACAAGAAACTCGGTCTTGCCGTTATCGATGAGCAGCATCGCTTCGGCGTGTCGCAACGGCTCCTGCTAGCGTCGAAGGCCGAGCATCCGCCGCACCTGCTGGTGATGACCGCGACCCCGATCCCGCGCACGCTCACCCTTACCCAATATGGCGAGATGGACGTCAGTCGGATCGACGAGATGCCGCCCGGCCGCACCCCCATCGAGACGCGTGTGATCAGTGAAGAGAAGCTTCCGGACGTGATTGACGGTCTCGGTCGCCATATTGGCGCTGGAGGCCAGGCCTACTGGGTCTGTCCACTCGTCGAGGAAAGCGAGAAATCAGATGCCGCGGCGGCGGAGGAACGCGCGAGGGTGCTCAAGATGCGCTTCGGTGACGGCAAGGTCGGCCTCGTCCACGGCCGTATGAAGGGTGCTGAGAAGGACGCAGTGATGGCGCGTTTCGCGTCCGGCGACCTCGCGGTGCTCGTCGCGACCACGGTCATCGAAGTCGGCGTCGACGTGCCCAACGCGACGCTAATGATCGTCGAGGGGGCGGAGCGGTTTGGGCTCGCCCAGCTCCATCAGTTGCGCGGCCGTGTCGGCCGAGGCTCGGGAAAAAGCACATGCCTGCTAATCCGCGGCCAGACGCTGACCGACGTCGGCCGCGCCCGGCTTTCGTTGATGCGCGAGACGAATGATGGCTTCCGTATCGCCGAGGAAGACCTGCGCCTGCGCGGCCCGGGCGAAATCCTCGGCACGCGGCAGTCGGGCGAGGAGGCATTTCGCGTCGCAACTCCTGAGGACGTGCAGCAACTCGCGCCAATCGCGCAAAGCGACGCCCAGCTGCTTCTCGACCGCGATGGCGGCCTCGCGGGCCCGCGCGGGGAGGCGGCTCGCATTTGCCTGTATCTCTTTGAGCGAGATCAAGCGGTGGGGCTGCTTCGCTCCGGCTAGGGGACCAGCAGACCGTGCCTTTTGCGGCCGAGACTGAGCTTCACAGGTTCGGCGGCGACCGTCACCATCAGCGCGGGATCACTTACCGCGACGTCGTCGAGGCGAACCGCGCCCTCTGCGATCTTGCGCTTGGCTTCCTTGTTCGACGGCGTGAAGCCGATCGCCGTCAGCGCGTGCGCGATGTTCATGCCTCCGCCGACCGAGAGCTTCGGCAGGTCCTCGCCCGTTCCGCCTTCCGCGAAGGTGGTGCGAGCCGTCTGCTCCGCCGCCAGAGCCGCATCGCGACCGTGGAGCATCGCTGTCGCCTCAGTCGCAAGCACGACCTTCGCCTGGTTGATCTCGGCTCCCGCAAGGCTTTCCAACCGCTCAATGTCGTTGAGCGGCACGTCCGTGAACAGCCTCAGGAACTTGCCCACGTCGGCGTCGGCTGCGTTCCTCCAGAACTGCCAGTAATCGTATGGGCTTAGTAGCTCCGCGCTGAGCCACACTGCGCCGGCCGCGGTCTTTCCCATCTTCGCACCATCGGCTGTGGTGATCAGCGGCGTCGTCACTCCGAACAGTTCCGTGCCGTCGATCCGCCGCGCGAGCTCGATGCCGTTGACGATATTGCCCCATTGGTCCGAACCACCGAGCTGCAGGCGGCAGCCCGCCAGCCGCGACAGCTCGAGAAAGTCGTAGGCCTGGAGGATCATGTAGTTGAACTCGAGGAACGTCAGCGGCTGCTCGCGGTCGAGCCGCAGGCGGACGCTGTCGAAGGTCAGCATTCGGTTAATTGTGAAATGCTTCCCGACCTCGCGGAGGAACGGGATGTACTGCAGCTCGTCGAGCCACTCCGCATTGTTCGCCATGACTGCGTCTGCGGGCCCATCGCCGAAGGTGAGGAAGCGCTCGAACACGCGCCGGATCGAGGCGATGTTCGCGTCGATCTCCTCATGCGTGAGGAGCTTGCGGCTTTCGTCCTTGCCCGACGGATCGCCGACCTTGGTCGTCCCGCCACCCATCAGCACGATCGGCTTGTGGCCCGACTGTTGCATCCGCCGGAGCAGCATGATCGACACGAGATTTCCGACGTGCAGGCTCGGCGCGGTGGCGTCGAAGCCGATATAGCCGGGCACCACCTGCTTCTGCGCGAGGGCATCCAGCGCCGCGGCGTCGGTCACCTGGTGGATGTAGCCGCGCTCGTCGAGCAGCTTAAGCAACGTGGAGCGAAACTCGGTCATCGACGGCCGCTTACCCAACTCGTCACTCCCGCGAAAGCGGGAGCCCAGAAAAGCGAGGTTCCGGCTTTTGCGGGAATGACGATAATGAGCGCAATGCAGCTCAATCTAATCCCGCACCCATCGACGCCGCCGGCGAGGCCCGAGTTCAAAGTTTGGGTCAGCGTGGAGCATGCGGCTTCGCTCGCGGCGGTCGCCACGACGAACATCTGGTTTGGCGTCGGCGCTCCTGCCGAGCGATTTGTCATTCCCGTGCCGACCGAACCCACGCGCGCGGATGAGCTATGGAAGACCACCTGCTTCGAAGCCTTCCTCCGGCCGCTGGGGGAGGAGGGCTACCGCGAATGGAATTTCGCGCCGTCCAGCCAATGGGCGGCTTACGATTTCTCCGCCTATCGCGAGGACATGAGCCCGGCCGAGGTGGACACCCCGCCTTACGTCCGAATGGAGGATAATTTCACCTGGTGGGCGCTCGGAGCGACCATCGCGGTGCCGGCAGATACCAACTGGCAGCTCGGGCTTTCGGCCGTGCTGGAGGAAAAGGACGGGACGAAATCCTATTGGGCGCTCGTCCACCCGCGCGAGAAGGCCGATTTCCACGACCCCGGTTGCTTCGCCGCGCACCTGCCGTGATTTCGTCATTGCGAGGAGCGTAGCGACGCGGCAATCCAGCCCTTCCACATTCTGGATTGCATCGCTCCGCTCGCAATGACTTCAGTTCAATTCGGAATCGACCGGCTCCTCGCCGAGCCAGAGCTTCGCCGCCCACTCGAAGGCAGGCGCGTCGCGTTGCTCGCTCATCCCGTTTCGGTGACGAAGGACCTGACGCACAGCCTCGATGCACTCGTAGCTGCCGGTCTCAAGATGTCGGCGGTGTTCGGGCCGCAGCACGGCGTCCGCGGCGACCTCCAGGACAATATGATGGAGTCGCCCGACTTCACGGATCCGACCTACGGCATTCCCGTCTTCAGCCTTTACGGGGAGGTGCGGCGCCCGAGCGGCCAGTCGATGGGCACCTTCGACACGATCCTGATCGACCTTCAGGACCTCGGCTGCCGCATCTACACCTACGTCACGACGCTTCTCTACGTGCTCGAAGCCGCGGCCGAGCACGGCAAGAGCGTATGGGTGCTGGATCGGCCCAATCCGGCGGGCCGGCCGATTGAAGGGCTGACGCTGCGCCCCGGTTGGGAGAGTTTCGTCGGCGCGGGGCCCGTCCCGATGCGGCACGGCCTCACGCTCGGTGAGCTCGGCCGCTGGTTCGTCGACCACTTCCGCCTCGGCGTGGACTATCGCGT
>Ga0070739_10005256_pt1 | contig 14888 bp, 7 predicted proteins | sample Coa_R1_7_FD_66445 | JGI IMG/M metagenome (GOLD analysis project Ga0070739, IMG submission 66445) | Surface soil microbial communities from Centralia Pennsylvania, which are recovering from an underground coalmine fire - Coalmine... | ecosystem: Environmental > Terrestrial > Soil > Unclassified ... | reverse complement strand
CTTCGCTGCCGGCCGTTCGTGTCCACCGAGTCGATGGACTGGCTCAACGAGCACCCCGGTATGGCGGTGATGCGGGAGCAGGGCATCGTCATCGACGACAAGGTCAACGACCAGGTGGCCGAGCGGATGCGGGTGCTGGCCGCGCCAGACTTGGAGGTCATCGCGCTGCTGTCGCGGGGCAAACTCCGTTACGGCGTCATCGAACCGGAGGAAGGGGAGGAGCAGCCGGTCGGCTCGCGCGACATCCCCGACAACGAGTTCCGCGTGGTGCTGGCACGCCGCGGGACGCACTGGGTGTCGGCCGTGCGGGTCGCCGACGAAATCACGGTCGACGACGTGGCGATCACCGACACCCCCTCGATCGCGGCCCTCGTGTTCGACGGGCTGGAGTCCATCCACCACGCCGACCCCGCCCAGATCAACGCGGTCAACGTGCCGCTGGACGAAATGCTGGAGGCAACCAAGGCGTGGCAGAGCGCCGGGTTCAACGTGTTCTCCGGCGGGGATCTGCGGCGGTTGGGTATCAGCGCGGCCACCGTGGCAGCACTCGGTCAGGCGCTGGCCGACCCTCAGGCCGAGGCGGCGGTCTACGCGCGGCAGTACCGCGACGACGCCAAGGGCCCGAGCGCCTCGGTGTTGTCGCTGAAAGACGGATCCGGCGGGCGCATCGCGCTCTACCAGCAGGCCCGCACCGCGGGTTCGGGCGAAACTTGGCTGGCTATCTGCCCTGCCACTCCCCAGCTGGTACAGGTGGGGGTCAAGACCGTTTTAGAGACCCTTCCGTTCGGCGAGTGGAAAACGCATCGAAGAGTTTAACAACACACGTCGAATAACGGCCGTACCAACAACTTTCGCTAACTCATTCGCTCGGCGTGCGGACACAACCAAATACTTTAGAATTAGCTCGATGACCGCAGCAGGCGGGACAATTCAGAAATTGCGAGGCGAGACAGATGCATTCAGTATTAATTGACCGGACTGCGGAACAATGACCGCAGTAGTCGAAGCGCAGCAGCCCGGCGCTGACGCAATCGGCTCACCTCAGGCGGCGGTGGTGGCCATCATGGCCGCCGACGTCCAGATCGGCGTGGTACTGGACGCCCATGCCCCGCTGTCGGTGATGATCGATCCGCTGCTGAAGGTGGTCAACACGCGCCTGCGCGAGCTTGGGATAACGCCGCTGCAGGCCAAGGGCCGCGGCCGCTGGATGCTGTGCCTCGTCGACGGCTCGCCGCTGCGACCCAACCTGTCGTTGACCGAGCAAGAGGTCTACGACGGCGACCGGTTGTGGCTGAAGTTTCTCGAAGACACCGAACACCGCTCCGAGGTCATCGAACACATCTCGACGGCAGTCGCGGCAAACCTCAGCAAGCGCTTCGCCCCGATCGACCCGGTCGCCGCGGTCCAGGTCGGTGCGTCGATGGTGGCAGTCGGTGTCGTACTGGCCAGCGGCTTGCTGGAGTGGTGGCGCTGGCGCCACGAGTCGTGGCTGCCGGCTCCCTTCGCGGCGGTGATCGCGGTGCTGGTGCTGACCGTGGCCACGATGATTCTGTCGCGTTCCCAAACAGTTCAAGATCGGCGGGTCGGCGACATCCTGCTGCTGAGCGGCCTGGCGCCGCTGGCCGTGGCGATATCTACCACCGCCCCGGGCCCCGTCGGCGCACCGCACGCGGTGTTGGGCTTCGGTGTCTTCGGCGTCGCGGCGATGCTGGTCATGCGGTTCACCGGCCGTCGCCTGGGAATCTATACCGCGCTGGTGACGATCTGCGCTGCGGCGACAATCGCGGGTCTCGCCCGGATGGTGCTGCTGACCAGCGCGGTGACGTTGCTGACCTGTGTGCTGCTTGCCTGCGTACTGCTGTATCACGGTGCCCCTGCGCTGTCGCGCTGGCTGTCGGGCATCCGGCTGCCGGTCTTTCCGTCCGCCACCAGCCGCTGGGTATTCGAGGCACGGCCCGACCTGCCGACCACCGTCGTGGTTTCCGGTGGGGGACAGCCGACTTTGGAGGGCCCGTCCTCAGTGCGCGACGTCATGCTGCGCGCCGAGCGAGCCCGATCCTTCTTGACCGGCCTGCTGGTCGGTCTCGGTGTGCTGACGGTGGTGTGCCTCGCCGGTTTGTGCGATCCACACGCCGGGCGTAAGTGGCTGCCGTTGCTGCTGGCCGCCTTCACCTTCGGCTTCCTGATGTTGCGAGGCCGCTCGTATGTAGACCGTTGGCAGTCAATAACTTTGGCGGCAACCGCGGTGCTCATCATTGCCGCCGTCGTGGTGCGCTACGTGCTGGTGTCGGGCTCGCCGGCGGTGTTGTCAGCCGGGGTCGCGGTCTTGGTGTTGCTCCCGGCGGCCGGTTTGGCAGCCGCCGCGGTAGTGCCCAACACCATCTATAGTCCGCTGTTCCGCAAATTCGTGGAATGGATCGAATACCTCTGCCTGATGCCGATATTCCCGCTGGCGCTGTGGCTGATGAACGTCTATGAAGCGATCCGGTACCGGTAAGGGTCGGCTGTGGTGCGGCCGAGCGGCCGGAGCAACCGCAACCACGCTTCTGGTCGCCGCCGCTGCGCTGGCCGGATCACCGTACGCAGCTGCGATCGCTCCTCCCGTGGTCGACCCGGGAGCCCTGCCGCCTGACGGGCCGCCCGGACCGGCACAGCCGATGAGGCAGAGCTCCTACTGCACCGAGGTAGGAGTGTTGCCCGGCACCGACTTTCGGGTGCAGCCGAAATACATGGACATGCTGAACTTGCCCGAGGCATGGCAATTTGGCCGCGGCGGCGGGGTAAAGGTCGCCGTCATCGACACCGGGGTGACACCACATCCCAGACTGCCGCACCTGACCCCCGGCGGCGACTACGTGATGGGCGGAGGCGACGGGTTATCAGACTGCGACGCCCACGGCACGATGGTGGCGTCGGTCATTGCCGCGGAACCGGCAAACGGTGCGGCCGCGGCGGCGCCCCCGCCCCGCAGGCCGCTACCGGTTCCTACCAACGAGCCGCCGCCACCGCCTCCGCCACCACAGACGATCACCATGTCTGTGCCGCCTCCGCCACCCCAGACGATCACGATGGTGCCGGCTCCGCCGCCGTCGGAGGAACCAGCCGGCCCTCCGGCCCCGCCGTGGATGCCTCAACCGCCGAAGGCGCCGGGCGCCGCGAACCGTGGGCACGGAAGTATAACGACGCCAAGCTATTCCGGGGGTCGACGAGTAATCGTCGCCGATCGCACGCAGCCGCGCGAACCACCGCCGCCACCACCACCGCCTGCGGCTCCGGATGCTTTCAACGGCATCGCCCCTGATGTCGAGGTGATTTCAATTCGCCAGTCGAGTCAGGCGTTTACCGCCAAGGAGCCATTCGGGGGAGACGAGGATCCGCAGACCCGGCAAAAGTCGGACAACATCCGGACCATGGCCCGGGCGATCGTGCACGCGGCGAATATGGGTGCATCGGTGATTAACATCTCGGACGTGACCTGCATGAGTGTCCGTAATGTGCTCGACCAAGCCGACCTGGGCGCTGCGGTCCGCTACGCGGCGGTCGAGAAGGACGCCGTCATCGTCTCTGCTGCCGGTGACACCAGCAAGAAAGACTGCAAGCAGAATCCGGTCTTTGATCCGTTGCAGCCCAACGATCCCCGCGATTGGAATGGTGTGAACACCGTCGTAACTCCCTCCTGGTTCAGCGACTATGTCCTGTCGGTAGGTGCGGTGGATTCCAGCGGGGCGCCGATGACCAACATGAGTGTGGCGGGGCCGTGGGTATCGATCGCTGCCCCTGGCACCGACATCGTGGGGCTGTCACCCCGCGACGACAGCGTGATCAATGCGATTGAGGGGCCGGAGAATTCGCTGTTGGTGCCGTCGGGCACGAGCTTTTCCACGGCGATTGTCTCCGGCGTGGCGGCCTTGGTCCGCGCCAAATACCCGCAGCTGTCAGCGCATCAGGTGATCAACCGGTTGATCCGGACGGCGCGGCCGCCCGCCCGGGGCGTGGACAATCAGCTCGGCCATGGCGTCGTCGACCCGGTGGCCGCGCTGACGTGGGATGTGCCCGAGGGTCCGGCGAAGCCGCCCGAGAAGCTGTCCGCGCCACTGAAACCGCCACCGCCGGCGCCGCCCCGCAACATGACGCCTGTATGGGTGGCCGCCGGTGGGCTTGCTGCCTCCCTGCTGATAGCCGGGGCAGTGGTCGGTGGTGCAGTGTTGATGCGGCGGCAAGGGAGACAGCCATGAGAGCGCAGCGCCGATTCGGAATCGACCTGTCATGGCCGCGCCTTACCGTGGTGTTCCTCATCGACGTCGCGGTGTTGGCACTGGTCAGTCATTTGCCCGACGCCTGGCAGACAAACCACATCGCGTGGTGGGCGGGTGTGGCGGTGTCAGTGTTGGTGACGATCGTTGCGGTCTTCACTTACCGGCGGACGCCGCTCGCCACCGCACTGGCCGCACGGGTGCTGGACCGATTTGTCGATCCGGAAATGACACTCACCGAGGGGTGCACGCCCGCTATCGATCACCAGCGCCGCTACGGCCGTGACGTGGTCGGTATCCGCGAATACGACGGCCAGCTGGTGGCGGTTGTCGCGGTGGACGGTCAGGACGAGGGCGCGTCGGGGCGGCACCGCAACCAGGAAGCAGGGCAGGGGTGGTTGCCGGTGGAGCCCATCGCGGCTCGGCTGCGCCAGTTTGACGTGCGTCTCGACGCGATCGACATCGTTTCAGTGGGAACGCGGCACGCATCCGGTGCCAAGTTTGTCGCGGACGACGACGACACCGGTCCGTTCGCGGATGGGCGTCCGTTCGATGAGCACCACACCTGGCTGGTGTTGCGGATGGACCCGCAGCGCAACGTTGCCGCGGTGGCCGCCCGCGATTCGGTGGCCTCCACGTTGGCGGCGGCCGCTGAGCGGCTGGCTCACGACCTCGACGGGCGTCGGTGGAGGGCGCGGCCGTTGACCTCCACTGAGATCGACGAGATGGACGCCACGGTGCTGGCAGGCCTGCAGCCGGCGCACGTCAGCCCGCGCCGGCGGCGGCTGAAATACAAGCAGCCCGAAGGACACAAAGAATTCGTAACCAGTTTCTGGGTCTCGCCGCGCGACATCGAGACTGAGACGCTGGAACGGCTCTGGCAGCCCGACACCGAGGCCACCGCGGTAACGCTTCGGCTTACTCCCCGCCACGGCGGTGCGGAGGTGTCAGCATGGGTGCGCTACCACAGCATCCAGCGGCTTCGCCGAAGCGTGTGGAGCGGACTGAACCGGCTGACCGGTCGCCAACTGGACGCCGTGTGCGCCAGCATGCCAGTGCCCACCCGACGTTCACGGCTGGTCGTTCCTGGTCGCGAGTTGCGTGACGACGAAGAGCTCGCGGTGCTGGTGGGCCAGGCGTCGGAGCCCTCACCAACCCCCGCGGTGGCGCAACGATGAGCAGTCCGCAGACTGCCACCGATGCGCGCAACGCGATGGTGGCTGGTCTGCTGGCATCCGGCATTTCGGTGAGCGGTCTGCAACCTAGCCACAATCCGCAGGTGGCGTTGCAGATGTTCACCACGGCCACCAAGATCGATCCCGGCATGTGTGATGCCTGGCTGGCCCGACTGTTGGCCGGCGATCAGAGCATCGAGGTGCTGGCAAGCGCATGGGCGGCCGTCAATACATTCGGATGGGAGATTCGCCGGCTTGGCTTGTCCGACTTGGAGTTTCGTCCACAGGTCTCCGATGGACTGTTTCTCCGACTTGCGATTACCAGCGTGGATTCGCTGGCCGCCGGGTATGCTGCCGCGCTCATCGACGCCAAACGCTACGCGGAGGCGGCACGGCTACTGGACGAGACTCAGCCGCGACAACCGTTCGACGCCGAACTGGTCCGCTACGTGCGCGGCCTGCTGCATTTCCGCACCGGCCGCTGGCCCGATGTGCTCACCCAGTTCCCGGCAGCCACACCGTGGCGCCAGCCGGAACTGAAATCCGCTGGGGCGGCGATGGCCACTACCGCGCTGGCCTCGCTTGGGGTTTTCGAGGAAGCCTGCCGGCGCGCCGAAGAGGCGATCGAAGCCGACCGGGTACCCGGCGCCGCCAATGTCGCGATGTATACCAAGGGGATGTGCCTGCGGCATTTGGGTCGCGAAGAAGAGGCCGTCGAGTACCTGCGGCGGGTGTATGCGCGTGACGCCAAATTCGCGCCGGCCCGAGAAGCGCTGGACAACCCCAACTATCGGCTGGTGCTGACCGATCCGGAAACCATTGAGGCCCGCACCGATCCATGGGATCCCGACAGTGCGCCGACCCGCGAGCAGACCGAGGCCGCACGCCATGCCGAGATGGCCAAGAAGTATTTGGCCGAGGGTGACGCGGAGCTCAACGCGATGCTGGGCATGGAGAAGGCCAAGCAGGAAATCAAGCTCATCAAGGCCACGACCAAAGTGAATCTGGCGCGCGCCAAGATGGGCCTGCCGGTGCCGGTGACCTCGCGTCACACCCTGTTGCTGGGGCCGCCCGGGACCGGAAAGACTTCCGTGGCACGGGCTTTCACCAAGCAGCTGTGTGGGCTGGGAGTGTTGCGCAAGCCGATGGTGGTGGAAACCAGCCGCTCGAAGCTGCTGGGCCGCTACATGGCCGACGCCGAGAAGAACACCGAGGAGATGCTCGAAGAAGCGCTCGGCGGTGCGGTCTTCTTCGACGAGATGCACACCCTGCACGAGCGCGGCTACCACCAGGGCGACCCATACGGCAACGCGATCATCAACACCGTGCTGCTCTACATGGAAAACCACCGCGACGAACTGGTGGTGTTCGGAGCCGGATACGCGAAGGCGATGGAGCGGATGCTGGAGGTCAATCCTGGCCTGCGGCGCAGATTTTCGACGGTGATCGAGTTCTACAGCTACACGCCCGACGAGCTGATCGCGCTGACCAAGTTGATGGGCCGGGAAAACGAAGACGTCGTCAGCGACGAAGCGGTCGAGGTGTTGCGGCCCTCCTACACCAAGTTTTATCTCGAGGAGAACATCTCCGAGGATGGCGACCTGATCCGCGGTATCGACGTGCTCGGCAACGCCGGGTTCGTACGCAACGTGGTGGAGAAGGCCCGTGATCACCGCAGTTTCCGCCTCGACGACGAGGACCTCGACGCGGTGCTGGCCAGCGACGTCGACGAGTTCAGCGAGGACCAGCTACGCAAGTTCAAGGAACTGACGCGCGACGATCTCGCCGAAGGCCTCAGCGCGGCAGTAGCCGAGAAGAAAACGGACTAAGCACCCTCGCACCAGCGGCGCGGTCGACGCGTCGGTGCGTTCGCGGCCAAAAGATATGCATTCTCTATGCATTCACTCGGCGGACGTCGGTGTTTGTTCATCGATGCCTAAGCTGCCGTTGGAGCGGATTTCGCTTTTTGGAAGTTTGTCGCGTCGGAGCCCGCAACGGCGGCGCCGCGGCGGGTTGGATGCGGTTGATTACACGCAAGGAGTTGTCGTCGTGGGTGTCGTCGATGGCACAGTGCGCAAAGTAGGTCAAACGGCGGGCCGGGCGGCGGCGGCGACCACCAAAGCCGCGGGCGCGGTGGGCGGCGCTGCCGTCAATGGCGTCGTCGGTGCTGTGGCGGGAGCGGCGGCCGGTGTGCAGCGCGGTGCCAGTACGGGCAGTTACTCGATGCCGCTAGCCGTCTTGACGTTGGGCGCACTTGGTGCCAGCGGTCTCGTTGAGTGGCCGCTGGTGCTGGCCGTCGGCGGTGGCGCATTGTTGTTGCGGCAGACGAACCGTCCGCACGAGATGGCGGCCACTCCGGCGAAGCCAACACCCGCGACGACTGCCCCCACGAAGTCCACGGAATCCAAACCGACGCGATCATCGCAGGCTAAACAGACGTCGCCACGGCGGCCGCGTCGCGGCAGTCAGCCACGTTAGCAACCATCCGTCCTGCGTTTAACCACATTCAAAGCCATGCCTATGCCAAAGTTCCTGCCTCTGCGCGCGATCACAACGGGAATCCAGGCGACCTCGGCGCTTTCCGACGCAATGGTGCACACCGCGACGGCCGCTACTCAGACCGCGTGGACAGTGGCGTCGGCAGCTCTCGACATCGCCACCATCCCTATTTGGAAAGGCGCCAAGGTGATAGCGAGCTCGACGCCGACTCGGCGCTGTTGGAGCGGTGACGGCCGCGCGTGGATCGAGGTGCGCGGACTGAACGCTCCCGACGGCCCGAAACGCGGACGCGTTGTGCTTGATGCCCTTCAGGCACATCCCGACGTCACATCGGCAAGCCTGAACCGCCCGCTGTCGCGGGTCGTCGTCGAGATCGAAAGCGACCGGACGACGCTGCGCGACCTGTGTTCCATAGTCGGTGACGCCGAAACCCGCTGCGGCGAGGTCGCCCTCGACGGCACACGCGACAGTTGTGATCCCCGCGGCAACTTGCCGGGCGATGGCCTCTTGCTGGCGACCAGAGTGGCGTTGGTGGGCGCGAACGCGGCCGGGTTGGGCATCGCGGTGGTGGGCCGCGCGCTGCGGTTGCCCAGAGCGCCGATCACCGTCGAAGCAGTGGCCGCCATCGCCAACTACCAGCCGCGGCTGCGTCGCCTGCTCGAGGACAGAATCGGCAGTGCGGCGACCGAGACCGTGTTATCGATGGCCACTACCGCGGCCTACGTCGCCACACTGTCGCCGCCGTCGCTGGCAGTGGAGCTGATGATGCAGGCGCTCAAGGCCGCCGAGTGCCGCGCCGAAGCCCAGGCATGGGGCCGCCGCGAACCCGCGCTGGCACGGTACGCCGAGGACGAAAATGCGCCGCGACCGTCGCGCCCGGTGCCGCCACCGGCTGGCTCGGTGGAACGCCACGCGCGGCGTATCGCGTTCGTGCAGGCGATTGGTACCGGCTTGGTCGGCGCCATCGCCCGTAACGTTGAAATGGCTTCGACGGCAACGGTGGCGGCTGCCCCCAAAGCCATGTACACGGCATGCGAGTCGTTCGCGGCGACCCTCGGACGCGGGTTGGCCGACCACTATTCGGTGTTGCCGTTGCGGCCGGACAGTTTACGCCGACTCGACAAGGTCGACGCGTTGCTCATTGATCCGCGTGCTTTGTGCAGCGAGAAGTTACGAGTAGTGCGGGTTCGCGGTGCCCACGATGACCAGCTGTCCGCTGCGTGGAATCGCGCTCAAGAGCTGCTCCACCAGCCCGGCCTGGGTCCGGGCTGGCATCCCGTATCGGGGGTGCCGGCGCGTAGACCCGGTCGGAATGGTGCGGTGGAAGCGCTGATTTTGCCCGCGCATCACCCCTTGGCGTCGGCCGTAGTGGCTGAGGGACGCGGGTCCGGGGCGAAGATGGTTTCGGTCGACGTCGACATCATTGGTGAGCTCGGTGAGTTGCGGCCTGCGTTCGACGAGATCAGGCCGGTTCACGACGGGACCATCGACGAAGCGCTCGCCGATGCGCTGGCCGACCTGCAACAGGCCGGCCACACCGTCGCGGTGCTGTCATCGCCTGGCGCGCAGCCCCTTTCCTCCGCCGATGTGGCGCTGGGAATTTGGTCGAACGACGGCACGTCACCGCCATGGGACGCGGATCTGATGCTGGCTGATCTGACTGGCGCGTGGCAGGTGCTGCACTCACTGCCTGCGGCCAGAGAGGCGAGCCGGCGCGGCATCGCGATATCCGCGGGGGCGTCGGCTTTGGGCGCACTGCTGATGGTGCCCGGCGTTCGGGGGCGCGGACCCGGTCCTGTCGCCATCGGCGCCGCCGCCGGGCTGCTCTCGGGATACTTGCTGGCCCGCGGCGCAATCCGTTCGGCCACACCACGTCCGGCGCCCGCGTATGAGTGGCATGCGATGTCGGTCCAGCAAGTCCGCGAGGTGCTGCCGCCACCCGGACCCGAGGCAGAGTCGTCGGTTCCGACAGCCGCCCGGCGCGGCGCCGAACTGAGCGCACGAATTCCGAAGACAGTCTGGCAGTTCGCCAATGCCGTCCGCGCCGAGTTGTCGGACCCGTTGACTCCGGTGCTGGCATTGGGTTCCGTGGCCACCGCAATGCTGGGTTCGCCGATCGACGCGGTGATGGTCGGTGCGGTATTGACCGGAAATTCCATGCTGGCGGCTGCTCAACGGCTGCGAGCCGAGAGCCGGCTGAACCGCCTACTGGCTCAACAGATCCCGCCAGCACACAAGGTTGCAGTCGGTCCTGACGGAAAACGCTCCTACAGCAAGGTCGTCGCGGAGCGACTGCAGCCGGGCGACGTGATCGAGGTGCGCAGCAATGAAGTGGTGCCAGCAGACGCCCGGCTGATCGTGGTAGAGGACCTTGAGGTCGACGAATCGTCGCTCACTGGCGAGTCGTTGCCGGTGGGGAAGCAGGTCGAAGCCACACCCGGCGCCGAGCTGGCCGAACGTCGCTGCATGCTATATGCGGGCGCCCACGTCGTGGCGGGGACGGGGATCGCGCTTGTGACCGCCGTCGGGGCGGACACGCAGGAACGTCGCGCGGCCGAACTGGCCTCTGGTGACCTGCCGACCGTCGGACTGCAGCACCAGCTCAGTCAGCTGACCAAGCGCGCTTTTCCAATCACCGCGAGCGGCGGCGCGGTCATCAGCGCACTCGGGTTATTGCGCCGCGGGGATCTTCGCCGAGCGCTGGCCAGCGGCATTGCGGTTGCGGTGGCAGCTGTCCCAGAGGGGATGCCGCTGGTGGCGACACTGGCACAGCAAGCATCGGCACGGCGACTGAGCAATTTCGGTGCCCTGGTGCGCGTTCCGCGATCGGTGGAGGCTCTCGGGCGCGTCGATGTGGTCTGCTTCGACAAGACAGGAACACTGAGTGAGAACCGCCTGCGAGTGGCACGGGTCCATCCCTCCGAGGGCTATTCCCGCGAGGATGTGTTGCGTTGTGCCGCGCATGCTGTACCGGCGCCCAACGGCGCCCCGCATGCGCATGCGACGGACCGTGCCATCGTCGAAGCTGCGTTGTCCGTTAACGGTTCGAGTCCTCAGCCAGAACCGGACACCCATCTGCCGTTCCGCTCCGGGAGATCATTTTCAGCATCGGTGTCGGGTGCGGAATTGACCGTCAAGGGCGCACCTGAAGTGGTGCTGGCGGCGTGCCAAGACGTCGGCGCAGAGATGGAGCACACCGTGCATCAGCTGGCCGCCGAAGGGTTGCGGGTGATCACCGTGGCCCGGCGCCGACTGAACGCACAACAGGTGCAGTCGGTACAGCACGACCCTGAGCGCATTGTCGAACTGTGCGCAACGGGGTTGTCGCTGGCCGGATTCCTCGGCCTCTCCGATACCCCGCGACCGCAGGCACCGCAGCTGCTAGCCGACCTCGCTGATCGGGACGTGGCTATCCGGCTGATCACCGGTGACCATCCCGTTACCGCCGTAGCGATCGCCAAGGAGCTCGGCCTGCCCGTGGCCGGCGACCAAGTCATCACCGGGTCCGAATGGAATGCCTTGTCGCGCAAGGACCAAGAACGTGTGGTTGCCGAGCGGGTGATCTTCGCTCGGATGTCACCGGAGAACAAGGTGCAGATCGTCCAGACGCTCGAACGCGTCGGGCGGATATGCGCCATGGTCGGCGACGGCTCCAACGACGCGGCAGCGATCCGAGCCGCCACCGTCGGCGTCGGCGTCGTCGCACACGGAAGCGACCCGGCCCATACCGTAGCCGACGTGGTGCTGACCGATGGCCGCATCGAATCACTCCTGCACGCAGTCGAGGAAGGGCGGCGACTGTGGCGGCGGGTGCAGGCGGCGGTGTCTGTGTTGCTCGGCGGCAACGCAAGTCAGGTGATCTTCGCCATTGTTGGCAGTGCGGTTACGGGTGACTCGCCGCTGAATGCCCGCCAGCTGCTGCTGATGAACGTATTTACCGACGCATTACCTGCCGCCGCTCTTGCGGTTAGCATGCCGAGCGGTCCCGTGCGGCGCGCCGGACGTGGACCTGATGAACGGATGCTGTGGCGTGCCGTAGGCATCCGGGGGGGGACCACCGCGGCCGCCGCCACGGCGGCGTGGGCGATGGCCATGGTTACCGGGCGGCGCGAGCGCGCTGCCACGGTCGCGCTGATCGCGTTGGTGGCCGCCCAGCTCGGCCAAACCCTGGTGGAGTCGCACGATCCACTTGTGCTGTTCACCGCCGCCGGCTCGCTTGCCGCGTTTATGGCGATGATCAGCATCCCCGGGGTCAGCCAACTGCTCGGATGTACCCCTGTGGGTCCGTTCGGCTGGGCGCAGGGGTTGGGGTCCGCCGCTATAGCGACCGTCGCGATGGCTGCAGCGACTCGACTGGCGGCCGGCCGGCGGGCGTCTCGGTCTGCGGCGCCGCTGATCGACTCGCCGGCCGATCGTCAGTCGCGTGATTCTGATCCGGAGTCTTCGCGACGCCAGCGCGCTACCGCAGCGCACAAGCCTACGGCAACCGCATCAATACCAGCCGCAGCATCACTGTAACCGTGACGTACTGTTGGAGAACATTGTTCGGGCTCTGCAAAATCGCCGTTGACGCATATGGTCATTCACAGGAGATGATCAGTAAACCCAGAGGTGATTTCCTGGCAACCTCTTCGCCGGCAACCGGTGACTGCCATCGAGGGTTCCCAGTCCGCGGGGCGGTCACGTCAGGCCGGCGTCGGCGACGGCGACGGCAGTAGTCGAGAAGAAACGGTTTGAGCGATGCAGCGTATACGGCTCGGCCAGCAACTTGAGGTGGCGGAGGTCAGCTATTCAGCCGCAGCATGACGGCACCCGTTAAGTTACTCAGTTCTTCGCTGGCACGCCGCTCCACCAGTAGCGGGATAAAATCCCGCACGGTGCTCTGCTGGAACTGCGTGTATGCGTGCTGGACCACCGCAGCAACATCGTCGGGCGGCAGCGCCGCATACTTCTGGACGAGACGACGCTCAACCGCGTCGATCATCGCCCGCTCTTCTTGAGGCACCCGATCATTGTGTCCATCGCATTGCAACTGGTCAACCGACAGATTGATTTTGGGCAACAAGCTTTTTCGCTCCTTGTGCGTTGAAACTGATGTTGACCTCTTGGTCTTGGCGCGGGCGCTCATAGCTGGTCGTGGGCCGTTGGCGAGGTTTTTCTCCTCGGTCACCCCACGCCTGCTTGGACGACTTTGACGACGACCACCACACCGGCCAGGACCAGATAGACGCGTAGCGTCAACAGCCCCGCCCGGCGTACCGGCGACATCAGCGGCCGCTCCAAGGTCGGGAAGGCGGGCATGCGCCAGGTAGCACGGACCTTGTCGCGGAAAGCCTTCCGGTCGGCACGGGTCAACTTCGGGAGGTTGTCGAGTTCCTCGATCTGATCGGGATCCAGCGCACCGAACGGCACGGTATCTTCCGCACCGCGCCGGTCGGCGTACCAACCGATTGCGAACACGATCGCCGCCCCCAACAGGCCGATTACAGCGCCGACAACGAGGCCGCCTTCGAGCGTCGCGGTGGACAGGTTGGGAAACAGCGTCACCACTGTCAACATCAGCGACAGCACAACCAGCGACCAGACGATGATCCAGGCTAAGGCGTTCTGGCGGAAGGTGTTTGCCCATGGGCCCAGCACCGGGCGGTCGTTGCACAGCAAGACCAAAAACACGGTCGCCGACGGTAGCAGGATGCCGGCAAGGACCTGCACCCCCTGCGTGATCAGCCCGAGGACATGATCCGGGCTGAATGCAACCGCAGCCGACAGCGCGAGCAGCGCGGCGTACGTGCTGTAAAACAGCGGGGCCTCGGTGACCTTCCAATGCAGCGAATGCGGCTTGCCCACCGCATCACCGAGCGCGTAGGTGGTGGACAACCCGATCACGTTCGCGCCGATGAGCGAGCAGTCCAGCAACACGATCGCAAACAGCACGCCCACGGTGTGTCCGACGTGGTGGGACAGCTGGGACGCAACTGCGCCCGCGTCGATGAAGTTGCCGGCGTCGCTGGTGCCGCCCAACCCAAACGCGGTGGCCGCCATGAGCGCCACGCCTCCGCCGATGACCCCCACGATGCCGATCACCAAATCGGCTCTGCCGTAAGGAATCCAGCGGGGAGTGATCCGCTTGTCGACCACGTTGGACTGCTGAAAGAACAACTGCCATGGTGCCACGGTCGTCCCCACGATCGAGATGATCACCATCAACACAATCGAGTCGGGTTCGCCCGGCAAGGAGGGGATCAGCCCGCGCGCGCTCTCGCCCAGGGCCGGATGGACCAGCAATACCACCGGGATAAGGGCCACGTTGGTCGCGATGAGCACGAACATCAACCGCTCCCAGCGGCGGAAAGAGCCACCAGCTACGACCCCGAACAGCAACACCGCGGCGGTCGGGATCGCAATCGTCTTCGGGCAGCCCAGAAATCCGAGTGCCAGTGATACGCCGATGAATTCGGTGACGATGGTCAACGCGTTGAGGATCAACAGGTCACCCAGGCTGAACGCACCCCAGAACTTGCCGAACCGTTCGAAAATCAGCCGCGCGTGACCAACCCCGGTGACCGCACCCAGCCGCAGCACCATCTCCTGGTTGACGTAGAGCACCGGGATCATCAGCACCAACGTCCACAGCAGGCTCATCCCATAGTTCTGTCCCACCTGCGAGTAGGTCGCCACACCACCGGCATCGTTGTCGCCGATCATGACGATCAGTCCCGGACCGGTGATGACCATCAGCGTCCGCAGTCGCTGCCAGCGGGTCCGGCCCGGCCCGGTGGCGTCCCTGGCGATACGGCCGAACGCGCCGATGATGTCGCCGACATGCGCCGAGTCGAGCGCCGCCGAGCCAGACGAGTCGGCGATCGGGTGGGCCCGGGTTTCGGCGCCGGTGTCGCTCGGTGCAGTATCGGGCTCGCCCTGCACCTCGGTGGAGAAGGAAGTCATCAGCAGGCTCGCTTTC
>Ga0070739_10005255_pt1 | contig 14889 bp, 17 predicted proteins | sample Coa_R1_7_FD_66445 | JGI IMG/M metagenome (GOLD analysis project Ga0070739, IMG submission 66445) | Surface soil microbial communities from Centralia Pennsylvania, which are recovering from an underground coalmine fire - Coalmine... | ecosystem: Environmental > Terrestrial > Soil > Unclassified ... | reverse complement strand
GCGGCCACCGGCGTGGGCGGCATCCTGCGCGATATTTTCACCATGGGCGCGCGGCCCATCGCCGTGCTCGACGCCCTGCGCTTTGGGCCTCTGGACGACCCGCGCCATGGCGATCGCAACCGCCGCATCCTCGAAGGCGTCGTCAGCGGCATCGCCCACTACGGCAACTGCTTCGGAGTGCCGACCGTCGGCGGCGAGTGCGTCTTCGAGCCCTGCTACAACGGCAACCCGCTGGTCAACGTCTTCGCGCTGGGCGTCTTCCGCAAGGATGAAATCTTTTTCGGCCGCGCCTCCGGCATCGGCAATCCTGTGATCTACGTCGGCGCCAAGACCGGACGCGACGGCATCCACGGCGCGTCGATGGCTTCGGCCGAGTTCAGCGAGGAATCCAAGCAAAAGCGCCCCAACGTGCAGGTCGGCGATCCGTTCATGGAGAAGCTCCTGCTGGAGGCCTGCCTGGAAGCCATGCACACGGGCGCGATCGTGGGGATTCAGGACATGGGCGCCGCGGGCCTCACTTGCTCGACCTGTGAGATGGGCAGCCGCGCGGGCACCGGCATCGAGATCGAACTGGCGCTCGTGCCGCAGCGCGAAACCGGCATGACGCCGTACGAGATCATGCTCTCGGAATCGCAGGAGCGCATGCTTCTGGTGGCCGAGTCCGGGCGCGAAGAGGAGGTGTTCTCCGTCTTTCGCAAATGGGGCCTGGATGCCGTGACCATCGGCCGGGTCACGGGAGACGGAATGCTGCGCGTGAAAAATCACGGCGTGGTAGTCGCCGAGATTCCGAATCGAGAACTGGCCGACGAAGCGCCCGTCTACGACCGGCCCCACAACGCCAAGCCGTATCGTCCCGCGCCGATGGAGGTTCCCGAAATTCCTGCTTCGCGCGACCTGAACGCCGACCTGCTGGCGTTGCTCGGCTCCGGCGACCTGTGCTCCAAGCGCTGGATCTGGCAGCAGTACGATTACACCGTCCGCACCAACACCGTCGCCGGCCCCGGCGGCGACGCCGCCGTTATCCGGATCAAAGAAACCGGGACCAGCATCGCCATGTCGCTCGACGGCAACGGGCGCTATTGCGCCCTGGACCCGCGCGAGGGCGCCAAGCTCCTGGTGGCCGAAGGCTGCCGGAATCTTTCCGCCGTGGGCGCGACCCCCGTAGCGGCCACGAACAATCTCAACTTCGGCAACCCCGAGCGCCCCGAAATCATGGCCCAGCTCGTCGAAGCCATCGAGGGCATGGCCGAAGCCTGCAAGTTCTTCGAAACTCCGATCACGGGCGGCAATGTCAGCCTTTACAATGAAACCCTGGGCGAAGCCATCTGGCCGACGCCCGTGCTCGGCATCGTCGGATTGATGAAAACCGCCCCGCCGGTGACGATTCCCTTCAAGGAAGAAGGGCGCGCCGTGCTGCTGCTGGGCGGGCTCGGCTCGGCCGGCCCCGTTCATTTCGGCGGAACACAATACGCCAAAGTGGTCTTGAAGAAGATGTGGGGCCTGCCGCCCGCCCTCGATATGGATTATGAGAAGCGGGTCCAGGCGGCCATCCGCGAAGTGGTCAACGCGGGGCTGGCGGAATCTTCGCACGATGTAGGCGAGGGCGGCCTGGCCGTGGCGCTGGCCGAGTCCTGTTCCGGCGGCATGGGCGCCCACGTCTCTCTCCCCGGGGGGCTGCGTCCCGAGCTCGCATTGTTCCACGAAGGCCCCTCGCGCGTTCTGGTCTCCACCGCGCAGCCGGCGGCGGTGGAAAAAATCGCCTGCGATCACGGCATCGATTGCCTGCCGCTCGGCGTTACAATGAAAACGCGGTTACGAATTGACCACCATCGGGATGCGTTGGTGGACTCCCCCGTAGATCGGCTCCGCGAGGTGTGGGAAAACGCCCTGGAGAATCTTCTGAGCCCGGTCCCAGCTTTGACAAACCATGTTTGACAAACTTCACGAGGAATGCGGGGTCATCGCGGTCTACGGCCATCCCGAGGCCTCCAATATCGCCTACCTGGGCCTCTACGCCTTGCAGCATCGCGGCCAGGAGAGCGCCGGCATCTCCTCGAGCGACGGCCGCCGGATCCATACGTATAAAGGCATGGGCCGCGTCGCCGATCTGTTCACGCCCGAAGTCTTGGGCGGCCTGCCAGGCCAGAGCGCGATCGGCCACACCCGCTATTCCACCGCAGGCGACACCGTGCTGCTCAACGCGCAGCCCTTTTCGGTGGCCTGCAACAAGGGCCGCATCGCGGTGGCGCACAACGGCAACATCACCAACGCCGCCGAACTGCGCCGCGAACTGGAAAACGAAGGCTCGATCTTCCAGGGCTCGAGCGATACCGAGGTCATTCTGCACCTGGTGGCTCGCTCGCGCGAGCGCACTCTGGCGGGCGCGTTGCGCGAGGCGCTGCTGCAACTCGAAGGCGCGTTCTCGCTGGTGTTTCTCGCCGAAGACCGCATCCTGATCGCGCGCGATCCGCAGGGATTCCGGCCGCTGGCATTCGGGCAGATGGAGCTTTCGGGCCGGCGCATTTGCTATGTGTTTGCATCGGAAACGTGCGCCTTCGACCTGATCGGCGCCGTGTATCTGGGCGACGTCGAGCCGGGAGAGATGGTGGTGGTGGGGCCCGAGGGCATGACCCGCGAGCGCTATGCTCCCGTGCGCGAGCACGCGCATTGCGTCTTTGAGCATGTCTACTTCTCGCGCCCCGATTCCATCGTCTTCGGACGCCCGGTGGCGCAATCGCGCGAGATGCTCGGGCGCTTGCTGGCGCGCGAATCCAATGTGGAGGCGGATGTGGTGGTGCCGGTGCCCGACTCGGGCGTCGCCGCGGCTCTGGGCTTCTCCGCCGAGGCCGGGATTCCGTTCCGGCAGGCATTGATCCGCAACCATTACGTCGGCCGCACGTTTATCGAACCTTCGCAGGCGATTCGTGACTTCGGTGTGAAGCTGAAGCTCAATCCGGTGCGCCATCTGCTGGAAGGGAAACGAGTGGTGCTGGTGGACGATTCCATCGTCCGGGGGACCACGTCCCGCAAGATCGTGCGCATGGTGCGCGGAGCGGGCGCGCGCGAAGTGCATCTGCGCATTTCCTGCCCGCCGACCATTTCGCCATGCTTCTATGGCGTCGATACGCCGAGCCCGGCGGAACTGATCGCGGCGAACCACTCCATCGAGGAGATCCGGCGCTTTGTGGAGGCCGACTCGCTCGCCTATCTCTCGCTGGGCGCGCTGCGCGAAGCGGTGGCCGACGAGCGCCACGATTATTGCTACGCCTGCTACACGGGCAGCTACCCGACCGAGCTCGTCAACATCGAAGAGCTGATGGCAGCGAAAGACCGGCGGGCGTGACGGGCATCGCCGCCGGCAAGACCGGCTGGGTCACAGTTTAACCAAGCCCAGCCGCAGGCCCCGCATGACCGCCTCGGTCCGCGTGCCCGCCCGCAGCTTCGCCAGAATCGAGTTCACGTGGAATTTCGCGGTGTGCTCGGAAATCGAGAGCCGGTGCGCGATGATCTTATTGCTCACCCCCTCGGCCAGCATTTCGAGCACATCCATTTCCCGCGGCGTCAGCGGCTCGGGGGGATCGCCCGCGGGAGTCGCCAGGGCCGCGGCTTCTTCGGCAGGAACCGCGATGAGACCTGCCGCCACGGCGTGAATGGCCGCCACGATCTGAAGGGGCGCCGCATTGCGCGGGAGCACGGCTCGCGCGCCGGCGCGCAAGGCGTCTTGGAGAGGCACCTCATCGGTCAGAAGAATCGCCGGAACGCCTTCCGATCGCTCCAGGTCTTCGCGTAACAGGACGTCGGCCTCGGCCGGGGAAGGCGCGACCTCGATGTCACCATGCTCGCCCAGCACGGCTTCGAGTCCCGCGCGCGTCACCGCCGATCGCGTGTCAATGTACACGCGGATCAACCGCGACCTCCCGTATCGCCCTGCGATCCCCGCGCCGGAACTTGAGGTGGATCGGACCGCCGCTGTCGATGGCGGCGCGGAGATCGTCCGGAGAATCGAAGCCGACCAGGAGATCGCCCGGCAGCAGGGAAGCCCGCTCGGCCGGACTTCCCCGCGAGACCTGGAGAACCAGCAGGCCCTGCGGCACCGGCTGAAGCGTGACACCAAGCGCGGGGGGCGCGCCGTGCTCCACGAACCGCGCCACCGTTTCGCTCGGAATCGCCAGCGCCAGTCTTCCGGCCGCCATCGTGTTGATTCCCACTACCCGTCCGGCCGCGTCCGCCAGCGGGCCTCCTGAATTTCCGGGCGCGAGCCGGATCGCCGCCTGCACCCACGAACGCCGCCCCAGCCCTCGCACCGGCCCTGACGCGTGCGCGACACCCGTGGCCAGCGCGCCGACGAATCCCAACGGATTGCCCACTGCGATCAGCACCTCGCCCGCACGCAGCGAGCCCGAGTCGCGCCACTCCGCCGCGGGCAGGCGCGTAGCGGGGATCTTGAGCCGAGCCAGGTCGCGGCGCTCATCGCGCGACACCACTTCAGCGCGCATTCCCGAACCATCCCACAGTTCCACGCGAGCCGCCTCGCCGCGAGCCACATGGGCATTCGTCACCACGGTTCCGTCGCTGGTCCAGATCACGCCCGAGCCGCTGCCGCGCGTCTCGGGCATGCCATCCAGCACGCGCACCGTGGCTCGCCGCAGCCTCTCGGCGGCCTCCCCCAATCCCTGTGCCTCCATCATCCCCTCCGCGGACGCTCGGCTACGGTAATATCGAGGGCAACGATCGCACCTCCGCGCACCAAGCGCGTGGGAATTGCTTTGCCGATCGAATCCGAATCGAGCGCCTCCTGCACGTTCTCCGGCTTCTGGATCGCCCGGCCGCCCAGTTCCACCAAAATGTCGCCGATGAGCACCCCAGCCTTTCCCGCGGGCGCGTCCGGGTCCACGCTTACCGCGATCAGCCCGCTCGAGGCCGGAAGATTCAACTTATTTCTGAGATGCTCCGGAAGGGCGATCGGTTGTAGACCGACGCCCAGATAGCCGCGCCGGATGCGCCCGTGCGCCACCAGGCTGGACACCACACGATCCACGGTTGCCAGCGGAATCGCGAACACGGAAAAGCGCGAGAGCGCCGATGTCGCAACGCCAATCATCTCGCCCGCCGCATTCACCACCGCGCCCCCGGAGCCGCCGGGATGCAGTTCCAGATCGAGGCGCACTACCTGGTCGAGCCTGCCGCCTCGCCAGGTTTGCGAAGGCCCCGATAAGCTGCTGATAACGCCGAAGGCGGCGATCGCGCTGTCCTTCGATCGCCCCACCGCCAGCGCCACTTGTCCCGGCCGCACGGGGCTCTTCGCGGCCCTCGCAGCCACCGGCCCGTCGAGCCCGTTCACCCGGAGCGCCGCCAGATCCGTGCCTGGATCGCGTCCCAGCAGTTCCGCCGCGAAGCTCGTTCCCTTGGCTGCGGTCACGCGAAGGTCGTCTTCGCGGCGTACCGTATGATCCGCGGTTACCACGATCTCCGGGCTCCAGAGGACGCCGCTTGAATCGAATCGCGGCCGGGCGTGCACCGCTACCACGGATTGCCCTGCGTGGTCCACCGTCGCCGCCAGTTGCTCGGAAAAGGAAAGGAGTGAGTCCGTCATGCTTTCAGGATGCGCGCCCGGAGGCCGCCGGCACACCGGTAAAACGGGCGGCGGCGGCCTGGCCGAACGGGCGGGAGCCCGGTTTGACACAGCCGCAGGCTCAAGGCTAGACTGCGCTTGATGCGGAAAGCAGTGATCGGCACGAAATTCGCCGCGCTGGGCATGATGCTCTTCGCCTTGCTGGCTCAAGAACCCGCCACAAAGACCGGCCGGCCCGCGCCGAAGGGCGGCGTCGTAGGACGGCTCACCTGGGTCGACCGGCAGGGCAAAGCGGTGGGGACGGCGGGCGATCCCGGCTTTTACCGCACGCTCAGCATTTCTCCCGACGGCCAGCGCATCGCGTTTGAGCGGAATGATCCGCAGACGCAGAATCGCGACCTGTGGCTCTTCGATCTTTCCTCGGGCGCGGCCACGCGATTCACTTCGAATCCGGGCTGGGAAGCGTTCCCGACCTGGTCGCCCGACGGCAGCCGAATCGTGTTTACGTCGAACCGTAGCGGTGTCTATGACCTCTACGAGAAGCCTTCGAACGGCGCGGGGGAAGAGAAACTTCTCTATCAATCGAGTGAGAACAAAGGTCCCACAAGCTGGTCGCCGGATGGAAAATACTTGCTGTATTACAGCCTGGGGCAGCCGACGCATGTGCGGCTGCTGGCGGCGGCGGGCCCTGCGGACCGGCATCCAGTGCCGGTCGTGGATACCCAGTTCAACAGCATCACAGCGCGGTTCTCGCCGGATGGGAAATGGATCGCCTACACCTCGAACGAATCGGGAAGGAGCGAAGTCTCGGTCCGGCCATTCGACCCGGCCACGGGGACGATCGGCAAGCCGGTGGTGATCACACGGGACGGCGGCAGAACTCCTCTCTGGCGCGGCGACGGCAAGGAAATTTTCTACATGACAGGGGACGGCATGGCGATGGCGGTGGGAGTCGATAGCCGTAGTGGATTCAAGACAGAACCTCCCAAAGCGCTGTTCCAACTGCCCGCCGGGGTGCTGTTCTGGGATGTCGCGCCCAGCGGCACGAAATTCCTGTTCCCCATCCCGAAGACTTGAGGTCAGTCGCGCGGCGGGCGGCCGGCCGGGCGTAAAGTTACGATGCCCAGCGCCAGAAATCCGGCGGCGATAAGGAACCGCTGCACGATCCCCCAATACGGAGCGCCGTACAGGATGTTGCGCCAGGCGAGGGCCGCAAAGGCCAGACCCAGCGACAAATACCACCAACCGAACAGCCGAGTGTAGACTGGATGGCGAGGACCGGCCACGAAACACCCTCCCCTCGATTATCGGGGATGGCTGTATCCTGAGTGCCGAGCTCCGGGAAGATCGCGGACCGATCAGGAGCGGGGAGCATGCGTCATCGCAAAATATGGCTGGCGGTAGCGGCAACGGTGCTTTGCCAGGCGCAGTGGCTGAATTATCCGACCCCCGGTATTCCGCGCACTCCTGACGGCAAACCGAATCTTTCGGCGCGCACGCCTCGCGCCGCAAACGGCAAACCGGACCTCTCCGGACTCTGGCAGACGCAAAGCGCGCCGCCGGATGTGCTGAAGCGCATGATTCCCGACGCTACCAATGGCGCCGGCGAAGAACCGCTTTCGCAGTATTTCGTGAATATTTTTTCGGATTTGAAAGACGAAGAAGTCCCGTTTCGGCCCGCCGCTGCACAGGAATTCCGCGAGCGCGCACGGAATTTCACCAAGTTGTCTCCTGTCTCGCATTGCTTGCCCGAAGGCATGCCGATGGTGGAGATGGCGCCGGCTCCCTATAAGATCGTTCAGACGCCAGGGATCACGTTTATGCTGTACGAGCGGGACACCACCTATCGCCAGATTTATACAGACGGGCGTCCATTACCTCGGGACCCACAGCCTTCCTGGCTGGGCTACTCGGTCGGCCGGTGGGATGGCGATACCTTCGTCGTGGATACGATCGGCTTTAACGATCGAGGATGGCTGGACGCCCGGGCCCACGGGCACAGCGAGGCATTACACCTAACGGAGCGCTTTCATCGCGCCGACTTCGGGCATCTGGAAGTGCAGCTAACCGTGGACGATTCCAAAACCTATACCCGTCCCTTCACCATCACGCTGAAGCAGCGGCTGCTTCCGGATTCCGATCTGCTGGAATCGTTTTGCGCGGAAAACGAAAAAGACGCCGCGCATGTGGTGAACAAGTGACAAGCCCCCGCCCCGGTTCAGACACCCGCCCGGCTTCCATTCAAGGATTCGAAAGACGCGATGATATCGAGCAACTCTGAAGTGATGGCGGTCTGGCGGAACTGTCTCGATTCGGCGGTTAAGGCGCGCAGCCGGTCCTCAATATTGCGCTCGGCCACCTGCATGGAGGCGAGGCGGCTGGCGTTCTCCGCGGCTAACGATTCCGCGAAAGCCCGGTACAGGGAAACAAACAAGTACTCGCGCACCAAGGACCGGAACAGGGCCCGCGGATCCATCGTGAAGGTAGGAATCAGCTTTGACGGCCAGCGTTTCGCCTTGAGGCCGTGGATCCATTCGGAATCGACGGGAAGCAGGCGGGTCCCATGCACTCGATACCAGGCGCCGGAAACCGGCCGGCCGTTAAAGATGGCCACCATCTCCACTCCGCGCGCGATGTGCCAGTTCTCGATGGTGTGCAGCGCTTCGCCGACGGCGGCGGCGATGCCGGCAACCGAACTGGGCACCTGCACCGTCCGTTCCACGGGGCGGCCCCGCGCTTCGAGCTGAGCGGCCGCCCTCGCTCCGGCCGCCAGAATCACCTGGTCCGGACGTCTTCGAGCCAGGCGCGCCAAAGCGGTCACCGCATGAGCCACGACCTGATCATTTAGCTGTCCGCACATCCCCTGATCGATCCGAAAACCACCGCGCCCAGTTTCGTTCCCGGAGCGCGCCGCAGAGGAAGCGCTTGCGGCGGCAGGTCGCGCAGGGCGATCTTAAATCCCATCTCGACTGCCTGCGAAGCGTTCTCGCACTGCCGGATGTTTACACCGGCGAGAGCCTTCATGGTCTTCACCACAGACTCAAGCTCTTGCGTGAGCGCAATGGTTCGCTTTAAGGACTCGGCTGTGTCCATGGCATTACACGGCGGGCCAGATTCTCAATCGCCGCGCGGTCCGCGGCGCTCAGATCCTCCCCTTTTTCAATCGCCGCGCAGACCTCCGGCAGTTCCGAGGCGATTCCGCCGGCGAGGAGCGCGGAGGCATGCGCCACATCGTCCGAGGGAACATCGTCGAACAGCCCTGCGGTCACGGCGGCCAGGATCGCAATCTGTGCCGGCGCGGGCAGGGGCTGGAATTGCGGCTGCTTCAAAGCTTCGCGGACGGCGCGCCCGCGAGCCAGCGTCTTGCGGGTATGCTCGTCCAGGCGCGAACCGAAGCGCGAAAACACTTCCAACTCCTCGAACTGCGAATAGAACAGGCGTAAATCTGCGGCCACGGCCCGATAGGCCGGCAATTGCGCTTTGCCGCCGACGCGCGATACGGACCGGCCCACGTCCACGGCGGGCAGGATGCCTTTCTGGAAACGATCCGGGATACTTCGCGAACTCGTCATCAAGTCCGGTGAACTGTTCGGTGACGGCGAACGGCTGGGTCAGGAACATTATCGCCATGCTCGGCCTGGAGGAACTCTCGCAGGAGGATCGCAGAACCGTGCAGCGGGCGCGCCGGATCGAGCGGTCCTTCAATTCCTCGTATCCCGCTAATGTTTTGCGGATCTCCTGCGCGATGCAGTAGTGCCGTTCGCCCACCACCTGGGGATTCAGCATCTTCGATCCGGATTTCAACGGATTGATGGCGGGATACAGCCCTTCGCTGGCGCGCTTGCGCGAGAGCACGATGGAAGCGGAGAGATGACTGAACGTGTGGACCGCGGAGGGGTCGGCGAAATCGTCCGCGGGCACATACACAGCCTGCACGGATGTGATCGCCCCTGAAGGCGTGTTGCATATGCGCTTCTCGAGGTTTGCGAGTTCGGTCGCCAGCGTCGGCTGATAACCGAGTCTGGAGGGAAGCTGGCCCATCAGGCCCGAGACTTCCGAGCCCGCCTGGATGAACCGGAAAATGTTGTCAATGAGCAGCAGCACATCCTGGCGGGCGTCGTCGCGGAAATATTCGGCCATGGTAAGCGCCGAATGTCCGACGCGGAACCGCGAGCCGGGCGGCTCATTCATTTGGCCGAACAGCAGAACGGATTTGTCGAGAACGCCCGCGGCCCGGATTTCGCGGTACAGTTCCTCGCCTTCGCCGCACCGCTCCCCGATGCCGCAGAACACGCTGACGCCGCTATGGTGGCCGATCACGTTGTGGTCAGGACGGTCTTGCCGACACCGGCGCCCCGAACAGGCCGCTCTTGCCGCCGCGCTCCAGCGGCGCCAGTACGTCGATCGACTTGATGCCGGTAACGAACACTTCGGCCGCGCTCGGACGGCGCATCAAAGGCACAGGAGCCGCGTGAATCGACCGCCACTCGCCGCCTTCGACCGGCTCCTTGCCATCGATGGTCCTTCCGAAGACATCGAAGACGCGGCCGAGCACACGCTCCCCCACCGGCACCTTCAGCGGTTCCCGGGTGTCATGGACGGGCGAGCCTCGCTGAAGATCTCGCGTCGGTGTCAGGGCGACTCCCCGCACTGTGTGGGGATTGAGATGAGCGACTACTTCCAGAACGACTTCCCCTTGCTCGCCCGCCCGCAACACATGGAAGATCGACGGAAGGCGCTCCGGGAAGCTCACGTCCACGACACTGCCGCGGACGGCCTCCACCCTGCCGGATGGGCGGATCGACTCGCACGCAGCGACCTTCATATCGCTTAACAACACGCATATGAAGGGCCACGGCCCGGCCAGGAATCAGGCGCAAGGGCAGGGCGTCTGCCAGATGGTCATGAGCATTTTGAGCCGGTACGCGAACTCAGACCAGAGACGCTGCGGACGCGGCTCCCGTCAGGTGCGTGTTTTCGCCGATCCGGGTTGCGTGAAACCGCGCGCCACGCTAACGCGCCGCCGCAGCAAAATTGCGTAGTCTACCGGCCGTAAACGCGAAGTTCCTTGCCGTCGGCCAGCACGACGCGCTCGAGCTTGATGATCCTTTGGCCGTCAGCGAACTGATAACCGATGCCTGTGATGACATCGCCGGGCTTCACCGTCATCTTAGTCCAGCCATTGGCCTCCATCCGGACGATGGCGGGACCGCCGATTTGCCACTTCTCCGTCCGGCCGTCCTTGGCCTGAACCTCCAGAGTGATCATCGGGTGAGGATTGGCCCACGCGAACTCCATGACCGTGCCTTTCACCGTGACGAGGTGGTCCATGTTGACGGGCCACGAGTGATGCGCCGATACGGGCATGACAGCCGAGACGAGCGCAAGGAGGACAAATGCCGGAACGCACAAGATCTTCATTGTTGCTCCCTCCTGCGAGCTATTCTAGTGCAAATCGCAACGCCCGCCAGGAACTTCGCCACGCACGACGGCCTCTGAAACCGCGAAACGCCTCCCGGCTTCCGTAAAAAGGGAAGTCAGAACTGCCGAGCCGCCGCGCTCCGCCGAAGTGCACTCCCAGATGCTTCCGCTCCCGGTTCGTGATAAGCTGCGCGCATGTTCGAGTTGAAACCCATCTCGGCGGAGGCTGTTCCGGAAGCGCTCGCGAAAGCGGAGCGCTACCGGCTGCTGAGCGAACCCTGGCAGGCCGAAAGCATCTGCCTGGATATTTTGCGTGTCGAACCGGATCATGAGCAGGCGCTCATCATGCTGATCCTCAGCCTGACGGACCAGTTTGGCCACGGTGTGCCGGCCGCGCGGGCCCGCGAAGCGCTTCCCAAGTTGCGCACCGAATATGACCGCGAGTACTACGCGGGGATCATCGCGGAGCGGTGGGCGGCGGCGCTGCTGCGCCAGGAGACGCCGGGGGCCGGCTTCCGGGCCTACCAGTCGATCCGCGAGGCCATGCAGCACTACGAACGCGCGGAAGCCCTGCGGGCGCCGGGCAACGACGACGCGATCCTGCGCTGGAACACGTGCGCGCGGCTGCTGATGCGCAATCCGGAACTGCGACCTCGCGGTGAGGAGAGCTTCGAGCCGGCGTTCGAAGATTAAGGAGCGGCGGCTAAGAAACCGGCGGATCGAAGGGACCGATCGAGAACAGCGAAAATTCGTCCTGGGGCCAAGGCGTTGTTTTCGCCTTTCCGGCGCGGAGCCGCTGGTATTTGCCGCCGAAAAAGAGCAGAGGCTGGCCGTCGCTGGCTTGGAAGTGTTCCACGCGGCCGATGTAAAGCGTATGGTCGCCCGCCGGGTGCGCATCCGCCACTTCCACCACAAAATGAGCCACCGCGCCTTCGATCAGCGGGACTTCGTTTTTGTAAGAGAACTCGATTTTGATCCCATCGATGATCCGCCCCGCGAAATGATTGCTCAAGTGCTCCTGCTCTTCGCTCAGAACGCTGATCCCGTAGCGGCCTACCTGCGGGATCAGCCCGTGCAGCCGTGATTTATTGCCGAGCGAGACCAGCACCAGCGGCGGCTCCAGCGAAACCGAGACGAAAGCATTGGCGGTCATGCCGTGGGGCCGTCCTGCATGCTGAACCGTGACCACGGTGACGCCGGTAGCGAAGCGCGCCAGGGCGTGGCGGAACTGCCGGGTGTCGATGGGTCCGTTGGCCGATGACAACGAAAGCGATATCCTAAACGGCCTGCGATTTCAGGCTCTTCATGACCACGTTAACATCCTCCGGATTGATCAAATCCGGCGCGGTCCAGCCGTCCAGGTTGTATTCGGCCATGCACTGCTCGGCGAATCCTTTATATTTGGCGGACTGGCCGAGCGCGTCGGCCACCATCAAGGTCTCGAAGCGAATGCTCTCATGGTTGCCGAAGTAGTTGCGCTCGTACAGCTCGTGGCGGCCGCCGAATTCGGTTCCCACGGCATCCCACATGAGTTTCATCAATTTGACCCGTTCCTCGGCGGAATATCCGTTGGAGCCGCGCACGAATTGATCCAAATATTTCCGAATTTCCGGAGACTTGAAGTCCGCTGCGTGCGAGGGCAGGTAAATCAACGCGCTGGCCAGCACATTTTCGACGATTTCCTTGAGCCGCGGATACAAAGTACTGGCGGCGACGCGGTACGCCAGCCCATAATCGAGGTTGGGGAGCACGTAGCCGGGAGTCCACGGCATGGTGGTGCGCGCCATCGCATCGGTGAGGCCCCAGAACAGATTACGCCACGCGAGCACTTCGCCCACCTGCGCCTGAACGCCCCGGAAATCCTTCGAGCCGGTGGCCTCGACCCCTTTGAGCAGCAGGCCCGCGAGGAAATCCATTTTCACCGCCAGACGCGTGCACCCATGGAACATGAATCGCGGCAGGAAGCCCGACCGCGGGAAGAAGTTGTTGACCTTGTCGATATCGCCGTAGGCGAAGACGTTCTCCCAGGGCACGAAAACCTTGTCGAAAACGATGATGGAGTCGTTTTCATCCAGGCGGCTGGATAGAGGATAGTCGAAGGGGCTGCCGCTTACGGCGGCGGTCATCTCGTAAGAGGGCCGGCAGAAAAGCTTTACGCCCGGCGCGTCGGTGGGAACGATGCACACGAAGGCGAAGTCCCTCGTCTTGATGGGCAGCGCGCCGTTGTTGGCGATGAAATTGTAGTGGGTGAGCGAGGAGGTGGTGGCGACCACCTTGGCCCCGCTCACGATCAGGCCGCCGTCGGTCTCTTTTTCGACGTGCATGTAAACATCGCGGACCTCGGCGAGCTCCTTGTTGCGGTCCACGGGCGGATTCACAATCGCGTGATTGACAAATGTGTTCTCTTCTTGGACTTTTTTATACCAGCGTCGCGCATTTTCCTGAAAAGGGGCGTAAAATTCCGAATTTGCTCCTAACGTCGCCAAAAATGCGGCTTTGTAGTCGGGGCTTCGGCCCATCCATCCGTAGGTGACACGAGCCCACTCGGCGATGGCGTCGCGGGCGGCCACCAGATCTTCCGCAGTGCGCGAGGCTTTGAAGAAATGATGAGTATAGCCGCCATTGCCGGTATCGGTTGCCGTGCAGAGAAGGGATTTGCGATCGCCATGCAGCGCGTCATACAGGCGCGCCAGCATGCGCACGGTGTTGCGAAACGCCGGATGAGTGGTGACGTCTTTGACGCGCTCGCCGTAAATCCAGATCTCCCGTCCGTCGCGCAGGCTTTCGAGGTACTCCTCCGAGGTGAAGGGATGGGTTCGTGTGGTTTGGTTCATGGTTATCTCAAGTTGGCCCAATCGCGCTCGAAGCGGAAGACCTCTTTTGCGGGCGGCAGCGGAGCCTGGGTCTCGATCCAGCGAACGGGCTCGGAGCCCTCGTTTGCAAAGCTGTGGATGCACCCGACCCCGGTCCAGATGACGTCGCCCGGGCCGAGATCGTAGGACTTTCCGTCGGCCACGGCGCGGACGCGCCCGCTTACGATGAAGTAGGATTCCTCGAAGGTGTGATCGTGGGGGTCGATCTTCGCGCCGGGCAGGTATTGGATCAGGAACAAGGATTGATGGATCGCGCCGAAGGAGCGGTCGACGAACATCTTGATGGCGACGCCGGTGGTGGGGTTAAAGCCTTCCATCTGCGAGGGCCCCCCGGGCCGGGGGAGCTGGGATTCGTCGAAGTGGCCGAAGACCGGGCTCGCGCTGTGGGGGGCTGCGGTGGCGAAAAACGTATCCGAGCCGTAGTCCGCCGGCCGCGGCTGCGGCGCCTGCATTTCGAGCCAGCGCACCGGAGTCGAGCCCGCGTTTCTCCAGGAATGCGGCGTGCCGGTAGGAATCAGGCCGAAATCGCCGGGCCGGAATTCGCGTTCGCTGTTGGAGAGCGCGCCATCAAGCACATAAAAGCTCTCCTCAAACGAGTGCAGGTGCAGATCGATGGAACCGCCGGGGTCGAGAAAACAGATGCCCGTGCCCATGTGAACCGAGCCCATGCCCCGGTGTACGTAGGAGGCGCGGCGGAACCCGGTGGAATGGGTGGCGTAGGGGTGCGGCGTGGTCGCTCTGGCGGGATCGATTTTCGAGACGTGGTGCATGGCTACTTCTTGAGACTTTTGTAAACGGCTTCCACGAACATCTCTGGCGTCCAGAACGATGTGGTTCCGTAAAGGGGGTCGTAGTCGCGAGTCGGTCTGGCGGCCTTGACCTGTTCCAGGGTCATTCCTTTCTTCACCATGTCCTGGATGCGGTCGCGGATGATAGTGGTCATGTCGCGATACTCCACCACGTCGGCCTGATCGCACAGGCGGCCGTGGCCTGGCACGATCATGGTCCCGCCCTCCTGTTTTT
>Ga0070739_10005254_pt1 | contig 14889 bp, 13 predicted proteins | sample Coa_R1_7_FD_66445 | JGI IMG/M metagenome (GOLD analysis project Ga0070739, IMG submission 66445) | Surface soil microbial communities from Centralia Pennsylvania, which are recovering from an underground coalmine fire - Coalmine... | ecosystem: Environmental > Terrestrial > Soil > Unclassified ... | reverse complement strand
CTGGCCACCGAGCTGGGCCCGGCCCGCGCCGCGATGCTCTGCCGCGCCCTCGGCCGCGTGCAGGACCTCGCCCGCGGCGACTGATCTCCCCTCCCCCACCGGGGGTGGGGGAGCCGCGCAATTCGCGGGGGATGTTATAGTCCGGACGAGGCAGCCGCGATCGAGTGGGCCTCCTCGGGCGCCGCCCCAGCCAGCGCCGTTGCCCCCGTGGGCCGCGCTACATAGCACGTGAGGATGGGACGATGTTAGAGGTGCACCGCCAGGTCGAGCTACGGCAGCCCGTGCTGCTGTGCGCCTTCAGCGGCTGGTCGGACGCGGCTTCCGGCGCGACCGGCGCGCTCAGCTACCTGCTGATGAAGTGGGCCGGGCACAAGCTGGCCAGCTTCGACCCGGAGACCATCTACAGCTATACGATCACGCGACCGGTCGTGCGCTACACCGACAACGGCCTGCGCCAGCTCGACTGGCCGGCCCTGACCTGGACGGCGCTGCCCCTGCCCAACGCGGCCCAGGACCTCGTGCTCCTCCTCGGGCCCGAGCCGGACCTGCGCTGGCAAGCCTGCGCCCGTGCCGCTGCCGAGTTCGCCCGCCAGCTCGGCGTGGAGCAGCTGATCGGCCTGGGCTGCTTCTACGCGCCGGTGGCGCACATGGCGCCGGTGCCGCTCATCGGCAGCGCCAGCGAGGCGCCCACCCGCGCCAAGCTGCGCGGGCTCGGCCTCGGGCAGACCAGCTACGAGGGCCCGACGGGCTTTCTCTCGGCCCTCGTCGACGCCGCGAACCGCCAGGGCATGGCCACCGCTGGCATCTGGGGCGCCGCGCCCAGCTACCTGCCCGGCATCGCCAATCCGAAGGTGTCGGCGGCGCTGCTGGCGACCGTCGAGCGCCTGCTACAGGTCGACCTCGGCCGCGCCGAGCTCGAGGTCAGCGGCCGGGACATGGTCCAGCGCGTGGACGAGGCGCTGCGGGAGCGGCCCGACCTGCAGGAGTTCGTGGCCAAGCTCCAGGCCGGCGAGGACGCCGACGAGCCGCCGCCGCTCGACGAGCCAGACGAGCTGCCGCCGACAAGCGAGGAGCTGCCGAGCGCGGAGACGCTCCTGCACGACCTCGAGCAGTATCTGCAGGGCCTGCAGCGGCCCGAGGACGAGAGCTAGCGGCTCAGTGCCCTGCCAGCACCCAGAGCAGTACGCCCATGCCAGCCAGGACCCGATAGACGACGAACGGCGTGTAGGAGCGCGTGCGAACGAAGCTCAGCAGCGCATGGATCACCAGCAGGCCAACGACCGCGCTCACCACCACCCCGGTCACCCAGGCCAGCGGCGGCACGCGCTCGGCGGCCGGAATCCCGCCCCGCAACAGCTTCGCCCCGGCCCAGAGCGCGGCCCCACCGGTGATCGGCGTGGCGAGCAGGAACGAGAAGGTCGCGGCGCAGTCACGGCGGAAGCCGAGCGCCAGTCCGGCCGTGATCGTGATCCCCGAGCGCGACACGCCGGGGAAGAGCGCCAGCGCCTGCGCCGTGCCGATCAGCAGGGCGTCGCGCCAGTCGAAGTCCTCGTCGTCGCGGACCTTCTTGCCCAGGTGGTCGGCGACGTACAGCAGCGCTCCGAAAACGATCAGCCCGAGCGCGATCTGGTAGGGCTTGCCAAACTGCTGCTCGATGTAGTCGCTGCCGGCCAGGCCGATCACGCCGCCCGGAATCGACCCGAGGATCAGGTAGGCGAGCCGCCGGTGGTCGTGCAGGAGCAGCCCGAGCCAGGTGCGCCAGTAGTAGCCGAGCAGGGCGACCAGCGTGCCGAAGTGCAGCGCCACGTCGAACACCTTGCCCGGGTCCTCCCAGCCGAGCAGCCAGGGGACGAGGATCAGGTGCCCGGACGACGACACGGGCAGGAACTCCGTCAGGCCCTGGACGGCTCCCAGGACGACCGCTTGCAGCAGGTCCATCGGCTACACCTCGCCAAGCGCGTCGAGCTGCGCGCGCAGGCGCTCGCGCTTCTCGCGGTTGGCGGCCAGCTTGTCACGCTCGGCGGCGACAACCTTCGCCGGCGCCTTCTCGACGAAGCCAGGTCGGTCGAGCAGGCCCTGGCTGTGGGCGATCAGCTTCTCGGCGTCGGCGATCTCGGCCAGCAGCCGCTCCCGTTCCTTGCCGACGTCGAACAGCTCTGCGACCGGCAGGTAGGCCTCGAACCCGCCGGCCACGAGCGGCAGCGCCTGCCGCGGCGGCTCGGGCAGCGACTCGACGATCTCCAGCGGATCGAGGCGCGCCAGCCCGGCCACGATCGGCGCCTGCTCGCGCAGCAGCGCCGTGCGCGCACCGCCGACCAGCGTGGCGCGCAGGAAGCGGCCGGGATCGACGCCGCGCTCGGCGCGCAGGTTCCGCACGCCGCGGATCAGCGCCACGAGGTCCTCGACGCTCGCCTCGGCGGCCGCGTCGCGCGGGCCCGGTGTCGGCCACGGCGCGACCATGATCGACGGCGCCAGCGCGCCGCGGGGCGCGCTGGCGGTGTTCCCATTGCCGGACGGCTCCTCTCGGTTGACGAGGGCCTGCCACAGCTCCTCGGTCACGAACGGGGCGAAGGGATGCAGCAGGCGCAGCGTCTGCTCGAGGACCGCGCCCAGCGTGTAGTGCGTCGCTCGCGCCGTCGCCGGGTCCTCGTTGCGGAGCTGGATCTTGGCGATCTCCAGGTACCAGTCGCAGTACTCCCCCCAGAGGAAGTCCTGGATCGTGCGCGCCGCCTCGCCGAGCTGGAACTCGCGCAGCAGGCGGGTCGCCTCGCCGGCCACGGCGTTGGCGCGGCTGACGATCCACCGATCGGCCAGCGCCGCGCCCTCGGGCGCGCCCAGCGTCGCCGTGCCGGACGGCCGCTCGGTGGGCGGCACGTTCAGCAGCACGTAGCGCTCGCTGTTCCACAGCTTGTTCACGAAGTTGCGGTTGGCTTCCAGCTTCTCCTTGTTGATCTGGGTGTCGTTGCCCGGTGTGGTGCCCACCACCAGCGACAGCCGCAGCGCGTCGGTGCCGTACTGGTCGACCAGCTCGAGGGGGTTCAGCACGTTCCCCTTGACCTTGCTCATCTTCTCGCGGCCGACGCGGATCAGCCCGTGCAGGTAGACGTCGCGGAACGGCACGTCGCCCATCGCCTCCAGGCCGAGCATGATCATGCGGGCGACCCAGAAGAACAGGATGTCGTAGCCGGTCTCCATGACGCTGGTCGGGTAGAAGTAGCGCAGGTCCGCCGTCTCGTCGGGCCAGCCCAGCGTCGAGAACGGCCAGAGCCCGGACGAGAACCAGGTGTCGAGCACGTCGGGGTCCTGCTCGAGCGCCCCGCCGCAGCCAGGGCAGGTCGTCGGCTCCTCCACCGCCACGATCTCGCGCGGGCAGGCCCGGCAGTACCAGACGGGGATGCGGTGGCCCCACCAGAGCTGGCGCGAGATGCACCAGTCGCGGATGTTCTCCATCCAGTTGTAGTAGACCTTGGCAAAGCGCTCCGGGATGATCCGGATCCGCCCGTCGCGGACGGCCGCCAGGGCCGGCTCGGCCAGCGGCTGGATGCGGACGTACCACTGCTCGGTGACCAGCGGCTCGACGACCGTCTTGCAGCGATCGCAGTGGCCGACCTTGTGGCGGTAGGGCTCAACCTTCACCAGCAGCCCGCGCTCACGCAGCTCCTCCACGAACCGCCGGCGCGCCTCGTCCACGTCGAGGCCGGCGTAGGCGCCGGTGTCGGGCGCCATCTTGCCGTCCAGGCCGATCACGGTCAGGCTGGGCAGGTGGTGGCGCTGCCCGACCTCGTAGTCGACGGGGTCGTGGCCCGGCGTGATCTTCAGCGCGCCGGTGCCGAACTCCATCTCCACCGCCTCGTCGGCCACGATCGGCACCTCGCGGTCGACGACCGGCACGCGCACCTTGCGCCCGACCAGGTCGCGGTAGCGGGGGTCGGCAGGGTTCACGGCCACGGCCGTGTCGGCGAGGATCGTCTCGGGACGGGTGGTGGCGATGGTGATCGCCTCGGAGCTGCCCACGACCGGGTAGCGCACGTAGGCGAGGATGCCGTCCTCTTCCTCGTAGACCACCTCGAGATCCGACAGCGCCGTGTGGCAGCGAGGGCACCAGTTGGTGATGCGCGTGCCGCGGTAGATCAGTCCCTTGTCGTAGAGGCGCTTGAACATCGTCCGCACCGCGCGCGCCGGGCCGGGGTCCATCGTGAAGCGGGCGCGGCTCCAGTCGGCGGAGACGCCGAGGCGGCGGTGCTGCTCGTCGATGATGCCGCCGTAGCGGTGGATCCACTCCCACATCCGCTCCAGGAACCGCTCGCGGCCCAGGTCGTAGCGGGTCAGCCCCTCCTGGGCCAGCACGCGCTCGACCACGAGCTGCGCGGCGATGCCGGCGTGGTCGCGGCCCGGCAGCCAGAGGGTGGGATCGCCGAGCATACGGTGCCAGCGGACGAGGCTGTCCTCGATCGTAGCGGTCAGGGCGTGGCCGAGGTGCAGCTCGCCGGTCACGTTCGGCGGCGGCATGATCACGGTAAACGGCTGACGCGCCGGGTCGATGCGCGGCTGGAAGTAGCCGGCGTCCTGCCAGCGCGCGTACCATTTGTCTTCCACGCTGCGGGGATCGTAGGCCCGCGCCATCCCCTGCGCGGGGTCGGACGTACTCACGAGTATCTCCAGTACTGAGTACTGAGTACTGAGTACTGAGTAAAGGCTCTGGACTCAGTACTCAATACTCAGTACTCAGTACTCATGCCTTGCGAAGCAACGTGATGACCTGGTCGAGCGTGTCCGCGACGGGTACGCCGACGCGCTGGAACGCCTCGACCTTGGCCTGGGGCGTCCCCGAGGTGCCGGAGATGATCGCGCCGGCGTGGCCCATGCGCTTGCCCGGGGGCGCCGACCGCCCAGAGATGAAGGCCACGACCGGCTTGGGGAACTTGGTCTGCTCGATGTAGGCGGCCGCGGTCTCCTCGTCGGAGCCGCCGATCTCGCCAATCAGCACGACGGCCTCGGTGTCCGGATCGTCGCGGAACATCGCCAGCACGTCGACGAAGGTCGTGCCAATGATCGGGTCGCCGCCGATGCCCACGCAGGTCGAGCAGCCGAGGCCGGCGCCGGTGAGCAGGCTGGCCATCTCGTAGGTGAGCGTGCCGCTCCGCGAGATCAGCCCGACGTGGCCGCGGGCGTAGATGTCGGCCGGCATGATGCCGACCTTCGCCTCGTCGGGCGTCATCACGCCGGGGCAGTTCGGGCCGATCAGGCGCGTGCCGCGCTCGCCGAGGAAGCGCACGGCCCGCGCCACGTCGAGCGTCGGGATGCCCTCGGTGATGCAGATCACGAGCTGCACGCCGGCCGCCGACGCCTCGACGATCGCGTCGGCGGCAAACGGCGGCGGCACGAAGATGATCGAGGTGTCGGCGCGGTGGCTGGCCACGGCCTCGGCGACGCTATCGTAGACTGGCAGGCCTTCGGCGTTGGTCCCTCCTTTGCCCGGCGTGACCCCGGCCACGATCGGCGTGCCGTACTTGAGCATCTGCCCGGCGTGGAACGCGCCCTCCCGCCCGGTGATGCCCTGCACCAGCACGCGCGAGCTCTTGCCCACCAGGATCGCCACGCTGGCCTCCTCGACGAACCCTCAGCTACCAGCTATTAGCTGTCAGCCATCCGCCGATAGCTGATGGCTGATAGCCGGCAGCTAGTGGCTGACTAGCTCGATGATCTTCTGGGCCGCCTCGACGGGGCCGGCGGCGGGGATCAGCGGCGATCCCTCGAGCAGCCTCAACCCCTCCTCGGCGCGCGTGCCGGCCATCCGCACCACCATCGGCACCCGCACGTCCATCGTCCCGACCGCCTCCAGGATGCCGTTCGCCACCACGTCGCCGCGGGTGATGCCGCCGAAGATGTTGAACAGGACACCCTTGACGTTGGGGTCCATCAGCACGATCGACAGCGCCTCGCGCACCGCCTCGGCGCTCGCGCCGCCGCCGATGTCCAGGAAGTTCGCCGGCCGGCCGCCCTGGCGAGTGACGATGTCCAGCGTGGTCATTACCAGGCCCGCGCCGTTTCCGATGATGCCAATGTCCCCACCGAGGCGGACGTAGGTCACGCCGCGGCGGTGCGCCTCGGCCTCGATCGGGTCCTCCTCGCTCTCCTCGCGGAAGCCGCTCAGCGCCTGCTGGCGGTACAGCGCATTGTCGTCGACCTCGAACTTGGCGTCGGCGGCAATGATGGTGCCCTGCTCGGTGACCACGAGCGGGTTGATCTCGGCCAGCGAAGCGTCGGACTCGACGAACACGCCGTAGAGGCGGCTGGCGACGTCGGCCACGGCGTTGCAGACTGCGCGGTCGAGTCCGGCCCGCTCGCTCAGCGCGCGCAGCTCGAACGGCCAGGGGCCGTAGGCCGGGTCGATCTCCAGTCGCGCGATGCGCTCCGGCGTGGTCGCGGCGACCTCCTCGATGTCGACGCCGCCCATGGCACTGGCGATCATCACCGGCCGCTTCGGCGCGCGGTCGATCACCACACTCAGGTAGTACTCCTTGGCGATCGACAGCGCCTCTTCGACCAGCACGTACTTGACGATGAGGCCCTTCAGCGGCTTGCCCAGCATTCCCTCGGCGGCCGCGAACGCCTCGTCGGGCGTGCTCACGACCTTGACCCCGCCGGCCTTGCCCCGCCCGCCGACGTGGACCTGCGCCTTGACCACGCAGCGGCCGAGATCGCGCGCCACGCGCTGCGCCTCGGCCGCCGTGGCAACCATCTCGCCGCGGGGCACGGGAATGCCGTGGCGCGCGAACACGTCCTTGGCCTGAAACTCGTATAGCTTCACGCAGGGGCCTCCCACAGACGGAGAGGTGGCGAGCAGACCAAAGTATAAGTCATCCACCGGGACCCCGGCAGGCCCGGCGGTCGCGCCTCAGCCCGGTGGCCAGCCCATCCGCCGCCCCCCCAGCAGGTGGAGGTGGAAATGGCCGACCGATTGCCCCGCGTCCGGGCCAGTATTCGCCACCAGGCGGTAGCCGCCGGCGCCCAGCCCCTCCTGGCGGGCCAGCGCCGCGGCGCGGAGGACGATTCGCCCCATCAGCGGGCCGTGCTCCTCGCCCATCTCGCTCGTCGAGGCGACGTGCTCGTTCGGCACGAGCAAGATGTGGGTGGGCGCCTGCGGATTGATGTCGCGAAAGGCGGTGATCTCCTGGTCCCGGTAGACCACGTTGGCCTGGATCTCGCCGGCGATGATCCGGCAGAACAGGCAGTCGCTCATGCGTCCTCCTGCGCGGCTGGCCGCGGCGCGCGGGCGCGCCAGCCCCGCGTTCCCTTGACCAGGCCGCCGCTACGCCGTAAGAGTATTTATCCGTACCGGTGCGAGCCTGCGGCTCCCACCAGGTACTCCCGGTTTCGCCAGGCGCTCATGAAGTAAGTATGGCACGGTCGCCGCCAGGCAGCGAGCCTGGCGGCGACCGGTCTCCGACTCGCGGACGACGAAGGAGCGAACGATGATGCGCCCCCTTGGGGCCGTGGCCGGCCTCCTGCTGATCCTGACTGCTTGCGCGCCCACCGCCGCGCCACCGGCCGGGCCGACCGCGGCCGCGCCGACGGCCGCCCCGCCGAGCCTGCCCGCGGCGGCCGCGCCCACGAGTGCGCCGGCCGCGGTCCGCCCGCCGACCACCCTCAAGATCGCCACCCTGCGGCCGGCCGCCGACGCCGGCATCTTCATCGCTCTGGAGAAGGGCTACTACCAGGAAGAGGGCATCCAGCTCGAGATGGCGCAGGTCGACGTCGGCGCCCAGACCATCGGCTTCCTCGCCAGCGGGCAGATCGACGTGGGCGGCGGCGGCCAGAGCCCCGCCCTGGTCAACGCTGTCGAGCGCGGCATCAACGTGAAGGGGGTCGTGGACAAGGGCAGCTTCCCGCCGGGCTTCGGGTCCACCGCGCTAATGGTCCGCAAGGACCTGGCCGACGCCGGCGCGATCCGCGACTACCCGGACCTGCGCGGCCGGACCATCGCCACGCCGGCCGTCGGCAGCACGGCGCACATGATGGTGATGAAGGCGCTCGAGCGGGGCGGGCTGACCCACCGCGACGTCGAGCACGTCAACATCCCCTTCCCGGACCAGCTCCAAGCCCTGGCGAACCACAACATCGAGGTGGGCGCGACCGTCGAGCCGTTCGTCACCTTCGGCGTCGAGCAGAACATCGCCGTGCGCTGGAAGGGCGCCGACGAGGTCTACCCGGGCCAGCAGGGGGCGCTGCTCATGTACGGGCCCAAGCTCCTCGAGGACCAGCCCGACCTGGGAAGGGCGTTCATGGTCGCTTACCTGCGCGGTGTCCGCGACTACAACGACGCCATCCGCAAGGGGATCAACCGCGCCGAGATCTTCGCCATGCTCGCCCGGAACCTGACGGTCAAGGACGTGGCCCTCTGGGAGCGGATGGTGCCGACCGGGCTGAACCCCGACGGCCATATCAACGTCGAGACGATCCGCGAAGACATCGAGCGCTGGATCGATCTCGGGATGCTGAAGCCGGAAGACCGGATCGACCCCGGCCTGCTGGTGGACGAGCAGTTCGTGGAGTACGCTCTGAGCCGCCTCGGTCCCTACCAGCAATAGCCTCGCTCACGTATACTTGAACTCCTATGGAACCGAGCATACGTGGTGTGAGCAGCATGCTCACACCACGTATCGAAAGCGCTTCTTAGCGACGGTCGAGCGGGCGGCCGCGGCGCGGCCGCAAGCGACCGACCGAGGCAGATTGGCGATGACGCCCGAGGAACGACGTCAGCTCAACGACGCGATCGTCCAGCTCGGCTATGTCCGGCGCGCGCTGCGGCGCCTTCACGACCGGCTCGAGCGGCCGACCTGGGAAGGGCTGGCCAGCGCGCGGAAAGAGGCGAGTGAGTACGGCGCGCAGCTCGACGCGGTGGTCCGCGATCTGGAGACGCTGGCGCGGGGCACGTAGCCGCGCGCCCAGCAGCCCCGGCCAGGCCAGGCGGCGATCGGTCGCCTGGAGCATCGTCGCCCTCGTCGCCGTGCTCGCCCTGCCCACGGCGCGGCCGGCCGTGACTCGCGCCAGCCCCCACTCGGGCGCTGCCGATGGCCGCGACCCTGCGCGGCTGGCCGACCTGCCGCTCCAGCAGCTTCTCGAGCGAGCCGTGCTCTCCGAGACGACGCTCTACGGCATCGCCGTGCAGCACCTCGTGACCGGGGAGGCCGCCGCCGTGCGCGCCGAGCGGCGCTATGAGTCCGCCAGCCTGTACAAGCTGGCCGTGCTTTATGAAGTGTACCGTCAGCACCAGCGGGGCGAGCTGCCCTGGAATGCCCTGCTGACCGTCACACCGCGGCACATGGCGCTCGAGCTGGTCTCGCCCTGGGCGGCAGTTGGGCGAACGATCTCGGCCCAGGAAGCGACCGAGCTGATGATCACGCGCAGCGACAACACGGCCGGCGCGCTGCTCTGGACCCGCGTGGGCCAGGCCCAGATCAACCAGAGCATGGCCGAGATCGGCCTCGCCGATACGCGGCTAGACTGGGACTCCTACACCACGCCAGCCGACATGGCGCGCTTCTTCGCCCTGGCGTACCGCGGCGACCTGGTCGACCCCGAGGCTAGCGCGGCGATGCTGGACCTACTAGCTCGGCAAGAGGTGAACGACCGGCTGCCGCGCCTGCTGCCGCGCGGGACGCGAGTGGCGCACAAGACGGGCGACCTACCCGGCCTAACCCATGACGTCGGGCTGGTCTACGCACCGGCCGGCCCGTTCGTACTGGCCGTGCTGACCGAGTGGCATGGCCAGGCGAGCCCGCACACCGCCATCGCCGAGCTCGCTCGTCAGGTGTACGATTACTTCGAGGCGCGGTACGGCGACGACCCGCCTGCGGGGGAGCCGGGCCCGGGCCCCGCAAGCCCCCAATGATCCGGCCAGGCGCTCGGCACGTATCATTCGACGAGGCGCCGGTGACGCGCGAACGATCCGCCCCAGCCCGCGTGTAACGTTTCCGCGCGTTGTCCGTTCTATATTAGCGGATAGTCTAGCGCAGCCGGATGATGGTAGGGCATGGTTCCCGCCGCAGGGCCAGACCGTGCGACTGCTCGCAGCCGGCGCCTACTGATCGGGGCGCGTTACCCGCGTCGGCAACCTTCGTCGGCAACTCGCTGAGGTATCGCGACCGTACATGAAGGGAGAAGGCACTTGGAGCAGGAGTTCGGACTGGACCGCGAGTTCGAGATCGTCGAGCTGGAGTCGCGGCGCGCCCCGTCCCCGGACATGCAGATCGGCAGCGGGGGCAGCGGGGGCAGCGGCGGCGTTGGCAGCGGCGGCGTTGGCAGCGGCGGCGTCGGCAGCGGCGGCAGCGGCACCTAAGTCGGTCCGGCTCCTGCCGGGCCCTAGACCGTCCCCGACCCCAGTAGGCAGACACCAACACCGGGCCAGGGCCCCTCGGGGCGGGCCCGGTGTTGGTGCATATTCCCCTCTCTTTCCATGGTTTGGTGTACACTCGGGGGTGATCCAGGTACCCGGTCGTCAGGTACCCTGCTGGGCGCGCCCGGCAGGTCCCCGCTGCCTGACGGTCGCACACCACGTACGGGGCGCGCTCGGACCGCGGCGCGCTGTCCCCTGGCGGCTGGCCGGGGGAGACTATGTTCTGTTAAATAACACCGCCTGTCACGACGCCGGTGGCGACCCGCTCGTCCCGGACCGGGAGTATGGTCTTGGATTTTTCCTGGAGTCCCGAGCAGCTTGCCCTGCGCTCCACGATCGTCGAGTTCGCGCGGCGGGAGCTGAACGACGACCTGATCGGCCGCGACCGCCGCGGTGAGTTCAACCGCGCGGGCTGGCGGCAGTGCGCCGAGCTGGGCATCCAGGGGCTATTCCTGCCCGAGGAGTACGGCGGCGGCGGCTCGGACGCGCTCACGACCGTGGGCGTGCTGGAGAGCCTCGGCTACGGCTGCCGCGACAACGGCCTGATCTTCTCGCTCAACGCCCACATGTGGGCCTGCGAGGTGCCGATCTGGAAGTTCGCCGCGCCCGAGCAGCGCCGCCACTACCTGCCGCGCCTGGCCAGCGGCGAGTGGATCGGCGCACACGCGATGAGTGAGCCGGGCTCGGGGTCCGATGCGTATGCTCTACAGACCCGAGCCGAGCGGCGCGGCGACCACTACCTCTTGAACGGCACAAAGACCTTCAGCAGCAACGCGCCCGTGGCCGACGTGTTCGTTGCCTTCGCCACCGTGGACCGGTCGAAGGGGTTCATGGGCGTCACCGGCTTCATCCTCGAACGCGGCATGCCGGGCCTGACCGTCGGGCCGCACGCCGAGAAGATGGGTCTGCGCACCTCGCCGATGGGCGACGTCATCCTCGAGGACTGTGTCGTGCCCGCTGAGAACGTGCTGGGCGGCGAGGGGCAGGGCTCGAAGATCTTCGGCACCGTCATGGAGTGGGAGCGCACCTGCATCCTGGCGAGCTGGCTCGGCAGCCAGCAGCGCCAGCTCGAGCGCTGCGTCGAGTACGCGAACCAGCGGCGGCAGTTCGGGCGGCCGATCGGCAAGTTCCAGGCTGTGGCCGACCGGATCGTCGACATGTACGTGCGCCTCGAGTCGTCGCGGCTGCTACTGTATCGCGCGGCCTGGCTGCTCGGGCGTGGCGAGCCGGCCGTCACCGCCGCGGCGGTCGCCAAACTCTACGCCAGCCAGGCGGCGATCCAGTCCGAGATGGACGCCCTGCAGATCCACGGGGGCTACGGCTACATGACCGAGCTGGAGATCGAGCGCGAGCTGCGCGACGCGCTGGGTGGCACGCTCTACTCCGGCACGTCGGAGATCCAGCGCGTGCTGATCGCGTCGTCGCTGGGCCTGTAACAGATCGCCCCGCGCGCGGGGACCCCTCGCGCGGCGCCCGTGGGCCGGACAGTAAGGACATCCCAGATGGCATACCTGCTCTCGCAGCTCCTGACCGATAGTGCCGCGCGCGACGCGGACCAGGTCGCCGTCGAGCACAAGGACCAGCGCCTGACCTACGGCGAGCTGGAGCGGGCCAGCAACCAGCTTGCGCGCGCGCTGCAGGCCCTGGGCGTGCGTCGCGGCGACCGCGTCGGGATCTACCTCGCCAAGTCCACGGCGTCGCTGGTCAGTATCTACGGTATCCTGAAGGCGGGCGCGGTCTACGTCCCGATCGACCCGGGCGCGCCGCTGCCCCGCGTGGCGTACATCGTGGGCAACTGTGGCATCCGCCTGCTGATCAGCACCGGCGACCGGCTCGGCCGGCTCCGCCAGGCCTTTCCCGAGGCCGGCGGGCTCGAGACGCTCCTGCTCGCCGACTGGGACCGTCGGCGCGAGGCCGCCGCGCCACCCGGCACGCGGCTGGTGGCCTGGGGGCCGACGCTGGCCGCGGAATCTGACGCCGCCGTCCCCCTCGCCGGGATCGACACCGACCTGGCCTACATCCTGTACACGTCCGGCTCGACCGGGGAGCCCAAGGGCGTCATGCTCTCGCACCGCAACGCCCTGACCTTCGTCGACTGGGCGCGCGGACGGTTCGCCATCACCGCCGCCGACCGCCTCTCCAGCCATGCGCCGCTGCACTTCGACCTGTCGATCTTCGACCTGTTCGTCGCCGCCGCCGCCGGCGCGACGCTGGTCCTGGTTCCTACCGAGACGACGCTGTTCCCGCTACCGCAGGCGCAGCTCATGGCTGAGGCGCGCCTCACCGTCTGGTACTCGGTCCCGTCGGCGCTGATCCTGATGCTGACCCACCTGGACCTGCGCGACTTCGCGCTCGACCAGCTCCGGCTGATCCTGTTCGCCGGCGAGGTGTTCCCGGTCAAGTACCTGCGCCAGCTCCACCAGGTGCTGCCGCGGGCCGCGCTGTACAACCTGTACGGTCCCACCGAGACGAACGTCTGCACCTACTACCAGGTGGTCGACGTCCCGCCAGACCGCGACGAGCCGTTCCCGATCGGCCGCGCCTGCGAGAACACCGAGGTATTTGCCCTCGACGAGTCGGGGCGCCGCTGTGGCGTCGGGGAGGTGGGCGAGCTGTACGTGCGCGGCTCGACCGTCATGCAAGGCTACTGGGGGCGGCCGGAGGACACGGCGCGCGTGCTGGCCCAGAACCCGCTGCAGCCGCACTTCGCCGACCTCGTCTACCGCACGGGCGACCTGGTGAAGCTCGACCCGTCGGGCGACTACCTGTTCCTCGGCCGCCGCGACAACCAGATCAAGAGCCGCGGGTTCCGCATCGAATTAGGCGAGATCGAGACCGCGCTGTATAACCATCCGGCGGTCCGCGAGGCCGCGGCGGTGGCGATCCCGGACGAGCTGATCGGCAATCGCATCCACGCCTTCGTGGCCCTGAACGAGCCGGCCGCCGCTACCGCCGGCGACCTGGAGCGGCATTGCCTGGCCGCGCTGCCGCGCTATATGGTCCCCGAACAGATCGTGCTGCGGCCGGTGTTGCCCAAGACATCGACTGGCAAAATCGACCGTCGCGCCCTGGCCGAGGAGCCGGCGGTGCCCGCCGGCCTGGCCCGCAGCAGCGCGGGCGAGGGCGCGGGAAGCTGACCGCGGAGGGGGTCTCGTGGAGGTCGAGCAGAAGCTCAAGCACTTCATCGCTGCCGAGCTCATGTACGCCGACGACGACGCGCTGTCCGCCGAGGAGCCGCTCCTCGGCAGCGGGATCGTCGATTCGCTGGGCATCATGCGGCTCGTCAGCTACATCGAAGAGGAATTTGGCGTGGTGGTGCCTGAGGAAGACCTGGTGCCCGAGCACTTCCAGTCGGTGAACCGCCTCGCCGCGTTCGTCGAGCGCTTGCAGTCCGCCTAGTGCTCTGTTACCGGACGATCCACCCGGTATGGCTTGCAGGCCACACCGGACGGATCATCCCAGACAATCGACCGGTACCCTGAGAGAGGTGAGGCCCAAGCACCATGACCCAGACGCTCCCCACCCACGAAGCGGTCGGCGGCCAGCCCGCCGTCGACTACGAGGTCGGCCCGGCCGCTGGCGGCCGCCGCGCCGTCACGACGTACGTCGACGGCGAGCGCGTCTACGCCACCTACTACGAGCCGAGCCCGACCGCGGCGCGCGGCCGGCGCGTCGGCGTGCTGGTGGCCGAGCAGTTTGGCTGGCATCGCATGCACCACCGCCTCGCCCAGCGGCTCGCCGCGGCCGGCTACCACGTCCTGACCTACGACTTCCGAGGGCGGGGCGAGAGCGAAGGCGGCGATGCCACGGAGATGTGGCAGCGCCACCACGTGCCTAGTAGCATGGTCGCCGACACGCGGCAGGCGCTGGCGACCTTCCGCGCGCTGGTACCGCTCGACCGCGTCGTCGCCTACGCTTACTGCCAGGCCGGGCACGTCGTGGCGCGCTGCGCCGTGGACGGCCGTATCGATGGGCTGGTCTTCGCCGGCGCGACGACGATCGACGAGTACTTCCGCCAGAACTACAAGGGCGTGCTGTCCGGCCTGCCGAACCTGGCCGAGATCGAGGACCTGGACCTCTTTCCGCCACTGGAGCGCTACGACGGGCCGCTGCTGTTCATCCACGGCGACGGCGACCTCTTCCTCGCCGCGTCGCCCCTCGAGCACCTGGTCGCGCGCGCCGAGCGCTGGAGCCAGGCCAACCCGGAGCGCCGCTACGAGCTATGCACGATTGAGAGCGCCGACCATACCTTCAGCTCGAGCCCGCACGAGGCGATCGTGATCGAGCAGACGGTGCAGTGGGTGGAGCGGCATTTCGGTCCAGGTTACCCACCGGCCTGGCAGGGGCCGCCTCCCTCGCTGGAGATCGCCGCGCCCCAGCGCGAGGACGGCGTCGCCGCCCAGGTGCCTCTCCTCGCCACCGGCGCCCGCCTCGTCTCCGTCACCGACGTCGCCTCCGCCGCCGACCGCCCCGCCTGGCGCCTCGAGCTG
>Ga0070739_10005252_pt1 | contig 14894 bp, 10 predicted proteins | sample Coa_R1_7_FD_66445 | JGI IMG/M metagenome (GOLD analysis project Ga0070739, IMG submission 66445) | Surface soil microbial communities from Centralia Pennsylvania, which are recovering from an underground coalmine fire - Coalmine... | ecosystem: Environmental > Terrestrial > Soil > Unclassified ... | reverse complement strand
CCGTAGCCGAGCTGGAGGCGCGTCGACCCCGTGAGCGAAAGGGCGGCGGAGACTTGCGGCGAGAGGGTGGAGACGGAGTCGTAATTTTCGCGGTCCCAGCGGGCTCCGGCGGCAAGGTGAAGCCTGCCGGCGAGGCCGTTCCAGGACTGCTGCGCGAAGCCGCCGGAGTGAGTAGCAGTACCGTTGGCGCGGTCGAGGAACCGGATGCTGGTGGCGGCGTTCTGGTATTGAAGGTTCTGGCCGGAATCGCGGAGCTGGCGAACGGAGAAGCCGAAATCGAGGGGGCTCCGCTCGTTCCACATCCAGGTGGCGCTGGCGTTGCCGACCCATTCGCCGTAAAAACCGTTGGCGAGCGGGAGACCGGTGGGGTTGGTGTTTTCGAACTTTTCCCGCATCCAGGCGCCGTGGGCGGTGAGGAGGAGGCGCGGCGAGAGGGCATCGGTCCAGCCAAGGTTACCGAGGGTGTAGTGGTATCCGGCGCCGGCGAGCGAATTGATGCCGAGCGAGGAACGGTTGCCGCGGTCGAGCGAGGAGAAGCTGTCGAGGACGTAGAGAGTGAGCTTCTGGCGCGAGGTGAGGTCGTAGGCGAGGCGGCCCTGCACGTCTTCAAAGCCAAAAATATAGGTGGTATTGGGGAAGGTGCGTTCAAAGATGTACTGCAGGTAGCTCTTGCGGGCCGCGACCAGCCAGCTTCCGCGTTTCTTTCTGCCGATTGGGCCTTCGGCCATGCCGCCGGCATTGGAGGCGCTGGCCGTGAAGCGGAAGACGACCTGGTCGCGCGAACCGTCGCGAGTATGGACGTCCAGAATGCCGGCCGTGCGGTCTTCGAAGCGCTCGGGCCAGGCGCCTTCGTGGAGTTCCATTTCCTCGACCATATCGCCGTTGAAGGCGGTGGCGGAGCCTTGCACGTTCTGGCCTTCCAGGGTGTGGAAAGGGGAATGGAGGAGGACGCCGTCGAGGTACAGGCCGATGCGGGAATAATCGGCGCCGCGGAGCGAGAAGCGGGCGTCGAAGTCGTTGTTGGAGGTAACGCCGGGGAGATTCTGCACGGCGCGGAGCGGGTCGTCGGCGAGCACGCTGGCGAGGTTCTTGGCGTCATTGCCGGAGAGGGTGAGGGTCGCGGGACTGTCCTGGCGGAGCGTGTCGAACGGAGTGGAGCGGGCTTCGACGGTTTGGGTCTGGCGAAGCGTATCGGGGGTGAGGGCGATCTCGAATTCCTTGGTTTCGCCGGCTTCGAGGCGAAAGGTTTTGCGGGCCAGGTGGTAGCCGACAGTGGAGACGTCGAGGGTGTAGTCGCCGGGCGGGAGGTTGGGGAGGCGGAAGTGGCCGGAGGCATCCGAGGTCGCGCGAAAGGCGGTGCCGGCGAGCCGGATGGCGACGCTCGAAAGGGGCTCGCCGCCCTGGGAATCGACCACGGAGCCGCGGATCCCGCCGGGCGGCTGCGCGAACGCCGACACCGCGAGGGCGCTGAGGACGAAGAGGCGCATGGTTGCGAACATAGTAACGCACGGCGTAAGTAAGGTCACAACCCGGGGCCCGCGCGAGCCATGGCCCCGCGCCACCGGGCGGATGCGGTATTATGTCTGCCATGCGATTTTCACTCGTGCTGCTTCTGACGGTCCTGCCGCTTTGTGCCCAGCCGCCCCAGGAGGGCGGCAGGAAGGGAGGCGGCGCGCCACACAAGAATCTGAAGATCATCAAGGACGAGGAAGTGCGTCCGATGATGGGGGCGTTCGTGCGGTCGCTCGGCGTGCAGTGCACCTACTGCCACGTGCAGGGGAACTTCGCCAGCGACGATAATCCCAAAAAGGAAACGGCGCGCATGATGATCACCATGGCGCACGAACTGAATGCGAAGTTTCCGGACGGCAAGGTGCACGTGACGTGCTACACGTGCCATCGGGGCAAGACGGTTCCTGAGACGGAAGCTCCGCCGCCGGCGCCGGCACCGGGGAATTAGTCAGTCATCTCGACGGGACCGATTGAAGGCCGCCGATCGACGCGGATGAACGCCGATGAATCACCATCGGCGCGGATCTGCGTCTCTCGGCGGCCTTTCGCTATTTACTCACCGCGGCGGCCGCGTCCGCCAGTTGGCGGCGGGGCGGTGGCATCGAGATTGACGTCCGGGTGCTTGGCCTTGATCTCGGAGCGGAGGGCGGTCCAGCGCTGCATGAGTTTGGCCATGGCGGCGCGGCGATCGGCCACGGCCGTGACGAGCTGCGTGGTCGGCGCGGTGTCGGAGCCCTGGAGGATTTGCATCAGGCTGTCGAGCGACGCGCTGACGCTGTTCAGGGTATCGGGGCCGGCTGGAGCGGCACCGCGTCCGCCGCGTCCGCCGAAGCCGCCCGCGCCTTCGAGCGCCGAGAGTTTTTCTGCGTAATCGGCGGCAGCAGACTGGGCGCGAATGCCGCGAATGTGCGCCAGCGCGGTCTGCCCGGCGATCACGTCGTCGTAGAGCGCCTTGGACAGTGTGAACTGCTGCTCGAGCGCGGCGGGCGGCGTTTTCACGCGCGGGTCCATTTTCAAAGTGAGGGGTTGAGTATAAGTCTTGCCATCGACGGTGAGGCGGACGCGGTAAGTGCCGGGCGCGGCCCAGATGGAATTCGGCACGGGCACGGTGTCATGCGGCACGGCGGCGATGGGGAGGCCGCCGCGTCCGCCGCCCCCGGGAAGCGGAGTGTAGCGCATGTCCCACTCGTAGCGGTGCATGCCGGGCGTCGCGGGCAGGCTGTGGGACGGACGCACCCAGTAAGTGGGGACGGCGAGGTTGGGATCGATGGGCTCTTCGGGGTCCGCAGAGGAATACTTGCGGACGAGTTTGCCCGCGGCGTCGAGGATTTCGAGCGTCACGGGCGCGGAGGGCGTGGCGCCCAGGTAGTAATCGATCACGGCCCCATCCGGAGGATTGGGCAGGCGCGGCTCATCGGGCGGGAGCGGTGTATCGGTGTTCATATTCCAGCGGACGCGAATGGCCGTCTCGGGCTTGAACAGGTACGCGGGCGCCTGGGCGATATCGGAGTTGATCTGGCGCAACGGCGTGATGTCGTCCAGGATCCAGAAGCCGCGGCCGTGTGTGGCGGCGATGAGGTCGTCGCCGTGGACGATGACGTCGCGGACGGAGCTGGCCGGCATGTTCAGGCGGAGCGACTGCCAGTTATCGCCGTCGTCGAAGGAGACGTACACTTCGCGCTCGGTCGCGGCGAAGAGCAGGCCCTTCTTCTTCGGGTCTTCGCGGACGGCATCGACGGGGGCGTTATCGGGGAGGCCGTGGACGATCTCGGTCCAGGTCTTGCCGCCGTCGTGCGTGCGGAAGATGTGGGGGCGCATATCGTCGAGGCGCAGCGTGTTGATGGCGGCGTAGGCGGTGAGGGCGTCGAAGTGGCCGGCGTCGAGGATCGAGACTTTCATCCACGGGCCGAGCGCGGGCGGGGTGGCATCTTTCCAGTGCTGGCCGCCATCGGCAGTGGTATGGATGAGGCCGTCATCCGTGCCGGCCCAGATACGATTGATGTCGAGGGGCGAGGGCGCGACGGCGTAGATCACGCCGCGCTGCGCGGGCGCGGCGCTGGGCTGGTCCTTGTACTTGCCGATCGATGCAGGCTGCTCCCAGGTCTTGCGGGTGAGGTCAGGCGAGATCTGCGTCCAGGAGTTGCCGCGCGTAGTGGATTTCCAGAGCGTGTTGGCGGCCCAGAAGAGGACGTGCGGATCGGCTTCGGAGAAGACAACGGGGGCCGTGCGGACGGTGCGCATATCGGCGCCGCGCAGCGGCTTGGGAGCGACGTTGGCGACCTGGCCGGTGCGGCGGTCGTAGCGCGTGAGTTTGCCGCCGAAGACGAGGTTGGGATCGAGCGGATCGGGGACAGCATAGCCGTACTCTTCGACGCCGACGGGGTGCCATTCGCGATCGGTGATCTGGCCGTCGTTACCGCGGGAGGAGACGCAGGCGGAGCCGGATTCCTGCTGGCCCGAGCAGACGCGGTAGGGGAAATCGTTATCGGCGTTGGCGTGGTACATCTGCGCGGTCGGCTGGTTGTACCAGGAGCTCCAGGTTTGGCCGCCGTTGACGGAGACGACCGCGCCCTGGTCGCTCACGACCAGCATGATCTCGGGGTGGAGCGGGTTGATCCAGAGGCGCTGGTAGTCGTCGCCGCCGGGCGCGCCGCGGAGGCCGGTCCAGGTGCGGCCGGCGTCGGTGGATTTCCAGACGACAGTGGAGGTGACGTAGACGATGTCGGGGTTCTTCGGGTCGACGGTGGGGACGGAGACGTCGCCACCGCCGATGCGGGCCGCGGGGCGGGGATCGTTGGTGGTGCGGGTCCAATGCTCGCCGGCATCATCGGAGCGGTAGATGCCCGCACCGCCCGGGCCGCTACCGGCGGCGATGGAGGCGTAGAGGCGGCGGGGGTTCGAGGGAGCAATGGCGAGGTTGGCCTGGATGAAATTATCAGGGATGCCGGCGGTGAGCGGATGCCAGGTGTTGCCGCCGTCGGTGGATTTGAAAATGCCGCCGCCGGGACCGTTCCAGGAGGCGTTTTCCCACGGCCCCTGGCGGGCTTCCCAAAGGGCGGCGTAGACGATGTTGTGGTTGGCGGGATCGATGAGGACGTCGGATGCGCCGGTGTTTTCATCCTTGCCGAGGACTTTCGTGAAGGTCTGGCCGCCATCGGCGGAGCGGTAGAGGCCGCGCTCGGGGTTGGGTCCGTACGGGTGTCCGAGGACGGCGACGAAGAGGCGGTCGGGGTTGCGGGGATCGACGGCGATGCGCGGGATCTGCTGGCCGTCGCGGAGGCCGAGGTGGGTCCAGGTGCGGCCGGCATCGGTGGATTTGTAGATGCCGTCCCCGACGGAGAGATCGGGGCGCTGCAGGCCTTCGCCGGAGCCGACGTAGATGATATCGGGGTTGGAGGGCGCGACGGCGACGGCGCCGATCGAGCCAGTGGGCTGATCGTCGAAGATGGGCGTCCAGGTGCGGCCGTAGTCGTCGGTCTTCCAGACGCCGCCATTGCAGACGCCGATGTAGAACACGTTCGGCTGGCCGGCGACGCCTTCGGCGGACTTGGTGCGGCCGCCGCGGAGGGGGCCGATGGGGCGCCAGCGGAGCTCATGGAAGAGCGTCGGGGAGTAACTGGAAGCGCCGGCAAGCGCGGCCGCGGCGAGGAGGAGAAGGGGTCGCATGAGGGGCAGTATAACGCGGGGCAATCCGGTCACGCGGAGAACTGGAAACGCGAATCAACCGCCGGGACGCCGAGGCGCCGAGGAAAGGCAAGAGCGGCGTGGGAAACGTTGCGGCCGCGGTACGCTGGAGGGAGGCCATGGTGGATCTTCTCGGGACGCCCGATCCGGTGGGGGTGCAGAGCTCACTGTTTTTCGAAACGCCGGAGCAGATCTACGCTCGGGTGTTCCGGGAGCTGAAGCCGAGGACGGCGGTGCCCCGGCTGCGGGTCGAATTCTGCCGGTTTGCGAACGCGGATAGCTTTATTCGCCTCGAGGACGGGCTGCTGCACGTGCGGATCTCGGATCTGCTCGAAGGCGCGCCGGCGCCGGTCGCGGAGGCGCTGGCGCACATTCTGCTGCGCAAGCTGTATCGCAAGCCGGTGCCGCGCCAGTATTCGCACCGGTACCGGCTGTATCTGAACCGGAAAGATGTGCGGCGGCAGGCGCAGCTCGTGCGGCAGATCCGCGGGCGTAAATTCGTTTCCGGACCGCAGGGGGAGCACTACAATCTGGAGGAAGTCTTCGAGCGGCTGAACCGGGAGTTCTTCGGCGGGATGATGGGGCAGCCGCAGCTCGGCTGGAGCCGCGGAAGATCGCGCAGCATGCTGGGGCATTTCGACCCGGCGCACAATGCGATCATCATCAGCCGGATTCTGGATCACGCCAAGGTGCCGGCGCTGGCTCTGGAGTACGTGATGTTTCACGAAATGCTGCATCTGCAGCATCCCGTGGAGCACGGGGGCATGCGCCGGCGAGTGCACACGCGGGAGTTCCGGGAGGCGGAGAAGATGTTTCCAGGGCTGAAGGAAGCCAAGGAGATGCTCCGGAGACTTTGAACCGCCGAGACGCCGAGAAACGAATTTTTCTCGGCGTCTCTGTGTCTCGGCGGCCGATCATTGGACCGCAAGCGTGACGGTATACGCGCCGGCTGCGGTGTAACCGCCATTGGGTTTGGCGACGACGTAATATTTCCCGGCGGCGAGCATCGTCTGAATGCGGGAATTGGTGCCGCCGCCGCTATCGTCGTCCTGGGCGACCAGGTTGCCTTGGGCATCGAGCAGGATGAGGTACGCGTCGAAATCCGTGGAATTGAGGCGCAAGTCGATGGTGGCATCGCTGGCGAGCTGGACCTGATAGAGATCGGCGAAGGCGCCGGAGTACTGGCAACTGGAAAAGCCGATCGTGCCGCTGGCGGAGCTGCCGGCCGCGAGCGAGCCGATGGGCGAACAGAAGGGCGGGCGCGGGCCGGGCGCGGTGCGGAGGTCCACTTCGTAGAGGCCGCCTGCAGCAGGGGTGGAGGCTCGGGCGGCGAGCTGATACGTGCCGGCGGGGAGCCACTGGACGATCATCGGGTCGTTGTAGCCGTAACTATTGGTGTCCGTGCGCAGAGGGTTGCCGGAGGAATCCGTGAGAGTGAGCGAGCCATCCAGATCGCTCGAAATCATGAAGGCAGCGATGGTGCTATCGGCCGGTAACGTGAACTGGAAGTAGTCGAGGGGCTGGCCATCAGCCCCGGTGCAGCCGCTCCAGCCGAGATTCTGGACGTAGCCGCCGTTGAGCGAAAGCGACTGCGGCGCAGCGCAGGGCGGCGGGGGCTGCGCGGTGAATTGCGAGGCCAACTGATAGCCGCCGGCGCCGGATGCGGCGGCGGCCAGAACGGTGTAGGAGCCGGCGGGCAGATTGGCGGAAATCTGCGTCATACCGACGCCCTCGAAATCCTGGTTGACGACGATGAGGTTGTCCTTGGCGTCGCGAATAGCGACCGCGGAGGCAAGGGTATTATTGGCGTTCAGTGTGAGCTGGAGCTTTCCGGCGGCTGGCAGAGTGACGGAATAAATGTCCGCGAGTCCGAGCGCGGTGCGGCAGCTTGCGGCGCTCAGGTTACCGGCCGCGCTGCCCGCGGGGGCGAGCCTGGCCGTGGCGCAGGGCTGCGGCGCGCCGGGCGTGAACTGGTAGGCGAGCTTATAGTTGCCGCCCGACGCCACGGAACTGACCAGTTGCACCGTGTAATTGCCGGGCGCAAGCTGCAGGCGGATTTCCGACGCGGTAGCGGACCGGGTCGAAGCGCCGCCGCCGGTATCGGAGGACAGCAGATTGCCGCTCGCATCGTAGAGATAGAGGGTCGGGATGAAGTCGGAGCTGCTCACGGCGATATCGGCCACGCCGGCCGCGCCGGCCGTGAGGGTGTAGTAGTTGTAAAAGAACAGATCGCCGCTGCCAGGCAGCGCCGCAAAACAACTGTTGGCGTTGATGGAAGCGGAGGCGGAAGTGGAAGCCGTAAGATTCTGCGTGGGGAGGCAGGTTTCGGAGGCGGCGGCCTGAAAGGCGGTCGTCACCTGGTAATTTCCGGTCTTGTCCGCTGTGCCGATGACGATCTGATACTGGCTGCCGTCATCAACCTGGGCGGAAGCGCTGCCCTGGCCGGAGGCGATCGGAGAGCCGCTGGTATCCCGGATGGTAACGATCGGCGTGAAATCGCTGCTGGTAACCGTAACGGTCAGGGTACCGGCGCCGTAGGTGTTGAGCCAGTAGGCTTCGGAGGGGCTGCCATTGGGCGCGGCGCAGCCGGAAGCGCCCAGGGTGCCGGCGACGGTCTGGCTGAGTCCGAGCGAAGGAAATGCTGAGCAGAGGATTCCCGGCTCGGCGGTAAACGCGGTCTTCACCTGATACTGGCCGGCCTGGCCGGGCACGCGCGCATCGACCAGCACGATGTAGCTGCCGGCCTCGACGGGCCGTTGGATCGTGAGCCCGGTTGCGATCTGGGCGCCGGTTGCATCGCGGACGATCAGAATGAGATTGCTGGCGGTAGAAAGCGCGAGCGAGAGCTGGCCGCGTACGGGCAGATCGAGGCGGTAAGCGGCGTAGGCTGTCGCGTCCGAGAGCTGGCAACTGGAACCATCGAGAGTGCCGGAGACGGCGCCCGCGGGCAGCATGCGCACCGGGGCGCACATCTGCGCGAAGGCGGGGGCGGCGGCGAGCAGCCAGAGAAGGGCACGAGGCATCTTGACCAGTCAAACACGGGGCCGGGAAGAAGGTTACGGCCGGCCACCTGCACACGTGATAACCTGTCCGTTAACCCCTGATATCCGAAGACACCATCGGGCGGGATCGACCAAAACTTTATGGCTTTGACGCGTGAGAAGGCGCAGTTGATGAGCGCCTCAGAAATCGACCGGACGCTGGTCCGCCTGGCGCACGAAATCCTGGAGAAGACCAAAGACCTCGACCAGCTTGCGTTTCTCGGCATCCGGCGGCGCGGGGTGCCGCTGGCGCAGCGGCTGGCGGCCAAGATCGAGGCGCTCGAGCAGCGCCAGATTCCGGTGGGAATTCTCGATATCAATCTCTATCGCGACGATCTCAGCACGGTCGGCGCCAAGCCGGTGGTCAGCGCGACGGAGATCCCGTTCAGCGTGGTGGGCAAGGACATCATCCTGATGGATGACGTGTTGTACACGGGACGCACGATCCGGGCGGCGCTCGATGCGCTGTTCGATCACGGCCGGCCAGCGCGCGTGCACCTGCTGGTGCTGATCGACCGCGGGCACCGCGAGCTGCCGATCGAAGCGAAGTTCATCGGCCGGACCGTGCAGACGAGCGAGGAAGAGATCATCGAGGTGAAGTTCCAGGAGATCGACGGGATGGAGAAGGTGCTGCTGGTGGAAAGAGCGGCGGGAGAGGGAGCTTCCAGTTGACGCGGAGACACAGAGACACAGAGGAAAAAGATACTCCCGGTGTACCTCCGTGTCTCTGTGTCTCTGCGTCAAGAATTTAGCCGATCATGCCTGCCGGACTGCTCGGGATTGAGGAGCTGGATCGCGCCGAGATCGAAGGGATTCTGGCGCGGGCGAAGGATTTTCAGCCGCTGCAGAGCCAGTCGTTGAAGAAGCTGGATACGCTGCGCGGAAAGATGATCGTCAACCTGTTCTACGAGGCTTCGACGCGCACGCGCACGAGCTTCGAGATCGCGGCGAAACGTCTGGGGGCGGACGCGGTGTCGATCACGGCCTCGGGCTCGAGTGTGACCAAGGGCGAATCGCTGGTGGACACGCTGAACACGCTGGCGGCGATGCGGCCGGATGCCATCGTGATGCGGCATGCAGCATCGGGCGCGCCGCATTTCCTGGCGCGGCACCTCCCGACGCCGATCATCAATGCGGGAGACGGAACGCACGAGCATCCCACGCAGGCGCTGCTCGATGCGCGGACGATCCTGGACCGGCGGCCCGCGCTTGAAGGGCTGCGCGTGGCGATCATCGGCGATATTGCGCACAGCCGGGTGGCGCGGTCGAACGTGCATCTGCTCTCCAAGTTCGGAGCGGAGATCGTGCTGTGCGGGCCGGCCTCGCTGCTGCCGGCGGACTTGAAGGAACTGGCGCCGGGGGTGCGGCTGACGACCGATATCCGCGAGGCGATCCGGGACGCGGACGTCATCATGATGCTGCGCGTGCAGCTCGAACGGCAGCACGAGGCGGCGTTTCCCGCGAGCGAGTATTTCCGCTTCTACGGGCTGCGGCTGGAGCACCTGGACCTGGCGCGGCCGGACGCGATCGTGATGCATCCCGGGCCGATCAACCGCGGGCGCGAGCTTTCGAGCGAGGTGGCGGACTTCCAGCGCTCGGTGATCCTGAACCAGGTGGAAAACGGCATCGCGGTGCGCATGGCGGTGCTCGAAAGGGTGATCGGATAATGGCGCTGGTGATCCGCAACGGGCACGTGATCGATCCGTCGTTGGACACGGACGGCGTGGCGGATGTGCTCATCGTGGATGGACGCGTCGCTGCCGTGGGTCCAAACGTTCCGGCGCCGAAAGAGGCAGAGGCGTTCGACGCCACCGGGCTGATCGTGGCGCCGGGATTCATCGACATGCACGTGCACCTGCGGGAGCCCGGCTTCGAGCACGCGGAGACGATCGAAACCGGATCGCGAGCGGCGGCGGCCGGCGGGTTCACGTCCGTCTGCTGCATGCCGAACACCAAGCCGGTGAACGATAGCGCGATGGTGACGAGCTACATCGTGGAGCGGGCGCGGCGGGCGGCGGTGGTGAATGTGTTTCCGATCGGCGCGATCACCAAGGGCAGCGCGGGTGAGGAACTGGCGGCGATCGGCGCGATGAAGGCGGCGGGCGCGGTCGCCATTTCGGACGACGGCAGGCCCGTGATGAACGCCCGGGTGATGCGGCGCGCGATGGAGTTCGCGCGCTCGTACGATCTGCCGGTGATTCAACACTGCGAGGACCTCGATCTGAGCGCGGGCGGCGACATGAACGAGGGCGCGGCTTCCGTGCGGTGGGGGCTGCGCGGGATTCCGGCGGCTTCGGAAGACGTGATGGTGGCGCGGGATCTGCTGCTGGCGGAGCTGACCGGGGCGCGGTACCACGTCGCCCACATTTCCACGCGGCGGGCGGTTGCGATGGTGGAGCACGCGCGAAATGCCGGCCTGCCGGTGACGGCGGAGGCGACGCCGCATCACTTCGCGCTCTCCGACGGCCGCATGCCGGCCTACGACAGCAACTACAAGATGAAACCGCCGCTGCGGCATTCCTGCGACGCGTCGGCGGTGGCGGATGGCCTCGCGCGCGGCACCATCAGCGCCATCGCGACGGACCACGCGCCGCATCCGGGCAGCGAGAAAATGCAGGAATTCGAACGGTGCCCGTTCGGGATCATCGGGCTCGAAACGGCGATCGCGCTGGCGCTCGAAGGGCTGGTGCACACGGACAAGATCACGCTGCGCCGGATGGTCGAGCTGTTCACGACGGGACCGGAAGCGGTGCTGCGGCTGGGGCGCGGCACGCTGGCCGTGGGCGCGCCGGGCGATGTGACCATCTTCAGTACGGAGATCGAGTGGACCTACGACGTGAACCAGTCGGCCTCGCGGAGCCGCAACTCGCCCTTCGATGGGCGGACGTTCCGCGGCGGGCCGGTGGCGACGGTGGTGGGCGGGCAAGTAGTGTGGAAGCGGTAGGAGCGGGCGTGAGCGCCGGAATCAAGCCATGAGTTTGACCGAAGAAGACAAGCAATGGATTCGCGACCTGTTTCGGGAGGAACTCGCCCGGTTTTTCGCGCGCGAAGATTTCCGCGGACCTGCCGCGACCGCTTACGAAAGGCGGCTCGCCAGGCGGGAGGAACTCCTGGAGTTACTTCGACTCCGCGGTCAGGCCGTGCGGAGGGAATTGGAAGAGGACTTGGAATACTTCAGGAGGCGCTTCGGAAAAGCCAGGCACGGAGGATCAGGGCCTGAGACGCATGACCTCCCAGGTCCTGATCCCTCCGATTGAGCCTACGCCTTACTGCAGCGTCACAAACACATTCCCCGGCGACGCGAAGCCACCCACCACAATATTGATCGGATTATCGCCGCTCGGCAGGCCCGCGGGAATGGTCACGTTGACCTGATAGAGTCCGGTGGCCGCGATGCCGGCGAACGCCACCGGCGCGGGAATGCCGTTGATCAGGACCGTGGCGGGCGCGGCGAGCGGTGCGGCGCTGCTGACAATCTGTCCGTTCGCGACCGCGGGCGTGGTGGCGCCGAGACCGGTGGCGAAGAGCGCGATGGTTTCTCCGGCCGCGGCGGGCGTGCTGTTATTCGCGACCAGGGTCGTGGGGCCCACAATCTTGCCATCGCCGTGGACCGCAGCGGCATACTTGCCGCCGAGAAGGAAGAATGCGGGCGCGAAGGGCGCAACCGGGACCTGAATCGTCTGGCTGACGAGCCCATTATCCGTGACGACGATTTTGGCCGGCGCGGAGACCGACAGATCCGCGGGCGTCAGTACGTTGATCTGGCGCGGGCTGACAAAGGTGGGGAACGCGGGCGCGCCGTTGATCGTGACGCTGACGCCGTCGAGGGATGTGGGCAGCTTGGTGCCGTTGAAATCGGTGGACGCCCAGGAGCGCGTGGTGGGGCCGAGGCTGCCGCCGATGATGCTGATCATCGTATTGGGGCCGATCTCGGCGCCGGGATCGGCGGCGTTGACCACGTTTTCGGTGAAGATCGGCTGCGAGATGATGATGCCGAACAGGCCGTGCTTCTGCGCGGAAGGCCCGGCGGCGAAGTAGAGCGAGTTGACATCGCCGCCCGAGCCGCCGTTGCCGAACTGAAGGCCCCAAAGACCATCGATGTGGAGGTTGTTGCCGTTCTGGTCCTGCAGGGTTCCGGCGAAGGCGCCGGTCGTGAGATTGAAGGCGTTGATCGTGCCATCGCCGAAATTGCCGACGAGCAGATCGCCGCCGAAAGGTCCGAACGTCGCGGGAGCGATCTGGATGCCCCAGGGCGCGTTCAGCGGGCCCTGCGCGACGAGGTGGCTGAGCAGCTTGCCGGCGGGGTCGTAGACATCGACGTAGCCTGAGCCCGCGCCGGGAGCGGAATTGACCTTGTCGGGTCCGAGCTTGGCGTAGGTGACGTAGAGGCTTCCGTTGAGGAGTTGGATGTTGTACGGCGAATAGCCGGCTGGGATGGCGGAATCGGTGAAGGCGCCGGAGGGGAGAGTGACGGGCTTCCAGTTGCCATCGAAGACATCGACGGTGCCCTTGCTGAAATTCGCGGCGTAAAGAAACGGGCCCGCCGACAGGCATGCGGCAGGCGGCGCGCAGCCGGTCACGAGCGCGAGGCCCGTATAGACAGCGCCCGAAGCGGAGTTGTCGACGGCCATCTGGGCGTGTGAGGCGTCGACGGCGGAGGCCCAGCCGGAGAGGGTGCCGCCGGTGGTGGCAAAAATGAAGCTGGCGGGCCGGCTGGTCGAGGAACCGACGGCGAAGCTGGTTGTGCTGTTGAATACCTGTCCGGTGCAAACCGTGTTCCCCCCATTGCCGGATGGCGGAAGGCTGACCTTCAGGCTGGAGATCGAGAAGCTCGTGGCGGTGGAACTGTAGACCGTCGAAAGTCCGGTTCCGCCATCGCAGAGCCAGAACGGGCTGGAGCCGGAAATCGAAATTCCCCAGGCGTTTACGAGATTCGGGTCGGTGAAGTCGGCGGCCCCGGGAACGTCCGAGACGAGATTGTGGACCAGGTATCCCGAGGCGGCTGGCAGCGGAACGGCAGCGAGAGCCAACGACAGCGTCAGTAGGGTGGCGTGCTTCATGGCAGTAGCATATATGAGGAATTGCAGGAGTGCACGTAAATTCACGGGATCAGCGGGGTTGGCGGTCGGGCAACTATAATGAGATTTATGTTCTTCCGCAGAGAGCGCCCCAAGAACCCGACTTTCCAGGAGCGGCTGGAAAATGTCCGCCGCGCGGGCTTCACCGTCACGCCGCGGGGCGGCGGCGCGGTGCGGGTAAGCCGCGGCGGCCTCGCGGTGGACTTGCGCGAGGAAGGCGGGCAGGTCCACATGGTGGGAGATGCAGGCGTCGAGATCGGCGATGAAATCGGCGCGCTGGTGGACGGCGGATTCCAGAAATTCTTCCGCACGCCACACGGGGCAAAGAGGCCCGCCCTGGCGGACGACCTCAAAGCGCTGCACGATTTCGACGAGGACCTGAAGGAAGCGCTGGGCGAGGAGAGCTTGTACAACGAATCGCTGGGCACGGTCTCGACGTACTACCTGTACGATCGCGTCAAGGACCGGGACCGTGGCGGCGTGCGGCGCGCCTGGGAGTAGCGGCGGGGCGAGTGCGCCGCGAGGGCACCAGGCGACGCATGCTCACAAGGATTTTCTGGGAGTACCGGTATTAAACGCTTTGGATTATCGGGAGATTTCCCGAAGCCAGACAGAGCGAACGTGTTGTCTAATACGTTTGTTCGTTAATTCGACCTTTCGGTTTCCCCGTCCATGGCAAAAGATCCGATCTTTCAAACGTTACCTATCGAAGCCTTAAACCAAATCACGCAATATCTGCGGTGGAATCCCGTTGTGACGAGTTCGCCAGTGAAATTCCTCTCCGCTTTGGGTTTTAGCGAGCGCCTTAGCTGGTTAGACAATCATCGGGATGAACTAGAGGAGCACATATCCTGGGTCGGCACACCTGTGTTCTCGTACGCAATAGGAAACCGGAAGACCTACCGCGAGATCGTCGCCTCACTCGCCGACCAATTCGGCGTTAAGGATTCGGATGGCCCCATCGCCGAACTCGAGCGCAAGCTGCTTGAGAAGCTGTGGTCGGATACACTGGCGGGCCTGTCACCGGAAAAGCGTCGCGAAATGGAGCGATCGGTCGGGGCGGAAATTGCGGGATTTGCAGGGCTCGCCGCAGCGCAGGCGTCCGGCTTCGGCGTTTACATGCTCGGCTCCACGCTTCTTGGAGCGCTCAACTCTGCCCTGGGCCTAGGGCTCTCGTTCGGTGCATTTACAACACTGTCGTCAGCGATATCGGTAATCATCGGGCCGTTTGGGTGGGCGGCCCTCGGACTATACACAATCGGGAAACTTGGGGGCCCAAATTACAAGAAACTACTTCCTGTGGTCATCCTGATCGCGACGGAGCGAGCGCGGGGTGTGGCTCCCAGGTCGCTAGCAGGGATCGTCCGACCCCTAATCCCCTCACTGCCCGATGAGAAGCAAGTCCTTTCACCGAACGACCCAAGGACGCGGCCAGCGCAGCCGAAAGAAAGCCGAGTAGCTGAACCAACGACGCAAGCCCCAGTCGTCGGCGGAGATCATATCACCGGGCACCCCCTGATATACCCGCCGGACTGGCTGAAGCCTCCGAAGGCTACCGCGCAAGCTCCCGCCCGCTCAG
>Ga0070739_10005250_pt1 | contig 14896 bp, 17 predicted proteins | sample Coa_R1_7_FD_66445 | JGI IMG/M metagenome (GOLD analysis project Ga0070739, IMG submission 66445) | Surface soil microbial communities from Centralia Pennsylvania, which are recovering from an underground coalmine fire - Coalmine... | ecosystem: Environmental > Terrestrial > Soil > Unclassified ... | reverse complement strand
GTTCAGGCCGGCTTCCGGACCGGTCAGGTAAGGCTCATCTTTTAACGCGACATCTTCAAACAGGCTGGTGATCGCGTCCAGGCGGAAACCCATCACGCCCTTTTTCATCCAGAAGCGGCAGATGTCGAACATGGCGTTTTTCACCGCGGGATTGCGCCAGTTCAGGTCCGGCTGCTCTTTGTAGAACTCGTGATAGTAGTACTGATTGCGCGCTTTGACGTATTGCCAGGCGGAGCCGCCGAAATCGGATTGCCAGTTGTTCGGCGGCTGGCCGTTTGGCTTGCCGTCAGCCCAGATGTACCAATCCGCCTTGGGGTTATTGCGCGAAGAGGCCGATTCGATGAACCACGGGTCCTTGTCAGAAGTGTGATTCAGGACCATGTCGTTGATGATCCGGATGTCGCGTTTTTTGGCCTCTGCAACCAGGCGATCGAAATCGGCCATGGTGCCGAATTGCGGATCGATGGCGCGGTAATCGGAGATGTCGTAGCCGAAATCGACCTGCGGCGATGGATAGAAGGGCGTGATCCAGATGGCGTCTACGCCCAGTCCTTTTAAATAGTCGAGGCGCCGGGTGATGCCGTTGAGATCCCCGATGCCGTCGCCATTGGAATCGGCGAAGCTGCGCGGGTAGATCTCATAAATGACGGCGTGGCGCCACCAGTTCGGGTTGTCAAAGCCCTGTGCGTCGAGCAGAGCAGGAGCGGCGAGGGCCAGGCTCAGACAGATGCAGGAAAGAAGCTTCGGCAGAGAGCGCATAGCTTTGTTGTATTACAAGCAGGTTTTATTACAAGCAGGTTGTATTACGCATTGGGCTCGATTCGGTTTTGGGCTTCCTCGTACTCGCGTGCTCTGCGCTCGGCGCAGTAGCCCGGTTTGCCTTCGCATTCGGTCATTACCTGGAAGATGCGTTGAATGGGTCCGGTCCCGGATTCACCTTCTTCGCTGGAGTTTGAAAATTCGAACCCATTTTTGCGGCCGCCGGGCCAGGGAGCGGGCCATTTATTTAGGAGCTCGTCGTTTTTTTCGATCTTGCCGCGCTGCGACTGGAGGGATTTGAGCTCGTCGAGGTCCTTTTCATAGCCGCGGCGGATGCGGCTTTCCTGAATGCTCAGGTTCTGGAACTGTTTCTGCCAGGTGATGGCGGTGTGGGCCTGAATGAGGCCGGGGCGGTCTTCTTCCGGTTCATTTTCAAAGAACACGGCAAAGTGGAGCTGGCCGAGCTTATAGATGTTGCGCTCAAGCTGGGGAATGCGATTGAGCCGCCATTGTGCGTCGGCGAGGCGCTGAACGAGCTGCGATTCGAGTGCGCCGGCGGGCTTGAGTTCGTCAAAGAGGCGCTCGACGTGCTGTTTGTAGTGTTCGGGATCATCGGTGGGGAGCAGGACTGTGGAGCCAGTCAGGCCGGTTTTGAGGGCGTTCTGCGACGACCTCGCTTTGCCTTCGGTTGTTACCGGCCCACGTGACAGTTGGGCATTGGCTCGGTTGGCGGCGAGCTGGGCTTCGGAGATGTGGTGGTCCGTTTCGGGGATGAGGTTTGTGCTCATACGTGCGAAGGGTAACGGGCGCGGCGAGCGGGGCAAGGGCCGAAATGCGGGTAAATGGCGGAAATCAGGAGAGATAGAGATTTGGGAGTTTTTGGGATTGGGCGGGAGGGGGCTGTCCCGATGGGGCCAACAAGAGACAGGGTATGCGAGTACGACCGGGAATGTGAGATGTTGCAAACCGGGAAAAAGAGATAATGGGGACATGCCGGAACAGCGTTATCTCAGTGCTTTACAAGCCGGAGGGGCATCGCTGACCGCTCAGGAACAGCAGAGTATTGCATCTCGCTATTTGGAATAGGAACAGCTCACGGCGCGAGCTGTGGATGTGTTCGGGAGCGAGCTCGAGGCTGCTCGGTGGCTCTCAACCCAGAGCCAGGATTTTGGGGGCCGCACTCCGTTACAGGATTTTATCCTGCAAGGCCCTGAGCATGCGCTCGCCGTGCTGGGGAGGATCGAGCACGGAGTGTTCTTCTGACGCTGGACGACGAAGAGCTTCCCGAATTTGATGTAGCGCAGCCAGTCAGCTTATATCGCATCCGTTCTTCAGGCCCCGCTACTCATCGGCGGTTTGGGCCCTTTTTCAAACCTATCCGTGCTATTCGTTGAGCGTCATGGACGAGCTTTTGACCTCAATTGGCGCGAAGAAGAAGCGGCACGACGAATTGCAGCCCTTATTGCCCAAAGTGCTCGCGAATCTCGAGCACGCTGAGTGGGCTAGGGCAGAGGTGCGGGTAAATTATGGCAACCAGGGGAAATAGAGCAACGGGGGAGAGCACAGCGGCTGCTGCGTTGGTTGTGGTGGTGGAGACCCAGGCGGCCTCAGTTGGGCAGAGTAGAGCTAAATCACATTGCGTCCCAGACGCGCGAGGCGCCAACCCGTAGTGCGCGCTTCGTCGATCGAATAATATGAGCAATGCATGCCATTGTTTGAGCTGGCCGACTTAGGCATAAGTGAGGTCCAGCGCACTACGTTCGAAGAGCTTCGAATACGCGAACGGTACGATTTGCAACGATTGCTCCGCAAATCGATACAGGTGATCGATAGTGAACTCTACGTAATCGCGGAGGAGTTTGGCGAGTGGGAGGACGCAAGACGCAGGATAGATCTTCTCTGCGTGGACCGCGACAGGACCCTGGTTGTGGTGGAGATCAAGCGCACTGATGACGGCGGGCACATGGAATTGCAAGCATTGCGTTATGCTGCGATGGTCTCCACACTCACTTTTGAGAAAGCCGTCGAGGCGCATGGCGAATACTTACGCAGATGTGATGACAACAGGGATCCGCGGCGTGCGATTCTGCAGTTTCTGGGCGTAGCGGAGGAAGGGGCACAGGATATTGCACTGAGCGACGACGTAAGAATCGTCCTCATATCTGCTGATTTCTCCCGTGAGGTCACAACAACCGTCCTCTGGTTGAATGAGCGTAACCTCGACATCCGGTGTATTCGTATCCGGCCGTATCGTTGGCAGGAACGGATTCTAATTGATGTACAGCAGGTATTACCGCTCCCGGAGGCGGGCGATTATCAGGTGAAGCTACGGGAGAAGGCCGTGGAGAAGCGGGCCGCCGAAAGGAAATTCAGCCCCGATTTTTCGAGGTACAACGTCACGGTCGGCGACAAGCTCTATCCGAATCTGTGGAAGAGAGCGCTCGGGTTTCGAATTCTGTATACCGCGTTGTCGAGCGGGATCAGTCCAGAGGAGCTGGCGCAACACTTGGGAAGATCGGCGCCAAGTTGGTTGATCACGGTGGAGGGCACGTTCGAAGCTGCTGAATTTGTGGACCGGGCGTCGCAAATTACGACGAAGTGGGGAAAATATCAGCTAAGCCGGTTCTTCTGCGATGACGAAAGTTTGCTTCGTTTAGACGGTAAAACCTTTGCTATCTCGAACCAATGGTCGATCAGCGATATTCCGGCATTCCAGGCAATTGCGGATTCCTATCCTGAGTTACGTTTGTCATTCGCCAAGGCGGACGAGGAGACGGGATCTCAAGGGCCCTCGTAGAAAAAGCTGTTCGCATATGCCCCATTAACCACACGCGGTTTGGGGCTTCTTCAAACCTGCCCGTGCTATTCGTTGAGCGTCATGGACGAGCTTTTGACCTCAATTGCCGCGAAGAAGAAGCGGATCGACGAATTGCGGCCCTTATTGCCCAAAGTGCTCGCGAATCTCGAGCACTACTACGACATCGAGCTTACCTACACGTCGAACGCCATAGAGGGCAATACGCTCAGTCCGGTTGAAACCACGCTCGTTATCGAGAAAGGCATCACCGTCAGCGGCAAACCGCTTAAGGACCATCTTGAGGCGCTCGACCACTACGACGCGATCCGTGACGTGCGCGAACTGGGGCGGCAGGGGACGCCGCTTACTGAAGGTGATGTGCGGAATATTCACAAGCTGGTGATGCAGCGGTCTGCCCCGGAGGTTGCCGGACGGTATGCCGACCAGCCCCGCTACGTTCGCACCGAAACGGGGCGCTACACTTTTCCGTCCGCTGCAGTGGTTCCGCCGTTAATGGGGGATTTCGCGGCGTGGCTTTCAACCGCGCCCAACACGGCGGAATCCGCATTGAACGCGCACCGCCGGCTTGTCGATATTCATCCTTTCAATGAGGGCAACGGACGCACGGCGCGGCTTCTGATGAACCTGATACTGATAGGCGGCGGTTATCCACCTGTTGCCGTGCGTCCCGAAGACCGGCTTGAATACATTCGCAGCTTGCAGGAGGAGCAGGCCGGAGAAAGCCCGGAGAATTTTAATGCCCTTCTCTACCGGCGACTGGACGAGACCTTGGGGGAGTACCTGAGCGCCTTGCAAGAGGCGGGCACCGGGAACGGAAACGCGATGAATCGAGCGGTCCAGAGCCGAAGCTGTGATGTTGGATATGGGGTGATGCAGAGCGGGGAGCTGTTCTTTGTTGCGGTTCGGAGTGAAGAAAACGGTGAGCGGGTCTTAGGTTTTTCATCGTATAGGGTCGAAGAAGGGAAGCACCGCACCGCCGTTTACGTGCGCGGCGATGCAGCGCATATGGGAATTGGAAAGGCTCTTTTCGATAAGGCCGAGACAGCGGCCCGAGAACATGGCGTACTGGAAATTCACGTGGACGCTTCGCTTGCCGCCGTGAATTTTTATAAGGCGTGCGGCTTTGAGGAAGTCGCAGCCGGGCAGCACCGGTTGAGAACGGGCGATGTGATGGATTGCGTATTTATGAAAAAGAAAGTTAGCGCTCTGAAGCCCGGCGTTTGAGTTGGTTTCAGAACGGGTCCAATTTGGACAGTGGCAGAAGGCAGCTAAAATCGCTTCAGCCATGCGGGTTTTGAAGCGCTGGCCGCCTTCTGCCCCTATGCTAAAAACAGAAGGCCATGGACGACGCGCCAATCACGATACGCAAGTACACCGACTTCGATGAAATCAAGGCGGATGAGTATCGCTACTGGCAAAGCCGGCCCGCACACGAACGGCTGGACGCGGTAGATGAAATGATCGAAATGGCCTATGCCCTCAAGGGATGGAAGATCGAGCCCGATGTACCAAGACTACAAAGACCTTTTATCCGCCTTCCAGTCCCATGGCGTTAAGTACCTCGTTGTGGGTGCTCTCGCTGTGATTTATCACTCGCAGCCGCGTTTTACGAAGGACATGGACCTGTTCATAAAGGCGGACCCTGAAAACGCGAAGGCCACTTATGGGGCGCTTGCTCAATTCGGCGCACCCTTGCAGGGGATCAACCCCGAAGATTTCACGAACCAAAATATTTTTTTCCGCTTTGGACGCGAGCCGCGGGGCTTCGATATTCTCATTTCCATTCCCGGCGTCGATTTTGACGCGGCATGGTCCCGGCGCGTTGAAGCGATCATCGACCCGGCCAGCGGATTGAAGGCGAATTTTATTTCTGCCGAAGACCTCATAGCCTCGAAACTCGCGTCGGGAAGACCGCAAGACCTTGCCGACGCGGACGCCGTACGCAAGGCGATGGAGAGCCAGCGCCCCGGAGCAAAAAGAAAGCCATCCGCACCGAGCGGCCCTTAATCAGTGAACGTTCGGCGGCTTTCTCAAAAAGGGCAAGTTTGCAACACGCCCCCGAGGATGCGACCGGTGTCAGCGGCTGTTCAATTCAAGGCTGGCGATGTCAGACGACGGGTCGATGCTGGTAGGAATTGACGATGAGCGAGGGCATGAACGGGCGCACCTTTACTACCTTCCGAAACGTGGATCGGGCGTGGCTTTAACTGGAGAAAACGTTACCCAATCGGCGTCTCTGTTAATTCCGAACGGCGGAGTGAATCCCTCTTTGAGCATGACCGACACGGCTGGGAAGGTGATTCTGCAACTGCCTTCAAATAAATGACGAGCCAGCGTTGAGTTAATTTGTCCTAGAGGGCATACCGGCTCTACTTCGCGACGTCGTAGCGAAGCTCCACCATTCCGCTCTTGTAGGCATTTACTTCCCGAAGGTGGAGGGCGCTGTCGCGCTGGAGTCCCTCAAAGAACGGGATCCCATCGGCGATCAGTACGGGCACGATCGAATAGCGCAATTCGTCTGCCAGCCCCAGGCGCAGGCACGCGCCACAGACGGAGCCACCGCCGACGAACCAGATATTCCGAAATTTAGGCCTGAGCTGCTCATTCACCAGTTGTGTGAGGTCGCCCGAATAGAACTCGACGGAACGCCGCGTGTTCGGAAGGCTGCGGGTGGTGAGGACAACAGTGGGTTTGTCCCCGTAGACCCAGCCGAAGCCCTTTGCCTCAAAGCTCAATGCGGTCTCATAGGTTCGCGAGCCCATGACGTAGCAGCCGATCGTGGCGAGGAATTCTTTGATCAGCTCGGGATCGATGTTCTTGCCGTGCTCGAAGGTGTCTTTGGTTTCGAGCCAGTCCACACTTCCGTCCTTGCGAGCGATGAAGCCGTCCAGGCTAGCCACCATATGGATGGTTACGCGCGATTCGATCTGTGCCATGCGGGTACGTGGAAGGACGCGAGCATCACTCCAATGTAGCGCCGCAGGCGGAGTTTGATGGCCGGTCCCGGGGGCCAGCCGCCACAGCCTGATCTTCGATGTAGCGCCGAACGCACACCAATCCCACAAATGGAGCCGGGCCCGGTACAGAAATCATCCATAGTTCGATGGCCGTTGAAGCTGTGCGCCCGGAAGCTCTTTTAGCATGAAAGCAGTGACCGCACAACCCAATATCGCCGCGGCTGCCGCACTTTTCGGTGATCCGGCGCGTGCCGCAATGCTGATCGCGCTGCTAGACCGGCCCGTGCTCTCCGCGAGCGAACTGGCGCTGGTCGCGAACATTTCGCCGCAAACCGCAACGTATCACCTGGCGAAACTCACGTCGGCCGCGCTACTTCAGGAAACCCGCAGAGGACGCAGTCACATGTACCGTCTGGCCGGCCCTGCCGTTGCAAGCGCAATCGAATCCCTCGCGGCGGTCTCGCCTGGTGTTGCTGCTGAGCCGCGAAACACTGATGCATCGCATTCAGATCGTATGCGGCAGCTACGAGCCGCACGAACCTGTTACGACCATCTTGCCGGCGCAGCGGGCGTCCTCCTGCACGATTGCCTTCTCGCGCGCGGCTACCTGGAGCCGAAAGACTCCAAGGAATACATACTGACCGCGAGGGGGCACAAATGGTTTAGCCGGATGGGAGGTCCCGGCCATCTGTTACACGGCAGGTCACCCTTTGCGCGGCGCTGCCTCGATTGGAGTGAACAAAGGCCCCATTTGGCCGGGAGGCTGGCCGCCTTATTGCTCGAGCGATTCCTGGCCGAGCGGTGGATTGCACGGATTCCCGATACGAGAGCGGTTCGAATTACGGATCGCGGCCGGGGCGAATTGGAACGGCAATATGGCGTTGTTTTGAGAAGGGCCTAAGTCCATTAGTGCGTAACGGAGCAGCATCGAATGATTACACTGTGCATTCACTACCAGATTGATCATCATAAGTGGGCCGATTTCGAGAGGTACGCGCGGAACTGGCCGGAACCAATCCGCAGGTGCGGGGGCGAGCTCATCGGTTATTTTCTTCCAACCAAGCTGGCCGGCAGCACGAACCGTGCTCTAGCACTAATTCGTTTTCGCGATCTGACGGCGTACGAGCAGTATCGCGAGGCGTTGATGAAAGATTCTGACGCCATCGAAAACGTAAAACAGGCCGATGCATCGGGCTGCATACTGGTTGAGAATCGGTCGTTCCTCCGCCAAATTCCCGAATAGCTTTTCTCGCCGGGAGATCTTATGAGCACGCCTATTCACGACCACGGCGGACCTTCGCCGGCGTTAGAAATACCCGGGTACGATTTCGGTAAATTGGCCATCGCACGGTCGCCTGTTTCGCTGGAAGAACTGCGGCAGATAGAAGCGAGCGCCGGTTGGACGGCAGAAGACGCAAAGATTCTGGAACGGCATCGCCGGATATTCCTGGATCGCGCCGAGGAGATGGTGGATTCGTGGCGAGCTGTGATTGGCCAGCAGCCGCACCTCGCGCACTGGTTCGTTGGTCCCGATGGCCAGCCAGACGATGCGTACAAAGCCAAGGTGAAGGCGCGGTTCGTCCAATGGGTTCGAGACGTCTGTTTGCGCCCTCATGATCAGGATTGGCTCAACTATCAGGAGGAGATCGGGCTGCGCCATACGCCGGCAAAGAAGAACGCGACCGATGGGGCGCGGACGCCTGAGCTGGTCCCGCTTCGATTTTTGCTCGCTTTCACAGGCGTTATTGCATTGGGCGCACGGACGTTCTTTGTTCAAGAGGGCGTTGAAGGCGAAGAACTGCTACGACTGCAGGATGCCTGGGCAAGAGCTGTAGTCCTCCACGTGAACCTTTGGAGCCGCGCTTATGCGCGAGAGGGTCTCTGGTGATCTGTAGGCCGGCTACTGGGGGAGACGAAATCTGCTACTTCAATTCCGCTTCCGCCGTTCCTTCGGGCTGGGCAGGTGTTTCACCCGTAAGATGCAGGCGTGTGCGCGCGGAGAACATGGGCCCGTGTGCGGCAACGACGGGCGCAAACGTCTCAAAGCCGAGCGGGGGAAGTTTGGTGTCGTCATATATGGCTTCCATGCCGCCGCGCATGAAATAGGTTTCGTGCCAGAAGCCGGCGCCACCGGAATCGCGCAGGAACTCCTGCCACCAGCGGCGATGCGGTTCGGAGCGGGCCCAACGCTCCATCGATTCGAAGTCCTTCCAATACCAGCGCATTCCCACATGGAGCGGGAATAAGCTATAGATGATGCCGTTGTCGCAGTGCAAGAGCCCTTCGGGGCGTGCCTGACCAGCCTTGGAGATCTGAGGGCCGAGACCGAAGAGGCGCTTGATGCCGGCGAGCTTGCGTACGCGCATGCCCAGGTATATGACAACCAGATCAGGGTACGCGCTCAGATCCACAGTTCGCCGTTCGACCCTGGAAGCCATCGATTTGCTGCCGGGCATAACTAAGCTCCGGCTGAGCGGGCGGTGCCATGCAGGAATCGTTTGAGCCGCTGCCTTATTTCTTCTGAATCCCGCAGCTCGCATTCCCAAAGCGTAAGTATTTTCCAACCATCTGCGATAAGCTTCGCCTGGTTTATCTTGTCTCGCTCAACGTTCTTAGTCAACTTGGGACGCCAGTACTCCATTCGCGACTTTGGGACGTGGGAGTCAATGCATCCCTCATGCTGATGCCAAAAGCACCCGCGGACCTCAATGATTTTCTTCAGACGCGTCAGGACCAAATCTGGCTTGCCCGGCAGCCCTGGCACGTGGAGGCGATAACGAAAACCCATGCGATGCACGATCCGCCGCACCATCATCTCGGGAGACGTGTTCTTCGCCCGGATATTGCGCATATTTTCGGAGCGCCGTTCTGGAGTAAGCTTGTCAGTCACACAGCCAAATCGAGCGGAAGATCCGTTATATCCTTGAGGCGCTTTCCTTCCACCATGATCTTCACTAATTGCGCTGAATCTTCGCTTTGCAGTCTTTCGACGCTGCTAATTAGTTCAGGCAACGCGAAATGATAAACGCAGTCGATGTCTCCGGTTCCCAAGGCGAGGGATGCTAAGCGGCTTGGCAATGGTTCGCCCGTCACAACAGAAATATGAGGAACTCTGCCTTTTCTATTCCGAATCAAGTTCAGCGCCTCGGACCGGGCATTTTGCGCTCTATCACTTCGCAAAGTCCATTTACAAGAGATACTGGCATGAAGGATCGGAAGTTTGTTATTGCGCTGCCGAATTCCAGAGCGCAGTCCAACTGTTTCGTCAACCAGCATTTGGTTCCGGTTAATGACTTTATCGGGTTCAGGTTCACGCACAACCAGCACGTCTGGGGCAATAACATAATCGCTGCCTAGTAGCACTGCAATTTCGGGGTTCTTCCCGGCGACCTGCGCCAGTTCGGCCAAATGGTGGTACTGCTCAAACCTGAAAATGGCTCTTTTCTCCGGATTAAAATCCCACTTGCCGGGCCGGAGATTCCCTAAGCTTGAAAATGTCGTCTCAACGAAGGATCGCGTGATCTGCTCAAATTTGCCACCGGAAATCTGGCCCGCTAATCGGGTACCAACTGTAGCTTCTGATTGAATCTGATCGAAAATTCCTTGCGCGATGGCAATGCTAGCCATACTATCGCCATCTGCATTCGAGGGGAAGCCGTTCGGTAGGCCTTTCCTGGGTGTCTTCCGCGCAGCCATACATAAGACGCCGCTCTCTAAAAGGGCGGCATAAAAGCTCTTTCTTGCTACCTGGAATAAGGAAGTTTGTTTCACCCGGCAACCTTTACAAGGCGCGGAGCCAATAGGCAGGCTTTTAAGCTTTCTCCAACCGCCTTTGCAACCGGAGGTGGAAATGCGTTGCCTACTTGCCGGTAAGCGGCAGTCTTTCGTCCGAAAAACTGCCAATCGTCCGGAAAACCCTGAATTCGTGCAACCATGCGAACCGTGAGTTTAGGCATTCCGGCAAAGTCACGTCCGGGTGGTTCGTCGGCTATACCGAGACCGTCCACCCCCAGTGCCGCCCATGAGCGGCGTGCTCTGGTTGGTCCCAGATCAGGGCCCCCATGCTTGTGCGAACCCCCAACGATCGTTGGCGCAATCTCATTGGCTTGCTCTTTCCACGCGCTCGCACCGGGCCAGCCTCTGGCTTGCATGAGATCGTATAGAATCTCTCCGACTGTCCCAGGAGCGCAGGCGTATCCTTCTGGCCACGAGAAGTGTTCAGAATACTCCTTCCGCAGAGCTACAAAGACGACGCGGGGGCGTAGTTGGGGAACACCGAAATCCGAGGCGTTCAGCAGCTTCCATCCGGTCTGATACCCGAGCTTTTTCAGCTCGGTAGCGATGTACTGCCGGTAATCGTTGAAGATCGCTTCTAAGATGCCGCGAACGTTCTCGATCATCACGCCTCGCGGACGAATCTGGTCAACCAGCCGAATCATGGCCGGAAACAAATTCCGTTCGTCATGCTTGCCCAGTTGTTTGCCCGCAATCGAGAAAGGCGGACACGGCAGGCCGCCGGAAATGATATCGACGCCCTGAAAGGCCGATCCATCGAATTCATTGAGGTCTTGTTCAACAACATTCCATTTCGGCCGGTTCATGCGTAGCGTGGCACAAGCATTCTTGTCAATTTCGACGAGGGCTGCGTGCGCGATTCCTGCCTGTTCTAATCCGAGGGCCTGACCGCCAGCACCTGCGCACAGTTCAAGTGCGCAGAAGCTCTCTTGCATGCTCGCTACGCCAAGTGAATCAACGCCCCTGCGCCGGGACGTAAGCCAAGGATTCTCCATCAGTTCGGGGAACAGCACCCGCTCAGAGTCTTCACGCCATCGTTTCATCCGTCCGTCATTCCGCTCGATTTTTCACCGGTCCTAATTGACTCTTTCAGCTTATGCCAATAGACAACTTCCGTCCTGGACGGCAGAAATCCTTTCTGTGACACAGGGCTTCGCAGCCTTATGAGAGAGCGCGCCCGCAGTTAAAGCCCTTTTTTCATTCGGGCATGTTGCCGCTAACGTGGCATGGCTCCGGGGAGGCGATTGAACATTGGCGAGGGGGAGAGAGGGAGTGCAGTCGCAAGCCTTGCAAGCGGCCGCAGCGTCGAGCGAATGGAGGATTTCTGTCCGAGTACCGAAGATGGCGGGTCGACGGTCGGGCAGGTCCTCGATTTGAAGCCCGCCTCTTGAGTAATAGTACCGGAGAGCGGCTACGGTCCCAACCAAAACAGCGTCATCCAGCATATAGTAACGGTAAGAAGGTTTGGCGGAACCAGGCAACATCACGGTGCTGTTGCGCCGCTGGGAATCCGGCGATTCCTCGGTTTCGGAACCGCTGTTCGACCTGCTGTACGCTGATCTGCGCCGCATCGCGGAGGCGCTATTTCGCGGAGAGCGGCCGGGCGGCATGCTGCAGCCGACCAGCTTAGTCAATGAGCTGTATTTAAAGTTGATTCTGCAGCGCCAACTGCATTTCGAAGACCGGACTCATTTTTTCAGCCTGGCCGCTCGTTTGATGCGCCGCGTTCTGGTGGATCAGGCGCGTCTGGAAGGTTGCCGCAAGCGGCGCGGCGGCGCGCTCGTTCCCCTGCATGAAGAGATCGCCTGGGTCGATGCGTGCAGCCCGGAGATCCTGGACCTGGATCGTATCCTGAATGAGCTCGAAGCGCTCGACGCGAGGAAATGCCGCATGGTGGAGTTGCGGTTCTTCCTTGGATTTACGGCTGAGGAGACGGCCGAATTACTCGCTACGTCCAAAGCCACCGTGGACCGCGAGTTGAAATTCGCGCGCGGTTGGCTGTACGATCGGCTCCGTCCGCCGGAAGATTGAGGCGGTTTCGGCTGATTTGGCGCGAACAGAGGGAACGCCTATGGTACCCGACGCTGCGCACTGGGAACGTCTGCAGAAGCTGTTCCATCTGGTGGAAGCGGTTCCGGAACAGGATCGCGCGCAAATCCTTGCAAGCGCCTGCGACGATCCCGATGTGCGCGAGCGTGTCCTGGCGTTAGTGCGCGCGGCTGAGCGGGGCGCTAGCGCGGCGGCACGGCAAGCGCCTCCCGCGATTCCAAGGCCCGCCTCGATAGGCGCGTATATTCTCCTCGAACGGATCGATTCCGGCGGGATGGGTACGGTTTACCTCGCCGAGCGGGACGTCGCGGGCGTGAGCCAACGGGTGGCTCTCAAAATGCTAGCTCCGTATGCCGCCGGGCCGGCGTTTGTCGAACGCTTCCGCCGCGAGCAGCGCATTCTCGCTTCTCTCGATCATGCATACATCACGCGCATGCTGGATGCCGGACTGGACGCGTTGGGGCAGCCTTACCTGGTCATGGAGTATGTCGAAGGCCGGCATATCGACACTTATTGCGACGAGCGGAAGTTGAGCATCGAGGAGCGCCTGCGCCTGTTTGCGAAAGTCTGCGACGCGGTCGATTATGCGCACCGCAGCCTAGTGGTGCATTTGGATCTGAAGCCCTCGAATATTTTGATCACGGCGGAGGGATCGCCCAAAGTACTCGATTTCGGCGCATCCAAGCTGATCCGGACGGATGGCCAGACCACGTCTACGCTTCCGATTACGCCGTCCTATGCGAGTCCGGAGCAGTTGCGGAATGAGCCGGTCACGACGGCCAGCGACATTTATTCACTGGGTGTAATTCTGTATGAGCTGCTTGCCGGCGGGCGGCCCTCGGGCGAATCGTCGCCGGCGGTGCTGATCGAGCGTGCGGTTGAAGAGAGCGAGCCGGCCCGGTTGGATCGCGCGGTAACGGCGGAGGCGGCGGAAACGCGCGGCATCGCGGAGGACCGCTTGCGGGTGTTGCTGGCGGGCGATCTGTCCGCCATAGTGGCCAAGTGCCTGAGCCCCCGGCCGCGGAACCGCTACGCTTCCGTGCACGCCCTGGCCGAAGATCTCGAGCGTTATCTTGAGGGGCGGCCCGTTCTGGCTCAACGGCAGACGACGCTTTACCATTTGCGCAAATTTGTACGGCGTAACAGCGGCAAGATGGCCGCCTCGCTGGCGATGCTGATTGTCTTGCTCACCGCGCTGGGCTACGCCTGGTGGAGTCAACGGCAGGCGGTGCGCGAAGGGCAACGGGCGCTGCGCATGCAGACGTTCCTCTACCGTCTTTTCAAGATCGCCAATTCGAACGTCACGGGAAAGCCCGCGGCAACCGTTCGGGAGTTTCTGCAACTGGGACTCAAGGTGCTTCCAACGTATATCAAGGATCCAGCTGACTTGCGGCAGGCGCAGCTAGCCTTGGGGGAGTCGATTTTCTGGAACGGCGACCTGGCGGATGCGCAGCGGGTCTACACGCAGGTTGAGCAAAGCGCCAACCGCGCCGGCGATGCCGCGGCGCAGGCCGAAGCGGAGGTTTATTTAGGCGACATCGCCCGTCAGCTAGGGCAATTCGATGTAGCCTTAGCGCATACCGCCCGGGCTCTGGAGCTCTCGCGAAAACCAGGAGTGCCGGCGCGCACGCGCGTGCTGGGGGCCGGCAGCTACGCCCTGGTTCGGGAAACGATCGGACAACGCACCGATGAGAATCTGCGGCTGTGGGAATTCGCGGTCAAAGAGTCGCGCGACCACGGCTTGCCGCCCCACGAGATTGGAGAGATGCTCGGCTACCTGGCGGAAGCGCTGAGGGCGCGTGGCCGCCTGGAGGAAGCCGAAAAAGATTACCGGGAAGCTCTGCGACTGTATCGTCAGGATGCCTTGTCTATCTGCAATCAGGCGGGCGTTCTGCAAGGTTTGGCGAAGCTCCGTTTGTATCAGGCACGCGAGGAAGAGAGTGTTCCTCTGTATCGTCAAGCCTATGATGCGTCCCTCAAGTGCGCCGGCCCGGACGATTTGGGGACGCTGGATGCCGGTGCCCTATGGGCGGGCGCCTTGGCGCGGGCCGGCCGGTGGCGGGAGGCGCTTCCGCTGCTCGAGAATGCGCTTCCCGCCTGGCGGAAAGCACATCCCGCCGGCAGTCCCAATCTCTTTACTGAGTTGAGCTATCTCGGGCTGGCATATCTCGAGGCCGGCCGATACAAAGAGGCCGAGCGGATCGGAGCGGAGCTGCTTGCGTCCTCGGCCAAGCTGCAAGGCGCAGTGCCCTCGAATGACCGGCGTTTTGGCTTGACCCACTGGCTGATGGGCTGGGCTTTGGCGGGGCAGAACCGGTATCGCGAGGCGTTGCCCCAACTGGAAGAGGCGGACCGCATTCTGTCGAGCCACTCGGCGACGCCGCTTGAGAGGAAGGATGCCGCCCGGGTCCAGGCGCTGCTGAACGAAGTACGTTCGCATCTCCGGGCCCAGTGATTGTTCCTGCTGGTACTATCATTACCCTCTGCGCCTCGGGTAGCCTGATGCATTTTCATTCCG
>Ga0070739_10005249_pt1 | contig 14897 bp, 14 predicted proteins | sample Coa_R1_7_FD_66445 | JGI IMG/M metagenome (GOLD analysis project Ga0070739, IMG submission 66445) | Surface soil microbial communities from Centralia Pennsylvania, which are recovering from an underground coalmine fire - Coalmine... | ecosystem: Environmental > Terrestrial > Soil > Unclassified ... | reverse complement strand
GCGAACGCCGTGAACTCATGGTCGGTGAGCCACTCGAAGAACACGCCGCGCGAGTCGGCGTGCAGCTGCGGCGTGATCTCCCAAGCCCCGGGGATGTCGAGTTCGCGTACCCTCATTGACCGCGTTCTTCGTATCGGGCCTCGACGGCGTCTTTCAGCGGGCCCCACCACGATTCGTTGGCGCGATACCAGTCGATGGTGGCACGCAAGCCTTCCTCGAAGTCGGTATGCTTTGGCGCCCAGCATAACTCGTCGTAAAGCGGTGACGGGTCGATGGCATAGCGCAGGTCGTGTCCAGCGCGGTCGGGCACATGGTCGAAGTCGTCGGGATCGCGGCCCATTATCTGCAACAGCATTCTCAGCACCGACAAGTTGTCATGTTCGCCCTCGGCGCCGATGAGATAGGTGCGCCCGGTTTGGCCCCGTTCCAGGATCCGGCGCACGGCGTCATTGTGGTCTTCGACGTAGATCCAGTCACGGACATTGGCGCCGTTGCCGTAGAGCTTGGGCCGTCGCCCGGTGAGCACGTTGGTGATCTGGCGCGGAATGAACTTTTCCACGTGCTGGTATGGCCCATAGTTGTTGGAGCAGTTGGAAATCGTCGCCCGCACGCCGTATGAGCGCACCCAGGCCCGCACCAGCATGTCGGCTGCGGCCTTGGTCGCCGAGTAGGGGCTCGACGGGTTGTACGGGGTGGATTCGGTGAACCGTCGCGGCTCATCGAGCGCGAGATCGCCGTAGACCTCGTCGGTGGAGACGTGATGCAGCCGCACTTTGTGACGCCGCACCGCCTCTAAGACGGTGAACGTTCCCACGACATTGGCACGCAGAAACGGTTCCGGGTCGGCAAGCGCATTGTCGACGTGGGTTTCGGCGGCGAAATGCACCACCGCGTCGGATTCGGCGACCAACCGGGAAACCAGCTCCGCGTCGGTGACGTCACCTTGCACCAGCCGGATGTCGTCTTCGACCGGAGCCAGTGACTCGCGGCTGCCGGCGTAGGTCAACGCGTCGAGCACCGTCACCGTGTCGTCGGGATGCTCGCGCACCGTGCTGTGCACGAAGTTCGCGCCGATGAAACCGGCGCCTCCGGTGACCAGCAACCGCATGGTCAAACCCTAACCAGGCCGTCAGCCCTTCGGCGTCAACCCCAGCGGTCCGGCCAGTTCGGCAAGCGCCTCGACCAACTTGTCACCGCGCGTTAGGACCTGGACGGCCACATGGTCGGCACCGGCGTCGAGGTGTTGCTTGAGCCGTGCGGCGATCGCGTCGGTCGTGCCGTAGGCGACCAGGGCGTCGACCAGGCGGTCGCTGCCTGGGCGGGTGATCTCGTCGTCGCCGAACCCCAGCCGCTTCCAGTTGTTGCGGTAATTCGCCAGGTTGAAGTAGATGTCGAGAGCCTTGCGCCCCACCTCGCGGGCGTGATCGGCGTCGGTGGTCAGCACCACCTTGTGCTCGGGCGCCAGGAACGCCGACGAGCCGATCAGCTCACGCGCTTGTGCGGTGTGCTCAGGGGTCGTCAAGTAGGGGTGTGCTCCTGCGCTGCGCTCCGCGGATAGCTTCAGCACTCGAGGGCCCAGCGCCGCCAGCACCCGGCGGTTGGCCGGCACGCCATGCTGGTCGAGCCGGTCCAAATACTCGGTTAGCGCGTCGTAGGGCTTGCGGTATTCGGTGTGTGCCTCGGGATGACCGACGCCAATGCCCAGCAGGAAGCGGCCCGGGTAGGCGTTGTCGATGCGATGGAACGACTTTGCGACCGCGTCGGCGGGTGCTGTCCAGATGTTGACGATGCCGGTGGCTACCTGCAACGTCGACGTCTTCTCGAGGATGGGTTCCACCCACTCCAGCTCCGCGGGCGGCGAGCCGCCCACCCACACGGCCCCATAGCCGAGTGACTCGATTTCCTTGGCTTGCTCCGGCGTGACACCGCGGCCGAACGATCCGAAGCGGCCGAGGTTGGGCTTATTGGCAGCGGAATTGGTCATGGTTTGACCAACCTGTCGGCAGACGGGCGGTATTCCGCCCTGGTCGCAGGCGGTACAGACGGTAAGACGTTCATTTTGGTCCAGCGCACCGATGCGAGTATCCTTGGACGCTGGTGCGGCCATCCGTGCCGGCTCTTGCGTGTCCAGCGCTGGAATTTCACGGAACTTCCTGACCCCTGCTCACGTTTTGCAGTCGGTGCCCGTGCTGCATCGAGACGGGCGTACTGATTAGGAGGATCGCCGGAAGCTTATGGCGAAGAAAGACGGTGCCATCGAGGTCGAGGGCCGCGTGGTCGAGCCGTTGCCCAATGCGATGTTTCGCATTGAGCTGGAAAACGGCCACAAGGTGCTCGCCCACATCAGCGGCAAGATGCGGCAGCACTACATCCGCATCCTGCCCGAGGACCGGGTGGTGGTAGAGCTCTCGCCCTACGACCTGTCCCGGGGCCGCATCGTGTACCGGTACAAGTAACTAGAGCGCCCTAACACCACGTCAACGACGGAAAACGACAGGACAGGATCGAAACAGCCGTGAAGGTGAACCCGAGCGTCAAGCCGATATGCGACAAGTGCAGGGTGATCCGTCGGCACGGGCGGGTCATGGTGATCTGCTCCGATCCGCGCCACAAGCAGCGCCAGGGATAACGGCTCCCGCCTCCGGCGACCGACGCAGGCCGCAGAGCGGCCTGAGGAGGAGCCGGAAAATTAGGCCTGAGAGCCAGCGACAACTGAATGCAGACCTCCCAGTACCTGTGAGCGGGTGGGCCGCTCATCTCGCCCGGACGGAGGCCGGGCCCCGGAAGCTCCCGGGACGGACTGGGACCAGACCTCCGCAAAGAAAGAGGAATGCCACACATGGCCCGACTTGTCGGCGTCGACCTGCCGCGCGATAAGCGCATGGAGGTCGCCCTGACCTACATCTACGGCATCGGCCGCACCCGTTCCAACGAGATCCTGTCCGCGACCGGTATCGACCGGGACTTGCGCACCAAGGACCTCACCGATGACCAGGTCACCAAGCTGCGCGACTACATCGAAGCCAACCTGAAGGTCGAGGGTGACCTGCGCCGCGAGGTGCAGGCCGACATTCGCCGCAAGATCGAGATCGGCTGCTACCAGGGCCTGCGCCACCGTCGTGGTCTGCCCGTGCGCGGCCAGCGGACCAAGACCAACGCCCGGACCCGCAAGGGCCCCAAGCGCACCATCGCCGGCAAGAAGAAGGCCAGGTAAGCCATGCCACCCAAGAAGACCACCGCCGGGCCCAAGAAGGGGCAAAAGACCCGCCGGCGGGAGAAGAAGAACGTCCCGCACGGGGCGGCCCACATCAAAAGCACGTTCAACAACACGATCGTGACGATCACCGATCCGCAGGGCAACGTGATCGCATGGGCGTCGTCGGGCCACGTCGGGTTCAAGGGGTCGCGTAAGTCGACACCGTTCGCTGCCCAGCTGGCTGCCGAGAACGCCGCCCGCAAGGCCCAGGAGCACGGCGTGCGCAAGGTCGATGTGTTCGTCAAAGGTCCGGGCTCGGGCCGGGAGACCGCGATCCGGTCGCTGCAAGCCGCGGGTCTGGAGGTCGGCGCGATCGCCGACGTCACTCCCCAGCCGCACAACGGTTGCCGTCCGCCCAAGCGGCGTCGCGTCTAGGAGAACAAGAACCGATGGCTCGTTACACCGGACCCGTTACCCGCAAATCACGTCGGCTGCGCACCGATCTCGTCGGAGGCAGCCAGGCGTTCGAGAAGCGTCCTTATCCGCCCGGCCAGCACGGTCGCGCGCGGATCAAGGAGAGCGAATACCTGCTGCAGCTGCAGGAGAAGCAGAAGGCCCGCTTCACCTACGGCGTGATGGAAAAGCAGTTCCGCCGCTATTACGAAGAGGCGGTGCGCCGTCCCGGCAAGACCGGTGAGGAGCTGCTGCAGATTCTGGAAAGCCGGCTCGACAACGTGGTCTACCGCGCCGGGCTGGCCCGGACCCGCCGGCACGCCCGCCAACTTGTCAGCCACGGCCACTTCTTGGTCAACGGCGTCAAGGTCAACATCCCCAGCTACCGGGTCTCGCAGTACGACATCATCGACGTGCGGGACAAGTCGCTGAACACCGTGCCGTTTCAGATCGCACGCGAGACCGCCGGTGATCGGCCGATCCCGAGCTGGCTGCAAGTGGTGGGGGAACGTCAACGGATCTTGATCCACCAGTTGCCCGAGCGGGCGCAGATCGACGTGCCGCTGTCCGAGCAGCTCATCGTCGAGTACTACTCGAAGTAATGCTTCCGCACCGCCGGTGCGGAGTTAACGGCATCAAATAGCGGGTGCCGAGAAGGAGATAGAAAAACACCATGCTGATCTCACAGCGACCAACCCTGTCCGAAGAGGTCATCACCGATACCCGTTCGCAGTTCGTCATCGAGCCGTTGGAGCCGGGATTCGGCTACACGCTTGGTAACTCGCTGCGGCGCACGCTGCTGTCGTCGATTCCCGGCGCAGCGGTCACCAGCATCCGCATCGACGGTGTGCTGCACGAGTTCACCACCGTGCCCGGCGTCAAGGAAGACGTCACCGACATCATCTTGAACCTCAAAGGTCTGGTGGTGTCCTCCGAGGAGGACGAGCCGGTCACGATGTACCTGCGCAAGCAGGGTCCCGGTGAGGTCACCGCCGGTGACATCGTGCCGCCGGCCGGTGTCACCGTGCACAACCCCGACATGCACATCGCGACGCTCAACGACAAGGGCAAGCTCGAAGTCGAACTCGTCGTCGAACGCGGCCGCGGCTATGTGCCAGCCGTGCAGAATAAGGCGTCAGGCGCTGAAATCGGCCGCATCCCTGTCGATTCCATCTACTCGCCGGTGCTTAAAGTCACCTACAAGGTGGACGCCACCCGTGTCGAGCAGCGCACCGACTTCGACAAGCTGATCCTCGACGTTGAGACCAAAAGCTCGATCACCCCGCGCGATGCGCTGGCCTCGGCGGGTAAGACGCTGGTCGAATTGTTCGGGCTGGCACGCGAACTCAACGTCGAAGCCGAGGGCATCGAGATCGGGCCGTCGCCGGCCGAGGCCGACCACATCGCCTCGTTCGCGCTGCCGATCGACGACCTGGATCTGACAGTGCGGTCCTACAACTGCCTGAAGCGCGAGGGCGTGCACACCGTCGGCGAACTGGTGTCGCGCACCGAATCCGATCTGCTCGACATCCGCAACTTCGGCCAGAAGTCGATCGACGAAGTCAAGGTCAAGCTGCACCAGTTGGGCCTGTCGCTGAAGGACAGCCCGGCCAGCTTCGACCCGTCGGAGGTCGCCGGGTACGACGCTGCCACCGGCACGTGGTCCAACGACAGCGGCTACGACGATCAGGACTACGCCGAAACCGAACAGCTCTAATGCGGTTCTGATTCAAGACAGGAGCGTCTGCAATGCCCAAGCCCACGAAGGGCCGCCATCTCGGCGGATCGTCGTCACACCAGAAGGCGATCCTGGCCAACCTGGCCACAGCGCTGTTCGAGCACGGCCGGATCAAGACCACCGAGCCCAAGGCGCGGGCGTTGCGGCCGTATGCGGAGAAGCTGATCACCCACGCCAAGAAGGGCACGCTTCACAATCGGCGTGAGGTGCTCAAGAAGATCCGTGACAAGGATGTGGTGCATACCCTATTCGCCGAGATTGGGCCGCATTTCGCTGACCGCAACGGCGGCTACACCCGCATCATCAAGGTCGAGCCCCGAAAGGGCGACAACGCCCCGATGGCGGTGATCGAGCTGGTGCAGGAGAAGACGGTGACCGCGGAGGCCAACAGGGCTCGGCGGGTGGCGGCTGCGCAGGCCAAGAGCAAGCAGACGGAGTCGCAGCAGGCGGCGGCTGCGGCGGCACCACAAGCCGCGGTGGAGCCGGAGGCGGTAGTCGGCGAGGAGGCCGGTGAGGCGGCTGAGGCCGAAAGCGTCCAGGCGGCTGCGGCCCAGAGCGCGCCAGTGGCCCCGGCCGCAGAAGCCGAGGCGACCGAGCAGGCCGATGCGGAGGCCAAAGCTGACGAGCCGACGGCAGAGTCAGACGAGTCCTGACGAAGGCGATGAACGTGCCCGCCATCGATGACGGTGGCGGGCACGTTCGTCTTCGGCTCGACATCGCATATGACGGAACGGATTTCGCTGGCTGGGCGGTGCAATCCGCACACCGGACTGTTGCCGGTGTGCTGGACGAGGCGCTGTCGACGGTGTTCCGGACGCCGGTGCGGCTGCATGCGGCTGGGCGTACTGATACCGGTGTGCACGCCACCGGCCAGGTGGCCCATGTCGACGTCCCTGCAGAGGCGCTGCGGTATGCCTACCCGCGCGCATCGCGGCGCGGCGAGCCCGAATTCCTGCCGCTGGTGCGACGTCTCGGCCGGTTCCTGCCGGTCGATGTCCGGGTGCGCCGAATCGAACGAGCCCCAAAGGGTTTCGACGCCCGCTTTTCGGCGCTGCGCCGCCACTACATCTACCGGTTGACCACAGCCCCGTATGGGGCAGAACCGCAGCAGGCGCGCTATGTCACGGTCTGGCCGCGCGAACTGGACGTGGAGGCGATGACTGCGGCGTCGCGAGATCTGCTCGGGTTGCACGATTTTGCGGCGTTCTGTCGACAGCGTGAGGGTGCCACCACCATCCGCGACCTGCAGCGGCTGGACTGGTCGCGCGACGGGCATTTAGTAACCGCCCAGGTCAGCGCTGACGCATTCTGCTGGTCGATGGTGCGGTCGCTCGTCGGGGCGCTGCTGGCCGTTGGCGAGCACCGGCGTACCGCCGACTGGTGCCGGCAGCTGCTGGCGTCGACGCGCCGGTCGAGCGACTTCGCAGCCGCGCCGGCGCACGGTTTAACGCTGGTCGGGGTCGACTATCCGCCCGAAGACCAGCTCGAGGCGCGCATTCTGATCACCCGTGACCTGCGGTCACCGACGGTCGACTAAACCCTGCTGGCGACGAATCGCGCCGCCTGATTGGTCATCGTCGGCACGTAGCCGGTGTGGGCGCCCCATGTGTTGCCATTCGAGCAGACCGGATCACCGCCGGTGCACAGGTCGATGGTCTTGGCCGTGTATTGCGGACTCAGGCTCGTCAGCACCCCGCCCAAATGATCCGACGGGTTGCCGAAGACAGCCACCGCCGCGACATGGTCCGCCACATCGGGCGGCAACGGTCGGGTGAAGCCAACACCCCCCACCGGCGCGGCGGTGACGATGTCGACTACCGCGGCACCCTGGGAATAGCCGCCGAGAACCAGCTTGGTGTCCGGGCACTTGTTGGCCATGTCCTGCAAGTGGCCACTGGCGTCGTTGGCACCGGTTGTCGCGGCAAGGAAGTTGTAGCTGGCGGGGTAGCTGACTCCGTACGTCCCCACAGATTTGCCCGGCATCTGCGAGCGCAGTGAACTGACGAAGGCATTGCCGACACTGCCGATGCCGGCTGGCTCGCCGGTGCCTCGGGCGAATACCACCTCGACATCCGGGCACGACGCCGCGGCTGCCGGACTCGACGCGAATGGGGGGACTGCCAATGCGACTGACATCAGCAGACCGAACAACGCCGTGACCGGGCGGAAACTCATGCCCGATGTATCGGGCGCTGTGACCGGCGCGTTACCGAACGACAGTTCGGGATGCGGCGTCCGAACCGACGGTCGATCCCGGGCCGAGGGGCGACCCCGGCCCCGGCGTCACGCTGGGCCAGGGAAGCGAGCCCGATCCGGCGGATAAAAGCTTGGCCGCGATGAACGTCGCCGCCTGCGTGGTGTAGGTGGGGACATAACCGTCGGTGTGGTCGCTCCACTCATTCCCAGGGCCCGCGTGGCAGATCGGGTCGCCCGGGTTACACAGGTCGATGGCTTTGGCCCCCAACAGCTGACTCTGGCTGGAAACCGGGCTGCCCGAGCGGTCGGCGATATTGCCGAAGGTGGCAAGGGCCGTGATGTTGTCGACATACTGCGGGGGCAGCGAGCTACCCCAAGTCACGCCACCCACGGGAACGCCGGCCACGATGTCCATCACCGACGCGCCCTGCGAGTATCCGCCCAGCACAATCTTGGTGTTCGGGCAGGCCTGAACCACGTCCTTGACCCGCTTGATGGTGTCGTTGGCGCCGTCACCACCACCCAGCTGGAGTTTGCCGGCGGGATAGTTCACGCCGTAGGCGTCGATGTTCAGTCCGGTCTGCTGCCGCAGCGAGTCGACGAGGGCCTGACCGACGCGCCCGACGCCAGCCGGCTCGCTGGTACCGCGGGCGAAGATCACTTCGACATCGGGGCAATCAACCGCGGATGCAGTTGGGACGGTTGCTGAAACCGCGCTCGATGCCCCCAGCACGACGCCGGAGGCGACCACTGCGGCGGCGCCCAACCCGGCCCAGCGGCCCGCTGAGCGCCGACGGTACTGCGGAGATGACTCGTGGTTGTGCACGGGAAGATGGTACCGGGTAGCTGGGAAATCGGCTTAATTGAGCCGCAAGACGTCCCTGCTGTGGAAAAATGCGACCGCCGTTGTGGGCGTCCTCATATCGTGAAGCCAAATCGGCGCGGGGGACGACATGGCATGGCAACCGACAACCCGGCTGCACGTCAGCGGGTATCGATTCCTGCTGCGCCGGCTTGAATGCGCGTTGCTGCGGCGGAACATCGATACGGTCGACGAACCGATGCGCGCCCATACGGCCTCATTTGCGCTCGGCTGTGTGCTGGCTGCCGTCGTCATCGTGGGGTGCGCGGTGCTTGCGTTGATGCGGCCGCAGCCGGCGCTGGACGGTGCGGCGATCGTCATGGGTCAGCGGTCCGGCGCACTGTATGTCCGAATGGGCGACACCTGGCACCCGGTGCTGAACCTGGTTTCCGCGCAGCTGATCGCAGCGTCGAACACCAATCCGCGCCCGGTGCGCGAGGCGGATCTGAGCCGCACCAAACGTGGTCCCCTGCTCGGTATCCCGGGTGCTCCGCAGCTTCTCGGCGAGCCACTCGGCGTCGGCGAATCAGGATGGGCGATATGCGACACCGGTGGTCAGACCCCATCGACCACCGTGGTCGTCGGTTCCACGACCGGGCCGATATCTCGCCGGCTGGCGCCTGAGCAGACCATCCTGGCCACCCCCGAATCCCGTACGCCGACTTACCTGCTCTACAACGGACACCGGGCGGTAGTCGATATGGCCGACCGGGCGATCGTGCGAGCACTGCAGTTGGAAGGCATTGTGCCGCAGATAGTCTCACGGACGTTGTTGAATACGATCCCGGAGGTGCCGCCGATCACCGCGCCGCGAATCCCGGGCGCCGGCGGCCCTGGACCGGCGACGCTGCGTGGGTTTGCAGTTGGCAGCGTGCTCAGCATCACCCGCGCCGACGGCGACGAGTACTACGTCGTCTTGCGCGACGGCGTCCAGCGAATCGGTCCCCTCGCTGCAGAGTTGGTGCGCCTCCACGACTCATACGGCGCACGCACCATTGTTTCGGTGGCGCCTGATGTCATCGGCGATAACCCCACGGTAGATGCGCTGCCGGTCGCGACGTTTCCCGAACGGACGCCAATACCGTTGGGCGCCCAGGAGACGACGCTGTGCGTGGCGTGGGGGCCCGCAGACCCGGGTCATGCCGACTTCTTGACCGGCGGACTTCCCGTGCCGACCGGGCGGGCGCCCGTGGCGCTGTCGCAGGCCGACGGAGAAGGGCCGGCGGTGGACGCGGTCTACCTGCCGCCGGGCCGCAGCGCCTATGTGCGATCCACGGGTCTCGCCGGTGATATGACGCCGGCCGGGACCAGCTATCTCGTCGCCGACACGGGGGTGCGGTTCGCCGTGCATGACGACGAGGCGGCCCATGCTCTGGGTCTTGCGGCGGCGGTCGCAGCACCGTGGCCGATGTTGGCCGCGTTGCCCGAGGGGCTAGAACTCAGTAGGGAAAACGCCTCAGTCGCACGCGATGTCGTCGTGGCCGCAGGTGGCGGGCGGCGTCCGCGATCGCCGTAGCCGCGCGGCCGCGGTTCCGGTGCTCACCGCCGCGGCAAGCACCACCACACAGATCGCTGCACCGGTGAACGCGATGTGCCTGGCCGCGCGGCTCGGTCTTGGCGGCGGGGCCGGCGCCGGAATTGCCACCGGATTCTCCGGCGGCCGACGGGTGGTGGTGGTCGGTGGCGCGTCGGTGCTGACAGCCGCCAACGCGTCGATGACGCCGTTGCCGACGACCGGATTCCATCCGCCGGGCGGTCGATGTGCGGTGGCCTCGATGCGCTGCATGACCTGCCGGGCCGTCAGCGTCGGGAAACGCGATCGGATCAACGTCGCCAGTCCGCTGACCACGGGTGCGGCGTAACTGGTTCCGGACAGCGGTGCCGGGCCGCCTTGCCCGGCAATTGAATTCACTATCCCGTCACCGACAGGGCTGAGCGATGTCACCGCCTCACCGGGGGCCGCCACGTCCACCCACGGACCCGGGATGCTGAATGTCGACGGTGCGCCTTGTGCGTTCACCGATCCCACAGTGAGGACGTAATCGTCGTACCACGCCGGGCTGACCGCGACCGTGACCGTGTCCCAGGTTGGTTGCGGTGCCTGAGCCGGGCATCGTCCTGCGCCGCCGGTATTTCCAGCCGCGGCGACCACGACGGCGTTCTTGACGTCGACCGCGTAGGCCAGCGCGGCTCCGAGCGACCGGTCGTCGAAGCTGGATTCGGCTGGGATGCAAGCGACCGTCGAAATGTTGATCACCGAGGCACCCAGATCAGCGGCCGTCCGCACCGCCTTGGCCATGGTGTCCACGTCACCGACGCCTGTGCTGGATCCGTTGCCGACGGGTCCGAACTTGGTGCTGGACTGGCGGATGCTGATCACGGTGGCTTCCGGTGCGATACCGCTGAAATGGTCTGCAGCCTTGGGATCACTGCGTGCTGCGATGATTCCGGCGACGATCGTGCCGTGTCCGTCGCAATCCTGCGTGCCGTCGCCGGTGGACACGTAGTCACCGCCGGCGACCACGTCCGGCAACCGCTGATGCGGCGAAACCCCGGTGTCGATGATCGCCACCCGCTGGCCCGAGCCACGCGTGAGCTCCCATACCCGCGGTAAGTCAAGGCCGGCGAGCTGAGCGGATTTAGCTACGTCGCCCATGGCAGGCTCGGCCGTCGGCACACTGCATAGCTCGCGCTGCACCGTGGGCTGCGGGGGCGCTGGGGTCGCCGAGCCCGGCAAGCGACTGTCGTCGATCGGTGGCGGCGATACGGCATGAGCGGGCGGCGCGGCGTAAAGGGCGATCAGCGCAACCAAAGCCGCGATGCGCGCGCCGCGTGTGGTCATGGCAGGCTCAGGCCACGAACGGCCCCATACAACCCGCATACCCAACCGGCCAGCGGCACGATGGCGGCCAACGCGAGATACTCCAGCAGATCGATGCCGCGCCGCGCCACCGGCGACAACGTGACCGCCGGCGTGATGAAGCCTAGGCACAACGGCGCCGCGGCGAGCGTGGCTGTGGCCGCGGCGATCCACGGCAACTGCGGTGCCGCTGCGGCGGCGGCCACGAAACTCGCGGTAAGTGTGGCAGTTCCAGTGACGGTGAGTACCAAACGCCTCACCAGGTCGACTTCTGCCCGTGTCCGTAACAGCAGCACCGCAGCTGTGACCGCGGCGAACGCGACGCCGCCGCCGCGCGGAATGCCAGTACTGTACGCCTCAATCGCGGCGCCGGTCGCCGCCGATACCGACCATCCGGCGACCAGAGTGGTTAGACACGCGTCGGCGCGGATCGCTTTGGCCGAGAGCGGGTCTGGGCTCGGCGCGGGAGCGTCGTCCGTCGACAGCTGTGGTGATAACCCTGCCAACGCTACCGAAAGCCGCGCAGAGAGCGCGAGCAGCCCCAAGGATGCCACGGTAGGCGCCAACGCGACGACGTGCAGTGGCGCGGCGGTGACAATACCCACCAGTGCAGTGACAGCGGCGACGATCATGCAGCACGCTGTCGCGGTGAACGTCACGGCGCCGCATCCGGTTACGCGTAGCGCCAACACTGAAATGACCGCCGCAGCCATCGCGGCGAGCAGCACGTTTGGTGCTGCCGGGCCGCCGGGAACCGCCAATAGGCCTGCGACTGCGGCAAACCCGCTCGCCATTAACCCAAGCGTCAGCGCAGCGACGCGGTCTCCATACACACGGTGCGCTATTGCCGCCGCGAGGAGAGCGGCGCAACTTACGACCCCAGCCGCGCCGGCTGCGCCGACGCTGTGCCGGGCATCGTTCGTGACGAAGGCGCGGATCAGCGCCAACCCGCCCGTGCCGGCCAGCCAGGCGGCGGCGAGCGCACCGGTGACCCGTGCCGCCTGCCGCGTCCACGGTTGACCCACCCCGTCGAGCGTGCGTGCCACCGCCTCCGCCGCATCGTCGAACCGCGGTGCCGGCGGCTCGGCTAGCGAGCGTGTCAGGATAAGTACTGTGCCGTCGTGAATATGCTGCTGCGCCAACGTTTTCGACGCAGACAGTGCCGGGCCACCGACCCGGGATAGCTGGTAGCGGATCCCGTCTGAGTGGGTGACGGGACCGCCCGCGGTTGCGATGATATCCACGATCGACGGGAGGAGCGTCGCGACGGCGACGGCAGCCGGCAAAGCGAGATCGACATTGACGCCGTCGGAGTGCACAGAAACACGGCACAGCCTGGCCATCGTCCCCTTTTCCTTGTCGCTTTTAGCGCCGAGCCGAGACGGTAGTGCGTTGACCGAGCCCGTGCGTTCCGTCATCCACAGCTGACTTGCCCGCGGTTGAGCGCCCGCATACGGTGGCTGCGATTCGGCGGGGGAAGGTCGGCGATGAGCCAGTGCGACACCACATGCACCACGGATTTTGCGCTGGCGCAGCGGCTGCCGCCGCCGACATATACCACCGAAGAGATCGCGGTCGAGGCGCCGCCGCCGCTTGCCGGGCCAGCGCGAAACAGCCTGCTGCTCCGCCTGTTACCGGTCGCGATGGCTGTCGCGACAGCCGGCATGATGGCCGTAGCGTTCAGTTCACGCTCAGCGGTCAGCCGCAATCCGATGTTTCTGGCCTTCCCGGCGATGATGCTGATCTCCGTGGTCGTCACGGCGTTGGCCGGACGTGATGGCCGGCGCACCGCCGAGGTGGACCGCGATCGCGCGGACTACCTGAGCTATTTGGCTGGCCTCCGCGGCTCAGTAAAGAAAAACGCTGCCGCCCAATACTCTTCGTTGATCTGGTGCCATCCTGATCCCGAATCGCTGTGGACGATGATCGGCGGCCCGCGGATGTGGGAGCGCCGCCCCGCCGACGCCGACTTCTGTCAGGTGCGCATCGGTACCGCAGTCCAGCCGCTCGCCAGCCGGTTGGTGGCGTCGGACAGGTCATCGGATCGAATGGATCCGGTCACCGCGAGCGCGTTGCACCGCTTCTTGCAGCTGCATTCCACGATTCCGTCGGCGCCAGTGTCGATCCCGCTATCCCGAACGGCAACCGTGACAATCGACGGCGACCCGGCTTGCGCACGCGCACTGCTGCGCGCAGCGATCTGCCAACTCGCCGTACTGCATGCCCCCGATCAGCTGTTGATAGCGGCCGCAGTCAGCGACACCAATTACTGCCACTGGGAGTGGCTCAAGTGGTTGCCGCACAATCAGCATCCTGGCGCCAGCGATGAGGCGGGCCCTGCCCGCTTGCTGTATCGGAGCCTGGCTGAACTCGAGGCTGCGCTAGGCGACCTGGGTGGCGAACCGCTAGTGGTGGCCGTCGTCGACGGCGATATCGACGGCGGCACGGCAACAGCCGGGTTGACGGTCCTCAGGGTGGGCGCGGGCGGTAAGGATGCCGGGCAGGTCAGCTTGTCTCTCAGCGCCACGCAGGTCCGCGTGTGCGGCGCCGATCGACAGGAAGTGGTCGCCCGCCCCGATCAGCTCGAAGCCGCCGACGCGCTGATGTGCGCCCGGCGGCTCTCCGCATACCGCCTCGACCGATCCAATGGAGATCATGCGCGGGCGGGCGGACCGTGCTGGCACCATCTGCTAGGCATCGATGACATCTTCGACTTCGACCCTCCGGCCCGTTGGCACACCTTGAACTACCGGGACCGGCTTCGTGTCCCGATCGGAACTAGGGTCGACGGCGCACCGGTGGAACTCGACATCAAGGAGGCCGCCGAACACGGCATGGGCCCGCATGGGCTGTGTATCGGCGCTACCGGTTCCGGCAAGTCGGAATTGCTTCGCACCGTTGCGCTCGGTATGTTGGCCCGGCACTCGCCGGACGTGCTGAACCTCGTCCTCATCGACTTCAAGGGCGGCGCAACCTTTCTCGGCCTGGAACGCGCTCCGCATGTCGCCGCCGTCATCACCAACCTCTCCGAGGAGGCGCCGCTGGTTGCCCGGATGAGCGACGCGCTGGCCGGCGAGATCAACCGGCGCCAACAGATACTCAGGAGGGCGGGCAACCTCGTCAGCGTCGATGCCTATGAACATGCCCGCCGTGCAGGCGCACAATTGCCGGCGCTGCCTGCATTGTTCATCATCGTCGACGAATATTCCGAGTTGCTGCGCCAGCACCCCGATTTCGCCGAAACGTTCGCCGCGATCGGCCGTCTGGGCCGATCTTTGGGAATGCATCTCTTGCTGGCCAGTCAGCGGCTCGACGAGGGTCGGCTGCGCGGACTGGAATCTCACCTGTCGTATCGAATATGCCTGAAAACGCTGTCCGCCAGCGAGTCCCGAGTTGTGCTCGGAAAGCCGGATGCTTTCGACTTGCCCAACACGCCCGGCGCCGGCTTCCTGCAAACAGGAAGCGCCGAGTCGATCCGATTCCAGACGGCCTTTGTGTCCGGCCCGTGTCCGTCGGGCACTCTGCAGCGCGAATCCAGTGACGGCGCAGGGGTACCCGTCGTCCGCGTGTTCACTGCTGCGCCGACGGGACC
>Ga0070739_10005248_pt1 | contig 14897 bp, 17 predicted proteins | sample Coa_R1_7_FD_66445 | JGI IMG/M metagenome (GOLD analysis project Ga0070739, IMG submission 66445) | Surface soil microbial communities from Centralia Pennsylvania, which are recovering from an underground coalmine fire - Coalmine... | ecosystem: Environmental > Terrestrial > Soil > Unclassified ... | reverse complement strand
CGTCGCGGGCCTGCTTCTTGGTGCCGACGAAGAGGACGATCCCGCCCCGGCGGGCGACCTCGCCGGCGAAGTGCTGCGCGTTCTCGAGCAGGACCTCGGTCTGGAGGAGGTCGATGAGGTAGATGCCGTCGCGTTCACCGAAGATGAAGCGGCGCATCTTCGGGTTCCAGCGGCGCGTCTGGTGGCCGAAGTGAACACCGGCCTCCAGCAGCTCCCTGATTCCGACGTGAGCCACGGAGATACTCCCTTTTTGCTGGTAGTTGGTACTTCTGCCTCCCGGGCGGGGAGTCGCGAACCTCAGGGTTGAGGCAGGGTGCGAGCCCGCGTCGGAAGGGTCGATGGTCGAGCTTCCGGATTCGAGTTTACGCAAGATATCCGCGCGCGGTACGTTCTCGCGTGTAGCGGGCTCATCGTTCTCCCTACCGGACGACGCCCGCCACGCGGGCCGAACCTCCCTTCCCCTACCTCCGGTGGCTCGGTTCGCAACCGGGCGGGGCGGCTTTGGACGGGCCGCCCCGCCCTCTCGCCTGGCTGACTGACCAGCAGGGCGGCTACCGGGGGCCGCGCTCGGCGCGGGCGAGCGCCGCCGCGAGCTCCTCCGGCAGCGGCGAGTGGACGTCCACCGGATGGCCGTCGCGGGGATGTGGGAAGCTCAACCGCCCGGCATGCAGGAACTGGCGGTGCAGGCCGTAGCGCCCGGGGACGCCGTACTGGGGGTCCCCGCAGACGGGATGGCCGATGGCGGCCAAGTGGACGCGGATCTGGTGCGTGCGTCCGGTGTCGAGCACGACCTCGAGCAGCGCCGCGCCGGGCAGCAGGCGCTTGACCTCGAAGTGGGTGCGGGCCTCCCGCGGGGCGTCGCTGTCCAGGGAGACGAGCAGGCGGTCGCGGCGGTCACGGCCGATCGGCGCGTCGATCGTGCCCGTGCGAGCCGTCGGATGGCCGTCCACGAGGGCCACGTATTCGCGCCGGAGCTCGCGCGCGGCCAGCAGCGCCTTCAGCGCGCGATGGGTCTCCTCGTGGCGCGCGACCACGAGCAGCCCGGAGGTGTCGCGGTCAAGGCGGTGCACGATGCCCGCCCGGCCCTCCTCCCCGCCCCCGGCCCCATGGGCGGCCAGGGCCTGCGCGAGGGTGCCCGACCAGTGGCCGCGCGCCGGGTGCACGACGACCCCGGCCGGCTTGTCCACGACCAGGAGGTCCTCGTCCTCGTAGAGGATCGTGAAGGGCACGTCCTCCTGGGCCACTGGATCCTCCGCGTCCGCCCCGCCCAGGACCTCGACGCGCTGGCCGGGGCGCACGATCGCGCGCTTGCGCGCCGGCTGGCCGTCGACGAGCACACGCCCGGCGCCTATCAGGGCCTGCGCTCGCGAGCGCGAGCCCAGCGGCAGCGCGAGGAAGACATCGAGCCGCTGCCCGGCGGCGTCGGAAGGAACCCGCAGCGGCTCAGCCGGCACGGCGGCGCGGTCCCTCGAGCACCCAGAGCAGGGCGAGGACGCCGAGGGTGATCGAGATGTCGGCCACGTTGAAGGCCGGCCAGTGAGGGAGCTTGATGAAGTCGGTGACGCCGCCGCGCACGAGCCGGTCGATGAGATTGCCGAGCGCGCCGCCGATGAGCAGGCCGGTGGGCAGCCAGAGCCACGGCCGCTCCGGGCGCCGGGCCAGGTAGCCGACCAGCAGCGCGAGCGCGGCCAGCGTGATCCCCAGCACGAGTGGTCCCCCGCCCGAGAACAGGCTGAAGGCGACGCCGGTGTTGCGCACGTGCACGAGCTGGACGCCGATGAAGAACTTGCGCGTCTCGCCGACCGGGATGCCCGTGCGCACGAGGTGCTTGGTCAGCTGGTCGATGCCGATCACGACGGCGGCCAGCACGCCCGCGCGGGCGAAGGCGGCCGCGCGCATTCCCGACGGTGCGCTGAGCGGCCTCACTGCGCGCGCTGACCCGCTCAACCGGCGATGGCGTTGACGACTATCTGCTGGAGGAACCAGAGGATCAGCATCGCCACGATCGGCGAGAAGTCGAACATGCCCACGGAGGGGATGACCCGCCGGAAGGGCCGCAGGTAGGGCTCTGAGACATCGCGCAGGAAGTTCAGGATGGCATCGGTCCAGCGCGAATACGGCGGCCTGACTCCCAGCGAGAACATCATGTTCACGAGCAGGTAGATGAAGATCAGCAGGATGTAGACCCAGAACAGCGCGCTGACGTAGTCGGCGATGTCGCCCCGGGTGCTGGCCAGCGCGAGCATCTACTCGGGCCTCCAGCCGGCCACCGCGTCCATGGCGTCCTGGAACGCGCTGCGCACGCCGGCGCGCTCGAGCGCGGCCAGGCCGCGGGCCGTGCTCCCGCCGGGCGAGGTGACCTCGCGGCGCACCTCGAGCGTGTCGAAGTTGCGCTGCGCGAGCAGCGCCGCGGTTCCGGCCATCGTCTCGGCCACGAGCCGGCCGGCCAGCGGCGCGGCGAGCCCGTAGCGCACCGCGGCATCGACCTGGGCCTCGGCCAGCAGGGCCTGGTAGGCCGGTCCGACGCCCACCACAGCCAGCGCCGGGCCCATGAGGCTCTCGCTCAGCGACACCACGGTCCCAACGCGCTCGAACAGCGCGATCACCGCCGGGGCGAGCTCCGTGTAGGGGCTGAGCTCGGGCGTGGCGGCGCAGCAGACGATGCCGCGCCTGACCTCCACGGCCGTGTTGGGGATCGTGCGAAAGACCGGAGTGCCGGGGTAGGCCTTCTGCAGACTCTCGAGGGTGACCCCGCCGAGGACCGAGGCCACCGCGCGTGGGCGTCCGCGGATCTCCTCGGCCACCTGGCGCAGCTGGTACGGCTTGTGGCAGAGGACCACGAGGTCGGCCCGCTCGGCCACCTCGAGGTTGGAGACGGCCTCGCCGCCCAGCTCGTCGACCAGGGCCTGCGCCCGCCCGGAGCCGGAGTCCGAGCAGAGTACGGGGTCGCCCCAGCCGCGCGCGAGCGCGCGCGCCATGTTCCCGGCGCCGATGAGGCCAACCTTCATGGTAGTTTGAAATCTACAGGCGCGGGGCCCCGTCCCCGCGGCCACCGCTAGGACTGGTTGAAGAACCCCTTCTCGACCAGCCGCGCGCGCTCCTCCGCCGAGACCTCGACGTTGCGCGGGGTGAGCAGGAAGACCTTGTCGGCGATTCGCTGCATGCCGCCGTCGAGCGCGTACGTCAGCCCGCTGGAGAAGTCGATCATGCGCTTGGAGAGGTCCGTGTCGACGCCCTGGAGGTTGATGATGACCGGGATCGAGTCCTTGAACTTGTCGGCGACGTCCTGGACGTCGTTGAAGCTCTTGGGCGCCACGAAATGCACGCGGACCTCCCCGCTGCGGCCGTTGCCGCGGCTGCCGGCCACCGGGCGCAGCGACGCCGTGCGCCGCTCGGGGCCGGGGTCGTCGGCGAAGATGTCGTCGAATTCGTCGCGGCGGCGGCGGGCGCTCAGGCGGCTGACGTTTGGCCGATCGCGGTAGCGGTCCTGGAGCTCGGTCTCCGGCTCGCTGTAGGGCTCGACCTCGTCCTCGTAGGGCTCCTCATCGGTGGCGAGCCCGAAGTACAGGAGGGTGCGATGCCAGGTGTCTCGAAAGGCCATTTCGGTGTGAGGTTTTCGCCCGTGAGCGGGGTTTCCCTGCCCTGATTATGGCGCTGTGGATTCCCGGCGGGCCGATTCCGCGCATTCAGCGGTAGAGGGTCGATCCGAGGCGGATGATCGTGGCGCCCTCCTGGACCGCGACCACGTAGTCCTGGCTGGTGCCCATCGAGAGCTCCCGGAGCCCGTGTGCGGCCGCCAGCTCGCGCAGGGCGGCGAAGTGCGGGCGGCTGTCCTGCGGACGGGCGGCCAGCGGCGGCATCGTCATCAGCCCGGCGACCGGCACCGGCGAGCGCTCGAGGTAGCCCGGAAGCTCACCCGCCGCGATGCCGCTCTTGCCCAGCTCCCCGGCCACGTTGACCTCGATCAGGATCTCGGTGGCCGGGCTGGCGTGGCGGGCCAGCTGCTCGAGCGCCGACTCGCTCGACACCGAGTGGATCAGCCGCACGTGCGGCACGATCTGGCGCACCTTGCGGCTCTGGAGGTGGCCGATGAAGTCCCAGGTGAAGAGCCCGGGGTGCGCGCTCGCCTTGGCCACGAGCTCCTGGGCCCGGTTCTCGCCCACGAGCTCGATGCCGGCCTCGGCCAGCACGGGCAGCTCGTCGGCCGCCACGTACTTGACCGCCGCCAGCACCTGCACCGTCGCGGGGTCGGCCCCCGCCTGGGCGATCTCCTCCCGCACGCGCTCGAGGTTCGCGCGCACCCGACCGGCCCGCAGGCCCGTGATCAGCTCGGCCATCGCTCCGCCGGCCCTGAGGCGTCCTCCGTCAGCCACCCCACGCCGGCCTGGCGGCCGGTCACCCCGCCGTCGCGCCGGTGCGAGTACAGCAGCCCGGGATCCGAGCAGATCGTGCACAGGCCGATGTCGTGCACCTCGTCCACCCCGGCCCGCTCGAGCTGGCGGCGCGCGATCAGCTTCAGATCGAGCGCTCGCCCCGCCAGCACCTCGTCGCCGTAGCCGGCGAAGGCCGCCGCCACATCGGGCCCGACCTCGTAGCAGCAGCGCCCTGCGCCGGGCCCGATGGCCGCCGCGACCGCCCCGGTCGGCTCGAGCTCGCGGATCGCGGCCACGCCGGCGGCCAGGATCCCACCCGCCAGTCCCCGCCAGCCCGCATGCAGGACCGCCAGCGCCCCGGGCGCGGCCACGACGACAGGCAGGCAATCGGCGACCAGCACCGCGGGCGCCGAGCCGGCCCGCGTGATCAGCAGTCCGTCGCCGTCGGGCGGCGGCTCGGGCGCCAGGGGCTCGCGCAGCTCGTGGATGACGGTGCCGTGGACCTGGTGCACGGTGGCCAGCGGGGCGCCCACGAGCGCGCTCAGCGTGGCGCGGTTGCGCCCCACCGTGACCGGGTCGTCCTCGGTGTTCAGGCCCAGGTTCAGGCTCGCGTAGGGCCCATCCGAGTGACCGCCCCGGCGCGTGGTGAACACGGCCCGGGCGCCGGGCAGGTCGATCGCGAAATGCTCGTGAAAGCGGTGAAAGGGGGCGGGCGGCTCCAACTGCCGCAGCGTAATGCGCGCGGGGCACCGCGCAGCCCGAGCCCTCACGGCTGCGCCCGCGCGGCGGCCAGAGCCAGCGCGAGCTCGGCCGCTCGATCGGGCGCGCGGCCCTCCAGCTTGCCCGCCAGCGCGGCCCGCAGGCCATGCCCGATGGCGGGACCGGCCGGGATCCCCGCGAGCAGGAGATCATCGCCGCCGATCTCGAGCCGCACGTGGCGGAGCTCGTCCAGCCAGCGCCTGGCGGCCGCGCCCGGTCCGAGCGCGCCGGCCAGCGCGACCGCTTCGGGGGCGGCGCCGTCCACGGCGCTTGCGATGGCCGCGGGCCCCGCCGCCTCGCCCAGCCGCTGCGCGAGCTCGCCGGCCCGGCCGGCGGCAGCCACGATTCCGTCGCGCTCCGCGGCCGGGAAGGCAAGGCGGTCCAGGAGCGCCGATAGGGCGCCGGGGGCCAGGCGCCGGCCGGCCAGGGCCAGCGCGAGCCGCCCCGGGCGGCCATCGGCGGGCAGGAGCTCCAGCGCCCGCCGGGCCAGCGCCTCTTCGCCCCCCAGGCCAAAGCCGGGCTCGAGCGCGCCGTCGATGCCGAGGCGCTCGAGCCAGCCGAGCGCGGCCAGCGGGTCGGGCTCGCCGGCCAGCAGTCGCAGCTCGGCCCCGATCCGCTCGCCGCTCACGGTCTCGAGCGCCCCCCCGGCAATCGCGGCCCTCGCGAGCTCCCAGGTGCGGGCATCGGGCTCAAAGCCCAGGCGAGCCGCGTAGCGCGCCAGCCTCAGCAGCCGCGTGGGGTCGTCGCGGAAGCTCGCGTCGTGCAGCACGCGCAGCCGCCCGGCGGCGAGGTCCTCGAGCGCGCCTGGCGGGGCCGACAGCTCGCCCGCCTGGGGGCCGTTCAGCGCCACGGCCAGCGCGTTGACCGTGAAGTCCCGCCGGCGCAGATCCTCGGCCAGGGGCGCCGGCTCGACCTCGGGCAGCGCGCCCGGGTGGGCGTAGCGCTCGCGCCGGGAGCGCGCGAGATCGAACGACAGCCCGTCCGCGCGCGCGGTGCAGGTCCCGAAGCGGTCGTGGCTGCGCACCTCGAGCCCGAGCGACTGCGCGAGCTCGGCCGCGTCGCCCTCGATGACCAGGTCGATGTCGCGCGACCCGCCGCCGAGCAGCGCATCGCGCACGACCCCGCCCACGACGTACACGGCCGGAGCCCCCTCCAGGCGGCCCAGCAGCAGCTCGACACCGGCAACGCCGCGCAGGCGCCGCAGCATCTCCTCGGGCGCGGGTACGTCCATGCGCGCATCTTGGCGGTCCGAGCGCTCGCGCGTGCGCTCGGCGCCGGGGCTTCCGTGGCGGCCCGGGCTAGCATGGCGCGGATGCCGAGCCCAGGTTCCCGGCGGCGCCTACGCGCGCTGATCGCCGCTGCCATCGCCGTGCTCGTCGCCGCCGGAGCCGTGGCGGCCGTGCTCATCCTCCACAAGCCCGGCAACATCTCGCACCCGGGGGTGGAGTTCACCGCGACGAGCACGCCGCCGCCGGTGACCACGCCGCCACCCCCGGCCAAGCACAGGCACAGGGTCGTGGACAGGTTCCTGTGGCCGCGCTACGGCTACGACGCGGCGCGAGACCGGTTCTTCAACGCCCCGCGGCTGCACCCGCCGTTCCGCGTCGGCTGGCGCTTTCAGGACTATGCGCTGCTCGAGTTCCCACCCGTGATCTACGGCGACCGGCTCTATCTCGACGACGACGACGCCTCGGCGAAGGCCATCGACAAGCGCAACGGCCACAAGCTGTGGGAGCACAAGCTGGGAACGCTGGCCGCGGCTTCGCCGGCCATCGGGGCTCGGCAGGGCCTGCTCTACGTGCCGCTGCTCTCCCTGCACCGCCACAGCCCGGGCGGCGGCGCGATCTTCGCGCTCTCGCTGAAGACCGGGCGCACGGTGTGGAAGCGCCCGATCCCCGCCGGCACGGAGTCCTCCCCCCTGTGCTACGGCAACACGCTCTACTTCGGCGATCAGGGCGGGACCGTCTACTCGCTGAACGCCACCACCGGGCGCGTGAACTGGACCTACCACGCCAGCGCGGCGGTCAAGGGCGGACCGGCGCTCTCGGGCGGCATCCTCTACTTCGGCGACTACGCCGGCCGCGCGTACGCCCTGAACGCCGCCAACGGCCACCAGATCTGGGCCGTGACGACGAGCGGCACCGAGTTCGGGTTCGGCTCGGGGAACTTCTACTCGACGCCGGCCGTGGCCTTCGGCCGCGTCTACATGGGCAACACCGACAGCCGCGTCTACTCGTTCGCCGCCCATACCGGCCAGCTCGCGTGGGCGACCGGGACGGGCGCCTACGTGTACGCCTCACCGGCCGTGGCCGATGTCCCCGGGCTCGGGCCGACGGTGTTCATGGGCTCCTACGACGGCAACTTCTACGCCTTCGACGCCCGTTCGGGCGCCGTGCGCTGGCGCCACCGGGTGGGCGGGCGGATCTCCGGCTCGGCCACGATCGTCGGCAACGTCGTGTACTTCTCCAACCTGGGCGCGCGCACGACGATCGGGCTCGACGTGCGGACCGGCCGCCAGGTCTTCGGCTTCCGCGACGGCGCGTTCAACCCGGTCATCGCCGACCCGAGCACGATCTACCTGATCGGCTACTCGATGATCTACCAGCTGAAGCCCCGGCACTAGATCGGCCGCCCCCGCCCAAGCGCGCACACACCCGGTCCCGCGCCGCGGGAACGTGCGTTCGGGCCGCTTCTGCTATGATCACCAGTCTATGCGTTGTCGTAGCGGAAGTCACTGTCAGCAGCCGGCTGCGCCCGGCCGCCGATTCTGCGCGGAGCACGCGGCCGAGCTCGATCGCATGCGCGAGGAGCTGAAGGACGCCGCCGCCGCCCGGATCGGCCGGGGACGCCCCAAGCGGTCGTCCACCTGCTGCCGCCCCGGCTGCTACGAGCCTCGCGTCCCGCCCGCCGCGTATTGCGACGCTTGCGCTGCGGCCGGGTACGTCGAAGAGGCCGCCTAGTCACCTAGGCATACAGCCGGCTGATAAGTACTCGAGTTGGGCCGAGTCGGCCGCGGTTCTCGCGCCGCGCTGACCGGTTGCCGTCAGGCGGCCGCTTGGCGGACCGGGATGCCGTCGCGGGCCAGCTGCGCCTTTATCTCGGGGACGGTGTGGTGTCCGTAGTGGAGGATCGAGGCGCACAGCACCGCGTCCGCGCCCGCCTCGATCGCCGCCGTGCAGTGCTCGGGGCGCCCGGCGCCGCCGGAGGCGATCACCGGCACGCTGACGGCCCGTGACAGCGCCGACGTGAGCGCCAGGTCGTAGCCGTCGTTGGTGCCGTCGCGGTCCATGCTCGTGAGGAGGATCTCGCCCGCTCCCCGCTCCACGCCCTCGATCGCCCACGCGACGGCGTCGCGTCCGGTCGGCGTCCGCCCGCCTGCCAGGTGGGCCTCCCAGCCGTCCTCGCCAGCCTTGGCGTCGATCGCCAGCACGACGCACTGGCTGCCGAAGCGGGTGGCCAGCTCCCCTATGAGCTCCGGGCGGGCCAGCGCGGCCGAGTTCACCGACACCTTGTCGGCCCCGGCGTCGAGCACGGCCTGGGCATCGGCCACCGAGCGGATCCCGCCGCCGATCGTGAAGGGAACGAAGACCTCGTCGGCCGCCCGCCGCGCGAGCTCGACGACCGTGGCCCGCTTGTCGGAGGTCGCCGTGATGTCCAGGAAGACCAGCTCGTCCGCGCCCTCGCGGTCGTAGCGTGCGGCCAGCTCAACGGGATCGCCGGCGTCGCGCAGATCGACGAAGCCGGTCCCCTTGACCACGCGGCCGCCGTCGACGTCGAGGCACGGGATCACCCGCTTGTAGTGGATCAGTGCCTCCGATCGAGCAGCCGCTGCGCCTCGCCCAGCTCGAAGCGGCCCTCGTAGAGCGCCTTGCCCACGATCACCCCGTCGAGGTTGACCTGGCGCAGGGCGGCCAGCGCCTCGAGGTCGCCCAGCGAGGCGATCCCGCCCGAGTAGAGGAAGCTCCCCCGCACGACGTCGGCCACCCGGCGGGCGCCGTCGAGGTCGGGGCCGGCCAGCATGCCGTCCCTGTCGATGCTCGAGTACACGAAGCGTCGCACCCCCCGCGCGCCCAGGCGCACGATGACGGGCTCCACCAGCAGGTCGGTCTGCTCGGTCCACCCGGCGGCGGCGAGCTTGCCGTCGCGGGCGTCGACGGACACCACGACGCGATCTCCGAGCTCCTGCACGGCGGCGTCGAGGAAGTCGACATCCTCATAAGCCGCGGTCCCGAGCACGACGCGAGTGGCTCCGGCGGCGATCGCCGCGCGCACCGCCTCGATCGTGCGCAGCCCCCCGCCCACCTGGACGGGGACCTCACAGCTCGCCGCGATGCGCCTGACGTGCTCGAGGTTGGCCGGTCGCCCATCGCGCGCCCCGTCCAGATCGACCACGTGCAGTGCCCGCGCGCCCGCGGCCACCCAGCGCCGCGCCGCCTCGAGTGGGTCGGCGTCGTAGACCGTGCGGGCGTCGAAGTCGCCCTTGCGCAGGCGCACCGCCTGGCCGCCCAGGATGTCGATGGCCGGAAAGACGATCACGGCCGCGCGCCCGCCGTGGCCACGGCGCACTGCCGCACGAAGCCCCCCAGCATGAGCAACCCGTGCGTGGATGATTTCTCGGGATGGAACTGGACTCCGAAGACGCCCTCGCCGCCCACGATCGAGGCGAAGCGCTCGCCGTACTCGGTGCGGCCGATGATGTGGGCGGGATCGCTCGGCCAGGCGGCCAGCGAGTGCACGTGGTAGAACGGGCAGCCGGCGGCGGGCAGCTCGGCGGTGAGCGCCGAGGGCCGCTCGAAGCGCACCTCGCTCCAGCCGATGTGCGGCAGCCGCAGCCCGCCGGTGCGCAACCGGCGGACCTCCCCGCCCAGCAGCCCGAGGCCGGCCGTCGGCTCGCCCTCCTCGGAGCGCTCGAACAGCAGCTGCATGCCCAGGCAGATCCCGAGCAGCGGCGCGCCGGCGGCGACCAGGGCGGGCAGCACGCGGTCGAGGCCGCGCTCGCGCAGCGCGCGCATGCCGGCCGGAAACGCTCCGACCCCGGGCAGCACGATGCCGTCGCATCCGTGCAGGAGCTCCTCCTCGGCGGTGACGATCACCCGCGCCCCCACGTGCTCGAGCGCCTTCTCCACCGAGCGGCGGTTGCCCATCCCGTAGTCGACGACGGCGATGCGGGCGCTCATGTCAGCGTGCCCTTGGTGCTCGGGATCGTCCGCTCGCCCGGTTCGAGGGCCACGGCGGCCCGCAGCGCCCGGGCCATGGCCTTGAAGGCCGCCTCGATCATGTGGTGCACGTTCGCGCCGCGCTCGATCGTCACGTGCAGCGTCATGCGCGCGTTGACGGCCACGGCGCGACAGAACTCCTCCACCAGCTCGTGGTCGAAGTTGCCGATGGCGCCGGGCCCGAGCTCGCCCTCGAACACCGACAGGCCCCGCCCCGAGAGGTCGATGGCGCACGACGCCCGCGCCTCGTCCATCGGCACCGTGGCCTGGCCGTAGCGCGCGACGCCGGCACGGTCGCCGAGCGCTCGATCGAGCGCCTGCCCGAGGCAGATGCCCACGTCCTCGACGGTGTGGTGCGCGCCCGTGTGGAGGTCGCCGTCGGCCTTCAGGTCGAGGTCCAGCCGTCCGTGGCGCGCGAGCAGGTCGAGCATGTGATCGAAGAAGCCGACGCCCGTGGCGCGGTCACCGTCGCCCCGCCCGTCCAGCGCGAGGCGCAGCCGCACGCTCGTCTCGGAGGTCTCGCGGTCGATCTGCGCGGTGCGGCTCATCGGCCGCCATTCTCGCGAATGCGGGCCTCCATCGACCGCGCGTGCCACTCGAAGCCCTCGGCGCGCGCGATCGCCGCGCCCGCCTCGGCCAGCCTGTGTGCCGCGCCGCCGACGCGCACCTCGGTGAAGCGCCGGCGGAAGTGACCGGCCGTGAGCGCCGACGCGAACCGCGCGGCGCCCCCGGTGGGCAGGATGTGGTTGGAGCCGGCCACGTAGTCGCCGAACGCCGTCGCCGCCGCCAGACCGACGAACACGCACCCGGCATGCGTGGCGCCGGGGGCGAGCGCCTCGGCCTGGGCGCCGATCAGCTCCAGGTGCTCGGGGGCGAAGGCCTGGGCGATGGCGAGCGCCTGCTCGGGCGAGTCGACGGCGACCAGGCGCGCCACCGCGCCGGTGTCGGGGGCGGCGGCCAGCCTCTGGCCGATGCGCTCGAGCAGCTCGCGGTCGGGCGAGAGCGCGACGACGATCGTGGCCTCGCCGTGCTCGGCCTGGGCGAGCAGGTCCTGGGCCACGGGCTCGGGGTCCACCTCACCGGTGACGATCACCACGAGGTCGCTCGGTCCCGCGAAGCCGTCGATGCCGACCTGGCCGAAGACCTGCTGCTTGGCCTCCTGGACGAAGAGGTTGCCGGGACCCACGATGACGTCGACGGCGCGCACGCTGGCGGTGCCGAAGGCCAGCGCGGCGATCGCCTGCGCGCCGCCCATGCGGTAGACGGTGTGCGCGCCCGCCAGCGCGCACGCGCCCAGCACGGTGGCGTCGATCTCCCCGTCCGGCCCGGGTGGCGAGCAGACCGCGATCTCCCCCACGCCGGCCGCCGCCGCGGTGACGACGCCCATGACGACCGTGCTCGGATAGGGCGCGCGGCCGCCCGGCACGTACACGGCGGCCCGCTCGACCGCGGCCTCGCGCAGCACGACCTCGTGGCCGTCCCCGAAGGCCACCGTGCGCTCCTCGTGCAGGCCCGCCTGGGCCACGCGGCGGACGTTGGCGATGGCCAGCTCGAGGCCGGCGCGCACACCGGGGTCGAGCCGCCGCTCGGCCTCGCTCAGCTCGGCCGCTTCGACGCGCAGGGGCCGCGGCGGAGCGCCCGCGGTGTCGAAGCGCTGGGTGTAGGCGAGCACGGCCTCGTCTCCGCCGGCGCGCACCGCGGCGACGATGTCGGCCACCCGCTCGCGCACCGACTGGCCTCCCGGCACGAGCGCGCGCAGCGCGGCCGCCACCTCCGCCGCCGCCAGCCCGCCGGCGGGCTGTAGCTCACAGTGCACCGAGGCGCTCCAGCAGCGCGTCGATGGCCGCGGCCTTCAGCTTGTGGGCGACCGGGTTGGCGATCAGCCGCGCCGTGCTGCGCGCGATCTCTTCGCGCACCACCAGCCCGTTCTCGCGCAGCGTGGTCCCGCTGGCCGTGAGGTCGACGATGCCCTCGACGAGCCCGGTGAGCGGCGCCAGCTCGACCGATCCCTTCACCTCGACGATCTCCGCCTGCCGTCCGGTGGCCTGGAAGTGACGGCCGGCCACGCGCGGATACTTCGTGGCGATGCGGACCACGCCCAGGCGGCGCAGCGCCTCGGCCACGCGGTCCTCGCCGGCCTCGGTGGCCAGCACCATCGTGCACGCCCCGTAGCCGAGGTCGACGAGCTCGTAGACCTCGCGGCCGAACTGCTCCATGAGCACGTCCTTGCCGGTGATGCCGAGATCGGCCGCGCCGGCCTCAACGTAGGTGGGGACGTCGGAGGGGCGCATCGTGATGATGCCCGCCTCCTCGAAGAGCAGCTTGCGATCGTTGGCGCGGACCTCGCGGGTGTCGAGTCCCAGTCGTTCCAGGAGCTCGAGCGTCTCGGCCAGCAGCGCCCCGCGCGGCACGGCGATGCGAAGCGCGGCGTCGCTCATCCGCGCGCCCGTCCCCGCTCCTCGCCGGTCAGGGCGATGTGCACGCGCTCGACGTTGAGCGCGAAGCCGACCGCGGGAAGCGGGCGCCCGAACAGGCCCAGGAGCTCGTCGTAGCGGCCGCCGCTTCCGATCGGCACACCGTAGGCCGGGTCGTAGACCTGGAAGACCGCGCCCGTGTAGTAGCCCAGGCTGCGCACGAGCCCGAGGTCGAAGATCACCCGCTCGGCCACGCGCGGCTCGAGCTGGGCGTGCAGCGCCCGCATGCCGGCGAGCGCGCCTTCGGCCACTTCGCCCAGCCCATCGAGCAGCTCGGGCCCGCCGCGCGTGCAGGCCACCCGCAGCAGCAGCTCGACCTCATCGGCGCCCAGGCCCAGGCCGCGGACCTCGCGCTCGACGCCGACGAAATCCCCCTGCACGAGCTCGGTGAGGATGCGCTCGCTGGCCGTCGGGGCCACGCCGAAGGTCTCGAGCAGCGCCGGGTAGAGCGCGGCGTCCCCCACCCCGACCCGGAAGCTCTCGAGGCCCGCCGCCTCAAGCGCCGCGCAGAGCACCCCGAGCACCTCCGCCGTCCCTTCGGCCGCGGGCACGCCGAGGAGCTCGATCCCGGCCTGGAGGAACTCGCGCGACTGCCCCCGCTGCGGGCGCACGCCGCGGTAGGCGTGCGCGACGTAGCAGAAGCGCAGTGGCGGATCGGCATGGGCGTAGCGGGTGGCGGCCACGCGCGCGATGGGGACGGTCATGTCGGCGCGCAGCACGAGCACGTTGCCGTGCTCGTCGAACACCCGGTAGGCGGGGCGCGGCGCGCTGGCCCGCGGGAAGGTCGTCTCGAACTCGAGCGCGGGCGTGTAGACCTCGCCGTAGCCGGCCTCGTCGAACACTGCGCGGATGCGGTCGGTCATCGCCCGCAGCTCGCGCATCTCGTCGGGCAGGAAGTCGCGCGTGCCGCTGGGGATGCGGTCCACCATGGGTGCCCGCTCGCCGGATGTCACACCGCAGCGGGCACGTCGCCCACGCGGCTGATGCGCGCGCCGAGCTCGCGCAGGCGTTCATCGATCCGCTCGTAGCCGCGGTCGATCTGGCGGATGTTGCCGATCTCGGTGACCCCATCGGCGCACAGGGCGGCCATCAGCATGGCCATCCCGGCCCGGATGTCCGGGGACTCCACGCGCTGGCCGCGGAGCCGGCGGGGGCCGAAGATGATCGCCCGGTGGGGGTCGCAGATCTGGATGGCGGCGCCCATGAGCACGAGCTTGTCGGTGAAGAACAGCCGGTTCTCGAACATCCACTCGTGGATCATCACCGAGCCCTCGGCCTGCGTGGCCAGGGCCAGGGCGATGCTCGTCAGGTCGGCCGGGAAGGCGGGCCAGGGGCCGTCCTGGATCTTGGGGATGTAGTCGCCGGCGTCGTTGCGGATGACGAGGTGCTGGTGGGCGGGCACGATGATGTCGGCGCCGCGAACCTCGCTGCGAAGGCCGAGGCGCTCGAAGACCAGGCGGATCATGCGCAGGTCCTCGGGGATCGTGTCCTTGACCACGAGCTCGCCGCCGGTCACGCCGGCCAGGGCCATGAACGAGCCGATCTCGATGTGGTCGGGCGCGATCGTGTGGGTGCAGCCGCGCAGGCTGGTCGTGCCGTGAACGGTCATCACGTTGGAGCCGATCCCGTCGATTGCCGCCCCCATCGCGACGAGCATGCGCGCGAGGTCCTGCACGTGCGGCTCGGAGGCCGCGTTGCGGATCACGGTCGGGCCGCGGGTGAGCGCGGCGGCCATCAGCGCGTTCTCGGTCGCCATGACCGAGGGCTCGTCCATGAGGAAATCGCACGGGCGCAGCCCGAGCGGGGCCTCGAGCACGGTCCACCCGCCGTCCTCGCGGATGCTCGCGCCGAGCGCGCGGAAGGCGTCGAGGTGGGGATCGAGGCGGCGGCGGCCAATCACGTCGCCGCCCGGCGGCGGCATGCGCGCGTGGCCGAAGCGAGCCAGCAGCGGCCCGGCGAGCAGGAACGAGGCGCGAATCTTCTCGGCCAGCCCGCGGTCGACGTGGGGCTGCTCGACGGGTGAGGAGTCGATCACGACCTCGCCGGAGCCGCGCCACTGCACGCGCGCGCCGAGC
>Ga0070739_10005247_pt1 | contig 14897 bp, 13 predicted proteins | sample Coa_R1_7_FD_66445 | JGI IMG/M metagenome (GOLD analysis project Ga0070739, IMG submission 66445) | Surface soil microbial communities from Centralia Pennsylvania, which are recovering from an underground coalmine fire - Coalmine... | ecosystem: Environmental > Terrestrial > Soil > Unclassified ... | reverse complement strand
GATCAAACGCGTAAACGCCTTACCGCGCTTGGCATCCAGGGCCGCTTTCTTGTGTTTGATTGTGGCCCATTTACTATGTCCTGACATCTAAGACCTCAAATGGCGATCTGCGTGCGGCAACAAAAGAGCCCGGCGTGTGCACCGCTCCTTAATCTTCGAGGATAACAGAGAAAATCTCGGTAAGATGGCCTTGTGCAAACGCCTGATCGCGGGTACATTCCTCTGCGGAAGGTCGACTGGCGCATTGTCATTGGGTTTTTCCTTTTTGTCCTGATTTGCCTGTTCTTTTACAGGCAGCTCGATTATGTTGCGAATGGGGGAACCAGACCGGCGTTGCTGACTTTTTTGGAAGAACTGGTGGGTTGTTTCGCCGGCTTTTCGGTATTTCCTCTTTTCTACTTAGCGGCCGTTCGGTTCCCGCTGATTTCCCCACAGTGGCTGCGCAATATTGCTGTCCATCTTGCGACCGTTTGCCTGCTTTCCTCCGTACATACGACGGTGATTGTGGTCCTGCGGCCGCTGGTTTTTGGGCTGTTCGGATTTCATGAAAGCTATGGATTCATTCTTTGGCGATATCCAATGGAGTTCGCGCATTTTTTCATGTTCTATTGGATCGGCCTGGGTCTGATCTATCTCTTCCATGAGATTCGTTTCGCGCGCGAGCGGGAGATTCGCCAGGCGAAGCTCGAAGCCAGCCTGGCCGAAACACAACTGCAAAATCTGCGGCTGCAACTCGAGCCGCATTTTCTCTTCAACGCACTGAATGCGATTTCGGCAGCCATTTACGAGAATCCACGGGCGGCGGACGAGATGATCGGCCGGCTTGGCGATTTGCTGCGGCAGTTACTGAAAGAAGATCACTCGCAGGAGATAGCGCTGGCGCGCGAAATCGAACTGCTTGAGCTTTATGTGCGGATCATGCAAGCGCGCTTGGAAGACCGGCTGAACATCACAATCCGTGCTGACGAGGACGCGATGGAGGCTCTGGCGCCGCAGTTCTTATTGCAACCGCTGGTAGAAAATGCGATCCGGCACGGCATGGATCCGGTTACGTTTCGAGTGGACGTCCTGGTTCTAGCGCAGCGCGAAGGCAACCGGCTACATATCACAGTTCGTGATCACGGGCCGGGCCTCGATCCGGCATCATGCGGGAAAAGCGGGATCGGTCTGAGCAACGTCACAACACGGCTCGCGAGACTTTACGGCGACCAGCAAAGTTTTCGGATCTGCAACGCCGAAGGGGGCGGTGTTGTGGTGGATGTCTACCTGCCTTATAGGACCGCACCTTCGGAGCAGGCGCTCTCGACTGAGACAGCATCGATTGCGGAACCTTCTCTCACATGATTCGGGTTGTGCTGGTGGATGACGAGCCGCCCGCGCGCCGTAAACTGCGCCGCCTTCTCTCGACGGAAACAGATTTCAAGATTGTGGGCGAGGCGGGTTCGGGAGCGGAAGCAGTAGAGATTCTGAACAGCCTGCAACCGGATCTGGTCTTTCTGGATATCCAGCTACCCGATTGCTCAGGGTTTGACGTTATCGAGTCGTTAAACAGCCGCGACTGGCTATCTATTGTTTTCGTTACTGCGCACGATCATTTCGCTCTAAAGGCTTTCGATGTGTATGCGATTGATTACATTTTGAAGCCAGTGGAACCTACTCGTTTTGCGCAATCACTAGAACGCGTTCGCGGGCTGATGGAACGCGGCGCGAGCAAACAGTTGGCGAGCCGCCTGAGCGAGCTTGTGACGACGCTACGTTCGAATCCGGCATACGCGCGACGGCTGCTGGTCCAGGAGAATGGCCGCTGCTTTTTTATTGATGTGGCAAATATCGACTGGATCGAAGCGGTCCGCAACTATGCCTGCATTCATTCCGGCGATAAGACGCACATTGTGCGCAGCACGTTAGACGCGCTGCAGGCGAAGCTTGATCCGGGGCTGTTCCGCCGCATCAACCGTTCTGAAATCGTGAATGTGGACCGCATTGCCGAGGTGCGCTCCTGGTTTCATGGCGATCAGAAGATTGTATTGAAGAGTGGCGCCGAGTTGAACTGGAGCCGCCGCTATCGCGAGCCGCTGGAAGAGCTGGAAAAAGCGTAGGCCGCGAAGACCCGCTGGTCACGCCGGAAATCCCGTTTGTCCCATTTAAGGGGACGCGCCCGGCCAGCGAGCACGAAACTGATCTTATGCAGACTGCGACACGTGCAAGCTTAGCGATTTTCCTGAGCAGCGTTTTTCTTTTTGCCGGGCAAAATGGGGACTGGCCCGCATACGGCCATGATCCGGGAGGACAGCGATTCTCGCCTCTGAGCGCGATCAACCGGTCCAATGTTAAATCGCTGAAAGTTGCCTGGATGTACCGGACCGGCGATGCCTATGCGCCAAAGAACGGGTCGAAGCCAACGCAGTTTGAAGCAACGCCGCTGTATGTGGACGGAGCGCTTTATATCGGAACGCCGTTGGGCCGTGTTATTGCTCTCGATCCGGTGACTGGGAAAGAGCGCTGGTCCTATGACTCGCACGTGGACAGAGACAAGGGATATGGCGATTTTGCGACCCGCGGGGTTTCGACCTGGAAGTCTGATGACGGAAAGCGGCGCATTTACATTGCCACCATCGACGCGCGACTGATTGCGCTGGATGGCGCAACAGGAAAGCCATGCGGGGATTTCGGGGACAACGGCGTAGTGGATCTGCGCAAGGGACTGCGAATTGCTCCGCACGAATTCGCTGATTACGAAGAAACATCGCCACCCGCGGTGATCGGCAACACGCTGGTGGTGGGTTCAGGCATTCAAGATAACGGCTGGACGAACGAGCCTAGTGGCGAAGTGCGTGCGTTTGATGCCCGCACAGGCAGACTGAAATGGACTTGGGATCCGATACCGCAATCACCCAAAGCGGCCGGCGCGGATACGTGGAAGAACAACAGCGCCGCGCATACGGGTGCGGCGAATGCATGGAGCGTCATCGCGGCGGATACCGAACGCAATCTGGTGTTCGTGCCGACGGGGAGCGCGAGCCCGGATTTCTATGGCGGAACCCGACTTGGCAATAATTTGTTCGCGAATTCGATTGTTGCGTTGCGAGCCGATACCGGCAAGCTCGTCTGGTACTTCCAATTGGTTCACCACGATCTTTGGGATTACGATTTAGCTGCGCCGCCGTTGCTGTTTGATGTTCATCGGAATGGCAAGACGATTCCGGCGATTGCGGTCAGCGGCAAGACGGGGAACCTCTTCATCCTGAATCGCGAAACCGGCGAACCCATATTCGGAGTGGAAGAACGCGCCGTTCCTAAGAGCGACGTGCCGGGCGAAGAGACATCGCCGACGCAGCCGTTTCCTATCAAACCGGCTCCGGTGACGCCGCAAAAGATTACGGTAGATGAGGCCTTCGGTATCGACGATGCGGATCGTAATTATTGCCGCGCGGAAATGAGCAAGCTTCGCATGGGTAGCATCTTCACACCGCCGTCGCTTCAAGGCTCGCTGTTCCTGCCGGGGAATATCGGCGGTCAAAACTGGGGCGGCATGGCATACGATCCGGTACATCAACTGCTGGTTATGCCGTCGAACCATCTGGCCTCGGAAGTCCGCCTGTTTCCGAGCAGCGGCTTTCAGGAAGTACGCGCCTCCCAGCGGGAGCGAAAGCTGGATGGCGATTGGGAGATCTCACCGCAGCACGGCGCTCCGTACGGGATGATGCGGCGTTTTCTTCTCAGCCCGAAGCGCGTCCCCTGCACGCCTCCACCATGGGGCACCTTGCTTGCGATTGATACCACGACGGGCGATAAGAAATGGGAAGTTCCGCTGGGACAGTTCAGCCGGAATGCTCCTGCCGCGTGGGGGTCGATCTCGCTGGGCGGGCCAATCGTCACGGCAGGAGGGCTCGTTTTCACCGGGGGCACGCTTGTGCCGGCGCTTTATGCGTTCGACGTGGAAACGGGGCAGCAGCTTTGGAAGGCCGATTTGCCTTCGAGCGCAAAGGCCACTCCTATGACTTTTCAAGGTCCAGACGGGAACCAGTACTTGGTGGTGTGTGCAGGCGGGTTTGGTATTCCAGACCTCTCGCCGCTCGGAGATTATGTAGTGGCGTTCCGGTTGTAAAGCCTCAGCGTCGCGATAGCTTGACTACAATGTAGCGATAAAGCTATGACTCGTCTCGCACGTGTTTTTGTATCCGCCGCTCTGACTCTGGTATCGGCCCCGCTGGTGTTTGCTCAGGCCGGCACAGCGGAAAAGTTTGCACGGGACCCCAAACAAACGGTCGATCAGTGGTATACCGATCGGATTCAAAAATACACGACGCAATCGACGCTGAATTCGATGCTGACGAATTATTTGCCTGCATCGCAAACAGTGCCGACACCGGCGAAGGTGCTGGGCGATATTGCAGGCGCGCCGAATATGTTGCCGTATGCGGAAGACGTGTACAGCTATTTCCGGATGCTGGCGGCGGCAAGCCCGCGCGTGAAAGTGTTCACGATCGGGCACACCGAAGAGGGGCGAGAGATGATTGCAGCCGCGATTGCGGACGAATCATTGCTCGCGAAAGCGAAAGAGAACGATGAGCGCCTGGCGAAGCTGGGCGATCCGCGAACGATTGCGATGAACGATGCCGCCGCTGAGAAGCTGGTTGGGCAATCATTTCCGGTTTATTACATCACTGGAACGATTCATTCCACCGAGACCGGCGCTCCGACGGCGCTGATGGAGCTGGCTTACCGGCTGGTTGTCGACAATGCGCCGTATATCCAATACATCCGCACGCATATGATCACGCTCATCACTCCGGTGGTGGAGGTGGATGGACGTGACCGCATGGTGGACGTCTATAAGTGGCACCGGGCTCATCCGAACGAAAATTGGCCGCGGCTCGCTTATTGGGGTCACTATGTGGCGCATGACAACAATCGCGACGCGATGGCGATGACGCTCGCGCTGACAAACAATGTTTTAAATACGTATTTGAAATGGCACGCGCTGGTGCTGCATGACCTGCACGAATCGGTGCCATTTCTTTATGACAATACGGTCGGCGACGGGCCGTACAATCCGTGGATCGATCCGATGCTGTCGGATGAATGGGCATCTCTCGCGTGGGACAACGTCGCCCAGATGCAGAACTTCGGCATGCCGGGTGTTTTCACGCACGGCAGCTTCGATACCTGGAGCCCCGGTTATCTGATGTTTCTCGCCGGGCTGCACAACGGCATCAGCCGGCTATATGAGACTTTCGGCAATGGCGGCGCCGATACCGAGAAGCGCATCCTCACTCCGAACGAATATTCGCGCACGTGGTATCGCGAGAATCCGCCGTATCCGGTTGTCGAGTGGTCACAGCGCGACAACAACAACTACGAAGAATCGGCGCTGTTATCGACTCTGAGTTACTTTGCACACAATGGCCCGCACTTTCTACACAACTACTATTTGAAGAGCAAGCGATCAATTGATAAGCCGAACGAAGCGGGGCCTGCCGCTTATGTGCTGGCTGCTGATGAAGCGGCCGAGAACCGGCAGATGCAGCTTTTGAAGGTGTTAGAAAAGCAGCATGTCGAGATCAGCCGGCTGACGGATCCCGTGACTGTTACGCTTCCCGCGCCGCCGCATGCACGCCAATCGGACGACAAGGAAGAAAAAGGCCCTAAGACGCAGACGTTCCCGGCGGGCAGCTTCGTTATCCGTATGGATCAGCCATTCTCGCGGGTTGCAGATGCTCTGCTCGACCGGCAGTACTGGTCGCCGGACGATCCACAAAAGCATCCATATGATGACACCGGCTGGTCATTCGGCGATCTCTTCAACGCAAATGCCGTGCGCATTACCGATCACGCCATACTCAGCGCCAAAATGGAACAGGTTGCCGACCTTTCAAAGCTGGTGGCCGGGGCTCCTGAAGGCGGATCGATTTACGCCGTTGATGACAGCGGGCAAATCAGTCTGGCGGGTCTCGTCTTTGCGCTGAAAGGAGCTGACGTCTCGGTGGCGGAAGCAGCTTTTGATAGCGGCGGGCATCACTTTCAGGCGGGATCGCTGATCATCAAGCAGGTCGATTCGAGCCGTTTGCAACCCGCGCTGAAGGATCTGGATCTCAAAGCGTACACATTGACAAGTGCGCCCACGATTCAGACGCACGCCGCCGCGGCGCCCCGCATCGCTTTCATGCATACTTGGCTATTCACGCAAACAGAGGGCTGGTGGCGCATGGCCTTCGATAACGTGCATGTGCCGTACGACTACATCAGCACGCAAACCGCAGCGCAGGAAGTGAACCTGCGTAGTAAATATGACGTGATTATCTTTGCTCCGGTGGGCAACACATCCCCGGCGCAGATCATCACCGGGCTGCCGATGTGGGGCAATGCCCTGCCCTGGCAGAAGACGTCGATGACGCCGAACATTGGCAGACTCGATGCCACCGAAGATATGCGCCCCGGACTGGGCTTTTCGGGTATTGCCAATCTGAAACGGTTTGTCGAAGATGGCGGCCTGCTGATCACATGTGAAGACACGTCGCAACTGGCAATTGACGAAGGCCTTGCACCGGGCGTATTCGTAGCGCCACGGCGCAACATACATGTTGTCGGCACGGTACTGAAAGCTGTAACTGTCGATAAGAATCATCCGGTCGGTTACGGTTACGACGGCAGCCTCGCGGTTTACAGTAAGGACGGCATGGCGTTCACCATCAGCAACACGGTGGTGAATCGGAACGTACTTACTGAAAAGGAATACAAGCGGCCTACGGGACGCGGCGGCCCGGATGACGATGATATTCCGGAGGGCCGACCAATTGAGAAGCCGGCGCCACTGCCTTCGCCCAAGCCATGGCAGGCAACTCCACTGAACGAAGAGCAGACGCGCAATAATCCATATCTGATCCCGCGGGAGTACCGGCCTAACGTGATTATGCGCTACTCGGAAAATAATGGATTGCTGATCTCGGGACTACTGGAGGGAGGGGATGCCATTGCGCAACGCCCAATGGTGGTTGATGCACATTTGGGGAAAGGCAACGTGCTGCTGTTTGCGAACAACCCGATCTACCGTGGCGAGACCATCGGCAGCTACGCGCTGGTGTTCAACGCGATCGTGAACTTCAATCACTTGAACGTCGCATCACATGAAACGCTTACAGCGGATGGCAAGTAAGCCGTAAAGCGAACAGGTTACGCAGTACTAGAACACGCTGCACGTTCGTGAATCGACTTTAACGTGACGGCCCTCAACCAAATTTGGAGCTTTTCGTTTCTAGCAGCAGAGAGTGACGAGTAAGTCACCGAAAAGAAACTTAGTTGGAGGAGAGTCATGAAAAACGTTGCACTAACATCCATCCTCGCGGGGCTTTTTGCGGTTATGAGTTTCGCGCAGGTTAATCAACGGCGTGAAAATCAACAGGACCGCCTCGCGCAAGGCGTTCAGTCGGGCCAGTTGACACCAGGGGAGGCGGCAAACCTGGAAAATCAGGAGCGCGCACTGAACGGCGAAATCCGCGCCGATCGCAAAGCCAATGGTGGCAAGCTGACGGCTGCTGAAAAACAGCAGATCAATGCGCAGCAAAACACGCTTAGCCACGAAATCTACACAGATAAGCACAATGCCAGCGCGGACCATTTCGGTAACAGCGAAGTGGGACGGCGCGAGGAGAATCAGCAGGACCGCATTGCCCAAGGTATTAAGTCGGGCAAGCTGACTGCGGGAGAAGCAGCCAATCTGGAAAGCCGCGAGACCGCGCTGAATCAGGAAGTCAGGGCGGATCGCAAAGCGAATGGCGGCCATCTGACGGGCGCCGAAAAACGCCAGATCAACCGGCAGCAGAATCACCTGAGCCGGGCGATCTATCGCAGCAAACACTAGGAGGGACGTGTAGCGAGTTGCGATAGAAACTTGGGGCACAGCCGGCGCGACTGTGCCCCCCGCCGTTTCTTTGCGCAGCAAAGAACTTCCTGCCAATTACGCTATACTCCTCGCATATGGGTTTAGCGCAGCGCTCGCGAGTTTCCTACGCTCCGGCGCGTATTGGTGATCATGCCGCGGATAACCTGCGCTTCATCCGCGACACAATGGAGCGAGCCGCCTCCTTCACGGCGGTGCCTGGTCTGGGAGGCATCCTGATCGGCGTCACGGCCATGGCGGCCGGCGCCCTGGCGGCAAACCGAGACCCTTCCCGGCAGTTCACTATCTGGTGCGCTGAAGCAATCCTGGCGACACTGATCGCCTATCTGGCCGTACGCCGCAAATCGAAGCGCCTCACAATGTCATTGCAGACACGGGCGGCCCGGCGCGCGCTGCTGAGCTTTATGCCTCCGTTGCTCGCGGGAGCGGCACTCACGGCGGCTCTGGTGCGCATTGGCGCATTTTCGGTTTTGCCGCCGCTGTGGCTTCTTTGCTACGGGGCGGCAGTCGTAACGGGCGGCGCGTTTTCAGTACGAATTGTTCCGGTGATGGGGCTTTGCTTCATGCTGAGCGGCGCATGCGCGGCATTTTGCCCAGCCGCGTGGGGCAACGGATTTTTGATGTTCGGCTTTGGCGGCCTGCACATTGTTTTCGGCGCTATTATTTCGAGGAGGCATGGTGGCTAGAACCGCAATCGCACCGCTGCCCGAAAAACCGCAAGCCGGCGAACCCGCAGCCAAGCTGGCGCGGGCCGGACGCCGGCAGGAGACGGTCGAAAACGCGCTCCCTAATCTGGATCGTGTCATTCATGAGCGCATGCGCCTTGGGATCGTGAGCGCGCTTGCCGTAAACGATTCACTTACGTTTAACGAACTCAAGAAGCTGCTGCAGACCACGGATGGGAATCTGAGCGTGCATGCGCGGCGCTTAGAAGAAGCCGAATATGTGGAGTGCACCAAGACCTTCGAAGGCCGCATGCCGCGGACGGAATATCGTCTTACGGATGCCGGGCGCAAAGCATTCGAGCGCTATCTGAATCACATGGAAGCGCTGATTCAGGCCATGCGCGAACGCTGAGCGGCTGCCTGATTGATACTCTCTTGGAATGCAGCGCAGAAGCGCAGAGAGCGATAGCGACTCGCTGTACGCGAAAAACCGAAGACAGGTATTGGCGGGGCTGGCGGCTTCGTGGTTAGCCACATCTATTGCTGAGGCGCAGACGGACGCGCCTGCGAACACGTATCTCGAACTCAAAACGTGGCGGCTGCACAACAGCCAGGAGGATCAGGCCACTCGCGTTCAGGAGTATTTAAAAACCGGTTTACTGCCGGCGCTTGCGCGTGCCGGAGCCAGGCTGGCGGGCGCGTTTTCGAATGTAATCGGTGAGGATGGCCCGTATTACGTGACGCTGGCTGAATACGCGTCGCTCAAAGCCTTTGAAGACGTGCTGGGGGCGATGAGGGCGGATGCGGCACATGAGCGTGCGCTCGAAAGCTTTCCTCCGGCCCAGGTTTGCCCTTCGTCCACGTGGAAAGCAGTTTGTTGCGCAGCTTCGACGGCATGCCGAGGATCACCTATCCGGATGCTGCCGAAAAGCGCCCGCCGCGGATTTTTGAGCTGCGGACGTATGAATCGCAGTCGTTCCTCACCTTACGCCGCAAAATCGGCATGTTTAACGGCGGCGAAATGCAGATTTTTGAGCGGCTGAAGATGCGTCCGGTGTTCTTCGGCGAAACGATTGCGGGCCCTAAGCAGCCGAATCTGCAGTACATGCTCTCCTACGATGACCTCGCGGCACGCGACAGACTGTGGCATGAATTCGGCAACGATCCGGAGTGGAAAAAGCTTAGTGGCGAGCCACAACTTAAAGACGCTGAGATTGTGGCCAATATCAGCAACGCGATCCTGCGGCCGTTGACGTTTTCGCCGATACGGTGAGTTAACTTTAAGATATGGCCGAAGCGCAATTTGACCGCCCAGTGCCTCAGTTAACTGAGCAGGAAGACGATGAGACTCTGGCGGCCATTGACCGGGGAAGCGAAGACGCCAAAGCAGGCCGCGTGGTTTCCCTCGAAGAAGCCCGGCGCTATATCGACCAGTGGCATTCAAGATCATCATCACCCAAGAAGCCCTAAAGGACCTGGGTGAGATTCTGGACTACATTGGTGCAGACGATCCGGATGCAGCTGCCCGATTCGGAAAAACTCTTCTGAATCACAGCGAGATACTTAGTGCATTCCCGCACCTGGGAGTCATCGTGGACAGGCGTGAAAATGTTCGCAGCCTTCTACATACGCCTGTACGCATTTACTACCAAGTTGATGAAAGCCGGAAGGCTATACAAATCGTCCACTTTTGGCACACTTCACGCCGGCCGCCGGCACTCTAAATCCAAAACAGGGCGACAGCTCAATTTCATGTGATGCACAAGGCCGTATTTCTCGCGCTTTCCGCAGCGATAATCTAGCGCCCGCGCCAAACGCACTACCGGACAATACTTGGCCTGAGCCAACGCGCGGCGCGGCTGAAGCGTCATATCATGTAAATAATCGTATGATTTCAGGTATACCCGAACGCGGTATATTGGTGCGCCTGCTGGAGCGCCGCCGCACTCGCCCCCGGCAGGCGGGTTTTTCGCTGATCGAGTTACTGATCGTGATTGCGATCATTCTCATCATCCTCTCCATCGCTCTGCCGCAGATGAGCAAGTCGCGTATGAACGCGCAAGAGATGGCGGCCATCGAGGAAATGGGGACGATTAACAAAGCCGAGATTCAATACTATTCGCAATTCAATCAATACGCGACCTCGCTGGCGCAATTGGGGCCGCCGGCCACTGCAGGCGCGGCGGAAGGACCGGCGAATGCCGGCCTGATACCGGCAAGTTTGGCGAGTGGTTCTGCAGGCGGCTACAACTTCACCATCACGGCCACGCCGCAGGGATATGCGGTCAGCGCGGTTCCTAAGTCTTTTGGCAGCACGGGAAGACGGACGTTTTACACCGATCAAACAGGCATCATCCGGCAGAATTGGAGCCAGGAACCCGCCACAGATAAAAGCGAAGAATTGAAATAATCTCGTGAAGCTGTTGTACGCCCTGTGCTTCACACTTCAGCTCGGGTGGTTCTGCATGGCTGCCGGGCAGCAGCCTACCGCAGCCGGAACTAGCGACGCCTTGTCGCAGATGTCGCCCGATCCAAAACAGACATTCCGGGTGCGTGACGTCGAGTTCTTCCGCGGCGATATCAAGATTTATCTCACCGAAGGCGTTCTATCGTTTCTCACTCCGATTGAGGGAAAGACAGTGGGCGCCGTTTGGACCACTGAAGGGGTGGAAGCCGGGGATTCGGAAATTATCGTGCTGCCGCCGCAGCGAAACGAACGGGCGTCGCTGGCAGCATTTACGAAGACTCCGAACCTGGATGAACACTTCGCCTCCGCGCTGTTCCTGTTCACTGACGAGACCGCGCAGGAGTTAACCGCAGCCATCCAGCAGAGGCCGGTTCACATTGCCGCTGATATTGCCCCGCAGATGACGGCGGCAGTGCATACGGTGCTGCAGCAAATCGGCGCTGACATGCGCAGCCAACTGGTGGCAGGCCTGTTGGATAGCCATAGCCCCGAACAGGGGATCTTTTACGCTTTTATCGGCGGGCGAACACTCGGCGCGTTTGATGTTCTATACACGCCCTCGGAATTTGAACAAGTCACCATCGGCCGTGGCGGACGCCTCACGCCGGGAGGATCGGTATTCGAGCTTTGGACGTCGTTTCGCTCGCGGGGGGCCGCCCCGTACAAACCGCCGGATCCTGCCATTTCGGACTATCGGATTAAAGCGGAAATCGGCACCGATCTGAACCTGTCGGCTGACGCAGCATTCAAGTGGCGCGCCACTGCCGCGAACGGGCGAGTAATCCCGCTGTCGATCGCTGAACAGATCAAAATCGATTCGGCCCAGGTGGACGGCCGTCCAGCGGAGGTCTTTCAGCTTTCTACGGGGCAATCGATCCCGCTGGACAGGGCGGCGCGGTTTTATTTAATCACCGAAGCCCCATTAGCCGCCGGAAGCGTACACGAAATCGGCGTGCGCTATCAGGGCTCAGTCATTCATCGAACGGAAGCGGGTAGCTACTTTGTGGACGACCGGAATGCCTGGTATCCGTTTGTGAATCCGACGCTGGCCCGCTTTGACCTGACTTTCATTTGTCCGGAAAATCTGCGCCTCGTCTCGAGCGGCGAACTGATCTCCGATGATTTGCGTGACGGCAACCGGATTGTCCATCGGGCGACGCGCGTGCCGGAGTCGCTGGCCGGTTTCAATCTGGGGGACTATGCCGTGACAGTCGAAGATCACGGCCCGTACCGGGTTGAATGCTACTCGAATCGAGCATCCGAGCCAGGGATTAAAGGCATCGCGGAGGAGATGAATGCGTTGCTGGATTTTTATACCAGCCGTTGGATACAACTTCCGATTCATAGCATTGCGGTGTCGCCGATTCCCGCCTCGTTCGGCCAAGGTTTCCCGGGGCTCATTTATCTCTCCAGCGTTTCGTACACGCGCACGGAGGACCGGCCTGCGAGCCTCCGGTCGCCTGAATTTGACCGGTTTTTTTCCGATCTTCTGTTGCCGCATGAAGTAGCGCATCAGTGGTGGGGCAATATTGTCACAACCGCCGAATACCGCTCAGCCTGGATTACGGAGGCGCTGGCGAACTACTCGGCTTTGCAATACATGGAAACCCGCCACGGGCAGGTAGAGACAGATTCGTTGCTGGACGGCTACCGCAGCGACTTGCTCGAGGACCACGGGGGTAAGGACGTGGAATCGTATGGGCCGCTGGAATTCGGAATCCGGCTGATGGATTCAGCGGGCCCCAGCGTATGGCATTCCATCGTCTACGAAAAAGGCACATGGGTGATGCAGATGCTGCGGAAGCGGCTGGGCGACGACGGCTTTTTGAAACTCGAATTGCGCCTGCTTCATGATTTTGCCGGCCGGCCGCTGACAAATGAAGATTTCCGCAAAGCAGCCGCGGAGTATGTGCCTGCGGGCCAGCCGGATAAAACTCTCTCGTCTTTCTTTGATACCTGGGTCTACGGGACGGGTATACCGAGACTGGAAATAAAGAGTAATGAAGTTAACGTTTCCGGGGTGGACGACGACTTCACAGCCGATGTGCCGCTGCACTGCCACTCGCAGGGTTCCGCCGACCGCGTCCGCTGGGTTCGGGCCAGCTCAGGGGTAAATTCGCTGGAACTCCCGGCCGGAATGGTCTGCGAGCTTCCGCCGCCCGACGAATTTCTTTATCAGCCGGCGCGGTAAACCTTAAGCCTGAACCCGCGTCTTTCTAAGCAGATAGCCCACGGCAGCAGCTTGTATTTATGATAGTCGCGATGGCAGACCAACTGGAAATAGGAATCCACGTTGGCGCGGATCTGCGTGACTTCGGCAGTTGGATGACGTCAGAACAGAGGCGGATCTATCTGCTCTGCCGGAGAATGCTGCAGGACCCGGACGAGGCGGATTCGGCAACCCAGGATGTCTTCCTGAAAGCGTACCGGGCGCTCAGCAAGGGCGCGGGCGAGGCGAATGTGCTGGATAATCCCGGCAGATGGGTGACCCGCATTGCGGTGAATACCTGTCTGGACCGGCTTCGATCGAGAAGCTGGAAGATCTGGCAACGCCGCCCGGCAGTGGAAGACGAAGAGTTTATTCTTCAGACCGTTGCCGGTTCCGGACCGGATGCGGAAAGCCGCATTTTCGCGACGCAAATCCAGCAAAGACTGGAAAAGGCGCTGGCTAAGCTATCGGACCGGCAGCGAGCCGTTTTTTCGCTGCGGCATTATGATTCGATGGCGTTGGAAGAGATTGCCGAGGTGCTGGCACTCGATGTAGGCACCGTGAAAGCTCATCTTTTTCGCGCCATCGCAAAGCTGAGGGAAGAACTGAAAGACCTTTACAAACCGAGGGAAGGAGAAACCCGGAGGACGACATGAACATCGAGTCCAAGCTGTCAGGACATTGGACAGATGAGCAACTGATTGAGCACCTATACGGCATCGGCCCAGAAGGAAACCACGTTGAGGAGTGCGGCGATTGCCGCGAGCGGCTGTCGCGGATGGTGGCGGCGCGGCGCGCAATTGAGGCGGAGTGTGCGCCGCTCGAGCAGGTCCCTTTTGATCTGCTGGCTGCGCAGCGCCGCAGCATCTATGCGCGCCTTGCGCAGCGGCCCGCAGCACGGCTGGGATTGCGGATGCGCCAGTGGGCGGCAGCGGCGGCAATGATCGCACTGCTCGGTGGCGGCGCATTTCTGTATGAGCAAAACCAGCGCCAGCAGGCTCTACAAAACAAGGTGACAGATGCTCAGTTGGCGCAGGAAGTCAGCGCGATTGCGCAAGCTTCCGAGCCCAACTCCACTGCGCCTCTGCAAGAATTGTTTGTAGAGTAGATGCCCAAGTCCTTACGCATTTTCGCGCTGCTGCTGGCAACGTGTGTCGTTGTGTTTGCACAGACCAGGGCGAATTTTCCCTGGTGGAACAGCCCGATAGTTGACGATCCGCAACTGGGCTTGACGCAGGCGCAAAAGCAACGTATCCGGCAGATCGTCCGCAGTTACCGCAATCGCCTTCTGGATGCCCGCAATAACGCGAGCAAAGCGGAACTGGATCTGGACGATCTGTTCAATGACCCGGACGCCTCGACGCAAGGAGCGGAAGGCGTTATCCAGAGAGCCGCCGAAGCGCGCGCGAACGCCAGCCGCGTGTTTCTGGAGATGAGCTTTCAGATCCGCAGTGTCTTAACTCTGGATCAATGGCGCGAGCTGGTACGGCGTTGGGATGAGGTCAGGAAAAAGAGGCCGCAGGATACGCAGGTTCCTCCGGAGTAGTTCACGGGATCTGCGCCGGTGATTACTTCGCGGCGGCGAAGCGATAAAACGGTTCCGCTTTATGGCTGCGGCGAAACTGCGCTGGCGGACAATCAAATGCGCGTCGAAAC
>Ga0070739_10005242_pt1 | contig 14906 bp, 8 predicted proteins | sample Coa_R1_7_FD_66445 | JGI IMG/M metagenome (GOLD analysis project Ga0070739, IMG submission 66445) | Surface soil microbial communities from Centralia Pennsylvania, which are recovering from an underground coalmine fire - Coalmine... | ecosystem: Environmental > Terrestrial > Soil > Unclassified ... | reverse complement strand
GCGCGCCGTCAAGATTCAAACACTGTTCCAAGAGCGCTGCGTCAGATGTCACCAGGAGGGTGGAAACGCGCAAAACTATCCGCTGACCAACTTCGCCGAAATCAAGAAGTATGTCTCTGCGAAGACCTCCGAAGGCATGTCGATGGAAAAACTGGCCCAGACGACGCACACGCATCTTCTCGGCTTCGCGATGCTGTACGGTCTGACGGGTTTGATCCTTTCCTTCAGCAGCTACCCGCGGCTGGTGCGCATCGTGTTGTGCCCGCTGCCGTTGCTGGCTCAGATCGTGGACATTAGTTTTTGGTGGCTGGCGCGTCTTCCTGACCCGCATGGGCCGATGTTCGCGCGCTGGATCGTCTATAGCGGCGCCGTGGTCGCCGTTGGGCTGTTGCTGCACATCGTTCTCGGTTTGTTCAATCTGTTCCGCGTCAAGGGCTGGCTGGTTCTGGTCCTGCTTTTCGCGGCCGCAGGCTATGCCGGCTACGAAGCCAAGGTGCGCATAATCGATCCGCACATCGCTCAAGAAAAATCGCCAAATACGGCGGAGAAGTAGTGTCTAAGTCTCTCGTTTAGCGACATTCTGCGGAAGCGTCCTTCCGCCGAGCAACGCTTCTGCGAAGCGTCGCTAAACGAGTTCTTGGGCTTGCTTCCTTGGCGATCCGGAGTTACCTTCATTGCACATCTTGCGCTCGCTTCTCTTGCGACTGGGTTCCCTTATTTTCCTCGCCATCCGGGAGAAGCTGACCGATCATGAAGGTGCCGTCCTCACCCACCGCTGTGGAAATGCAGTCGCTCGAACAAACGCATCCCAACAATGAATCGCCGCCCTCTGCTCCCACTCGTCGCGTGCCGTTGGCTCCGGTCGGCGGCTGGTACTGGCTGCGAAACAATCACCCGAGGCCTGCACCCCAAGCGGCGCCCCCGAGCAAACGGCCATCGCTTCGCGTAGCGCGGTCGCGCCGCTTCAGGCTCTGCGGCAAAAGGATCGCGATCTGGTTTTTGCTCTGGTATGTGGTCGTTCAGCTCGTGCCAACCGTCTTCGAGGACCGCTGGATTCGGATCGGTCCGTACTACGAGCGTCACAAATGGCCGGAGCTAGAGCATCTGGTGGCCGAGGATCCCAAGCGCCCGCTTCTGGTAATGGTGGGCAGTTCGCGGACGGCCTGGGACTTTCAAGCCAGCGCCCTAGACGGCATGCCCGATAGCGAGGGCCGACCGATGCTCGTTTACAATTTCGGCGTCCCTTCCACCGGCCCGTGTTTCCAGTTGTTCTGCCTCCGCGATATGCTCGCCAAGGGCATTCGGCCGCGTTTGATGCTGCTCGAATTTCTGCCGCCGCTCTTGTGCGAGCCGCGCCGTGGCGTCCTGAGCGAAGACAGCATGCTCGAATTTGAGAGCATGCCTCTCCACCGACTGCTGCAATGGATGCCCTACCTTCAGCGTCCCAAAAAGTGGGTCAATCTCTGGCTGGAAGGGCGCATCGCTCCCCTTTACGTTTACCGCAACCAGTTGATCACTGAACTGAGATGCCTGGCTACCGGCGAACCGATGCCCCGACATGGCCCCGTTGATAACCGAGGATGGCACGTCGCTCTCCCCGTGATTGAGCCTGTGGTGCATGAGAGTTATTTGATGGCGGCTCGTGCAGGCTACGGGCAGGGACTCATGAACTTCCGCATGGGGAAGACCCAGTATCGGGTGATCCACGAGCTATTCGATCTGTGCCGCCGCGAGAAGATTCCAACTGCCCTGGTGATGATGCCGGAAGACTCACATTTCCGCAGCTGGTATTCCCCGGAGGCCAAGGCGGCTGTGCAAAGCCTGCTCGACGAGCTGAGACAAACCTACGGCGTCGAGTGCATCAACGCCCAATCTTGGTTGCCCGACTACGATTTTGAGGACGGCCACCATGCTCTGCTGGATGGTGCTCTGACGTTTACTCGCCGTCTCCGTGCCGAGCTTCCCCGCCTCCTCGCCCAATCGAAAGACACCAAGCTCGATTGACACGCGAACGCCGGCAAAGTTAGAATCTTCCTCTCTTACCAATGTGTAGCGACGCTTCGCAGAAGCGAGCCGTTGTGCCACGGCTGTGTCAGCCGTGGAGAGCCGCCACGGCTGACACAGCCGTGGCACACGAGAGTGCTCGGATGTCGCAGCCAGACAGGGAGGTCTATTGGTGTCGCTGCGCGACTACGACGTGATCGTCGTCGGAGCCGGCTTTTACGGTGCGACCATCGCCGAGCGCATCGCTACCGTGCTTGGCCGCAAGGTCTGCATCCTGGAGCGCCGTCCTCACATCGGCGGCAATTCCTACTCCGAAATCGACTCTGCCACCGGCATCGAACATCACAAGTACGGCTCGCACCTCTTCCACACCAATAGCGATGAAGTCTGGCGCTATCTGCGTCGATTCACGACCTTCACCAATTACCGACATCGCGTGCTGACCGTCCACAGGGGCCAGGTTTATCCCATGCCGATCAACCTGGGAACGATCTGCGCCTTTTTCGGACGGTACATGACGCCCACGGAGGCGCGCGAGCTGATCCGCCAGCAGGCGAACGCCGACAGAAGCGCCCGCGCGGAGAACCTGGAGGAGAAGGCAATCGCTCTGATTGGCCGCCCGCTCTACGAGGCGTTTATCCGCGGCTACACCAAGAAACAATGGCAGACCGACCCGCGCCAATTGCCGGCGAGCATCATCACTCGGCTGCCGGTGCGCTTTCATTTTGAACCCTACTATTTCACGGACAAATACGAAGGACTGCCGACGGACGGCTACACCGCCGTGTTCCGCCGGATGCTCGATTCACCCCATATCGATATCCGTCTTGGCGTCGATTTCTTTGACGTGCGCGAAGGGATTGAGCCGCATCAGCTCGTGATCTACACCGGGCCAATCGATCGCTATTTCGATTATCGGCTCGGCGAACTGGCTTGGCGGACGCTGGACTTTGAGCGCGAGGCACTGGCGACCGACGACTACCAGGGAGCGGCCGTCATCAATTACGCCGACGAGGATGTGCCCTACACACGCATTCATGAATTCAAGCATTTGCATCCCGAACGCCGTTATCCGTCGGGGCATACGCTCATCTGCCGGGAGTATTCGCGCTTTGCCCGACGCGGCGATGAGCCGTACTATCCGGTGAACACAGCCCAGGATCGTCAGTTGTTCACGGCCTACAACCGGCTGGCCGGACGAGAACGTAATGTCCTCTTCGGCGGTCGTCTTGGCTCGTATCAGTATCTCGACATGCACCAAGCCATCGCCGCCGCCCTCAGCGATTTCCGCAAAAAAGTCGTGCCCTTCTGGGTGCGAGAACGCGTGACTGTGGCCGCGTGAGGAGCGCTAATGGCGGAGATGGCCCTTCAGCGTATCGTGATGCCGCCCCGGCGGAAACTGACACGGCTGTATTGTCGATTCCGTGGTGGATCATCCCGACCGCGCAAACACGGCCGGCGCGGCATCTTCTTGTCCCGCGGCACCGTCTTACGGACGGATACATGGTATAACGCTTTTTTCGAGAGTTATTGGCGAGAATATACGCAGCACTCCGAGCTTGCTCTTCAAATGCGCGTCAGTGGGGCCGGAACCCTACGGCTTTACCGCCGAACTTCTGGTGACGAACAAACCTTGCTCCAAGAACTCGACTTTGCGGTACAAGATCAGGAGTTGCACCTCTCGTTAGCGGATGCGCCGACGACATCGGGCCGAAACGGTTTGTTGTTCTTTGAGATCGAGGCACATTCGTCCCGATTGATGATGCATCAAGCGGAATGGATCGCGCGCGATGCCGCTTCTTCGCCGGTTCGACTCGTTGCCGGCATTTGCACGTTTAATCGTGTGCAAATGCTTATTCCGAACATCATCGCTCTCTTTGCCGACTCAGATGTTGCGGACGTGCTGGATCGCATTATCGTCGTCGATCAAGGCCAGGAGAAGGTGCGCGGCCATCCCGCATTCGCCGCCCTGATGCGAGCCGCAGAAGGCCGATTGCAGCTTGTCGAACAGGACAATTATGGAGGAGCCGGTGGATTCACGCGCTGCCTTCTCGAAGCGCAACAGATCGACTCGGCGACGCACGTCTTGTTGATGGACGACGACATCATCCCGGAGCCGGAGTCCGTCCTGCGCGCGGCGGCCTTCTTGTCTCTGGCTCGCGGCAAGGTGGCTGTTGGCGGACACATGCTTGATCGCTTCCGGCCACGCCAGCTCGTCGAGTCCGGCAGTCGTTATCTGCCCGAGAGAGTTCGCATCAATGAGCCGAGCCGGCACCGACTGGACCGTCCTAGCGATCTGTTACCATTCCTCGAACCGCAACCTCGGCATTACAACGGATGGTGGTTCTTCGCATTTCCGCTGGCGCTGCTGGATCGAGTCGGATTGCCGCTGCCGTTATTTCTGCGCGGCGATGATGTGGAGTTCGGCTGCCGGCTGATGCGACAGGGAGTGCCGACCGTATCGCCACCCGGCATCGCGGTATGGCACGAACCGTGCGAACGAAAGGGACGCGGCTGGCACGCTTTTTATGAGCTTCGTAATCTGCTGGTCGTCGGCGCTTTGCACTTCCCGAGCGTGCGTGCCGCGACCGTAGCCCGCCAGTTCCTCAGCCGACTACTCGATGAGCTTCTGACCTACGATTACTACGAATCGTGGCTGCTGTGCGAAGCTGTCGCTGCCTATCTGCACGGGCCGGAAGCACTGCGACATTCGCCTCAGGCGCTTCTGCAACGCCTTCAGGCGATGGGCGATAAGCTCGCGTCAAAAGTGCAGCCATACGGGAAAGATCAACGAGCCGGAAGCGTAAGCGACGGCAAGGCATCCGTCGCTTACGCTTCCGGCTTGTCGCTTCGGGTCTGGCGCTGGTGGCTTGTGATTCGGAACCTCTTATTGCCAAGTCCTTCTGCGGAAGCTCACCCGCGAAAGTTGTTGCAGGGCAGCGGCGAGCAGTGGTATGACATTCCCTCCGCCGACGTGGTAGGTGTGGCAGAGCCTCAGCGCGAACAGATCGTCGTGCTGCGCCGTTCGCGCGGCCGATTTGTCCGCCTGCTGCTTCGGGGATTGTGGCTCGCGTTTCGGCTGCTTGTCGGACATCGCCGGGCCGTGCGACGCTGGCAGCAAAGCGTCTCCGCGCTGACGAGCCAAACATTTTGGATGGAATATCTGCCCGCTATCCGCTATCCGCCCAAGACAAGAGCCGGACGGCGAAATCGGCAGACGGATCGCGGATGGCGGACAACGGATAGCGGGATAGACAGAGGAGATCATGCACAAGCTCAAGATACTCTACTACAATTGGACTGATTTCGAGGACCCACGGCAGCGTGGCGGCGGGGTGTCCATCTACCAGCAGAACTTGATCGACGCCGCCAGGCAGCGGGGCGATGAAGCATGGTTCCTCAGCGCGGGCGACTGCCACAGTCCCTTTTCGCGCCGGCCTTTCCTCCGCGAAGTGAAGGCACGCAAAGAGGGCGTCCGCAAGTTCGTGATCGTCAACTCGCCGTTCGTTACCCCCGGTCGCGAAGCATTCGGACAAGATGCTGCAACGTCGCCCGAAATGGAGTCGGTGTTCGCCCCGTTCCTGCGCGAGCACGGCCCGTTTGACGTGGTTCACTTCAACAATCTCGAAGGCATTCCCGTGTCCTTCCTGCGTGTGGCCCGCGAGCACTCTCCGGCGGCAAAGATCCTCTTCAGCATGCACAATTATTTTGCGGTCTGCCCGCAGGTGAATTTGTGGTTTCAGGATAAGGCCGCCTGTTACGATTTCCACGATGGCCGCAAATGCGTCAACTGTCTGATCCCGAAGGCCCGTCCGCGCAGTTATCAATGGTTCTATCGTTATGAATATTTCCTGCGAAAGCTGGGCATCCCGACGCAATCCGTAGTGGATCGCTTCCTTTACCGGCTTCTCTTCGTCCTTTTGCGAAGCAGCATGCACTCGTTGCTGAAAGCCTATGGCGGCGACGGATTGGAATCGCGAGCATTGCCGGCCACTCTCATTTCGCACCACCCTACCCCGCCGGCGACGATCCTCGCACCCGACCAAGCGGCGCGGTTCGTGGCACGGCGGCGTCAGTTCGTCACGGCCCTGAATACGTACGTCGATCATGTTATCGCCGTCTCTCGGCGCGTCGCCGAGCTGGCGGTAGGTTATGGAATCGACCCCGCCAAAGTGCAAACTCTCTACATCGGCACGCGCTTCGCCGGAGAGGAACAAGGACAGAAGCGACGAGTCGAAAGAGTAAGACAGGGAGCGACCGGCGAGAAGCCGCTTCATATCGCTTACCTGGGTTACATGCGGACGGATAAGGGATTTTACTTTTTCCTCGATGCCCTTGAGAAGATGCCGGAGACATTATCTAGCGGGATCGCTCTGACCTTCGCTGCCCTGATCGCCAGTGTGTCCGCCTATCAACGCATCAAGAGCATGGCCCACCGTTTCGCCTCGGTCACGCTCTACAACGGTTACACGCATTCCCAGCTCCGCGACATTCATTCCACCATCGATCTCGCGGTGGTCCCGGTTTTATGGGAAGACAATATGCCGCAAGTCGCCCTGGAATGCATCGCTTCCGGCGTCCCCATCTTAACCTCGGATCGCGGCGGCGCTCAGGAGTTGCTCAACTGCCCCGAGTTGGTGTTCCGAGCCGGCTCCCGCGCCGATTTCTACGCCAAGCTCCAGGGCATCCTCGACAATCCGGCCATTCTCTCCACCGCTCTGGCTGGCCGCGCACGGCTCTATTCACCGCTCGAACACTACGATCTGTTGCGTAAGAATTTCTATCTGGAAGTGCCGTCGGACTTGAGGAAAGAAATGCAACCGGTTAGCGACGTAGCGCAGAAACGTCGAGAGTTCTGCAACGCTTCTGCGATGCGTCGCTAACCAGAAATATAAGGTCTTTTACACCGCAACCGGCGCGGTCACCGGATGCTGCTGACGCCACCACTTCAAGCAGTGACGCAGGCCCGTCACAATGTCCGTCGTCGGTTCATACTCAAGATCGTTGCGGGCTTCCTCAATGCTGGCGAGGCTGTGGCGCACGTCGCCGGGCCGCGCCTCGGCATGTTCCGGCTGAAGATCGGTGCCCAGCAACGTGTTGAGATGTTGCACCAGCTCCAACAGGGATGTGCGCCGGCCGCAGGCGATGTTGTAAACCTTGCCGTGGACGCCGGGTGCCTGGGAGGCGAGCAAATTCGCCTGCACCACGTCAGCGACGAATGTGAAATCGCGCGATTGGTTGCCGTCGCCGTGGATAAGAGGACGCCGGCCGCTCGTCATCGCCTCAATGAATTTCGGAATCACCGCCGCGTAAGGACTGGAGGGCGATTGCCGCGGTCCAAAGACGTTGAAATAACGGAGGCGAACCGTCTCCAATCCATACACCTCGGCAAAAGCGGCGCAATAATGCTCGCCGGCCAACTTGGCCACGGCATAGGGCGACAACGGCAACGTCGGATCATCTTCCTGTTTGGGCAATTTGCGCGAGCCGCCATAGGCGCTGCTGCTCGCGGCGTAGACGACGCGGCGCACGCCGGCTTCCCGTGCCGCCCACAAAACGTGCAGCGTGCCGGTAACACAAGCATGATGCGTGGCCAACGGATTGGCGATGCTGCGCGGCACCGATGCGAGTGCTGCCTGGTGGAAGACCAGATCCACGCCCTTCATTGCCGTTCGCACCATTTCCAGATCGGTAATATCGCCATCCAGAATGCGGACCCGGTCGCGGACGCGCTCCAGGTTGGCGCGATCGCCGGTGCTGAAATTATCCAGCACCCGCACCGTCTCTCCACGTTCTACCAGTGCTTCGACCAAGTGCGATCCGATGAAACCCGCTCCGCCGGTAACGAGACAGACGCTCATGTTATTCACCCGTGATGAAAACCCATTTTTTTGGCGAGCGGGGCATGTTAACTCCCCGGTGGAAGTAACCGGGGCGTTAACACGCCCCGCTCGCCCCATTCCTTTACGCCTTAACAATGCGGGCGCGGGGCGCGGGACATTCTGCAGTTGCGTTGCGGGTATCGACGACGAGCGATGTGTTTTCGACGATGAAATCCCAATCGTACGTCGAATGATCGGTGACGATCAGCACGCAATCTTGCTCGGCGAGAAACTCCGGCGAGAGCGGTTGGCTTTCCATCTGGAGGTTGTGGTGCCGCATGGGCGGCACACTGGGGATATGCGGATCGTTGTAAGAAACGATCGCGCCCTTGGCTTGCAACAGCTCCAGAATGGTGAAGGCCGGCGATTCGCGCGGGTCATCCACGTCCTTCTTGTAGGCGATGCCGAGCACGCAAATACGGCTGCCCTTGAGAGCTTTGCCGTCGTCGTTGAGTGCGTCGATCAGGCGCTCGACTACGAATTGCGGCATGGCCGTGTTGATTTCACCGGCCAATTCGATGAAGCGCGTGTTGAGGTCGTAGCGCCGCGCCGCCCAGGTGAGATAAAAGGGATCGATGGGAATACAGTGTCCGCCCAGGCCGGGGCCGGGATAGAAGGGCTGGAAGCCGAACGGCTTCGTCTTGGCAGCGGCAATCACCTCCCAGACGTCGATTCCCATTGCCGTGAACAAACTCTTCAGTTCGTTGACTAGGGCGATATTCACCGCCCGATAGGTGTTTTCCAGGATCTTGCAAGCCTCGGCGACGCGCGTGCTGGAAACCGGCACGACGCCATCGACGATTGGCTCGTATAGGGCGACGGCCAGCTTGAGGCAGGTATCGTTGAGTCCGCCAATAACTTTGGGGATATTGCGGGTAGAATAGTCTTTATTACCGGGATCTTCGCGCTCGGGACTGTAGGCGAGGAAGAAATCGCGGCCGGCCTTCAGGCCGCTTTTCTCGAGCAACGGCAGCAACAGCTCCTCGGTGGTGCCGGGATAGGTGGTGCTTTCCAGGACGATCAGCTGCCCCGGTCGCAGATGCAGGCGGAGCATGTTGGCCGTGTTGACGATGTAGGAAAGATCCGGCTCGCGCGCCTCGCCGAGCGGTGTGGGGACGCAGATGATGATGGCGTCCGCCGCGGCAAAACGACAAGGATCGTTGGTCGCCTCGAACCGTCCCGAACCAATCAGTTCGCTGACGCGCTCGGAGCAGATGTGGCCGATGTAGCTCTCGCCGCGATTGAGCTTGGCGACCTTGGCGGAATCAATGTCGAAACCGAGGACGGGGTAGCCGCCCCAGGCGAACGTCTCGGCCAGGGGCAGGCCGACATAGCCAAGTCCGACGATGGCCACGCGCGCCGTGCGCTCTTCGATGCGGCTGAACAGCTCGTCGGCCAGCGACAGCGAAGACGCCAAATCGAGGGTCATGCAAAAACTCCTATCCTTTGAGGAATTTCAACTCGGCGAGCGGGGTCGCGTAAGCGCCCCGAGGGAGCACTCGGGCCGCTAACGCGACCCCGCTCGCCTCAAAACGGGATTAGCGAATCTTCAATTCCATCAGCATTCTTTGATACTCGCTCTGCTCGGACGGATGCAGAAGGCTTGCTTGCAGCCCTTGCTCCTGAGCCAGCTTGAGCACCTTGAAAGCGTTCGTCTTGTCGCTGCTCTTGTAATGAGCGCGAGCCAAGTGGAACAGGTGCGCGGGCGTGGGCAGGTCGGCGGCGGCATCGCGGAAATCGGCCAACGCTGCCGCAGTGTCCCCCAGCTTCATGTGAACCAGGCCGCGTGTGTCGAGCAGGTCGGCGCGGCGGCCAATGCCGGCGACCGCCGATTCGATCCGCGTCAACGCTTCCCGGTGCTTCTCCGGATCGCTGGAACGCAGCGCCAGAAGCCAAGCCAAGTTGTTCAGGGCCACGATGTTCTTCGGCTCATTTTCCGGCTGCAAGATGCGGCGATACATGGCCTCCGCGTCGTCCCAGCGGCTGCGCTGGTCGTACAGCTCGGCCAGATGCAGCATCAAAATCACGCTCTTGGGCTTGGCCTCCAGCGCCTTGTTGAGGTGCTGCTCAATCGTCGAAACTTGCTCATCGCTGGGCGGCGTGCCGGCGCTCTGCATCGTGCGCAGCAAGGCGATGCTGGCGCCGCCGACCACCTCCGGCGAAGATTTCCCTTCTTTCCACGCTTGCAAGCAGCGCTGGTAGGCCTCCACGAATTTCTTCTGCCGTCGCATCGAGTTGAGCACCAACAGCACCTCATCCGGGTTGGCGTGCTTGCGCTTGATGTGGTCTTCCAGGATCTTGATCGCCTTGTCGCCGGAGCGCTGTTCTTCCAGCAGCCGTGCCCGCAGCTCCACGGCCGCGAAGGCGTTTGGCTCCGAGCCGCGCAGTTCCTCCAACGCTTCCAGATCCTCAAGCGCTTTCGTGGCTTCTCGGATCTCCTTGTGTTCCAGAAGCGTCTGCACGTAGTACGCCAAATGCCGCGGCGCCGGCTCCTTCTGGTTCGCCAGCTCGGACAAGATCGACCTAGCCTTCAGCCATTCGTTCTCAGACTCGTAGAGCATCGCCAGGATGAAGCGATCATCGGAAGGCAGCGCCTTGTTGTGCTCCATCTCCTCCAACAGCTCGCGGGCGCGCTGGCGGAAATGGCGATGTGCGGCCTGTGAAGCGAGTACACGCGCTTGGAAGCGGCGATTGTCCGAGCTATCGCTGCGCTCCAGTTCGGCGTCGCGGATGAGCTGCCCGCTGTTGTCCAATTTCAGCCCGACTAGCTCGAGCGCCTCGCGGAAGCGGCCGTAATCGGTGCTGCTGGCCAACACCAGGGCGAGGTGCCAACGTGCCCAATTTACATCCTCCGTTGAGGGATTTTTGACTCGCTTCTCCACGATGTCGCGCAGCAGCGGCTCGGCTTCGGTGAGTTTATTGGCGTTCCAGTAAAAACCAGCCACCCGGCGCACCACGACGGCATCCTGGCGATGCCTGTTCAGCGCCTCCTCGTACCGTGCCTGAGCGGACTTGCTGCGGCCCAAGATTTCGTAGCACCGCCCCAAAGTCAGCTCCACCTGCTCAGCCGGTAGCTGCTTGCGGGCCAGCTCCAATATCTCTTCGGCGTCCTTCTCGCGTTTCTGGCGGGCGAGGTATTGCACCAGGACCACGTAAGGTTCCGCCTCGCTCTTCGCCATTTCCACAGCGGCACGCAGCTTTTTCTCCGCCTCCGGATTTTTGGCTTCGGCAAGCAGCAGACCCTCCCATAAGAGGGCGCGGAAATCCGTCGAGTCCTTGTTCGCACGGTTCTTGGCCAATAGCTCCTGCGCCCGGCGAAGGTCTTTGCGCTGAACGGCCACGGTCGCGGCCAAGCGCCAAAGCTCGGAGCTGCCCAGAAGCGGATCACTCACTTTTTTCAGCGCCCAGGATGCTTCGCGTTGGGTCGCCTCTTCATCCGGACTATCGCGCAGCAGCAGCTCGACATATTCGCGGATCACTGCGGGATTGGTTTCACCCAACTCGATGGCCTTGTGCAGATTGGCGCGGGCTTGATCCTTGCGATCCGCCAATGCTTCGATGTGGGCGCGGGCCGTGTACACCGGCGGCCAGTCCGGGCGGAGCGCCTGCACCGCATCCAGGTGCGTTCGAGCTTCTTTGAGAAGCTTCGCTCTCTCGGTGGAACCGGCGTCTCGCCGGTCATCGGCCATTTTCTCCACCTGCCAGATCAGCCGCAGCGCTTCGCCCAGCCGATGAAACGGTCCCTTGCTACCTTCAACGGCGCGGATCGACTCGATGGCCTGGCGCACGCCCTCCTCATCTTCCAACTTGCGGGCCAGGTCAAAAAGAACCATTTGCAGGCTCAAATCTCCGCGATGGCTCGGCAGCTTGGCCACGCGCTGCCAAAGAGCGCGAGCCGCCTGCTCGTTCTTCAGGTTCAGCTGAATGTCCGCCAAGCCATTCAACAATTGGGCCTGATCCGTTTCCTTTTTGAAGGCGTCGCTGTCGGCGGCCAAGTTATTGATCGCGTCCTCGGCCGCTTTGCCTTTCTCCTGGGCCAGCAGATGCGCTTCGGCCAGGCGCAGCAGCAGCACACGCTCGCCCAGTTGCTGTTTCGCCTCGGTCAGGAGCTTGCGGGCCTTGGCCATGCCGTCGCCTTTGTTGTCGCGCAACTCCAAGGTGATGCGAGCGGTCCACAATTCAGCGCTGCTTTTCCAGGCCTTCCCCGTCTGGGCGGCAATCAGCACCCGGCGCGCCTCCTCCAAATTCCCCTGAAGCATCAGCCATTGCGCCTTCATGAGCGGCACTTCGACGGCATCCGGATTGAGCTTCTCGGCGGCCTGCAGCACGACTTGGAAATCGCTCCAGTTGGGTTGTCCTTGTTGGATTTGTCTCTCCATCTCCAACCGGGCAAAGTCCAGCCACCCCTTGGCGGGCAGTTTGCGCGCCTGAGCCAGACGCTGGAAGATCTCGGCGGCCTTGTCGAGGTGGCGCAGCATCCATTCCGCCTGAGCCATGCCCAGCTGGGCGGCGAGAGAATTCGGCTCCTGAACGCGGAGGCGCTCGTAAGCCTTGAACATCTGGCCCGGCTCGGCAAGCTGTTCATAGCACTGACCAAGATAGTGGTTGATCTGTCCGGCCAACTCCGACTGCCCGCCCAGCGCCGGCCGCACTTGCTCAAAGAGCGTGACCGCCTCGGCCCAGCGGCGATCCAGCAGCAGCAAGCGTGCCTTGAGGAAATCACACGCCGCGGGAGAACTTTTTGTCTTCCGCGCCTCCTCGATTGCTTGCTCCGCGTCCTTCATCCACACGGTTCGCTGTTCGCTATTGGCCGACGACTCCGCGTCGTTGCCCGGCTGTTCCAGACGTTCGAGGTCGTCCAGGAGAAGGTTGACCTTATGCCACAGCAAACGGAACAGCGGTAAATCGACGGCGAGGCGCCGTTGGTGCTGATGGTGCAGCTTCAGGCCCTGCTCGATGTACGTCAGTGCTTTATCGCGATGTTGCTGCCGCTCCTTCTCTTTCTCCTGCGTCGAGCCGGCAACGAGGGAGGATGCCTGGGCCTTCATGCGCTCCAAATCGGCGGCTGCCAGCAGTGTCTCCACCGACTCCGGCGCCAGTTGCAGCGCCGTCTCCACGTCGGTCGCTGCTTCCTTGAGCGCTACTTGCTCGCTGGATTTGCCGTCTTCCTGGGCGTTCTGGAAGGTGATGAGACCGAAGTCTCGACGATAGTGCCAGCGCGTCCGGTAGGCTTCGGCGGAGCGCGGATTATTTTTCACCAGTTCGTCAATCGTTTGGTTGGCTTCGTGCTGACTCGCCTTGATTCGACTGGGTTCAAGGCGGTCCTGCTTGCGCAGCAGCAGAGCGAGGTTGAGATAGTTGCTCTCGATCTGCGGAGCTTGCTGCTTGGCCAGCCGATAGCAGCGCAGCGCTTTCTCCGTCTGTCCCTCGGCTTCCAGCAGTTGTCCGGCGTAGCCGACGGCTTCGCCATGTTCTGGGTCGAGATTCTTCTCGGCACTGGTACCAGGCGGGTTGTTGAGAAACTCGCGCGTCAAGAGTTTCTCCAAGTGATTTCGGGCCATTTTGTACTGGCGTACTTCGAGGGCGGTCTTGACCAAGAGTCGTCTTAGCTCCGGCTGATCGTCGCCCTGGGCCAGCACGTCATCGAGCAGCCGCACTGCCTTGCTGCGTTCGCGCAGCGACGCGGCGAATTCCTCACGGGTCCATAGTTTGGCCAACTGGGCCTTGACTTCGAGATCCTTGGGATTGAATTCCAGATAGCGCTGCAAATAGCGCGCGTGCCGGCGAACTTGTCCCTTGTCTTGGGCGCGCCGCGCTTGCCAGAGCAAAGAGTCGGCGATGCGGCCATATTGAAAGTGATGGACGCCGAAAACCGCGCCGGTGGTAAGTAATGTTCCGAGTAAAAGCCCCAAGAGGAGCTTGGTGTTGATTTTACGCATGAGTGGTCATTCCATTGGTTAAGGAGTGACGGACGCTCCGCGTCCGAGAAGGCAAGCGAACAGGAAGGACGGAGATCCTGATACGGTTGCTCAGGTTGTTTTCTCATCCGGGCAAAGGAGGGTTTACCGATTTCGCTCAGAAACAATTCGTTTAGCCGCGAGCCGTGGGGCAGACACCCTTGTCTGCCTAACTCGAGAGCAGACAAGAGTGTCTGCCCCACTACGGCTCGCGGCTAAACTCTGGGACTTAGGCCAGCATCGCGGCCAGCGAGCGGCGACGCTTCTGCCACGTCGTCAGACCGGCGCAACCCAGACCCAAGAACGACAACACGAGCGTGGACGGCTCTGGAGTGCCGGAACCGTGACCACCGCCGGTGTTGCCCGGCGTCACCTGCACGTAGGCGGCGATGCTGCCGGCGTTGCTGGCCGTCGGCGGTCCCGGCGGGGTGTAGCCGACCAGGCTGACCTTGAACACGTCACCGGTTTTGGTATCCGTCCAGGTATAGCTGGTCGATCCCGTGAAGGTGTTGGTGACATTGGCGTTATTCGCCGACCAAGTGCCGCCGAGCTTGCCGCTGAACGTCATGGTCGTGCTGTTGCCTGAAGCGCTGTCGGTCAGCACCAAGCCGACCTTCCACGCGCCGCCCGATGTGAACGAATCGGGGGTGCCCGACGGCGCGATACTGTTGACGCGCAGGTTGGTCACAACCACGTCGGAGGTGTTGGTAGCAGCCTTGGTCGGCTCGTTGGTGAACGTAACCGTACCCGTGCCGGTATTGGACGCAACGGACGCCTGAGCAGGCGTGAAATTGTACGTCCAATTGACATCGGGGGACGGCGTGGGGGTGGCCCATGCCGGTGTGCCCCCCAGGCACAGAAGACCGGCCGCCGAAACCATCGCAACGACAGAACATTTCATTTTTGTGGGTCCTTTCCTGTCCGTAGTACCCGACCACACCACAACAAGAGGGGCGAACGATCCGGGGCATCCATTCGATAGGTCGTCTCAGAGAAGCACGCCATCGAGTTGACCGATACCACCTCTCCAACAGGAGAGTCAATATCAAGGGCCACAGCGCCG
>Ga0070739_10005241_pt1 | contig 14908 bp, 14 predicted proteins | sample Coa_R1_7_FD_66445 | JGI IMG/M metagenome (GOLD analysis project Ga0070739, IMG submission 66445) | Surface soil microbial communities from Centralia Pennsylvania, which are recovering from an underground coalmine fire - Coalmine... | ecosystem: Environmental > Terrestrial > Soil > Unclassified ... | reverse complement strand
GCCATGAGGCGCAGCAGCTGCGGCTCGGTGTCCCGCGACTGGATGGCGAAATCGATATGCGCCACCGGCTTCCACGCCTCCTTCAGGTCCTGCAGCAGGATGCGCAGCATCCCGTCCATGAGCTCCACCTCGATCTCGGTGACCTCGCGCTCGATGGTGGCTGCGAACTTCCCGTTGCCCCCCAGAAGTATCTCCAGGATGGGAAATACCAGCGTGGGGTTGATCTCGATGACCGCGTTTCCTTCAAACGGGCGCAGGTCCAGACAGGCCATGAAACTGGGCGATGGCAGCCGGTCCAGAAACTCGCCGTAGGAGACCTGCTGCACGCTGACGAGGTTCACCACTACGTAGGTCCGCAGGTACGCCGAAAGGCTGGAGGTGATGCTGCGGACAAAGTTCTCGTGCAGAACGTAGATGGAGCGCAGCTGCGACTTGGCGATGCGGTCGGCGCGCTGGAAATCGAAGGGATAAACGCTGGCGGTCAGCCCTTCATCACGCGTTTCCTGCGGCAGATCGAGTACAGGTTCAATGTTCTCCGGGCTGATCGGGTCGCTGGCCATGAAATTCCCCCGGCGCCTTCCATGCACGCCGGGTTCCGGCGCGGCCTGGCCCCGGAAGTGCTCGACAACCCTGCATACCGCAATGCCGCTGAGGGAACAATCATGATTCGTGTCACGCGTCTGAAAGGCGCGCCGCTGGTGCTGAACTCCGATCTGATCGAGCATGTCGAGGCCACGCCGGACACAGTGATCGCGCTCACCAACGGCCAGAAGATCATGGTGCTGGAGACGCCGGACGAGATTGTCAGGCGCGTGGTCGATTTCCGGCGGTCATTCGCGTCCGGCCCGAACCGTGATGCAGCGCAAGCAGATAGCGCGCCGCTCTTCCCTCACGCTGAGGAGCAGAACGGGTAATGAGCGACAAGAACAACAAGGCTTCGGGCGGCAGCGCGAAGCCGGACCTGGCGACCATCGGCGGGCTCGTGCTCGCCTTCGCGGGCATCCTTGGCGGTCTGCTGCTGGACGGCGGCAGGATCACCGACGTGGCCCAGATCACCGCCGCGCTCATCGTTCTGGGCGGGACCATTGGCGCTGTCATGGTGACGACGCCGCTGCATCTGCTGGTCTCAGCCGTCAAAAAACTGACGGTCCTCTTCTTCGATCGCTCGCCATCGTTTTCCAACACCATCGATCAGATCATCGCCCTGGCCACCCACGCTCGCACCAAAGGCATCGTTTCTCTGGACACGGAGATGGATAGCATCGCCGACCCGTTCCTCAGGAAGGCGCTCATGCTGGCCGTGGACGGCGCCGATCTGCAGGATCTTCGCTCCATGATGGAGCTCGACATTCAGGTCTTCGAACAGCACGGTGAGGCAGAAGCGAGGGTGTTCGAAGCCGCCGGCGGCTATGCGCCGACCATCGGCATCATCGGCGCGGTGCTGGGGCTCATTCAGGTAATGAAGCATCTGGAAAACATCGAAGAGGTCGGCCGGGGAATTGCCGTCGCATTCGTCGCCACCGTCTACGGTGTGGCCTCGGCGAACCTGTTCTTTCTGCCCGCCGGAAACAAAATCAAGGCGCGGCTGCAGCGGGCTGTGCACCTGAGGGAAATGATGCTGGAAGGCGTTTGCAACATTGCCGAAGGTCTGAATCCCAAGCTCATCCGTATGCGCCTCGAGACGTATCTGGTCGGGGAGACGGCTCCCAAAAAGAAAGCCCCGGCGGACAAAGCGCCAGCCGCGGCTTCCCGCGGCATGCAGGCGGAATCGTCGGGAGCGTGATGCGTGCGGAAGAAGAAACACGCCCAACACGAGAACCACGAACGGTGGCTGGTATCCTACGCGGATTTCATCACCCTGCTGTTCGCGTTTTTCGTGGTCATGTTTGCATCCTCGCAGGCGGATAAGGGCCGCGCCAAAGAGGTTTCGGAAGCCGTTCAAAAGGCGCTGGAAGGCAAACTTCCATCGCTGGCCGCCATTCTTGGTGGAGCGCCTGACGACAAGGGCCGCGGCAACGCTGAAATGAGGGGGCCCGGCGGTCGAAAGACTCCTCCCGAGGAACAGAAAATTCGCGATCAGCAGGTGAAGGCGGTCGAACTTCAGGCTTCCCTGAAGCTGCTTTCCGTCGAGCTGGAAAACGAGATCAAACAGGGCAAAGTGCAGGTGTCGATGGAGCCACGGGGACTGGTTGTCAGTCTGCGCCAGGCGGCGTTCTTTCCTTCCGGAGAGGACACCATTGCGCCGGACACGTATCCAACTCTGGAGAAACTGGCGGGAGCCATTCGCGAACTGCCCAATCCGATTCGCCTTGAAGGGCACACCGATTCGCGGCCGATCAACACCGCGCGCTTTCCCAGCAACTGGGAGCTCTCCGCCGCGCGGAGCGTCGCCATGCTGCATCTGTTCGCCGATCGCTACCGAATCCCGCCGGAGCGAATGGCCATCGTCGGGTATGCCGATACCGCGGCGATTCAGAGTAATGACACGGACGAGGGCCGCGCGAAGAACCGCCGCGTGGACATCGTCATCCTGAACACCCCAGCCTTGAAGGCGGAGCCCGCTCCGGTGGCCGCTGCCGTCAACACCAGGAAAGGAACGAAATGAACTCCTGCAGGACGCGGTATTTCGACGCGCTCCAGTACGACCCGAGCAGCGTCATCCGGTTCCCGGCGGGCCTGCCGGGATTCGAGGATGAGCGTCAATTCATCCTCATCGAAGAGCCGCAACGCCGTCCGCTGCTCTTTCTGCAAAGCCTGACCGTGCCGGACCTTTGTTTCACCATGCTTCCGATATTCGTTCTCAGCCCGGATTACATACTGCGCATGTCGCCGGAAGATATTGACCTGATCGGTCTCGACCCGTCGCGGCAGCCACGCATCGGAGTGGACGTGTTTTGTGGCGTGCTTCTGGCCATGCAGGATAACGAGATCACGGCCAACCTGCTCGCCCCCATCGTCATGAACCTCGCCAGCCGCATTGCCGTGCAGGCTGTGCAGATTGAGGCCGACTACAGCCACTGTTACCGGGTGGCGACTCAGGAAATGGTGGTCGCATGCTGATCGTGCGCCGCAAGCCGGGTGAATCGCTGGTCATTGGCGACGGCGTCGAGGTCGTCATTCTGGAGTGTGGGGCCGGGAAACGCGTAAAGCTCGGCATTATCGGGCCGCCGGAGGTGAACGTTTATCGAAAGGAGCTGGCCATCACGCAGCGGCAGAATCGGCTCGCGGCCGCCGATGTTACTGATGCGCAGAGGCTTGCGCCCGTACTCTCGCGATTCGGCCGCGGCTGCTCGCGGCGCGAAATCGACATGGTGCGGCCCATTCGCGTGGGTTCTGCAAAAAAATACTGAAATCCGCGCCATGTTGTGCGAAATGACCTCATCGGTTGCAAAACAATCAGCCGGTCCGGCAGGGACGCCGGAATCCTGACGATATAAGGACGTACACCAATGATTTCCTTTCAGACTAACGTTTCCGCGCTGGAAGCTCAGAACAACATGCGCGTGAACGAAGACATGCAGAGCAAGACCATTCAGCAACTCACCTCCGGATACCGGATCAACTCCTCCGGAGATGACGCGTCGGGTCTCGCCATCGCCAACCAGTTCCGCAGCAACATCGCTGAGCTGACCCAGGGCGTGCAGAACGCCAACCAGGGTCTGAGCCAGCTGCAGATTATCGACGGCGGACTGAACAACATCTCACAGCTTCTGGACCGCCTGAAGACCCTGGCCACCGAGTCGGCGTCCTCCACCTTCACCGGGAACCGCGCCACCCTGAACCAGGAGTACCAGCAGGATGTGGCGGAAATCACGCGCCAGGCAACCAACATCAACCTGAACAACGGCGGCAGCTTCAACACCGTCATGAACATCTACATCGGCGGCGCGAAGACCACCGGTAACGCGCAGGTGACGGTGGACCTCAGCGGCAGCGGCAGCGCCGTTGACGCGAGCAGCCTCGGCATCGCCAACACCAACGTGCTCGGCGGCGGCGTCGGCATCAGTGGCAACACGACGCGGCTGGACGCGCCCGGCGGCACCTTTGTAGTCGGCACGGCCGGCACGGATGACCAGACCTTCACGTTTCAGGTCTATAACAACGGCACATCGCAGACGGTGACCGCGAAGGTTGCCGCCTCTGCCAACGGGTCCACGCTGTCGTCCGTTCTCAGCTCGCTGAACGGCCAGTTGAACCAGTACGGCATCACCGCCCAGACCGGCAACGATGGCACGCTGCAGTTCAGCGGCTCGACGGCGTTCACGGTGACCGACAATGGCGGCAGCGGCACATCGCTGCTGAGCAACGACACCAACGGGACGGCCGCGAACACGTCGAACTACATCATTAACGGCCAGGCAACATACGCCGCCGTGGCGCAGACGCTGAGCTTCGAAACCAGCGCCGGGGCCGCTACGGTGACCCTCGCCGGTACGGACAGCCTCACCGGCGCCATCGCCAAGATCAACCAGCAGACCTCGCCTCTGGGCGTGTACGCGGTCGAGAACGCGGCCGGCACGGGCATTTCCTTCCAGAGCGCGAACAGCTTCTCGGTCAACGCCAGCGCGGGTTCCGGCGTGTTCGCCGCCTCGGGCTACAATACCGCCGCGGCGCCCACCACGCCCTCGAACACGAACGCCGCCGCGGCCATCAACGCCATCAACACCGCCGTCGCCAACCTCGGCCTGGTTCAGGGCAAGGTGGGTGCGGGCGAGAACAAGCTGAACTACGCCATCAACCTGGCGCAGTCGCAGATCACCAACTTCTCCGCTGCCGAGTCGCAGATCCGCGATGCGGATGTGGCCACGGCCGCGGCGAACCTGACCAAGGGGCAGGTGCTGCAGCAGGCCTCGGTCGCAGCTCTGGCGCAGGCCAACTCCGCGCCCCAGTCTGTGCTGAAGCTCCTGCAGTAAATTGCTGCTCTGAGTTGTGAGTCTCCGGCCGGCCCTCAAGGGGTCGGCCGGATCGTATTATGAGCTCATCGATCAATTCGTTACTGAGCGCGACGCCGACTACGACGTACTTCAACGGTACGAGCAGCTACTCGGCCGACCTGAATAATGTGATCAACCGGGCGCTGCAGATCGCATCGCTGCCGGAAGCTTTGTTAAGCAATCAGCTGACGGAATTACAGGCGCAATCCTCCGCTCTGCAATCGCTCGGAAATGTGTTTTCGAACCTGCAGAGCGCCATCAACAACCTGGACTCGGCCACCGGCACAAGCTCGTTCGGCGCAACCGTTTCCGATCAGACCGTCGCGAAGGCGCATGTCGCAGCAGGGGTACTGCCCGGCAGCTACACGATCAATGTGGTGAATCTCGGTTCCCGAACCACGGCCATGAGCGATGACGGGCTGCCCCGCGTTGTCGATCCGTCGGCGGGCGGGATCAGCGCGAGCACCAGCTATACACTGACCGTAGACGGCAGTACGTTCAACATCAAGCCAGCCAGCACTTCGCTGAACGATCTGGTCACCGCCATCAATAACTCGGGCGCGCCGGTACAGGCGACGGTGGTTAATATAGGGGGCTCCGGCTCACCCGATTACCGCCTGTCCATTCAGGGGGCGGACTATGGCTCGGACGCCATTCAGCTCAACGACGGCTCGCAGGATGTGATGAATACCTTGTCCCCGGGCTCGCCGGTCACCTATCAGGTGAACGGACAGCCGGCCACCCCGATCAGCTCCGGTTCGCGGACGGTCACATTGTCCCCGGGGCTCACCGTGGACCTGCTCGATACCGGGCAGACGGAAATCACCGTGGCGCAAAACCAGACTTCCGTTGCCACCGCGCTGAACTCATTCGTGGTTTCCTACAATGCGGTGGTCGATCAGCTGGCGCAGTCCCACGGGCAGAACGCCAACGCTCTCGCGGGTCAGAGCGTGGTGCTTTCCCTGGAGCAGACGCTTCATCAACTCGCGAACTTCGGCGCCGGCGCCGGCGGCGGCCAACTCTCATCGCTGGCCGACATCGGCCTCACGTTCGACAAACAGGGCCATCTCAATTTCGACTCCGACGCTTTCAACAGCGCGTCGGACAATTCCATTTCGGCAGTGATGTCGTTTCTGGGGAGCGCCTCCTCCGGAACCGGGTTTATCGGTCAGGCGACGGCAGCTGTCAAAAGTGTACTGGATTCCAGCACCGGGCAGCTGACCGGCGCCGAGAACAACATTAACGACCAGATCACGAAGACGAACAGCAAGATCAGCGACGAGCAAAACCACATCAGCGCTCTCCAGCAGAGCCTGACACAGCAGATGGCGTTGGCCGACGCGACGATTGCCGGTTTGCAGGCGCAGGCCACCAGCGTCAATCAATACTTCCAGGCAATGGCCCTCAATACCCTGAATATGACCGGCGGGGTGGGAGGCGGATGACGCCCGTTCGCGATATCGAACTGGCCATCGCCGCAAGGAAGTTCGATAGCGCGCTTCAGGGCCTCGCCGCCCTTCAGAAATCCGCTGACCGCGCCATGGGGGATTCCGGCCCCGAAGCGCAGGCGGTGTTGCGGCAGTTATTGGTTGACATCAGCCGCCTGGTGACGCTGGCCCGCGCTGAGCGCGCGCACATGTCGTCTGATCTGCGGGCTGTCTCCGGGACGGCCTTGTACCAGCCGAGTGCGCCGCCGTCGTCGAGCTGGCGCGTCGACGGTTGAGGTCGGTTTCGAGAACCCCCATGACTCCCGCGCTCAGCGTCTGCATGATCGTGCGGGATGAGGAGACGCAGCTTCCTCGCTGCCTCAATTCCGTGCGAGCTCTCGGCGGCGAGCTCATCGTTGTCGATACCGGCTCTGTCGATCGGACGGCCGACGTCGCCGCGGGCATGGGCGCGAGAATCGAGCGATTCGATTTCTCGAGAACGGACTTTGCCGCGGCGAGGAACCACTCCATTTCATACGCCCGGGGCCGTTGGATCCTGGTCATCGATGCGGATGAAGTGCTGGACGCGGCGTCGGCCTCTGCGATTCAGGCGCTCGTTGCCGGCTACGACAACGTGGGGTACTATTTCGAGCGCCGAAACGAGACTGCGGCCGGGGAGAGCCTCGTTACCGATTACGTTGTCCGGCTTTTTCCCAATCGGCCGCATTACCGATATCGAGGACGCGTGCACGAAACCATCGACGCATCGATCCTCTCCGGCGGCGGACGTCTGCAAAAGACGGGCATCGTCCTGCATCACCGTTTCGCAGCGGATCCGGAGTCGCGCCGGACCAGAAATCACCGCTACATCGAGATCCTGAAAGAAGAGATCACCGCCGACCCGAGCGATCACTCACGCTTCGATTTCCTCGCCGCCGAATATCACCAGCTGGGAATGTTTAACGAAGCGGCGAGCGTGGCGGAACATATCGCGCGGGTGCGGCCGCTTGATGCCCAGGCACACTTGTTTGCCGGAATTTACCATCTGGTTTATCAAACAGATCCGGCGAGAGCCCGCGGCGACTTCCAGACTGCGCTGAAGCTTCGGCCCGGCTATCCAGAGGCCGCGTCGTTCCTTCGTCTCGCGGAGGAGAGATGCGGTATCAGCTCGCCGGAGGAGTGAAGTCGCTGAACGCCTTGGTGATGAGGATCCCGATATCATGGGTCCCATCCTCGTTCTGCGCGCAGTGCCGAACCTCGCCGGTGACGATCTCACGATCGCCGATAAAGACATGAATCTCATCGCCGGTCGCCGCTCGCGGCCTTGTCCTCACGCGGAGACCGTTCGCTGACAAGTCCTGGATAACTCCATGGGCGCAAACCTCCGAGCCCTTTTCCGACCAGACCAGGTAGCAGGGAGCCCGCACCGCAAACCGCGGTTCTCGTCTGCGCTCCCGGCCGCTCACGCCAACGGTGGTATTGGAAGATGATTTCTGCGGTGACCGTTCGGTGTAGTAGCTCATCAACGGCTCTGCGCAGGTGATCCGCGCGGATATCCCGTTGTTGTTATCGGCAGTATTGCTGCGTGTGAGTACGGTACCTTTCATTCAGACGGGCTACTTCAGCGAACATTATGTCCACTAATCCACGCGAACACAGCTTTCCTCACGGCTGGATCGTCCCCGAAGCCCCGAAACCACTCTGCCCCCCGCTCCCGCCGGAACCAGGTCGCCTGGCGCTTTGCGTACTGCCGTGTTTCCACCTGCGTCGCGGCGATGGCCTGCTCCAGGGTCATGCGGCCTTCCACGACGGCGAGGGCTTCCTTATATCCGAGCGACTCGAACGGCTTGGCTGAACGCGGCCAACCCGCGGCGAGGATGGCACGCACTTCGTCGATTAGCCCCGCCTCGAACATCTCGACCACCCTGCGATCGATGCGGGCGCGCAACTCGGACCGGGGAGGGTCCAAAACGATCTTCAGCACGCGATAGCCGGGCAGGGCAGTGCGCCCCTGGGCGAATTGTTCGGTCATGGGCTGCCGGCCGGCGACGCATACCTCGATGGCGCGGATGAGCTTTTGCACATCGTTAGGATGAACCCGCGCTGCCGAGGCTGCATCAACCCTCCTGAGCCAGCGGTGCAGAACACCTTTCCGCCGATTCTCTCGTTCCTCCAGCATCTGCCGCAGCTCCGCATCGCGCACTGGCCCGGGGAAGAGCCCTTCCAACAGCGCCCGGAGGTAAAACCCCGTCCCGCCGGCGATCACCGGCGTCCGATGCCGCAGACCGATGGCGGTAAGCACCTCGCGCGCCGCCCGCGCGTAATCGCCCGCCGTGAAGGTCTGGCCTGGATCGAGAACATCGATCAGATGATGGGGGATGGAGCGGCGCTGCGCCGGCGGCGTTTTGGCGGTGCCGATGTTGAAGTAACGATACAGCTGAAGCGAGTCGCAGCCGACGATTTCCCCTCCCAGGCGTTCGGCAACGTCCAGAGCGAGCGCGGATTTTCCCGACGCCGTGGGGCCCAGAACTGCAATCAGCGGCTCGGTTTCTCCCGGCAAGATAGTGATGGTACCTCGCTGGTAACGTCCTATGCCGTAAGAGCGTCCGCAGTACAGGACTCCATGCACAGGGATACGCCTGTTCGGCGCCGGGATGTGGCGATGCTGGCGATATACTTGTAAACAGCAGGTCTATACCCGTGGCGCTCCACGGGCAAGGAGACGAAGTAGTTTAATGCGCACCCTTCACGCCGTTGGCGCCTGTTTTGTATTGCTGGCCGGTTTGGCCGCCGCCCAGAACGCACCCACCACGCCTCCCAAAACCGGCCCAACGCCGGACAAGGCATCCGCCTACTACCACTACTCCCTGGGACATCTCTATTCGGAGCTGGCGGGCGCGTACGGGAATCGTGGCGAGTACTTCAACAAGGCGGTGGACAACTACCGCGCCGCGCTTGCGGCGGACCCCTCCGCGACGTTCATCGCCGAGGAGCTGTCCGACCTCTATATCCAGTCGGGCCGGCTGCGCGATGCCGTCACCGAAGCCGAAGACCTGCTGAAGAAAGATCCCAACGACCTGAACTCGCGGCGCATCCTGGCCCGCATCTATTCGCGCCTCATCGGCGACGAGCAGCAGAACAAGATCGACGAGACGATGCTGAAGAAGGCTATCGAGCAGTACCAGAAGATCACCGAAGCATCGCCCAACGATCTGGACTCCTGGCTCATGCTGGGCCGCCTCGACAAAGTGGCGCAGGATTCCACCGGCGCGGAGAAGGCCTTCCGCCACGTGCTGTCAGTCGACCCTAATAATGATGACGCCATGACCGGTTTGGCCATGGTTTACGGCGATCTGGGCGATTCGCGCAAGGCTGCCGATCTGCTGCGCCAGGTGGCGGAGAAGAATCCCACGGCACGCAGCTATGAAGCCCTGGCCAACGCTTACGAGCAGATGAAGGATTATCCGCTCGCGGCGGAAGCGCTCCGGAAGGCGCTCAGCATGTCTCAGGACAACGCCGGAGACCTGAAGAAGGCGCTGGCGGCTGACCTGCTCATGGCCGACCAGAGCGACGAGGCGCTGAAGCTCTATCAGGAACTGCTGACCGAAGATCCGAAGGACGTACAGTCGCAGCTGCGCATCTCGCAGATTTACCGCAAGGAGCGGCAGTTCGACAAGGCGCGCCAGGCCGCCGAAAAGGCGCGGCAGATGGACCCCGATAACCTCGAGGTCCGCTACAACGACGTTCAGGTGCTGGAGGCCGAAGGCAAGCTCTCCGAGGCCATCACGGAGCTGAACCAGATCCTTGATTCCACTGAAAAGAAGACCTATGCTCCGCCGGAGCGCCGCAATCGCGCCGTCCTGCTGGATGGTCTGGCCAGCCTGTACCGCAATAACGAGCAGTTTGCGCAGGCAGCCGCGACCTACAAGCGCATCGTCGATCTGGATCCGGATTATGGCGGGGAAGCATCGGCGCAGATCGTCGATACATGGCGGGCCGCGAAGGAATACGGAAGGGCCGAGCAGGCCGCCAACGACGCCGTGAAGGCCTATCCAAAAGACCGCATGGTGCAGTCCATCCACGCCTCCCTTATGGCCGATCTCGGCCGCTACGACCAGGCCGTTGCCGAGACGAAGAAGCTGATGGACGGCAAGCACGATCGCGAGACCTGGCTGTCGCTGGCCGAAGTTTACGAGAAACAGAAGAACTTCCCGGAGATGGCCAAGGCCATCGATCAGGCCGACAAGCTCTCCATCTCAAAAGAGGACAAGGCGGCGGTCGCGTTCATGCGCGGCGCCATGTACGAACGGCTGAAGAAATACGATCAGGCCGAGGCGGAGTTTCGCAAGGTGCTCGATACGGATCCGGACAACTCCTCCGCTCTCAACTACCTCGGCTACATGCTGGCCGACAACAATACGCGCCTGGATGAGGCGCACCAGCTGATCCAGAAGGCGGTCGATCGGGAGCCGAACAATTACGCTTTCCTGGACAGCCTTGGCTGGGTCTATTTCCGCATGAACAAGCTGCCGGAAGCCGAGGAGCAACTGCGGCGCGCGCTGCAGCGCATGTCCAACGACCCGACCGTGCACGATCATCTCGGCGATGTTTACTTCCACGAAGGCAAGACGCGGGAAGCCATCGCGCAATGGCAGAACTCGCTGCAGGACTGGCGCGTCAGCGCTCCAAGCGATCAGGACGAGAACGAAGTCGCGAAGGTGCAGAAGAAGCTCGAGAGCGCGCGCGTACGGCTCGCTCGCGAAACCGGCATGCGCCAGGACGAAAAGCAGCCGTAAGCGGCGGCAGCCTTCGGGCTTGGACGTCCTGTGGAGCGGGCCTTTGGCCCGCAAAGGCGGGCTGAGAGCCCGCCGTGCAAGCCAAAGGCTCGCACCACAACCGTCCGGCGACGTTAATCGCGCTTGTAACTTTTCATCGGATCTCCGTCTAATAAAGGAGGACCGTGGTGCCGAAAAGCCGAAGTTCTGTCTTGATTCTTACTGCCGTCGCGATAACCGCGTTTTCTGCTGTCGCACAGCAAACGGTCGCGGTTCGCCAGTCGTTTTCCTCGTCTGTCCCGACTGCCTCCCAGCTCACGCGCGAGCAGATGGAGAACTTCCTCCGGACGGCGCAGATCACCAGCGAGCGGCCGGCGGAGAAGGGCGTCACTCACACCCTGCGCGTGACCATGACCGACGGGCACTGGATCCACGACGCGCACGTACAGCAGATCGACGTGTACAAGCCGGTGTTTCGCACGCGCGACGGCCTGGAGCGTAATTTCCGCGATTCGTACAAATTCAATATCGCCGCCTACCTTGTGGACAAGATGATGGACGTCGGCATGGTCCCGGTTTGCGTCTATCGCGAAGTTAACGGCAAGCCGTCGTCCGTAAGCTGGTGGGTCGACAATGTAATGTTTGATGAAGAGGGCCGGCGAGCAGCGCACCAGGACCCGCCCGACCTCAACCAGTGGGCCGCCCAACTCAATACTGTGCGCGATTTCGACGCCCTGATTCTGAACGAGGATCGCAATCAGGGTAACCTGCTGATCGACAGGAACTGGAAGGTCTGGATGATCGACCACAGCCGCGCTTTTCGCGACGATGCGGCGCCGCGCGACCCCAGCGTTCTGCGCCGCTGCAGCCAGAAGTTCCTGGAAGCCATGAAAGCCCTCAACGAGCAGCAATTGCAAGCCACGCTGATGCCCTGGATCACTCAGGAAGACGTCCGCACCATGCTCGAGCGGCGCGACTGGCTGGTGCATTTCTTCGAGAACAAGGTGAACGAGAACGGTAAAGAAGCTGTCTTCACCGACATCCCCATCAAGACTCCTCAGGTCACTATCCCCTGAGCGGCTAATGAAGGCCGGCGTTTTCTTTAAACTGGTCGTCATTGCGGGTGTTGTCTGCGCCGCGGCGCAGAACGCATCGGATCCGCAGCCGGGCACGCGCGCCGCCCGCATCGAAGCCGAGCGCCAGAAGAAAGCCACCGAGCTGCAGCCCGACAACCCGGGCATTGCGGAGCGCATCGTGGCCAGGGTCAGCGAGGGGATTTTCACCAATATCGCCCACATCCCGGGGTTTTCGGTGAAGCTCGGCGGAATGGTCACGGGTTCGGGGTTCGCCCTCGGACCTCAGTACGAGCGCGCGTTTCTGGACGAGCACCTGCTGATGATAGGACACGCCGCGGTTTCGACGCGCAAGTGGGAGCTGGCGGAGTTCGGCCTGCATTATGGACGGCTGCCCGGCGATCATTTCTTCGCCAATCTCGACAGCGCGTATCGCAACTTCAACAGCCTGAACTATTACGGGTCGGGCCCGAACACGTTCAAGTCCGGCCGGACCGATTACCGCCTCGAGAGTGTCAACGCGGACGCGACGGTTGGCATCAGGCCCGTCGCGCCCCTGGAGGTCGGCTTCCAGTCCGGTGTCGCGGCCGTGAATGTCGGACCGGGGCAGGACGACACGTATGCCTCCACCGATGCCGTTTATCCGCCCGCCGCGGCGCCGGGCATCGACCGGCAAACCATGTTCGTGCGCGCCGGCCCGGTCGCGTCGTTCGATTATCTGGACAGCGACCGCCTTCCGCGCAGCGGCGGGCTGTACATGGCCAGGTATCTCTGGTATCACGATCAGCAGCTAAATCGTTATTCGTTTCGGCGCTCCACGGCCGAGGTGCAGCAATACGTGCCTCTGTTCCATAAAACCCACGTGCTCGCGTTCCGCATCCGAACCGCGTTCAGCACCGCCGACAGCGGCCAGATCGTGCCGTTCTACATGCAGCCGGTGCTCGGTGGCGACGACCTGCGGGGCTTCCGTCCCTTTCGCTTCTACGGCAACAATATGGAGGTGGCCAACGCGGAGTATCGCTGGAACGTGTTCAGCGGCCTCGATCTGGCCGCGTTCTACGATACCGGGAAAGTGTTCCAGAACACCGGCGATTGGACGCCCAGCCACCTGGAGCATTCCGTGGGCTTTGGGGTCCGGTTCTCGACCCCGAGCGCGATGGCGATGCGCATCGACACCGGCTTCAGCCGCGAGGGCTTTCAGATTCTGGTGAAGTTCGACAACGTATGGACCAGTGTTGATAACCGGGGGCGCGGATGGTAATCCGCCGGCTCATTCTGGTGGCGGCTGTCGCCGCGGTTGCCGGGTCCGTCCGACCGCCAGCGCCAGTCGCCGGTCGACATTTCTATCCCGACGATCCGATCTCCGCCATGCCTCCGCCTCTGCCCGTGAAGGATCCGGTCAAGCGCGACATCGATGAGTTCTACGACTTCATCACCAATTCGTCCCGGACTCCCGGTGAGCGCCAGTTTCATCCTGCTTTCCTCCCCGGGCAGGCGATCAACACCCTGGGGGAGGTTCCCGACAGCGATTGGTACACCAACCGCTGGCGCGACCGGCCGATGAACACGGCTATGCTGGTGCGCGGTCCCGACAGCACTCCCCCGCCGTTCATGGACGCTCCGTGGAATGTTACTTCCGCCAAGACCACCGGAGTGACGCCGGGATTCTCCATCACCGACGCGCACGGCAATCGTTATCTGGTGAAGTTCGACCCGAAGGAGAACCCGGAGATGGCGACCGCGGCCGATGTCGTCGGCGCACACTTCTTCTGGGCTTTCGGCTACAACGTGCCGTGCAACTACATCGTCGTATTCGATCGGCGGCAGCTTCGGATGGACCCGAAAGCCCGCTTCACCACACCGGAAGGCGTCAAGCGCGCCATGCGCCTGGAGGATGTCGACCACATTCTGGAGAAGATCCCGAAAACCGCCGACGGCCGCTATCGCGGCATGGCCACGGCCATCATCGGCGGCCGGCTGCTCGGTCCTTTCCGCTATGACGGTACGCGTAAGGACGATCCCAACGATATCGTGCTCCATGAGAACCGGCGCGATCTTCGAGGCCTGTACGTTTTCGCCGCCTGGCTGAATCACACGGACGCGAAATCGGGCAACTCCATGGATACTCTGGTAACCGAAAACGGCATTCCGCGAATCAAACATTATTTGATCGACTTCGGAGCCATCATGGGCAGCGACAGCACGGAGGCGAAGGATCCGCGCGCCGGCCACGAGTATTTCATCGACTACAAGCCAGGCCTGATTCGGGCGCTCACGCTGGGGTTCTGGATTCCCGAGTGGGCGCGCGCCGACTGGCACAATCTCCCGGCAGTCGGGCATTTCCGCTCCGACATGTTCGATCCGGACCACTGGAAGAACAACTATCCCAATCCCGCCTTCCTGAACCGCCTGCCCGATGACGAGTTCTGGGCCGCGAAGCAGGTGATGCGCTTCACGCCGGAGCAGATCCGCGCCATGGTTGAGACGGGCCGGTATTCCGATCCCGAAGCCGCTGCGTATCTCACACGCGTGCTGATCGAGCGGCAGCGGAAGATCGGCGCGGCGTTTTTTGCCAGGGTGCTGCCGCTGGACAACTTCGCCATCTCGAATGGCAGGCTCGCCTTCGACGATCTGGGCGTGAAGTACGGATTGTTCCCGGCGCGAAACTGGAACGTGCAGTGGTTCCGCTACGATAACGG
>Ga0070739_10005239_pt1 | contig 14910 bp, 11 predicted proteins | sample Coa_R1_7_FD_66445 | JGI IMG/M metagenome (GOLD analysis project Ga0070739, IMG submission 66445) | Surface soil microbial communities from Centralia Pennsylvania, which are recovering from an underground coalmine fire - Coalmine... | ecosystem: Environmental > Terrestrial > Soil > Unclassified ... | reverse complement strand
TTAGAGAGGTATCTTGCAATCCGGGGGCTATCGCGAGCGGAAATAAAATCGAAAATCCAATCCTGGCAGAGCTACGGAATAATGGGCTATTCAACGCAACAAGACCTATTTATTGGTTTGCGTACATGGAGGAGGCAAACCTTGGATCGCATGTTTCACGAGCGAGCCTTAAAAGCGGTCGATGCCCGATGGAAAAACCGGAAGGCAAAAACTGCAAACAAGCATTTGAATCCTGCCGTCAAGCATCCGAAAAGTGCAAAGTAGCATTTGAAAACTGCAATTAAGCATTTTCGTAACTTTCGTAAAGCTTTGTTAACAAAACACTTGTGTTCCAAATAGGCATTTGATAATCTTTTCACCGTGAGGAGGGAGTAGAGCGCGGCACAAATGGGGCCGATTGTGTGCGGCGTGAGGACAAAAAAGACACGGGCCAGCAGGCGATAATCTCTTGGCTGAGAGCCTGCTGGCCCGAAGGCAATGTAGGGGCTTGGCTTGGTGCGGTGGCATCGTTTACAGGTAGCCAACCGAGGGTTCAATCCCCTCCAGCTCCACTTGCTACTTAGATACTAGCAGATTCGGCGGTGCTCAACAAGACCTTTTGCGCCCATGCAGAAAGTCCAAGCCCTTCCTTAGCTGCTGCCTTATTAACAAGAGTCAATTCCGACTTCGTGAGGCGGACTGAAAGAGCAGGCTTGCGGATTTCCGATTTCGGTTTCGGCGGACGCCCCATTCTTTTGCTCATAAAAAAACTTTGCGTTATACGAAAATAACTGTTGACGCAAAGAATACTTTTGGTTATACGATAAGTCAACATTAAAAACTGATATGGCATACAACTTGGCATTCGACAAAAAGGTGATGGTGGTTTCGATGCTCTGTGAGGACGCGAGCATCCGGGCCATTGAGCGGATTACCGGCGTGAACCGCAACACGATTATGAACCTTGGCGTTCGAGTGGGCGAAGCCTGCAAGAAAATCATGGACGGGAAGATGCGGGACCTGCCCTGCGCTCACATTCAGGTTGACGAGATATGGGGATTCATTGGGGCCAAACAAAAGAACGCCCGCACTGCCGGTGCTTACGGTGATGTCTGGACGTTCATCGCACTGGACTCGGAAACCAAACTGATTCCCTCATTCGTGGTCGGCAAGCGTGACAGGTATCATGCCAACGCCTTCATGGAGGACTTGGCGGGACGGCTCAAGAATCGCATCCAGCTTTCATCAGACGCGCTTTCCACCTACAACGATGCTGTTGAACGCGGGTTCGGTTCGGAAGTGGACTATGGGCAAATCGTAAAAACCTACGCAGTGGTCAATCTGGCCAAAGACGCGGCCAGTAGGTACAGCCCCGCCGAAGTGGTCAAAGCTGAAAAGACCGTTGTGAACGGAATGCCGGATGTCGCTCGCATCACGACCAGCCACATTGAGAAGCAGAATCATACGGTGCGGATGCACGTTCGCCGCCTCACCCGGCTCACGAACGCATTCAGCAAAAAGTTTGAAAACTTTGAGGCTGCCATGGCCTTGCACTTCTGCTACTACAACTTCATCAAATCCCATGGGGCGGTGCGAATGACGCCCGCAATGGCCGCAGGAATTGAAAGCACGTTCTGGACAGTGGCAGACCTATTAAAGCGTTGTGGCGAGTAATCCCGAATATATCGAGCACGTCAGGAAAGCGGTCGAGCATCTGCATGGGTGCAAGGCCGCATACTCGCGCACAGAGCCGGTCCACGAAACATTTCGCGGCCAAACTGTATGGCAAGGCGAAGTCGAGGTTTTTGATCTGACAGGGCATCCCAAAGCCGAACGTGCTTACGCATGGGCACACAAGGATGGCCCGGCAGATTCACAGGACAGGTTTGTGGCGGTCTTAGAAATCCCGCCGGTTGAATCCGCCGTGACGGCAGTCCGGGCTGCAATCGTGGCGGAAACGAGGCGAACAAAAGCGAACTAAACGTTCTCTTCGTCCTCCCAAAACTCTCGCTTCTCTTGTTCGGTTAAAGGCGGCATCCCGTCGAGTTTTCTCGCCATCTGATAAAGGGGGAAGATGTCTCCCCAAACGCCTTTTGCTTTGAACGCCTTCAAAATGTAATCGTAGGACGACTCCCAATAAAGTTGAAGCCATGTATAAAAATCATGCCGCACGGTGCGTCCGTCAATTTCTCCCTTTTTGAACGCAAAACCGATGTCTTGAAAAAAATCCAAAACGTAATCCAAGTCGGCAGCACTGCCGCCTTTTCCAAGGAAATACTTTGCCACAGCCCGTCGCTTTGACCGCATGTTATCCAAGTTGAATCGGTCATCAAATCTGGCCGCCAAGTCTCGGATCCTGTCTTTTGCGTGGTTAATGACAGCCAAAACGGTGAATCCCACCGCTATTGCCGCGACAGCCCAAATCAGATAGCCAGAAACCCTGCTGGCAATCATTGCGATAATGACTGTGCAAGCAGGAGCTACCACAACAACACCCCCTTGGATGTGTCGGAAAAATCGCCTAATTGCGTGGCCGTCACCTGGACGACGTTTAGCCATTCGGCGATTGTGGCAATGTTGGGTTCTTTGAAAAGGGCATTATTCTTACAAAACATGCCCCGCACCATAATCCACTGATTTTGCTGCTCCTCTTTTTTCGCAGCATAACTTGTTGATGAAGGAATCGGCAAAAATTCGCCAAGCGAATTTTTGAGTGAAATCGCTAAAAAAGATTGACGTGTTTCACAAAACTCGCAGGAAACAGGCCAGAATTACGCAGGAAGGGAAATTAAGACACTACCCTGGAGTCGGAGCATCCCGGGTTTCAACAGTATTCTCGCATGGACGGATTTGTTGGTCTCCACTATAAAGAAGCCCCGCGCCAGGGTCATGCAATCGATGCGCTGCTGCGCGCGGCACGGAAATCATGGCACGAGTATTATACGGGGTCATGGGCAACACCCACGGGCATGTTGCGCGCACGCTGGCAATTGTTTCCCGCCTGCCGGAGCATGAATTTTTTTTCGTAGGCGGCGGACGCGTTCCTGAACTGCTTGGCAAAAAATTTCCCGTGCTCGAAGTGCCGGTGAAACGCACCATCCACAAAAACCAGCGCGTTTCCATTCCTGCGACCATCGGCCACATTGTCCGTTGCATCACCAAGTTCCCCTCCACCCGCCGTCGAATTTTCAATCTCATTGACGAATGGCAGCCGGACATTGCGATTTGTGATCGCGAAATTTTTCTGCCTCACGCCGCGCGCGCCGCGGGGCTTGAATGCATTTCGCTCGATCATTCCCACGTATTGCACGCCTGCCAAAATCCGGTTCCGCGCGGACAACGCCTCTCATGGGCCCTGGCAAGACTTGAGGACGCGCTCTTTTTCAATTTTACGCGCCACAATCTTATCGTTTCATTTTTTCATCCTGAACTGAAAGATTCCGGCAAATCCGTGAACGAGCTTTTGCCGCCGGTGTTGCGCCCGGAAGTCCGCCAGGTGCATCCAACGAATGGCGAACATGTGCTTATCTATCAGACGAGCCCGACTTTTGGCGCTTTGCTCGATGCTGCGCGTCAGTTGAAACGCAACATCATCGTTTACGGGTTTCGCAACAAGCAGGCGGTCGAAGGGAACATCACGTTCAAGCCGTTCCATCCCGTGTTCATCCTGGAGGACCTTGCCACTTGCGCGTATGCGGTCGTCAATGGCGGACATAATTTGATTTGCGAGGCGCTGGCCTGCGGCAAGCCTGTGCTCTGTTTTCCCATCACCGGCCAATTCGAGCAGTTCCTCAATGCATGGCATGTTCGTGAAATGGGTTACGGAGATTTTTCAACAAGCCGGCAACCCTCGGCTGCTTTGTTCGTCCAGTTCGAAAAGCGGCTCGACGAATTTCGCCAAAACATCCTCGCCAAATTCGTGGATGGCACGGACGCCGTCATCGCCCGCGTCCGCGAACTCATCTGCGCACAAGCCGCTCGTTCGCAGATTGGAAGCCGGAAGGCGAAACTCAGGACCTAGTCCCGCATGAGCACCGTCACAGTCGCGTACATTTTTGAGCGGTATCCGGTGCTGACGCAGACTTTTTTGCGGCGCGAATTGATTGGCCTTTCGCGGAGCGGATTGCGGCTTGAAGTCCATTCAATGTTCTCTTCGCGCAGAGTTTCTGCTAGGCAGGTGGAAAAATTACCAGATTCCATTCGCATTTTGTATTTTCGCTGGTGGCACGCTGCAAAACTGGTCATCGCATTGCCACGGGAATTATTGCGCGATCCGAAATTGCTCAGGGACGGCTGGCGTTTGTGGCGGAGGCACCGCTTTGCCAATCGGGAAAATTTTTGGGCGACGGTTTGGGCAATCATTTTTTCATTCTGCCAAGCCCCGAAGTTTCGGCGGAGCAAGCCGGACATTTTGCATGGGGTAAGGGCTACAGGCCCGGCAACTGCAGCAGCGCTTTTGAGCCGGCTTTGCGGGATTCCGTTCAGTTTCGGCGCTCACGCGTATGATATTTATCGTCATGGCGGCGATGCATTTTTGGAACCAAAATTGCGCGCGGCACAGTTCGCACATACCACCACGGCGGCCGCTGAAGATTATCTGCGCAAACGCGCCGGCGGCAACGGAACCAACATCATCCTCGCACGCCGGGGACTTGAATCGTTGCCGCCAAAAATGGAGCGCAACGCAATTGACCGTCCGATCGTGCTGCTTTCGGTGGGCCGTCTGGTTCCCAAAAAAGGGCATGTGCATCAAATCGCCGCCTGCGCGTTGCTGAAAGCATGGAAAATTCCTTTTAAGGCGCGCATCATTGGCGAGGGACCATCGCGAACCGAATTGCGGCGCGCCATTGTTGAGGCCGGTTTGGAAGATCGCGTGATTCTTTGGGGTGCGCTTTCCGCCGAGACGATCGAGAAGGCTTACTATGAGGCGGATATTTTCTGGCACACCGGCGTGGTGGATGCCGAAGGCGACCGCGACGGTTTGCCGAATGTGATTCCCGAAGCAATGGCGCATGGGTTGCCGGTCATCGCCAGCAACCTTCCCGCAAACACCGAAGCGGTTACAGATGGCGTGAATGGATTTGTGGTGGACGCGACGAATGCCGAACAATTGGCCGGCGCGGTGAAACGGCTAGCGCAAGATCCTGCGTTACGAAAAAAATTCGGCGAAAATGGCCGGCAATGGGTAGAGGAAAATTTTCTGATTTCGCGCAATGCGGAAATTTTGGCTGGAGCTTTTGTTGCTGCAAAAATGGTTCCGAAGTGAAGCAAAATGGAATTGCATTCAGGAATTATTCGGTCATTTATTCTTCGCCTTCACCCCCGCGCGTTTCATGGCTGCTTTAAGCGCATCGCCGAAACGGTCGAGTTGTTCGCGAGTGTGCGCGGAAGTGAGACCCACGCGAATCAGGTCCTTGCCGGGCGGAACCCCGGGTGTGATGGACATGACGGTGAAAAAGCCGGCTTCCCAAAGCGATTTCCACATCCAATAACATTTTTCTTTGTCGCCGATCACGATGGGCAAGGCGGGCGTTGGGCTTTGCCAATAGTCGAGCCCAAGATTGTCAAGGGTGCCGCGCATATGATGATAATTGGCCCAGAGTTTTTCGCGATGTTCCGGCTCGCTCCGTGAGACTTCGAGCGCGGCCAGCGCGGCTGCGGCGGCTGCGGGACTGATCGCCGCGCTGAAAATGATTTGCCGCGAATTGCTGCGCAAATATTCGATCAGCGCCTTGCTTCCCGCAACGAAACCGCCCGTTCCCGCAAGCGATTTTGAAAAACTGCCGACGATCAAATCCACGCGGTCGGTGACGCCCAAATGGTCGCAAACGCCGCGGCCTTCCCGCCCCAAAATGCCGATGCCATGCGCGTCATCCACGATCAACGCAGCCTGATGTTGCTCCGCAATTTCGCAGAATTTCGGCAACGAAGCGATATGCCCTTCCATCGAATAAACGCCGTCAACCACGATTGCCTTTGCCTGCCTTGCGTCGATTGCTGCAAGAGTTTTCGCGAGCGATGCGATGTTTTCATGTTCGAACCGTTCGATCTTCGCGCCGCTGAGCAACGCGCCGTCCCAAAGCGAAGAATGGATGCCGGGGTCCACGACGAGCGTGTCACCGCGCTGGACGAGCGAACTCAAGCTGCAAATGCAGGCGAGATAACCGGCGGAAAGAATATGGCACGCTTCCTTGCCAAGGAACGCGGCGAGCGCCTCTTCCAGCTCGATATGATAACGGCGACTGCCGTTGGCGAGTCGCGAACCGCATGGACTGTTTCCCCATTCGTCGAGCGCGCGTTTCGCGGCGGCAATGACTTTCGGATGGCGGCTCAAGGCCAAATATTCATTGCTCGACATCATGAGCATTGACCGGCCTTCGACCGTCAGATTTACGCCATCGGCAGCATCAACGACGTGATAATAGGGCGCGTATTTGAGCCGCAGGCGGGTGTTGATGTCGCGCTCGCAACGCTCGATGATGGGTTTGGATTTTTGCGAAAACACAAATTCAGGCACGTGCCGGATTGCAGCAAGCTAGTGAAGGAAGGAGGCGCTTGCAAGTACCCAAATGGCGGAATCAAAATACCCAATGACGAAATACCCAAATACCCAAGGAAATCCCAAATCTTCAAATCTGAAATCTGGAATTTGAAATCTGATTGAAGACACAATAGACAGAATGTTCGAGATGACACATGCCTGGCAGTATTCGTTATTCACATTCTGTTCATTTTGTAAATTCTGTTCAAAAAGCTTTTTCAGTCACATTGGGATTTTGGGCTTGGAGCTTCATTGGGTATTTGGGTATTTCATCATTGGGTGCTTCCTCATGGGTATTTCGTTATCGGGTGTTTGGCTATTTTACAAAAGTCATTGGCAAGAGGTTCGGTTTTGTTACGATTCGGCCAATTTGTCTTTGGTAAAAACATTTTTGAGTTGCCTGATTTTGTTGGCTTGGGTGGGAATCGCGGAAGCGGAAAACGCCGTTTCTTCCAATGCGCCGCCCTCAAAAATGCCGGGCTACACGCTTTGGCAAACCCTGAACCTTGCCCTGAAACAAAACTCCGATGTGCTCATCGCAAAAAAAAAGCTCGAAGAAGCCGCCGGCGCCATCGTGGAGGCGCGCGCGGGTTTCTTGCCCAGCGTGAGCACGTACGACAATTATCAGCGTTTCCAATCCGAATACGCCACGCTCAATGGAGTGATGACCAACAACCGTCCGTTCCTGTGGAACGTCTCCGTGCGCGTCACTGAAACAGCATTTGCGGGCGGTGCGGTCATCAATCGCATGCGCATCGCGAAGCTGAACAAGCAATCGCGCATGCTCGATTACCAAGCCACGGTCAATCGCGTCATCATGGACGTGCGCATCGCATTTTATGACATTTTGCGCAGCCAGTCGGACATCAATGTGCATCAGCGGGCGGTGGATTTCTTGCAACGACAAGCCGAATACGAACAACAGCGATTGCAGGTCGGCACAGGTCAAAAATTGAATGCCATGCGGGCGAATGTCGAACTGTCGCTCGAACAGGCGGCCTTGATCGAGGCGCAGAACGCGTTCCGCAACGCTTCGTTGCATCTCGGCGAACTGCTCAACATCCCATCGGGGCAAGCTGGCATGCCGTTCACCGTCCAAGGACAGCTTGAGATTTTGCCATCCGCGTTCAGCGAGGAACAATGCGTCGTCAACGCGATGGAGCACCGGCCGGAATTGCAGGTGAGCGAAAACGAGATCGAAGTGCAAAAAAAACAATACATCATCGACCGCAGCGCCATCCTGCCGCATGTGAACCTGTTTGCCGGTTACGACTGGATCAGCGAACCGGACCGCGCATTGCCGCAAAGTTATTACGATGGTTACACGATGGGCGTTGGGGTGAGCTGGAATATTTTTGACGGGTTCGCCGCCAAAGGGCGCATGCGCGAAACGCACGCTCGGATGGAAGAGGCGGAGATCGCCGAATCGGCCTTGAAAAACGGCATCCGCGCGGAAGTGGCGCGGGCCTTTCACGATTTGCAACGCGCTTTGGACACCGTGCAATCGCAGCGCGAAAACATGGACTTGGCGGCGCAATCGCTTTCGTTGGCGCAGGCGAACTTCGAGCAGGGACTTATCACGCAGCTCGATCTGCTGCAAAGCCGGCTCGATTTGACGCGCGCGCAATCGGTGGAACTCAACGCGCGTTTTGATTACAACAGCGCAATGGCGCGATTGGAGCGCGCAATGGGCGCGGAATTCGAGGTGACAAACAAGGAGGCGAAATGAAGCGCGCGTTTGCCATCGCCTTGCTCGCATTGACGGTTTGTCTCCGCATGCCCGCGGCTGAAACGAATGTGCCCATCACGCTGGCCGAAGGTTTTAAAAAAATTTTGGCGCAAGACCCGGAGTTGCTTCATCTGCGCAAGGAGGTGGAACGCGCGACCGGAACGCGGCTCGTTTTCCATTCTCGTGATTTGGCGCGGCTGGATGTCCAGCCGACGATGGGCCTAGAGGGCGGGAACTTGTATGTGCACAACAAGCCGTTCGCGCTGGTGATGGCGCGATTTAATCAGCCGCTCGTGAATCGCGGCATCGCGGCGGGCTGGCGTCGTGGCAATCTGGAAGTGGTGGCGACGGAGCAAAATCTGAACACTGCGATCGCAAACCGGTTGAACGAGTTCCGTCAATATTACCTGCGCGCGCAACGATTGCAGCAGCTCATCGGATTGTATCACGAATTGGACCAACGATTGCAGGCGAACGTCACCGCCGAGCAGCAGCGTCGCAACGTCGGCAGCACCGGGCCAAGGCCATTATTGCAGGCGCGGGTGCAGCTTCTATCTGAACGCGCGGAGTTGAATGCATTTCAGCGCGAAGATTTTGAGGTGCGTTCGGCCATGGCTGAAATGATGGGCCAATCGATCGCGCATTTGCCGCTTCCCGCCGAACCCTTGGCACACGAACCGGTAAAAGTGGACTTGAAGGCCGATAGCGAACTCGCCGAACAACGCCGCGAAGATTTGAAATTTTTGCGCACGCTCATCCATATCTTGACCGAAGACAGGCGCATCGCGGACGCCGATTATTTTCCTTACATTTCGGCCATCGGTTCCGGACTGTACATTCCCGGCAAAAAACCGATTTACCAGGCGACGCCCATCATCCAGGGCCAGCAACCGCTCGGCACCGACATCCGCGGCGGCGTGAACATGACATGGCAGGTCATTGATAACGGGCGCGTCACGGGCGAACGCCGGCAGATCCAGGCCGTGCGCGAACAATATGAGATCATCCTCGCGCAATTGGAGCAGAACATCCCGCGCGAACTGGAGCGCATTTCGCACGCGTTGGAAAATGCCGACGCCAAGCTCTCCGCCCTCGAAAAATCCACCACTGAAGCAGAGGAGAATTTAAAGCTGGTCGAAACGCGTGTCTCGCTCGGCGAAGCGACACAACTCGATTTTTCCGACGCTCAACGCAACTTACTGGCGGTGCGCCAGGGCATTGTGGAGGCCGAGTTCCAGCATGGCATGGCGTTGGCGGAACTGGACCTGGCCACCGGCAGGTATTTGGAGTTTGCCGAGCCGCCAAAGGGGCCGTAATATCCCAGGCTGAATCATGATGAAAAAAGTTTTTGCGGTCACGATTTTGGCAGTGCTGATGGCCGCCGGCTTTTATTTTTACCGGTCCTCAAGGCCGGTTGCGGAGGTCTTTTTGGCGCGGCGCGGCACCGCGACTTACACGGTCTATGGCACGGTGAAAGTGGTGCCGATGATTTCCTTTTCACTGCACGCGCGTTCGAGCGGCGTGCTCAAGTTTTGCAGCAAGCTCGCCAATCCAACCAATCTCATTGGAATCGAGGTGACCAATGGCGAATATCTCGGCGAAGTCGTGAACGAAAGCCTCGAACGCGAATTTGCCAAAGCCAAAGCCGAATGGGAAGCAGCCGAGGCGCGGCAAAAGCTTGGCCCGGCCAGCCTGCCGGCGTTGAAAACGCAGGAAAGCCTTGTCGAACGTTACAAGGTTTTGGCCGCTTCAAATAACATCGCCCCCAGCGAAGTTGAACGCGCGACGAACGACCTTGCCGCTTTGCGCGATGCCGTGCATCAACAGCAGATCGAACTCGACCGTTCGACTGAAGTTTTTCGCCAGGAATACGACAACCTGAAGGAAAGCAAGGAGCGCTGCAAATTCATCTCGCCCATGGACGGCCTCATCAACGCCATCAACAACGCGAACGGTGAATTCATTGCCGAAGGCAGCACGCCTCTGGTGATCGTCACGAAAGCGACCTACCTCGAAGGACAGGTCAATGAAGAAGACGTCGGCCACGTCGCGCCGAACATGAAGGCCGCGGTGAAACTTTACGCTTATTCGGACACCAACCTGACGGCGACCGTCACGCAGGTGTTGCCGACTGCCAACAACCAGCATTACACCGTCAATCTGGATCTCGACCAACCGCCGGCCAATATTTTGCCGGGCGAAACCGGCGAGATGAACATCATCAGCGGCAAACGCGAGAACGCATTGCTCATCCCGGCGCGCGCGGTTTTGGGAGAACGCGTTTGGGTGGTGCAGGACGGCGTGGCCGTGCCGCGCGAAGTGAAGATCGGTTACCACAACATTGAACGCTCGGAAGTGCTGCAAGGTTTGCGCGAAGGCGAGGCGGTGGTGGTCGCTGACCAGGATTTGCTGCATTCGGGAATGCGCGTGCGGCCGATTGTCATCAATCCGCTTTGACGCGTCATGTCGCCGCCGCTTTTCATCGCACTCCGCTTCATCCGGCATCGGCAACGATCCATATTGATCAGCCTCGCCGGCATCACTTTGGGCGTGGCGTTCTTCATTTGCACGCAGGCGCAGACGCAAGGCTTTGAGCAATTTTACATCCAGACCGTGCTGGGCACGAGCGGCGCGGTGCTGGTGCAGGACCGCTTTCAAGAGCGTTATACGGGAATTCTGCAGGAAAAAACCAATGAGATGGTCAGCGTCAGCGGCCAGAAACCGCGCAAATATTACGATGGCATCACCGACCCGCAACGCGTTATGCGCGCCATCCGCGAATTTTCCGATGTGCAGGCATGCGCGCCGGTGCTGGAGGACAACGCGTCCATCCTCACCGATTTTCGCAGCGACGTTTGCCGCATTCTTGGCATCGATCTGGATTTGCAACTTGCGGCCACTGATTTGCGCGCGCACTTGATTGAAGGCGATTTGGGAACTTTCCGCACCACACAAAGCGGCGTGTTGCTCGGTTCGCTGCTTGCGTTGAAAATGCACGTGAGGCTTGGCGACACCGTTTCGCTCATGGCGGCCGGGGGAGAAACGCGCCGTTACCGTGTTTGCGGCATCGTGCAAACCGGCGACAACCTCCTCGATGAACGTCGCGCCTATGTTCACCTCGGTGAAGCGCAAGGTTTGCTCGGCAAAACCGCGGCGGTTTCCTACATCATCGTCAAGATGAGCGATCCCGACCGCGCGCCGCAAATGGCGACGCGCCTGGAACAGCTTTTGCAACATCGCGCGCGAAGCTGGCAGGAACGGGCGAGCGGCAACCTGCAGATTTTTCGCGCCATCCGCATCTCGGCGGCGATCACCGTTTCAGCCATCATCGTGCTGGCGGGCTTCGGCATTTTCAACGTGCTTACGCTCATGATCATTGACAAGGTGCGCGAGATAGCGATTTTGCGCTCGATGGGTTATCAACGACAGGACATCAGCGCGATTTTTCTTTGGCAGGGATTTTTGGTCGCATTGACCGGCTCGGTGGTGGGATGCCTTTTGGGCTGCGCATTGACCTACGGCGTGTCGCATGTGCCGATGCATATCCGCGGATTTTTCGCCGCGGACCATTTCATGGTGCATTGGAGCGGGTATCATTATCTGCTGGCGGTGGTGATCGCGTTCGCGGCGGTTTTGCTCGCCAGTTATTTTCCATCGCGACGCGCGGCGCGGCTTGCGCCGGTGGCCATCTTAAGAGGAGCAGGGCAATGAACCAGCCGCTGGTGTGCGAAGGATTGCGACGAAGCCTCGGCGAAAACGAAGCCCGCGTGCAGGCGTTGCGCGGCGTTTCGCTCGAAGTTCCTGCCGGCTCTGTGCACGCGGTCGTTGGGCCGTCCGGTTGCGGCAAAAGCACGCTGCTTTATCTGCTCGGGTTGCTCGACAACGCGGATGCCGGGCGGCTGTTGATTGGCGGCATGGATGTTGCCGGGATGCCCGAACACGAACTGACCCGCAAGCGCAATGAGATGATCGGCTTCGTGTTTCAGTTCCATTTTTTGATGCGCGAATTTACCGCCGAGGAAAACGTGATGATCCCAATGCGGCGTTTGGGCCGGCTCACGTCCGCGCAGATGCGCGAACGCGCCGGGGCGCTGCTCGAAACTGTCGGCCTGGCAGACAAACGCAAACGGCTCAGCGGCCATCTTTCCGGCGGCGAACAGCAACGCGTGGCCATCGCCCGCGCCCTGGCTAACGACCCACAAATCGTCCTTGCCGATGAACCGACCGGCAATCTCGACACCGCCAATTCCGAGCGCGTGTTCAGCTTGTTGACCGCATTGGTCAAACGCGAAAGCAAGGCGCTTGTGCTGGCGACGCATAATCCGCTGATCGCCAAAGCCAGCGATTGGGTGCATGAAATGAAAGATGGCCTGATCACCCGCACTTACTCAAACACCACGGCAGCCGTGCCCGCCTGAACCGGCCAAGCCGAACGAATGCAATTAAACAGGAGTAAACGGAGAAAACAGAGAGAAAGAATCGGCAAAAAACTCTTTCTCCAGTCGCAAATCGGGCGCACCGAACAGCGACTGGGGTAATACGCTGTTAACGTGAAGCAAGCCGGAAAACACTCTGTTATCTGCGTTACCTCCTGTTCCCTTTTGAATTATTCCGGCGAAAAACGTAAGGCGATAAGCGCCAAAGAATGTCCGATTTTTGGACTCCGAAATTTGGACAGTCAGCCTTGGCTTTCCCGCATTCCGTATTTTAACGGAAATGAGAATGTTCCTTTTCGAAAGCGCGCATCCGTAAGCGGAATCCGCACGGTTTCATAAACCGCGTTGCGCAATTTTGAGAACCCCCGCAGCCAATTTGGCGACGCTGTGGCAAGGATGAGAATCGGACAGTGCCTCAGCATTCTGGTTTGCTTCATGCTCTACCTGATTCGCGGGTCACATTGGCCTGCTGAAATGTAGAAGGGACACTGCTATGAAGACTAAACCAAACCTCCCTGTCTCCAACTCCAGTACCAACCAGCGTTCTTATTGCTGCCGAATTTTAAGCGCGAGCATCCTTGCCGCGCTTGCCTTTTTGCCGGCGCAAGGTCAATGCGCCACGTTCGCCTTGGGCGTCGGCGCGCGCGTGGAAGGACCGGCTGCTGGAACTGACAGCGTCGTCCTGGCTGACGCCTCGAACGCCGACACCTGGTCAGCCACTGCGAACGCTTCCTGGCTTCATTTAAGTCAAACCAGCGGCACCGGCAGCGCGACTGTCGTGTTCTCGTTCGACGCCAACACCGGCGCCACGCGCAGCGGCACGCTGACAATTGCCGGCCTGACGTTCACCGTCACGCAGGCTGGTTCGACCTACACCGCCTTCCCAGTCAAGGCTACCACGCTCGCGACGGGCTTGAACATTCCCTACGGCGTCGCTGCGGATGCCACCGGCAATATTTATGTCGCCGATTACGATAATAACGCGATCAAGAAATTATCCGCCAACAATGTCGAGACTGTGCTGGTCTCGTCCGGATTGAGCGGTCCCTCGAGCGTGGCAGTAGATGCCGCCGGGAACGTTTACATTCTCGATGGCACGGAGACGGTCAAGGAATGGGTTGCGGCCAGCAACACCTTGAACACCATCGTTTCGTCCGGATTGGGTTCGACCGCCGCTTTGGCTGTGGACGGGGCGGGCAATGTTTACATCGCCCAGGACTATCCCACCGGCGCAGTCCTCGAATGGTCGCCTGCGAACAACACGCTCACCACCCTCTTTTCGAGCGATTCAATCTATCCCTTCGGCGTTGCCGTGGACGGCGCGGGTAACGTCTATATCAGCGATCTCGATTCCGGAACGGTTGATGAATGGAGCGTGACGAACGGCCAGTTGCAAACTCTTTTTGCCGCACCCAACGGCGGCCTTCCCGCGGGCGTCGCAGTGGACGGCGCGGGCAACGTCTTCATCACCGACTACGCAAACAGCATCATGGGAGAATGGTCGCCGGCAACCAGCACCTTCACCACCCTGGTCTCCAGCAACTTGAACCAACCTTTGAGCCTCGCCCTGGACAAGGCGGGCAGCAAGGTTTACATCGCCGACACGTTCGACAACGTGGTCCAGATTTACAACGTTGCCAACAATTCGGTGAGCGTGGCGTTCGGCACGCTTCTGGGCACTCCGAGCGACATGACCGTTGATGCCGCAGGAAACGTCTATGTCAAGGACGCCTATTACAGGGCGGTCTATCAATGGTCGGCCGCTCGCAATAATATTGCGCCGCTGCCCTCGCTGCCTTCGTTCCTGTTTTCGACACCCGGCATCGCTGCTGATCCTGCCGGCAATCTTTATTTCCCCGACCCGGGTAACGGCGGACTCCAACTGTGGACGGCTGCAAACAACAGCCTGACATTGCTGACTTCAAGCAGTCTCTTGTCTTACCCCAACGCGGTGCAACTCGACGCTTTGGGAAACCTCTATATCGCGGATGAAGCCAATGTCTCGTTGGACGAATGGTCGGTGACGAACGGTGCGATCACCACCGTTCGGCAGGAAAGTTTGGATGCCGCCGCCAATGGCCTCGCTGTGGACGCCGCGGGCAATGCCTATTTCGGCGATCCTAGCACCGGCAACATCGACGTGCTTTCTCCCACCGGCAATCCTGTTCCCCTGCTCACGGGCGGAATCGGGTCTTCAGTCACCGGCTTGTCTGTGGACAGCGCCG
>Ga0070739_10005236_pt1 | contig 14916 bp, 8 predicted proteins | sample Coa_R1_7_FD_66445 | JGI IMG/M metagenome (GOLD analysis project Ga0070739, IMG submission 66445) | Surface soil microbial communities from Centralia Pennsylvania, which are recovering from an underground coalmine fire - Coalmine... | ecosystem: Environmental > Terrestrial > Soil > Unclassified ... | reverse complement strand
ATGTCGTAGAACCGTTCGGGGCGCATGCGCGGCAGACAGGACATCTGCGCACGGCTCTCCACCTGAAACATGCCGATGGTGTCCGCGTTCTGCAGCGCGGCGTAGACCAGCGGATCATTCTGCGGCAGATGCGCGAGATCGACCTCTTCGTTGTAATGCTCGCGGATGAGATCGATCGTGTCGCTCACCACGGCGAGCATGCCCAGGCCGAGCAGGTCCACCTTGATGATCCCCATGTCGGCGCAGTCCTCTTTGTCCCATTGGATGACTACGCGGCCGGGCATCGTGGCCGGCTCCAGCGGCACGATGGAATCGAGGCGGCCCTGGCAGATGACCATCCCTCCGGAATGCTGGCCGAGATGCCGCGGCAGGCTCTGTACCGAGGAGTAAAGTTCGATGAACTTCGCCACCAGCGGATCCCCGGGCCTGAAGCCGGCCTCGCGGAAATGCTTTTCGGCGGTGTCGTTTGGATCTTTCCATTCCCAGTTGCCGACCAGGCTCGACAACCGCCCCAGCGATTCCTCGTCAAAGCCCAGCACTTTGCCGATGTCGCGCGCGGCGGAGCGCCCGCGATAAGTAATGATATTGGCGGTCATGGCCGCGCCGACTCGGCCGTAGCGCGTGTAAACGTACTGGATGACGCGTTCGCGCTGATCGCCGCTGGGCAGGTCGATGTCGATGTCCGGCCATTCGCCGCGCTCTTCGGAAAGGAAGCGCTCGAACAGCAGATCCATGGCCACTGGATCGACGGCGGTGATGCCGAGCGCATAACAGACTGCACTGTTAGCCGCCGACCCTCGACCCTGCGCGAGAATCCCGTTTGCCCGGCAGAACTCGACGATGTCCCAGACGATTAGAAAATAGCCGGCGAGGTCGAGCTTCTCGATCAAAACCAGCTCGCGCTCGATCTGATTGCGTGCGCGTTCATGATATGGCCGGTAGCGGCGCCGGGCGCCTTCGTCCACGCGCTGCCGCAGGAAGGAATTCATCGTTTCACCTTCGCCGACCGGGTAGCGCGGGAATTCATAACCGAGGTCGGCGAGCGTGAAGCGCAGGCGGCTGGAAAGCGCGGCGGTGTTGGCGATCGCCTCCGGCAGGTCGGCGAAGAGCCGGGCCATTTCGCGCTTGTCTTTTAAATGCCGTTCCGAGTTGCGCGCCAGAAGCCGGCCCGCCTCGGCGATGGTCACCTTGTTGAGGACACAGGTGAGAACATCCTGTAGCTCGCGCTCGCGCGCGGTGGCGTGGCTGACGCCGTTGGTGGCAAGCAGGGGGAGGCCGTACGTTCGCGCGACGTCCACCACGGCCTGATTGCGGGCTTCCTCGGCGCGATCGTAATGGCGCTGGATTTCTGCGTAGATATTTTCGCGGCCGAAGATGCCGATGAGCCGTTCCATACAGCCGGCCGTGAAATCAAGCGGGCCGTTATCGCCGCCGGTGAGGCAGACCAGCCCTGGGGCGAATTCCGCGAAGTCGTCATATGTGGCGGCGGCCTCGCCTTTCGGCGAGCGCAGCTTCATCCGCGTGATCAGGCGGCACAGGTTCTGGTAGCCAGTGCGGCTCTCCGCCAGCAGTGGATAACTGCGTCCGTCGCAGCAGGTGATCTCGGCCCCGATATGCGCCTGCATGCCGAGCTTCTTCGCCGCGAGGTGAAACCGCGCTGCGCCGGAAATGTTGTCGCGATCGAGAATCGCGAGCGCGGGCATGTCCAGATTCGCTGCATGCGCGACAAGATCTTCGGGCAGGGAAGCGCCTTCGAGGAAGCTGAACGCGGAGCGGGCGTGGAGCTCAATCATAGGCCCCCTCCACATGCCAGCTTCCTTCGCGGTGCTGAAACAGGCGATACAGCGCGCCATTATTCAGGGCGACATCCCACTCATCGCGATCCCAGGGATCGCTGGTCCACCAGTCGCCGGAGGTGCGCCACGGTCCCGATGCCTCGAGAATTTTTCCGTAGATACCGGCAGCGGTCAGCCGGACCGGCCGGTTCTCGCGCACTTCTACGTTCGCGGCCAGGGCCGGCCGAAACCAGCGGAACGCAAGCTGTCCCGGCGCGCTCGTCTCATGAGTCGACTGTTGCGGCGGCGTACGGGGCGAGAGCCGGAACGGCGCCGGGCGATGCGTGTCCAGCAGTTCGGGGATGCCGACGTTTTCCTCGCCTACGAGGCCGCGAATGCGCCCCAGCGTCAGCTCCAGCTTCGCCGGTTCGGGCGCCTCGGGGATGAACAAACCGTTTTGCACGCGCCGTGGGGGAACCGGAGTGAGCGAGACCGCGACAGCAGTTGCCGGCGCGTCAGGCGGATGCGCCTCCAGCTCCATCTGCACCAGCTTCAGAAGCGCCTTTGGATCGCGCATGGGCACGGGCAGGTGAATGCTGCGCCGATAGTCGCTCAACGAGACGGCAACTTCGCTCGCAGCAAGGCCATGTGACACAAGCTGGGCGCACTGCTCGTTCAGAATGCGAGCGATCAGGAACAGCAGTGGCTCGAGCAACTCGACGGGGTGGTCGAGCTCGATACGATCCTCGTAGACAGTATCGGGCTGATGAAGACGAAGCGGGCGCGCCAGAGTCGCCCGGGCGAGCCGATGGAGCGTTATGGCCTGTTCCCCCAGACGCTCGGCGACTCCCTCTTCGGGAAGCGAGGCGAGGGCGCCGAGGGTGCGAACACCCCAGAGGTCCAGCAGGTCGAGCAGTTCGGTGGGCAGCGGCAGTGTATCGACGGGCAAGTCGGCCAGAGCCGTCCCTGCATCGTCGTTGAGGATTGTCACCCCAGGGAAGTTGCGCGCGGCAAGGATCGCTGCATCGGGATTCGCTGCCATGGCAACATTTGCCGCGCCCAGAGCGGCTGCATATACCTGCCGCCCGACCTCGTCCGGCGCGCCCATGAGCCGGCCGAGCGCGGCGGCGTCGAAAAGGGCAGTGTCGGCAGACGCCAGCTCAAAAGCAGGCGAAAAGAGCGCGGCAATGCGCTCGGCATCGGTGGACTGGATACAGCAGAACATCCCGGACCACCGTTACCAAGCGGCGCCGGCCGCTGACACTTCGAGTTTTGTGGCAGAAGCGGAGAGTGGGTTCATGCACTTTCGCCTTATATTCGCCACTCTGATTGTGCTACCAATGCTCAGCGGTTGTCAATCTGTTCGCGCGCCTGGCCAGCTCGAAGCTGCGTTCCTGTGAGTCGCGGTCGAGGCCGCCGCCTGAAGAAGGCGACCGGTCAGTTGCCGCGTCCGCTTCGCTCCACCCAGCCGCGGAACATCGCGGTGAAATCCGCTGCCGGCCTGTCGCGGAGTTCCTCGACGCGATAGCGCATCTTATGCCGCCAGTTCGGATACTCCGCCGTGGTCCCCGGCAGGTTCTGCTGCTCGGTGTCCTTGAAGAGATCCTCCTGATTGATGAGCGCCAGCATCGAAGGCGTGCTCATTACGAAGCCGACAATTGCGTTGTGCAGCTCGCCGGTCAGCTCCGGCAGGTCCGACGCGTTCCAGGAATACCATTCGGGCAGCAGGTTCTCGCGATGCAGCAGTTCGAGGATCTTCTGCTTTTCCTGATTGCGCTCATCGATGGCGCGCCGGTACGAGCTTTCGTCCTGCAGGACGCCGGCGGCGCGGCGCGCTTCGATATCCGCGTACTGCCAAAAGCCTGCGACGGTCGGCAGGTCGTGCGTGCTGATGGACACCAATGCCTGGGGCGGATATTCGCGCGGCGTGCGAAACCTGCGATCCTGGTCCTGCTCGAAATAAAACAGGCGATAGCTCAGAATCCCGAAGTCCTTCAGCGTATCGCGGATATAGTCCGGCACGGTTCCCAGATCCTCGCCCACGATGACCACGCGGTTCCGCACGCTTTCCAGCGCGAGGATGCGCACCAGATCCTCGTGGCGTTCGCGGACGTAGGTGCCCTCGCTGGCTTCCATTCCCTCGGGAATCCAGTACAAATGGAACAGGCGCATCACGTGATCGATGCGCAACGCGCCGCCGTGCTCGCATGCTTTGCGAATCGACTCGCTGAACAGGCGGTAGCCGTCGGCCAGATGCCGACGCGAGTTCGGAGGAGGAAAGGACCAGTCCTGTCCCTTCGGCGAAAAGTTGTCGGGCGGGGCGCCGACACGGCAGCCGCCCACGTAAAAGTCGGGGAACATCCACAGATCCGCGCCGCAACGGTCCGTGGCGAGCGCCAGATCGTGATAGAGCCCGATGGGCATCCCAGCATCGCGCGCATGCTTCTGCGCGTCGGCAAGCTGGCCGTCGATCAGCCATTGCACGTACTGATAAAACAGCACAAGCCGGGAATGCTTTTCCGCGAATTCGCGCGTCTGCCGCGATTCGGAGTGCCGGTACGCCTCCGGCCACGAAAGACAGTTCCAGACGTTGCCGTCCTCGGCGTGCAGAACCTCGTCCAGCGCGGAGTGGATAGCAAAACGCTCCAGCATCGCGCCCTGCCGCTGCACATATGCCCGGAACTCAGCCGCGCGCGGCGTCTGGCGCGAATATTCGTTGTGCCAGAAGGAGTCGAACATCGCCTTCAACACCCGGTGCTTGAGCGCGCTCACGCGCTCGTATTCGACATACTTTGTCCGGCGCAGATCCTCAATTTCGATGCGCTCTTCCCGCGACAACTCGCCGCTCCCGGCGAACTCCGGCACAGACTCGATATCGAGATAGATAAAGTTGCGGTAGTAACTGCAGTTCGGCAGGTAAGGACTGGTGTTATAGGGCGTGCGATTGGGAATCGCGTGCAGCGGATTCAGGGCGATGAATGCGGCGTTCAGGTCCTGCGCGGCCCAGTCGACAATCGCCTTTAGATCTGTGAAATCGCCGCAGCCCCAGTTCCGCTCCGAACGCACGCCGTAGAGGCTGACGCCGACTCCGGCGATGCGCCCTCCGCCTGCCAGGCGCTCGGGAACGTACGCACGCGAAGGGCAGACGATCACTCGCGACTGCGATTCCACGCGAGCCGATCCAATCGTGGCCGTAACGTTGTGGTAACCGAGCGGCAGAGGATCGAGTGAAATGCGACGGGTGACGCGCCAGTTGTCCTGAGAGACCGGTTCGGCATTGGCCAGCGATTTGCGAAGGGTCCGCCGCTCACCGTTTTCGAAGTCAAACTGAAGCTCGATCACTGCGGACACAGCGGCCGCGGGGATTGTCACGTCCAGCACCGGCGCATGCTCGGACAGCACCACGGTCGCCGGCAGCAGGCCAGAACTGCCAACACGTTCCTCGTCGTCGCGTGCCGACGGGTCGACGCCCAGCGAGTGCAGGATGGCGCGCTTCACCTCATCGGAGGCGAAGTGCTGGCGGCCGAAGATGTCCCAGTACATGAGCTCGATGCCGCAGCGTTCGGCCAGGCGGTCGAGGTTCGCAGGGGGGGCGGTGGATAGCGTTTCAGACATTCTAAAGGTAGACGGGCGCGGTCAGCGCAGTGCAGCAAGAGCAGGGCGGGATTGAAGAAATTTTGCGAACTCCACGGGGTCGCGGGTCAGGCCCGGAAATGTAGCAACCACGTTCTCGTTGCCGTCCAGTATGGCGTAATACGGGATCGCCACGGTGGAGAAGCGGCGGTTTTCCATTTCCTGATTGCGCTGCGACGCCGCATCGGTTCCATCGGTGTAGAGCTCGATCAGAACGAAATTATCGAGCAGGCGGTCAATATCCGCGCGGCGGAACATGTTCTGCCGCATCCAGTGGCAGTTGGTGCAGGCGTAGCCCGTGAACGTTACCAGGACCAGCTTGTTCTCGGCTCGGGCGCGCGCCAGGGCGGCATCGTAATCGTCTTTGAGCCATTGCCGTTCAGCGCCCCGGCTTGCGCTCGCGACGCCAGCCTCCGACGGAGGAGGGACGTAGGCATCGAGTTCGCCCAGAGGCGATCCGAACATCCCCGGCACGAGGCTCAGCGAAAAAATCAGAAATGCCGCGGCCACCAGCGTGCGTCCGACCCCCAGGTGTTCATCCGCCTTAATCCCTTCCAGCCGTAACAGCCCGAGAAGATACAGCCCAGGCAGAGCGAACAGCACGACCCAGGCGGCGAGGAAGCGCTCCCGTGTAATCCAGCCAAGTTGAAGCACCTGGTCAATATTGGCCAGATACTTGATTGCCGCGGCGAGAATGATGAAACCCAGAACCACCTTCACCCGCAGCATCCATCCGCCGCTGCGCGGCAGCCGCTTCAGCCACGACGGAAACAGCGCCAGAAGGAAGAAAGGCGCGGCGAGCCCGGAGGAAAAGGCCACCATTCCGAGAATGGGCTGCAGTCCGTTACTCTGCAGGCTGGCCACCAGCAGCGGCCCGACAATCGGCCCGACACAGGCGAATGAGGTCAGCGCGAACGTCAGCCCCATGATCAGAGTTCCGGCTATGCCACCGCGCTGCGATGCCCGATCGACGCTGGTCAAAAGGCCGGAAGGGAGCGTCAGTTCGAACGCCCCCAGCAGACTCAATCCGAAGATCACGAATACCGCGGCGATAAAACCGTTCACCCAGGGACTGGACCCAAGCTTCACCACTCCAAACGGTCCTGCAATAGCTTTCGTGAGGAGCCCGAGGGCAGTGAACAGGACCACAATGCCCAGTGAGTAGATGACCGCGTGCAGAACACCCTGGCCGCGCGAAGTCGATTGCCGATTCAGGAAGAAGGAAACCGTAATCGGGATCATCGGGAACACGCAGGGCGTGAAGATCGCGGCCAGGCCGAAGCCGAAGGCCAGCAGGAGGAATCGGCCGAGCCCCTGCGAAGAAGCAGGCGCTGCCGGCGCGGGCGGTGCGGCGCCGCCAGCGGAATGACGGACGCCGGCATCTTCGTATCCGGCAGGCGCGGAGGACGATTCGGCAGCGGCGGCCGGGCTGATCGTGATGCTGGAGGATGCTGTTTTCTTCTTCGGCGGAAGGCAGATGGTATCGTTGCAGCTCTGGTACTTAACCTCGGCAGTGATCTCGGTCGCGCCCGCCGGAGCATCGCTCTTCAGATCGGCGAGGATGAAGAAGCGGACCGAGTCCTGATAGGTCTCCGTGACCATCTGAAACGCCGGATCGACCTTGCTGATCGGCTTCGGCTCGAAGACGCGCACCTGTCCCAAAGCCGGACTGTCGGAAAGGCGGATAATCGTCGCGTTCGGGCCGCCTTTCGGCGTTGTTGGGGAGTAGAGATGCCAACCGGGCTGAATGGTCGCTGTCAGGAAGAATCCCGCGCTCGACCCCGGACGGACGGTAGCCGTCTGCGGGGAGAGCGTCCACTGCACCGGGTCGGGCGCGGCTGCGCGGGCCGGCAGAACGAACGCGCCGGCGAGCAGCCCGGCACACAAAGCGAGTGGCTTCACGGCAGGTCTTTCTATTATTTTAGGATGCGGCGCGACGCCCGCCCGACTCAGGCAGGCGCGAGCACGTTCGAATACTGGCCGAGACCGGCCTCGATCTTCTCGTTGACCTTGCCTTCCGCGAATTCGGCAGCGACGCGAATCCCGTTCTTGATGGCGTTCGCGTTCGACCGACCGTGGCAGATGATGCACACCCCGCGCAGGCCCAGCAGCGGCGCGCCGCCGTACTCGGAGTAATCCATGCGTTTCTTGAAGTCCTGAAACGCCGATCGCGCCAGCAGGTATCCGACTTTCCTTGTGACCGTTTCCCGCAGTGATTCCTGCAGCAGGTTGCGGATCAGGTCCACCAGCCCCTCGCTGACCTTCAGGGCCACGTTGCCAATGAAGCCATCGCACACGATGACGTCGGTCTTACCGGTATAAATATCGCGGCCCTCGACATTACCCACGAACCGCAGCGGGAGCGATTTCAGCAGCGGCGTGGCGGCTTTGGTCAGTTCGTTGCCTTTGTGTTCTTCTTCACCGATCGAGAGCAGGCCGACGGTGGGCTCGGGGGTGTTGAAGATCACCCTCGAATAGATATCGCCCATGATGGCGAATTGCGCCAGCATGCGCGGCGAGCAGTCCACATTCGCGCCCACATCGACCACGATGACGGGCTTGTTCACGGCGGTGGGAAAGGCCGAGGCCAGGGCCGGCCGATCCACACCCGGAAGCATGCCCTGCACCATCTTGGCAGTGGCCATGACCGCGCCGGTGTTACCCGCCGACACGAGTCCCTGCGCTTCACCGGAATGGACCAGGCGAGACGCGACCCGTATGGAGCTGTCGCGCTTGGTTCGCACCGCACGGGCGGCGCTGTCCTCCATGGTGATTTGTTCGCTGGCGTGGCGGATGGAAATCAGGTTTCCGAGCTGCGCGGCATCGGCATCGTGGCGTTTCAGCTCCCGGCGCAGGATCTCCTCGCGTCCCACCAGCACGACACGAATACCCAGCGAGCGGGCGGCCTGAATGGCGCCTTCCACTTCATGGCGCGGGGCGTGATCGCCCCCCATGGCGTCAACCGCGATGGTAACCATGCGCGTGGCGCCGGGCTATTCGCTTACGACTTCCACCACTTCACGGCCCTTGTAGCGTCCGCAGTGCGGGCAGGCGCGGTGCGGCAGCTTGGGCTCATGGCAGTTGGGGCACTCCGACAGCGACGCCGGCTTCAGATGGTCGTGCGCGCGGCGGGTGGAGGTCCGCTCCTTTGAGTGTCTCCGTTTTGGATTGGGCATGTTCTTTCCTTATGAATGTTGTTGCTTCAGGTTCTTCAGCGCGGCCCAGCGGTCGTCGACACGCTCCTCGTGGCAGCCGCACTGCCGGATATTGCGGTTCTGGCCGCAAACCGGACAGATGCCGAGGCAGCCCTCGCTGCATACCTTCTGCATGGGCAAGGAGAGCAGGACGTACTCCCGCAGGATATCGTTCAATTCTATTCCTCCGCCCTCATAAAAAGCGACCTCGCTCTCGGCGGGGGAGATGGATACCTCCTCGCCTCCTTCGCCGAGCTTGGCCGGACGGTAGAAGAGATCGAAGGCGGATTGGAGCGGAAACCGCGCCTTGTCGAGGCAGCGGTCGCATTCGCCCTCCATCTCCACCCTCATGTCACCCTTCACACGGATCTCGCCAAGCGTGTTGCCCAGCAACTCGGCCGTACCCTCGGCTTCGAGTGGGGTCACCTGGCGCAGCGCTTTATCGCCGAAATCGATTTCTCCGGGAGGGACGGCTACGCTGAAGCGCGCCTTCCGGAGCTCCAGTTCTTTTACGCTGAAAAACACGACGGGCTCCTGTTCCGCAGGCGGAGCAAAAACTCAAGTATAGCAGCAGGAAGGGCTTGTCTGGCAGGAATCAGTTCCGGGCGAACCGGTTTCGAATGCCGGGGACCAGTTCCAGAAAATCATAGCCTCCGCTGAAACCGAATCCCGTGAAACAAGAAAACAAGCTGCTTTGAAGCATTTAAGTAATTCATAAAACACAGTGGCTGTTGGGCCATACGACGCAGCATCACGTCACCGGTAGCCATAGTCTACCCGTTGAATACCGTCTGCTACGTGTTACACGGGCTTTAACAAAACAGGATATGGCTTTTAGAATCTGGTACGTAGCTGCTGATACCGGCCCCATTCTCCTCTTGACTCCTGGGGTTTGCCGTAATAGAATCCTACTACTCGCGGTTGCGCTCTCTGTGTATCGAGGCGCACGAAGGCTTTGGGATTTTGAGGAGAACCACATGCGTAGATTTCAGGCGGCCCTGTTGGCCGCAGCAGCTTCGCTTCTGTTGCTGCCACTGCACGCTCAGGACGTGAGTGCTACCCTGACCGGGATCGTCTCGGACTCGTCCGGCGCGGTCATCCCCGGCGCTCAGGTGACGGTCACCAATGAGACAAACGGCATAGCCCGGAAAACGATCACCAATGGTGAAGGCTTCTTTACGGTCACCGCACTCCAGCCGAGCAACTATACCGTTGCGGTCAGTGCTCCGGGGTTCAATAGCTGGGAGCAGAAGGGCGTTACCCTGAACGCCGGCGACAAGCGTACCCTGTCCAACATCACGATGGCGGTAGGCGCCGCGACTGAGACCGTGACCATCACCGGTGCGGCCGCGACCATTACGCCGGTCGATTCGGGCGAGAAGTCGGACGTACTCACCGAGCATGAGATTCAGAATGTGGCTACGCTGGGCCGCAACGCCGCGGAACTGGTGAAGATCATGCCCGGCTTCGCGATGAACGGCGGCGTGGTGAACCAGGCCTCATTCAACGGGGAAACGCAGTCAGTGGGCGGCGGTCCGGCGGGCAGCTTCTCCGGCAACGGAACCCGTCAGGCCGCGATCAACGTGACCTCCGACGGCGCTGACGTCCTCGATCCCGGCTGCAACTGCGGCCAGTCGGTTACGATGAACGACGACATGACCCAGGAAGTCAAGGTCATGACCTCGAATTTCGGCGCCGACGTCCAGAAGGGGCCGATCATCGTCTCCGGTGTCGGCAAGAGCGGTACCCGTGACTTTCACGGCGAGGCGTATCTCTCGTTCCGCGACTACGTCATGAACGCCAATGACGCCCAGAACAACGCCGCCGGCCTTGGCGCCGATGGCAAGCCTCTGGCGCCCCGGCCGCAGACGAAGTACATTTACCCCGGTGGCAACATTGGCGGCCCGGTGATCATTCCCGGGACCGGTTTCAATCACAACCGCGATAAGCTGTTCTTCTTCTTCGGCTACGAATACTACTACCAGCAGGTGGACAATGGCATCTACCGCTCTTTCGTGCCCACGGATGAAATGCGGAAGGGCAACTTCTCGCAGGCTTATCTGAATAGTTATCTGGGCTCGAGCAACCCGGGCTACGCCGTGACCGGAGCTCCGAAGTTTCCCGGCGGCATCGTTCCCCCGGACCAGATCCAGCCTCTCGGACTGGCGCTGATGAATCTCTATCCCGAGCCTAACGCGAATCCGCAAACCAACAACGGCTTCAACTTCATCCAGACCGGCACGCGCCCGGCAAACGCGTACCAACTCCGCCCGCGCGTGGACTGGAGCATCAGCGACAACACCAAGCTGTTTGTCAGCTACAACCGCGAACGGCAGACCAACGAATGGGATGACACGTTGTGGTGGCGTCCTGATCCGACGGTGCCGTATCCCGGCGGCGGGCTGATCGAGAAGAACCAGTCGGATTCGATTTCCGCGAACCTGACCCGCGTGTTCACTCCGTCGTTGACGAACGAGTTCATCTTCACCTGGACGCGCCTGAACCTGCCCAACTACTTCAAGAACCCGGAGAAGGAATCGCCGGCGGCGCTGGGCCTCGGCGATTTTCAGACACTGTTCAAGGTGCCGGGCGTTTACGGCAAGGAAATTCCATCCATCACCGGTTGGAGCGATGGCGTCGCGAACCTGATCCAGCCCAGCGGCTTTGAAACCGGGTCCCTGTACGCGCTGAAGCCCCTGCCTACCTTCGCTGATAACCTGTCGAAGGTCTGGGGCACGCACACGATGAAGTTTGGCTTCTACGCCGAGCGGACGGAAAACAAGCAGCCGGCCAGCAACAACTCTGCCGGCGAGCTGATCTTCTCGAACTGGGGTGGAAACAGCACCGGCAACGCATACGCGGACATGCTCACCGGACGGGTCACTCAGTACACGGAGAGCAATGGTGATCCGATCTACCACATGGCGTTCACTAACGTCGAATTCTACGCTCAGGACTCGTGGAAGATCTCCCGCCGCCTCACCTTCGATTACGGCATGCGCTTCTCCCATCTCGGCGGCTGGCAGGACCTCGCTGGAAACGGCCTCACGACGTGGGTGCCGTCCTTATACGACCCGAACGTGAATTCGGCCCTGCTGCCTGGCGTGGAGTGGCATTCCCGAAACAAGTCGTATCCGCTGTCGGGGACGCCGACGCGCGCGTTCTTCTATGAGCCTCGCGTCGGGTTCGCGTATGACATCTTTGGAACCGGCCGCACCGTCCTCCGTGGCGGCTACGGAATGTACCGCTTCCACGATGAGCAGAACGTTCAGGCAGGAGCGGACGCTTTGAGCCAGCCCTGCCCGCCATATCCTCATTGTTTCAGTATCACCACACCGAATGCGGTGACGTATGCGCAGATCCCAACTCTGTCCGCTTCGTTCGCCGCGCCTGGGCTGAACGTCGTGGACCCGAAAGACGACCAGCAACCCCGGACCCAGAGCTACAGCTTCACGATTTCGGAGCGCATGCCCTGGTCATCGCTGGGTGAGGTTTCGTATGTCGGGACGAAAAGCGACTACCTCAGCGACTGGAACAATAATCTCTACAACCTGAATTTCCTTCCGTACGGAGCGCTGTGGGCGAACAACTACTCGTATTTCTTCGACAACGGCGTCTACAACCAGAATCCGAACGCGAACCCGTTGCGGCCGTATCCGACGTACGGCACCATCAAACTAACGAACCATAAGATGTATTCCAACTACAATGCCCTGCAGGCGAGTTGGAACAAACAAGCCGGGCGGGTCAACTTCCTCGTGAATTACACCTTCAGCAAGTCCCTCGGCATCCGCGGCGAAGGCGGCGCTGGCGGAAACGAAGGTGATCCCGTCAACATCAAGAACGATTACGGCGTCCTGCCCAACGACCGCACGCACGTGTTCAACATCGCCTACATCATCAGCCTCGGGAGTCCGGTGAAGAATGCCTTCCTTGGGCAGGTTGTGAATGGTTGGCAGGTCTCCGGCATCACGCAGTTCCAGAGCGGTCCGAACCTGCAGGCGGTTGGCTCCGCCAACTTCAATCTCGGCCCGGGCAACAACCTCACGCCTTTCGTGACCCCGAACGGCACCATCCCGGCGGGTGTTCCGCTGAACGCCTCGCTGATCACCGGGTCCCCGGATTATACCGTCCAGCCGATCCTGACGTGCGATCCGAGGAAGGGTTTGGCATCGGGTCAGTACATCAATGGCTCGTGCTTCGCGGCGCCTACCATCGGGCATAACGGCGCTTTTATCTTCCCGTATATCCATGGACCGGCGTTTTACAATAACGACCTGTCCCTGTTCAAGGACTTCCGGATCTCGGAACAGAAGAAGATCCAGTTCCGGATTTCCGGTTACAACTTCCTGAATCACCCGCTTCCGTCGTTCGAAAATGCCGATCCACACCTGAACATCGGTAATCCTCAGTTCGGGTACACGAGCACCTACGTCGGCCACCGCATCATGCAGCTCGCCTTCAAGTTCTACTTCTGACGAGCGGCTAACTCTGAAGTTTGAAAGGGGAGCGGGCAACCGCTCCCCTTTCGCGTCTCATCCATCTATCTCGAACTCCCGCCGCAGGTCCTCGGGCACCCGTTCGAGGTCCGGTTCGAGAAAATCGAAATTCCAGGAAACGGGGATGTCCCGCGGTGGGAAGCACACTCGGTCGCTGCAAGTCTGAAAGCGGAGCATGCCGCTGGGAGTGAGCCGGCGATGCCGGTCGAGGCAGCGGCTGCAGAAGATTTCATAAATCGATGGGTCGTTCGGCTTCAGGAACGGCTCGACAACGAACTCACGGCGCAGTCGCAGCGTTCCCTCGTAGATGGGAAGTGTCTCGCCGGTCGCTTCGAAGTGCATCATTTTCGGCGCCGGATATACGGGCGGGCCCACTTCCCAGCAGCGCGACGCATCCATATTCCACGCCAGTCCTTTGTAACCGCCCTCGACATCCGGCCCGTAGATGTGCAGGCCCGCGGGGATGGTCAGCTCCAGCCCGATTGATAATCGAGTTCCCAGCCCCGCCCTGGTATTGCTGGAAGTTGTCGCAATCGCGACGCGCGCCCCGGCAGCGGTCAGCGGACTGCGTTCCTGCATCACGCCCGCGGTACGGGCCAGGATGCATGCGCCGGTAATGCGAAATTCGGCGGCATCCGAAGCGAGCCGCCATTCCACTGTGCGATCGGGCCCGATGATAAACACGCCTGGATACGCCACTCCGTACACCGGGACGTCTCCCATGGCGTAAAGCTCGATCCGCTCGTTGGCCAGATTCAGCTGCGCGCCGCGCGGGTACTCACGGTTGACCATGTTCCAGGCTCGGATCACCTTCGAGTCATGGTCTGACAGCAGAGGAAATGTGATGTGACGCCGCGCGGCGAAGTCGCGCAGCACGGCGATACTGTCGTAGCTCACCGCGGCGAGTCCGAGCCCGGCTTTGTGAATAAGGGGTAGATCGGCCTGCAACTGGACCAGTTGCCCTTTGCAGTACACTCACCAGTCGGCGGAGCGAAAGAAGACCAGCACCAGGCCGCGCGGGCCCATGAGTGAGGCGAGCGTACGGGAACGCCCCTCCGAATCCGGAAGCGCGAAGTCTGGCGCGCGTTCGCCCGGCTTCGGGCCTGCCTGGAGGTCGTCCTCGAGCGCGGGGTTCCGTACGACGCCGCCACCGCGCACGCGCGGAGCGAGCAGAGATCCCGCCAGCAGTGACCCGAATCTTCTGCGGGAGAGCAATCATTAGGACGATCTCGCCAGCACCCGCCGGGTAAGCCTTGGTAAGAGATCCTAAAGAACCGTAAACCCGACCTGAGGTCGCGCCATTCGTTAAAATACGAAGACACGCATGCGCATTACCCGACGGGCCGTGCTGTCCATGTTGGGCGGCCTGGGGGCCTCCCGTCTGTTGTCCAGCACCGGTTCCCCACCGCCGACGTTCGAAGAAATCCCGCCATCCAGCAGCGGCATCACCTGGGTGCACGACAACGCCATGTCGCCCATGCGCTACCTGCCGGAAACCATGGGTCCGGGCTGCGCGTTTCTCGATTACGACAACGACGGGTGGATGGATATCTACCTGGTCAACTACGGAAAATCCAGCTTCTATACGCCGCCGAAGCCCATTCGCAGCGCGCTGTACCGCAACAATCGTGACGGCACATTCACCGACGTCACGGACAAGGCCGGGGTCGGGTTCGGCGGTTTTGGGATGGGGGTTGCCGTGGGCGACTACGACAATGACGGCTACCCGGACATGTTCGTCAGCGCCTACGGCGCGCCCGCGCTGTTTCACAACAATCGCGACGGCACGTTCACCAACGTCGCGGAGAAAGCCGG